>Ga0209023_10005875_pt1 | contig 13203 bp, 14 predicted proteins | sample LakOneMetagenome_FD_187468 | JGI IMG/M metagenome (GOLD analysis project Ga0209023, IMG submission 187468) | Freshwater and sediment microbial communities from Lake Erie, Canada (SPAdes) (version 2) | ecosystem: Environmental > Aquatic > Freshwater > Lentic | place: Lake Erie, Canada... | reverse complement strand
AGCGGACATCTTCATCGCGGTGGCCGCAGTCGCCGACTATCGCCCGGCGACCAGCGCAGAACAAAAGATCAAGAAAACCGACAGCGGCCTCACCATCAACCTCGAACCCACTGTCGACATCCTCGCCAAAATCGCAAAGCACGCGCGGAAGAGCATCGATGCGCGCAAGAACGGAACCCCGCCATTCTGCGTAGGTTTCGCCGCCGAAAGCGAAAAGGTAGAGCAATACGGCGCCGAAAAGCGCGCCAGAAAAGGCATCCCGTTGCTGATCGCCAACCACGCCCAAAGCGCGTTCGGCGCGGACGAGAATCAGGTGACGCTCATTGATGAGCGTGGGGCGGAAGGTGCGAAGCGGTTGCCGAGGATGGGGAAGCTGGAATTGGCGCGGGCAATTGTGCAGGACATCAGTAGCCGCAACTGAAATTTCGGCATTTCGTCAGGTTGTCTAGTCCCAGGGTTTGAACGGAGCGATCCCTATAACTGCTGCAGTTTTGGCATCGAGGACGACCGCCATGTCCTGACTACGCGCTGTTAGACCCTGAAACACCGCCGTTTGATCGTTGTAGCCGCGCGAGCCTAACCATTCGTCAATGGATAACCCGTCGTTCGCGTTCAGGCGTTTCAGCTCGCTGATCGGCTGCGCACGCTGCAAGAGTTCGACGCGCATTGTCTCCAGCGGCGCGTGATATTGCGGAAGGCTTCCATAATCGCCGCCTCCAGCTACGGAACTAAAGAGCACTTTCTCGCGTTCCTTGGGGTCGCTTGGCGGTTTTATGCCAGTCCACTTCGGGCCCGCCCAAGGTAGCGACGTTTTCGCAGTATTGAGCGCAGCTTCATCGACATCGTTAGCATGAATCACTTCGAAGCGATGTCCGAGGCCTGCGAGGTAAACGGGCCGCGCCACAAGCAGCGTATGTACGCCATATGCCATAGCCAAAACCTGCACCAGGGCGATTACCCCAAGGTCAAACTTGAGCGTCTTTTTTCCAGTTTTGTAGACGATCAGCGTCAACAGCGGCCCTAGCGTGACATCAATCCCAAGCAACATCAGGAAAATGTCGAGTCCACCCACCGCGCGAAACAGAGGGGACGGATACCAGATGATCCAGAACAGCGCCAACAGCAGCGCGCCGACGCCCGCACAAATGGACAGATGGATTGAGGCAGCACGCAGACGAGACATGGCCGAGATGTAGAGAAACAGAACGACAGGATACAGCGACGGTCCAGACTTCAAAGAAAAAACCCGCCGAAGCGGGTCTTTTTTGAGACGACTATCTGAGCTCGTCAGTTCATCGCTAACCGCTTGCGCTTACTTGCACTCAGTCGGCGAGTAACGCTGTGGCAATGTGCCTGCGTTAACGATGAGGCCGCGCGCGGCTGCCGTCGTGCTACCCAGGCCAGCACATGCCCAATCGACGGAACCGGTCTGACCGTCAGCCAAAGCAACGTGTGCAGCAGCTTGCGACAGCGAGGGTGTCAAGACGACTGTGGTTCCGTTGATCGCGGTCAAGCCGTTGTTGGCATTGCCCAGATACGTCACGGTGATAACGCCCGTAGCGGCAGCTATCGTCAAGCTAGTCACGTACTTGGACGTTGGGGGGGTTGCGTTGACTTGATTAGCATACGCGGTCACACCTGCGATGCCGTTGTCCTGGAACGCTTCAGAGACGCCAATCTTGTTGGCACCAGCCAGCGACAAGCCCTCAGTCGTCTTGGCGCGAATCGTGTAGTCCTGATATTGCGGAATCGCGATAGCAGCGAGAATACCGATGATCGCCACAACGATCATCAATTCGATCAGGGTGAAACCCTTTTGGAACGTACGTTTCATGATTAATTTCCTTCCCCGGATTGGGATTTGATGTGTCAGCAAAAACTGCTGGATGCGCTAACAAGTGCAGCGCCCGTGCCAGCACCTGCGACGATCTTCTAAATTAAACTCAAGTCTTTGATTTACAACAGTTTTGTCAACACTGATAATGACAACGTCATTAAGAACGACGCCACTGTGACGTTCTGCTTGGGCTACCACGCCTTCGCGACGACGCAATTGGTCACCTAGTGACGCGTCACGGCGAGACTTTTTTCGGTCGCGCAAGAGTATTGCAAGCGCCGCAGTGATCTACTGCGCTCTCATTCGCGCCACGCGCAGCGGCCGAAAAACCTCCGCATCGTCATAGCAATGCAGATCTTGGTTCTGGTTGGACCATCCTGGAATTCCAAGCAACGGCAGCGGGAGGCGGCGCTCCGTGGCTGCCAGATAAACGCCTGCAACAATTTGCGCGGCAAGCCAGTGATCGATCTCATGCAGGGCCGTTTCCGGCGAAAACGGCAGCCACAGGGCCTTGACCGTCAGTCCGCGATGCGGGTTACTTCCCAGTTGCTCGAGGCTGCCGTGCCCGAACAGGATCGGGCGCACATCACAGACGAAATCCTGACGATGATCCACGAACAGCGCGCGCCACTCGTGGGCTTCGTGGAGTCGCTTGAGGTCGTCGCGCTGGCTCAACAGGATGATGCCGGCTTCGTCAAACAGGGTGAGCACATCACGACGGCGCGGTCTCGTTTTGCCGTCGGCGGTGACGCCCAGTGCTACGTGCGCTTCGCTGATTGCGCGCTTGGTGCGCGGAAACGTTAGCCATACCAGCGCGTTCATCAGATCGTGCAGGTTGTCGGGGCGGACGACAAGCTCGTTTTGCTCGACTACGCGGCGTTCGAACTCGATGGCGCCAAGCGCACGCGCAGGTGGCGGGACAAAACGGGGAACTTCGCCCTCCGCAACGACCGCCCTCACCTCAATCCTCTCCCGCACTGCGGGCGAGGAGGAAAACGACACGTCCATGTGACGTTCCAGATCGTCGAGGTGCTCGCGATAGGGCGCAAACGCCGCATGCTCCCGCAAAGCCGCCGGAATTGCGCACGCCGGCTCGATCAACGGTGGCGACCGCCCATGCCGCCAAGCACGATCATGGCGACGATAATCACCGCGATCACGGCCAGCGTGATCTTGATCCAGCTCTTCGGATATTCGCCGTCGAGCTTGCCGGTGACGGCGTTGATGATGACCTGAAAGTCCTTCGCACTGTACGTGTACGTCATGAGCCATACGGGCGCGAGGATGTGCTTGAACGTCTGTCGCGAGAAGTTGGCGTCGACCTGCAGATTCCGCTGGGTGTCGCCGGGCACCTGGCCGGAACACAGCTGGCGCGTCTCGCCCATCATGCGTTCGCGGCTCATTTTGGCCGCACCGATGAGGTCGATCTGGTAGCGCTCGACCGTCCAGCCGCTCACATAGGCCGGGTCGTACGGTTTAAGCGCCTTGCCGCCCGTGTCGGTGGTCGGAAACGGCTCCACCGCGCGCAGCAGCGTCGGATGCACGCCTTTCGAGCCGCAGACGAGCGTGTCGTCGAAGAAGTGATTGAGGCTGCCTGAGGCGTACTCCCAGCGAACACGCTGCACCTGTCGCGACTTCTGCTCACCGTTGTCGTAGTAGGTTTCGGTCTCGTAGTAGTAGTAACCGGCCTCGGCCTGCCAGCGCGCATCCACCAGCGCGTCAAACGTCCAGTACGGCAGGTAGACGCCCTTGACGGTGTCGGTCATCGCCTTGCTCTTGAGCTTGCCCGGCGCCCACCACAGCTTGCCATACCAGGCACGGATCAGGTCGCGCGCCTGCGGTTCACTGACCTGAAACGGCAGCACGCCTTCGGGGCGGATGACGTCGTCGGTTTCGTCGTAATCGACGATGGCAGAGGCGCCACAGAACTCGCAGGACTTGGCCTGTTTCGCCTCGTCAAAGACGCTGATCGCCTGGCATGAGTTGCACTTGATCATGCGTTTGGTGCGCGCCCAGCCGCGCTGCTCACCCTGCATGTTGCGCAGCGCGGCTGCGAGGTCATGCTCAACGACATCGGTCGACTGTATGCCCGGCATCGTCTCGGTTTCCGGCGGCATCGGTGCCTCGGTGCCGCAGAACGCACAGACGAGTTTTTGCTTGGCCGGGTTCCAGACCGCCTCGCCGCCACAGGCGACGCAACTGTATTTGCTGCGCGCCTGTTTTTCAGGTGCAGTGGCAGTGGTGTGAGTAGCGGTAGGCGGATTCATCGCAAAATTCGAGAGGCTCGGTCTGGTTTCATGCTTTGGCGCGCAGGTAGGTCATGCGGAGACAGACGTAAACGCCAACCGCACCCTGCCCGATGGCGGCGGGCAATCGCGTGTTCTCTGCGAACATGGGCAACAGGGCCGCGATGCCGCAGAGCACCGCGAGTACCAGTTTTTCCAAAACGCTTGCTTCGCTGACGATCACGAACCAGGCGAGTACCAACAGAATGAACATTGTCGCCATTTTGCGGAATACAAAGATCATCGAGTGAGCGGAGACCCATCTGGAAAGACTAACAACTTTTCAGCGAAAGGCTTTCTGCATCGGGCCTACTACGCGAAAATAGATAAAGTTGACTTTGCGCCTATTTTCTCTGCAACCCCAGCGCAGCTTTTGCCTCAGCCAAAAGCTGATTCCCGGTCATCCTTTCAAAAATGCGTCTACCGCCTCTTTGGTCACACGCCATTGCGTGCCGATCTTGCGGCCTTTGAGCGTTCCGGCATCAAGCTCGGCGAGCACGTCCGTTTCCGCCACGCCCAGCGCCTGCGCGACCTGCGCGGGATTCATGAGCTCCATCGCCGGTGCCGCCGCCGGAGCTGCGGCAGCCGCAGCGGCGCCCGCGGGTGCAGCCATCGCACCGGGCACCATGCCTTTCGGCGCGTTCGGATTCACGCCGACGGTGCCGCCGGGCTGGTTGACCATTTGCTGGCCGACGCCCATGGCTACCGCGAATTCAGCGCCGAAGCCCATCGTGCCGGCTTTGCCTTCAGCCACGGCGTTGGCCATGTTGTACTTGATGTAATCGCCCATGTCGCCGATAGTGGTCATCGCACCGCGCTTATCGATCGCCTGCTCAACTTCCGGTGGCAACGAGACGTTTTCGATGTTGAACGAGGTGATTTCGATGCCGTATTTGGCGGTCGTGATCGGGTTGATCGCGGGCAGCAAGGCCGCGCCGATTTCGCTGTAGCGCGCCGCCACGTCCAGCGCTGGAACCTTGGCGTTGGCGATGGCTTCGGTGAACACCGTCACGATCTTCGAACGCATCACATCCGCGAATTCGTCGAGGCGGAAATGGTTGTCCGTCCCGGCGACTTCTTTCAGGAATAACGGTGGATTGACGATCTTGAAGTCATACTGACCAAACGCGCGCATGCGCACCACGCCAAAGTCGGCGTCGCGCATCATGATCGGGTTCGCTGTGCCCCATTTGTTACCGGCGAAGGTACGTGTGGTGACGTAGTAAACGTCCGCCTTGAACGGGCTCTCGAAGCCATATTTCCAGCCGAGAATCGTCGACAGAACGGGGATGTTCTGCGTCGTCAGGTTGTGTTTGCCGGGTGGCAGCGTATCGGCGTACTGCCCGAGATACACAAACTGTGCGACCTGAGATTCGCGCACGATGATCTGTGCGTTGTTCTTGATCTCCTTGTCCTGATCGGGCCAGCGATATGAAAGCGTATCGCGCGAATCATCCTGCCATTCGATGATTTCGATCAGTTGCTTTTTGATGAAGTCCATGAGGGCCATTGTTCGACTCCCTAGTTAGATGACAAAGAAAAGAAGTGCCATGAAATGCGGCTTACTTGCCCGCAACTTTGGTTTGCGCGGTATTGAGGCGCGCTTCAAGCTGCTCTCTCGGGATCGCACCGGCGACCATACGACCATCCGCGAGGAAAAACGACGGCGTTGCACGAACGCCCAGCTTCTGGCCGAGGGCGACTGTAGCGTCGACCGGGTTGGTGCATTCGCCTTTGGCGGTGGCATCAAACTTCTTGCGCAGCACGGCATCCTGCCATGAGGCGAGGCGATCTTTTGAGCACCAGATCGCCTTCTGTTTGTTGCGTGCTGCTGGATGCAGCGAATCGATCGGAAACATGAAGTTGAAGACAGTCACGTTGTCCATGTCCTGCAACGTCTGCTCGAGTCGCGTGCAGAAAGGGCAGTCAACGTCGGTGAACACATACATCACGCGTTCGCCCTTGCCACGCACGAACTTGATGGCATCGTTGAGTGGCAATTGTTTGACGTCAATCGAATTAAGCTCGGAAGTACGTTCTTCCGTCTTGTTCGTCATCGTGACCGATTCGATGAGGTTGCCTACGATGAAGTGCGTGAGTTTTTCATCAAAGTAAATGAGATCGTCGCCGACCATTGCCTCAAACAGGCCCGGGAACACGGAAGCGCGCAACCCCTTGATCGGTGCACCTTTGAAGCGGTTTTCGAGCACTTGCTGGACTTCGGCGAGCTTGGTGGAGCCCGCAGTCGCAACGCGTGCAGCAGGTGCAGCGCCCGGGGCGACGACAGCCGGCGGTTGTTGCGCATTGCACGCGGCGAGCAGGGAGCCCGCGACCAGCAGTGCGACAAGAGTGGATTTCATAAGCGGTTCCTTGGGTACGGCGGGAATTAAAGCGTTTACTGCACCGCTGTGGTAGACAGCGTGCGACGAAACGCGGGTAGACGACCGAAAAGACGCATTCCAGCGTCACCAGCCGCCATCAACAGTGGGTGATCCACCTGATTGTAGAGTCGGAAAAGACCGTCGGTCGCCAATTGCATCGCGAGTGTCGGGCCAAAGCGCTCCCGGCGGTAACGCCCGAGCAGCAGCGCATGCCCGGGGTCGCCATGCACTTTGGCAGCGGCGAGCCACACCTCATGCAGCGATCGGGCGTCGGCCAAACCGAGATTAACCCCTTGTCCGGCCAGCGGATGCACGGCGTGGGCGGCATCTCCCACCACCACGACGCGCCGGGCCACAGGGTCAGCAGCGCGCACCAGGGTCAAGGGGAAGCGGCGCGTTGGGCTCTTTATCCGCGTCACCCGAACCGGCCGCGCGCTTGCCGCGTTGATCTCATCCAGCAATTCGCTCCCGGTCATCGCGCACAGCGCGTCGGCGCGATCCGGATGCGCCGACCACACCATCGAAACAGCGGGTTCGCCATCCACCATCGGCAGCGGCAATAACGCGAGGATAGAGCCATCGGGCAGGAACCATTGCCGCGCAGCGCCGCGGTGCGGCTCGGTACAGGCAAGATGTGCCACCACCCCATGATGCGCGTAAGCATGGTGCGAAGCCTTGACGCCCGCTTCATTGCGAAGCGTGGATCGGGTTCCGTCGGCAACGACTGCGACCCGGGCGTTCAACACCTGCCGATCGGTGAGTTCGAGCAGTTTCACGTCATCGCCATCGTGAATAGCAGCACTTTCGCCAGCCAGCAGGCGAACGCCCAACTGTTGTGCACGACTTGCAATAGCGAGCGTCAGCGCTTCGTGCTCCATCACGCGGGCGAGTTCGTCCTGATGCGCTTCCTTTGCGCCGATGCGCAACGATTCACCGCCGTCACGTCCCGACACGATGATCTGACGGACCGGCGTGCTGCGCTTTTCGTCAAGCACAACCCCATGGCTCTCAAGCCAGGCAAGGTTGCCAGAAGCGACGGTGTAAACACGGGACGACAGCGGATCAGTCGCGCTGATGGTCGGCAGCGCCTCGCGCTCGACGACCACGACTGTTGAGCGTGGACCCAGCGCTGTTTTTGCAGCCAGTGCGCACGCCCAACCGACGGGGCCACCGCCAGCCACGACCACGTCAAAGAGAACACGACTCACCAGGAAAGCTCTTCAATCACGTGATTCTGGTTGGTGTAAATGCAGATTTCGCCGGCCACCTTGAGTGATTCGGAAACAATTTCACGCGCCGAAAGCTCACTATGTTGGGTAAGTGCACGGGCTGCCGCCTGTGCGAAACCGCCGCCCGAACCGATCGCGACGATGCCATGCTCCGGTTCGAGCACGTCGCCATTACCTGTCAGCACCAGCGAGGCAGATTGATCTGCCACGGCGAGCATCGCTTCAAGCCGCCGCAGGATGCGATCCTGACGCCAGTCCTTGGCCAGTTCCACGGCGGCGCGTGTCAGATGACCCTGATGCTTCTCAAGTTTGCCTTCGAATCGTTCAAACAGCGTGAAGGCGTCCGCAGTAGCACCCGCGAAGCCCGCCAGAATGCGGTCGTGATACAGGCGCCGCACTTTGCGCGCCGTGGACTTGACGACCATATTGCCGAGCGTGACCTGACCATCACCGCCGATAGCGACCGAGTTGCCGCGCCGCACCGAGATGATGGTGGTGCCGTGAAAGTCGAGCCTGGAATCCATTGGAGAAAAATGAGTACGCCGCAAGAACGGCAGTGAAACGGCTAACGGGTTTTTGCGAACAATCCAGCCGGTGTGCCCGTGAGCTGCAGCAAGGTCTGGATCATGGGCGAGGCACCCACAACGCGAACGTCAATAGCCTGCGCCATCAGCCGGGTGAATGCATTGGTGATGGCGCCACCGCAAACAAAATCAACGCGCAGCACTTCGCGCATGTCGACAACGACAGGGTTCGTAGTAACCGCGTCTGCCGTAATCGTTTTCAGGCAAGCGTCGTTTGCGCCCTTCAGTTCGCCAAGCCATACGATCCGGTCGTCCTCCGCAGCGTCAAGCGGCACGTCTTTTTCTGCAGTCTGCGTAGACAGGACGTTTCGCTGTGCCGGGGATAGCGGCTCCATCGTCGGCGGAGAAATTTCGAACGTCACCGCGAAGTCCACCGCGCGATCGTCAAACTGCTCGCTTTGCCCCGCCCACTGCAGGAGCTCAAGCACCAGATACCACTGCCCCTTGCGCGTCGCCTTTCCGGCCTGCAATGGCGTCGAGAGGCGTCGGATCGTCGCATCCAGTGCCCGAAAGGAAATGGTCGCGCCCTTGCGCCGGAGCGAGGCCAGCGCACCGGCCAGCAAAGTGCCGCAAATATCATTGACGCCATTGAGCTCGGCGATGTCCAGGTCGAAGCGGGGCGGAACGGCATCCTTGCGACGCGAAGCCTCGATCATTGACACGATGACCGGCGCATGAGGATCCGTCATCTCGCCACGGAGCAGTGACTTGGGTTTGGCGCGGACGGCGGTCTTTACAGCTGTGGGCTCGCTGCCGGAGGCCATTTCATCCCAGGCCGGCGCCGAACGTTCAAATTGCACGACAAAGCGCAGCGCGAGCTCTTCAAACGCCGTGCGATCACCGTTGCGAGCGTGCAGGTCGAACAGGCACATCCACACCATGGGCTGTGCCCGTTCGGCGGTATCAAGTGCGTGCGTCAGTGCGGCTGTCGCGGCGGTGGCGTTACCGTGAGCAAACATCAGGGCGGCGTTTTCCAGCGACGGACTGAGGCTGCCCTCCTCTTCGACATCGATGCGCATCGCCTCGTGCGACCAGCCGCCGATCTCGGTGTCACCCACGCGTCGGGCAGGCGTGGCGCCGCCGCCCTCCTTGATCTGTGCAGCCTGTTTTTCATCTTTGCGCGCGCGCGCGTCGTCCAGAGGCGTGACTTTGGCAGCAGCACCCGATTTGCCGGGGCGCGGAAATATCGTGAATACCATGAACGGGAAGCTACACCTTTAGGCAAACAGTCGCAAGCGCACTATTGGGCGGGAACGGCATCAACCATCCGATAGTAAAGCCCTGCCGGATCATCCTTTAGCACCTGCAACTTTCCGGACACCGAAATGGCATCAAAACCATAGCGTATATCTGATTTCGCGCGAACTTCAATCATCGCGTCTGGACCGGCGGGCAGGCAAAAGGCACAGTGCGGAGGCGCCGCCACCAGCAGGAAGCGGCGCTGTTTGTCGCCGATATCGAGCGGCATCATGAAACCCTGAACACGAACAGTTTTGCCATCAAGCGCGGTGACCGATTGATCGAATGCAGGCACCATTTTCTTGTTTTGCTTGACCAGCTCCACCTGTCCCAACACCCGCCACGAGGTAAAGCCCGGCTTTTCAGGCAGAAACTGTGATGCTGGCATCAGAGCACCTTCGGCTGGCACCGGTGTCACCGCCAGAACCGGCCTGGACAGCAGCATGAACGCCGCCAGAGCGGCGAATGTCAGGGAAAACAGCCTCTTCATCTCAATTACCTCGTCGAAAGCTGCGCAGCCACGTCAATCGACATGCATCGCCACAGGACCGGGATAGTAGCAACAACGGCCAACGCCATCGCTAGCAATAGACCGGCCAGCCAGAAGAAAAATCCCTCCACACCGTCAAGCACGATGCCCGGCAACGCAACCGCCTGCAGTCCCCATCCGCCAAGCGCTACCAGGGCGCCGGCTACAACGGCCGCAAAGCCGATCAACAGCAGCGATTCGCCGAGAACGATAGCCACAATCGTGCCACGTCCAGCGCCCATCGCGCGCAGCAACGCCAGGTCGGGTTCCCGCCGCGCCAGCGTCTGTAGCAGGGTACCCAGCAGCGAAGCCATGGCCGCCACCACCAAAATGCCTGCAAACAGTTTCACGATGAGCGCAACCCAGTCAAAGCTGGTCATCAGGCGTGCAGACTCCATAGCCGGGACGGCGGCCTGCAGGCCCGGCTGAGCGTTGATAAAGCGCGGCAGCGTAGCCATACCGACAGGCCCACGAGTCTGGACAAGTGCGAAGGTGGCCTCCTTTTCGGTACTGGCCGAATGGCCCTCATGGACGAGCCAGACGCTCTCGATGGGCGTCACCACGATCTGGTCAATGACGCGCCCGGTCGGATTGAGAATGCCGACAACCCGATACGGTTGTGACTCGTGCTCTGAACCGCCATCTCCCATCCCGTGCGCGCCGACGAAGCTGTCGCCAACCTTCAGGTGGGTGCGGGACGCGAGGGCGGCCCCCACCACAGCGTCCATCGGTGCAGCGGGCAGCGTACCCTGCTGCACGGTCGCGCCATAGAACGGCACGAATTCATCCGTACTGCCTATGATGCGGGCGCCAGCGACCGAATCTCCCATCGCAATCGGGATCGCTTTGGCGACCTGCGGTTGCATCCGCAATTTGTCGACGTCGGCGAGACTGATATTGCCGTTGGGCACATCCAGGTAGTACACCGCCGCTAGCACATTTTGCAGCGCCGACCCCTTGGCGCCGACCACGATGTCGATCCCTTGCGCCTGACGCCGCGCGTGCGACTCCAGCAAAGACTGCAGCCACACGATACTGATCGCGCTGGCTAGCCCCAACGCGCAGAGCGTCACCGCCAGCGCGAATTGCCAGGGGCGTTCGCGCAGAAACTGAAGGACCAGCCGGAAGATCATCGTGGCAGCCCGATTTCACTGAATTTTTCACCAGCGCCTGCGGCAAGCAAGGCCCGCAAGTGTGAGTCGTGACTGGCAACGACGGCGGTGCCTCCGTTGTTTGCGAATGAAATGATTTGTTTTGCAACCAGCGCCGAGCTGGTTTCGTCGAGCGCGGCTGTCGGTTCGTCAGCGAGCAACATTCTGGGCGCGACCAACAATGCGCGCGCTAGGCTCGCCCGCGCGGCCTGGCCAACCGACAGCGTCGTGGGCCGTGCATCGGATAACTCAGAAATCGCAAGTTCTTCCAACAAGGCGCTGGCGTGCGCCCGCATTTCGCCATTCGCTTTGCATTTAAGCAGCACTGGCAGCAGTACGTTATCGAACACTGACAGGCCATTGATCAGGAATTGCCGTTGCGGCATCCAGCCGACAATAGCGGGCCGCAGATGATCGCGGTCACGGGCAGACATTCCCGCCAGCTCACGTCCATCAATCACCACCGAACCGCTTCCGGACGCGACCGGGAGGACGCCACCCAGCAGATGCAATAGCGTCGACTTGCCACAACCGGACGCGCCGCGAACCAGCAATATTGACCCCGCGTCCAGCTTCATGCTGCCAAACGCGATCCGGGCCCGCCCGGTGAACTGGTGCGTCAGATCTCGAATGGTCAGCAATGCAGACACGGACAACACGGCTCCTGGCAAGGGCGGGTCACGGCAGAACCCGGCACGGACCAAAACACAAAGGGCCGGAGAACCGGCCCTTCCATGTCAATTCAATCTGTTGGACTGAAATCAGGCCGCCAGGTTCGCGTTCGCGAAGTCCCAGTTCAGCAATTTGTCGATCAGCGTCTCGACGTACTTGGCTCGCAGATTCTGATAGTCAAGGTAGTAGGCGTGTTCCCAGACGTCAATCGTCAGCAGCGGCTTCTGGCCCTTGGTGAGCGGCACTTCGGCGTTGCCGGTCTTGACAATTTTCAGGGTGCCGGCATCGGACACCAACCATGCCCAGCCGGAGCCGAACTGGGTGACAGCAGCAGCCGCGAAATCCGTCTTGAATTTGTCGTAGCCACCAAGATCCTTGTCGATAGCCGCAGCAATTGCACCCGTCGGCTTGCCACCGCCGTTGGGCTTCAGGCTGTTCCAGTAGAACGTGTGATTCCAGATTTGCGCCGCGTTGTTGAACACGCCCGCCATGTCAGGCTTGCCTGCCGAAGCAGCAATGATCTGTTCCAACGACATCTGCGCCAGATCCTTGCCTTCAACCAGCTTGTTCAGGTTGTCGACGTAGGTCTTGTGGTGCTTGCCGTAGTGGAACGACAGCGTGTTGGCGGAAATCAGCGGCTCCAGCGCCGTGTCAGCGTACGGGAGCGGAGGAAGGGCGAATGGTGCACTCATGGGTGTTTCCTTTTTTGTCTTGCGGGCGATGCAGGGACCGTCAATTATGACGATGCTCTGCAAATCCTCGACCCGCACGGGGTCATTGCGGGCTTATTGTGTCGAGGCGGCGGTCGGCGCGATCAATCGCCGTAGAGCTTCTGCATGCGCTCGCGACGCTCCTGCGCCTCGATCGACAGCGTTGCGGTCGGACGCGCAATCAAACGCGCCAGCCCAATCGGCTCGCCCGTTTCTTCGCACCATCCGAAGCTGCCATCGTCCACCATGCGCAGCACTTTGTCGACTTTCTTGAGCAGCTTGCGCTCACGGTCACGTGTGCGCAACTCAAGGGTGTACTCCTCTTCCTGCGTCGCGCGATCCGAGGGGTCAGTCGCCACTTCGGTGTCGCGCAGATGTTCGCCCGTATCGGTCGCGTTATGCAGGATCTGGGCACGCAGCTCAATGAGCTTCTCCTTGAAGAATGCCAGCTGATCCTTGCTCATGTATTCCGATTCGGGTTGCGCGAGGATCTCGGGCTCCGTCAGGCCGGCATACTTTTTGTGACTGTTCATTGACAGCACGGTTGCTGCCTTTGCCGGGACCTTTGCAGGTGCGGGACTGGCAG
>Ga0209023_10005874_pt1 | contig 13206 bp, 10 predicted proteins | sample LakOneMetagenome_FD_187468 | JGI IMG/M metagenome (GOLD analysis project Ga0209023, IMG submission 187468) | Freshwater and sediment microbial communities from Lake Erie, Canada (SPAdes) (version 2) | ecosystem: Environmental > Aquatic > Freshwater > Lentic | place: Lake Erie, Canada... | reverse complement strand
CACGCCGCAAAATTACGACCATTTTCATCCAGATAGTAGCTCTTACAACCACCCGCATTAAACACGGTGGTTTTAATATGCTTTTGCACGAGGTCGTTATGCTTCTTGATGACTTCGGGCTTGATCGTCATTTTGCTAATGCCTTGCAACTTGATTTTCATTAAACCATCAACAATGAAATCAAGCTGCGCTTCCGCCAAGCCAATAAATGAATCATAGACCAACACGTTTGGTCCAAGAACCAAGAACGCATTCGGTACATTTTCAATGCTCGCACCCAAGTAGGCTTCAGGTGAAGTATTTTTCCAAAGATCCGCCAAGACCTGACCTTTATCATTCGACACACGCTTACCAATCGGAGGATGCGATACTTCAAAACCTGTACCCCAGATGATGACATCCACTTCATGGCGTTCGCCATTGGCAGCGATCACCGTATTGCCTTCAACTTTCACCAAACCATGCGGAATCAAGGTGGTATTCGGTTGTTGCAATGCAGGGTAATAGTTGTTTGCAAATAATAAACGCTTACAACCAATCGTGAAGTTTGGTGTGACATTTTTTAGCAATACAGGGTCTTTGACCTGTGCTTTTAGCACTTGCTTGAACAGTTCGCCCACAGGCTTTAACACGGCTGGATTACGCAAACCAAAGTTAATCGCATTGAGTGATTGCGCCACTGTTTTACGCCACGCTTTTTGAATCACTGGATATTTTGCAATGACCGATTTGCTGAAGTCGCCGAGATCAGTATCTGGCTTTGGTACCACCCACGGTGCGGTACGTTGGAACACATACAATTCTTTTGCCAGCGGTTGAATCTGCGGTACAAACTGAATCGCTGATGCACCCGTGCCAATCACGGCAATGCGCTTGCCTGTCAGATCATAGTCATGATTCCACTTGGCAGAGTGGAACATTTCACCTTTAAACGTATCCAATCCTTCCAAACGTGGAATTTGAGCTTCAGTGATCGGGCCCGTTGCAAAGACAACACTTCTGGACAAATACTGTCCACTGGTCGTATCCATCACCCACAGATGACGCACTTCATCCCAAGTGGCTTTAAGCAATTCATTGTTGAACTCAATGCGAGAAGTCACATTAAAGTTATGACTCACTTCTTCCAGATAGCTCAGAATTTCTGGCTGTCTTGCAAACAGATGGCTCCACTTGGCACTTGGCGCAAATGAGTACGAATACAAAGACGATGGCACATCACAGCCACAGCCTGGGTACGTGTTTTCACGCCATGTACCACCGACGCGGCTGGCTTTTTCAATAATCTTGTAATTGCTATACCCTTCTTTATCCAAACGAATAGCTGTCGCAATCCCAGAAATACCCGCACCCACGATAAATGTATCAAAGATATGTGCAGAATGATCTGCGGTTTTCTCAGTAGAATTTGCGGTTTTAATTTGAGCTGTCATAGACGTTTACCTATAAAATTCTGTTATTTAACAAATTTGTAAGACGTACCCAAAAACTTGGTATACAAACTCGGCGAAGCGCGCTTCATCAACCAGAACAGTTTGGCGTCGATCTGAGGAATGGTATACAGCTCGTCTTTATCCAGACGATCAAGTGTCAGTTTTGCCACGGAATCACTGGTCGTCATTGCGAAATTCATCAAGGCATGATCCGCAAGTTTGGAGTAGCGATCTGGAATACGGCCATTCTTGATGATGTTGGTCGGTACCAATGTTGGACACAACACATTGACCTTGATGTTGGATTTTCTCAGTTCAGCTGACAGCGTTTCTGAGAGTGCGCGGACGCCTGCTTTGGTGACGTTGTACGCGGTCATTTCAGGTGCTGCGGTATAAGACGCGGCTGATGCGACATTGATAATCGCGCCATAACCCAGCTGTTTAAACTTCGGCACGAAGTAATGACAACCATGAATCACGCCCCACAGATTGACATGCATACACCATTTCCAATCTTCAAGCGTCAGCTCATCAAACTTGCCGCCAAGACCGACACCTGCATTGTTAATCACCAATGTGGTCGGATGTTGCATCAATTGTTCAGCCTGTTCGGATAATGCTTTTACTTGCTCCGCATCACCCACGTCACATTTCAGCGCAAAACCCTTCGCACCGATCTGATTTAACAACTTGACGGTTTCTTCTGCAGCAGCCAGATTGATGTCTGCACAGACGACCGTACCGCCACGTTTACCAATTTCCAGCGCAAAACTACGGCCGATCCCACTGCCCGCGCCAGTGACTACGGCATATGCTTGCTGACTCGGTTTCTTTGCTTTCTTACCAAATAGCCCCATGATAAACCTCAAAATTCTTTAGGAAACAACTAGAAAACTGCGATGCTGTGATTACGTTTAAGCCGCTTGGACTTTAGGCGTAAACTCTCGGACAAAATAAGGATGAATTGATCCACCTTCTGTCAGCAGCTTCTTCTTGTAGTACTCCAGATACTCAGTGGTATCGTGATCATTCGGATGGAAATCTCGGCGGAGGTAATCAAAAATCTGGCGCTGAGTACTACCGAACACACCATCTTTAAGACCAAAAACGAGTCCAACACCACGTTTGGCATCTTTCCAGAATTTCTTGGTCAGCATTTCTTGTGGTTTACGCACAATCGGTACACAGAACGCAGCAAACGGCACCAAGCCCAGAATCGTTCCATACGCCAGCAAGAAACCGCTGATACGCAGTGGATAACTACCGTTTAGAACTTGATAGACATCATAAGCAATGTCTTTATGCTCAGACTCTTCCAACATGTGCCACATCCACATCGCACGTGTTTTGGCATCCTCTGAATAATAAAAATTCTTTTCATGCTTCATCATGTATTCAGCCAGCACAGCCGTGAAATGCTCGATACCCGCCATCATCGACAGTTTTAGCGGCTGAGGAAAGCGCAAGAATACATGCTTAAAGAACTGCTCGCCCAAGAAGCGATACAGCGTGACTGGATAATCTAGATCTTTGATTGCATCATTGAACTCATTATGAATTTTTGAATGAATAGCTTCTTGACCAATCAATGCTGTCACGCGTTGTTTCAACACAGGATCTGTCAATAAGTTACGATGATGACGCGCAGTTTCGATCACGAGGTCTTCGCCGTAAGTCAGAAATACGGACAACGTGGCAAAGAACAACGTGGCAAACTGATTATTCATATAGAATTCAATGTCAACGCCATGACCATCGAACCCTATTTCTAAATGACGAATCGGAATCGAAGGCTTGTTTGCAAAATCAGGTAATTGATAACCAGATTTTGTTTTAGATTTTTCGAACACAGAGCGTTTGATTGCTGTTGCATTCATAGCAATTTTTCCTTTCAATCGATGAACTTATTGACGAACAATTGATGAGATCGAGATTGGTCAACTCTAAATTTGACATCACTTTTGTCGGAGTCATCAAACTTTAGTCAAACCTTTCGGTGAGATACCGCCTAGCGGGACGATAGAAATATCCTATACCGAACTTTTGTTCGGATTCAATTCGGATAAAAATGAAAGACTCTGCATAAAAAAACCGCCTCAGATTTGGGCGGCTTTTAGAATCGCGATAACAACCAAACCTTACTTCTGTTTAAACTCAATATCCACACGACGATTTGGCGCTAGGCAAGCCACCAATTTCTTCTTATTGGTTTCAGTACATTGCACCACTGGGTCAGCACTTCCTTTTCCTATGACATTGATCTTGGCAGCATCGACACCTCGAACCACCAAATAATCTTTAATGGTTTCCGCACGCGCGGTCGAGAGTTGTGCATTATAAGCATCATTGCCAATGCGATCGGTATATCCAATGATCGTCACACTCTCTAATGTCGCATCATTCGATTTCAACTGATCAGCAAAGGTTCTTAAAGTATCTTTCACAGATTCTGGTAAATCCTTCAATCGGGACTGATTAAATCCAAAAAGCATATTCGTTGGTAGCGACAATTTTGGCTGCTCTGGCAACGGCATTGGGACTTGTGGTGCGGCTTCTGCCTCTTGAGATTTTGCATCGCCTGGACGAGGTGGGTGCAAATGATCAACGCACGCTTGGCTATCAAAATAACTTCCTGAAACACGCTGTTGATCATCAAATTGAATCAAATACTGACAGACAAGCTCATGCTTATCCAATTCACTGAACTTAAAAATATAACTGATGCTATGTTTTGTGACCGTACTGGCGTGAAGCTGCGAACTTCCGACTAACAGCCGAACTTGCTCTCTGGTTAAACCAACCGCCATGTCATTCAGATCGCTTTCATTGGCATAAAAATGGGTTTTAAGAAAAGGAATTGCTTTGTCTTTCTGAGGAAATTGAATTGAAGGATCAAAACCATTGATTGTCGCAAATGCTGAAGCACTGAGACCAATCAACAACGACATAAGTCCTAGTTTTCGCATAAACTTCTGCATAAGAAACCTCAATTGTTCAATGAATTAGAAAAACAATAGTCGTCATTTCGCCACGAAGACCCGCACATCATGCGGCATACTTACTCAATCCAAGGGCATCATCACGTCTATCAGAAGATAGACAAGAGAAACGGTGTTGAAGCACGCTAGATGCTCAACCCACAATTGATATCACAATGCTGAAGATGATTTTTCGACCGAAAAATCTGAGAGAATTCTTTCATTGCGGATTCCGTTCCGTAAATTCGTCACATTCTATATTGCAAGTTTGTGTGCAAAAACGTCAAAGATATTTAACGAAATATGGCAAACTCAATAGAATATTGACTGATTTGGTCAAGATCGACCAAACACACTCCTGTACCATCAAAAAGAATAGCGGAATCTGGCACACAATACAATTAAATAGAACAAGCCGCCCTTTCAATCGATTTAACCTAACTTGAGAAAAAGAGTAAATTGAGTTATTTTCGTACAAATACTTCTAATCATCCACGACCTAGAGATTAGGTTAAATTGTGGTTCCCTCGAGTGGACAATATGCTCACTGATCGTTTCATTTCTAGAGTTGGCATCCTTCTAGAATCATCATCAGTTAAAAGATCGATGATTATTCCTTACTTTATCTTGCTCGTATTTAGCCAATATTTATTTTTTGATGTCTATTGGATGATTCGACCATCACCATACATCAATGCGCAAACGATCGAAAAAGCCATTCCGTTTAAAATCGTGTGCATCATTATCGCACTGATCATGCTGTCATTAAAAAACAAATTAGAAGCTTCCCGTCTTGCACAACAAATCACACCTTATTTGTTTACTTCATTTTTTTTAATTAGCCTGATGTGCATGGGCTATTTGATTGGGCATTTATCGTTGATTGCGGGCATGGTGATGGCAGCAGCGCCACTATTCACGATTATTTTATTCAAAGATCGAGTGACCAAATTATTACTTATTCTCGGAACAATTACGTTTTTCACAATTTGTTTTTTGTATATCAAGGACATAGTTCCTTACGCACCACTTTTCGTATTTGATGCAGTCCCAGATCAACAGGCAAAATTATTTTATCTATATTGCACTATATTTTTAATGGTGCCTCATTACTTTAGTTTTATCGGTGCGACTTATTTGATTGTAAAATACTGGCGATCAAGAGAAGAAAACTACCGACAACTCAGCGTCACTGATAACCTGATGGCAATGGCAAACCGTCGCGGCATTAGTGCACATTTAGCTCAAGAAAAATCAAGACAAGCTGAATCTCAACCACTTTCTATTATTTTGGCGGATATCGATTTTTTTAAGAATGTAAATGACACCTACGGTCATGCAGCAGGTGACATCGTATTACGTCATGTTGGCGAGAGCATCAAATCATCACTACGCGACTCTGACCAAGTGGGTCGATATGGCGGAGAAGAATTCCTGATCGTTTTACCTAACACAGGATTAGATAGTGCAAAACAAATTGCAGAACGCTGCCGACTCATCATAGAAAGAGAAATCATTCCAATCCAAGCTGAGCAGCAAATCCGCATTACTACAAGTTTTGGTGTGTACTGCTCTACCAATCGCGATGAAGATATTTTGGACATGATTCACAGGGCAGATATGCAGTTATATCGTGCAAAACAAAATGGAAGAAATCGCGTGTGTATTCAGGATGATGCCCTTATTGCATAATCGCGACTACAGACATCTATGACTCCCAAACGATCAATTGTCCCAATCGACTCCACTTCTCTAAATAAGAGGCATAATTGGCTTCAATAATATGACGTCTAATCTTTAATGTGGGCGTTAAAAATCCATTTTTGGTTGTCCATGGATCATTGATCACAACCAAACAATCCAGTTTTACATGAGACTCCAGCTCATCATTGGTTTCACGCAATAATATTTTCAACTCTGCTTCTACATTTTGGCGATCACTGTCTGTCAGTTGCCCCGCGCGCCCATTGGCAAGCATCACCAGCGCAATCGGTTGCGTCAACCCAGCACCACACACACATACTGAAGCGATTAAAGGATGTCGTCCCAGTCTGCGCTCTATTGGCAAAGGCGCAATATATTTGCCTTTGACCGTCTTAAATATGTCTTTTACGCGCCCTGTGATGGTGAGACGGCCTTGTGCATCTTGGACACCTTTGTCACCTGTCCGCAAAAATCCATCACGGGTTATCGTCTCCGCAGTGAGCTTGTCATTTTTGAAATAACCCAGCATCATCGCAGGGCTTTTCACCAAAATCTCGCCCGTCGTGTCAATTCTGCATTCAACCCCAGGATAAGGTCGACCGACATCGCGACCAGAATGATCATCACCCAAACGAGTTCCGTGTGAATATCCAAAATCTTCGGTCATACCATACGCTTCATTGAGTTCTAACCCTAAATTGCGATACCACTCAATGATATTCGGAGGCATTGGTGCTGAAGCGGTGAATGCAACACGAACGTGATCCAACCCCAATTCAGTCAACATAGTATGCTTAGCAAATTGGTCGATTTTAGGCAGTTTAAAAATCAAACTCTGAGCAAAAAGCGGCACTCGCTTATTCAAATCCGTATAGAACTTAATCCACAGCCGCGGTACAGCAAGAAATATCGTCGGTCTTGCACGATGGATATCATCAAGGAAGGTCTCTTGAGATCCTACAAAAAAGATGCTGGAACCGTAGTAAAGGGATAGTGCCTCGACAAATATGCGCTCGGCAACATGAGCCAGAGGCAGATGCGAAAGTAATCGATCAGCAGCATTAAAAAAGAATAACGAATTAAGCTCGCCACCAGGTGCCATCATCGATGCAAAGCTATGCATGACACCTTTGGGTAATCCTGTACTTCCAGAAGTATAAATAATACTGGCAAGTGTCGCAGGATCAGGTAAAACCACATCTTGTAAAGGCTCAACGGTTTGAATTAAATCATCCCAGCGCGGAGCACCTTGATATTCTGGTGCCAATGGCAAGCGAATGCATGGCAGATCTTCTGGAATAATTTCTCTAACCTGATACCAACTATCGGTTTGACCATCCAACTTGCCGATAAATAACAATTTTGCTTCGCTATGAAACAAAACATGCTGGGCGGTTTCATAAGTGAGTGTACTGTACAATGGCACTGAGACATGACCCGCCATCCAAATCGCCAAGTCCGCCATAATCCAATGCGCGCTGTTCTTGCCATAAATGGCGATCTGACTACGCGGAGGCAATTCTAAACTCTGTAAATACGCCGCCATACGCCGCACTTGTTCATCAACTTCGGCCCATGTGTACTGCAAAACTCTACCATCTTCAATGGGCTGCGTCATAAACGTCTTATGTGGCTGACGTTTTGCCCAATATTGAAGACAATGCAGCTGAGTTGCTCTGGTATCACACTGTTCGAGTTGTTCTAATGCGGTCATCTGTGTCGTACTCATCATGCGTATTTATTGCGATTGTGTTATAGCGTGTCTTTATCAGACATTATAAACACAGTTGTACACAAATGATGAGAAAGCATGCACGATAAACCAGTCTTTATAAACCGAGCTGTTTGGCAATCACCTCGTTCATGATTTCATGTGTGCCGCCACCGATCGACAAGATCCGATTATCACGATACAACCGCTCAACCAACGACTCACGCATAAATCCCATTCCCCCAAAAATCTGTGTCGCCTCATACGTCACAAAATCACTGGTTCGTGTTGCAAAATTCTTCGCCATGGAAACTTCTTTGACCGATGGAATCCCTGCTTGAATTCGTGCAGCGACCCGATAATTAAACTCACGACTCGCCTCAACTTGCGTCGCCATATCTGCCAATTTATGACGAATCACCTGCATCTTTGATAAAGGCTTACCAAACGCCACACGCTCTGGCACATAGCGCAGACATTCCTCTAATGCCAATTGTGCCGTCATATTTGCCATCACTGCCAGATTCAGACGTTCCATCTGGAAATTGGTCATGATCGCAAAGAACCCTGCATTTTCAGCACCAATCAGATTGCTCTTTGGCACTTTGACATCATCAAAAAACAACTCTGCGGTGTCCGATGCCCACCAACCCATTTTTTGCAGCGGTTGACCCGTCGTAAAACCAGCCGTGCCTTTTTCCATCAGCAGCAGACTGATCCCGCCGTAGCCTTCGCCGCCTGTACGAACAGCCACCGTGTAGTAATCCGCACGAATCCCAGAAGTAATAAAGGTTTTTGCGCCAGACACGCGATAGGAATCACCATCGCTGACCGCACGAGTCTTGATATTTGCAACGTCTGAACCACCGTTTGGCTCAGTAATCGCCAGCGCCGCGATCTTGTCACCACGAAGTAATTCAGGCACAACACGTTGCTGCATGGCTTCACTCCCCCATTTCACAATAGGTGGTAGCGCAATATCCAGTGAACCCAGTGCCGCCACCAAACCACCTGAACCCGATCGCATCAGCTCTTCACTGGCCGCAACTTTCATAAAGACATCACCTTCGCCAACGCCACCCAGATGATCAGGGTAACCTAGCCCCAGAATCCCCGCCTCGCCAGCACGTTGGTACAGCTCCCGAGGAAAAGTACCTGCCTCCTCCCATTCACGGACATGAGGCGCAATATGCTCAGCGACAAATTTACGGATCGTTGTACGGACTTGTTCGTGGGTTTCATTGAAATAAGGAGTAAATTCGCTCATGGTGCTGACCTGTCAGTTTTTCTAGGCAATTTGATGTAGAGAATTCATGAGTATGCTGACCACATATAGGCAAAGCAAGCGCTTGGTTTGTTATTTTAAGTAGCAAAAACTACCAACACTAAATCATTTCTAATCGTGATTGAGCAATAATTAGATGAATAAATCACTGTTATAGCTATTTTGTTTCGTAAGCCATAAACAAAAAATCATTTTTTGGAACGACAAAACTTTAGTCATCAGCTCATACAGGTATGGTATATTGTAAAAGTCTTATAGACATTGCGAGATTCGATATGAATACTATTTTTGATCCGCTAGTTTCCGAGTTTGAGAATTCAGATCATCAAGAAAAATATAATACTTGGCTGAGAGCAAAAGTTGAAAAATCGCTTGCTGATCCAAGACCTGCAACCCCGCATGATCAAGCGATTGCAAAAATCCAAGCTGAATTAAAAAACAGGGCAACTTCGCGTGCTAACAGTTGAATGGCTTGATAGCGCAATCCAAGATGTCATCGAAATAATTGATTATATTTCACAATTTGATCCAATTGCTGCACTGGATATGAAAGACTTATTTATTTCAACTGCAGAAAGAATTCCTGATCAGCCCTATGCAGGACGCTTAGGTCTTGTAGCTGGTACGCGAGAAAAAATTCCTCATCCTAGATACAGAATGATCTACCGTGTAACACATAATACAATCGAAATAGTGAATGTGGTGCACACAAGTAGACTATACCCTTTTGAATAGAATTACATAAGCATTGATAAGTATTTTGATTTCAATTGACATTTTTTAAAAAACTAATTTGATCACAATCAGTTATTTGAAGTCACATTCTCTCGAGATTCAAGCTCCCAAATTCCACTGACTTGGCGCTTCATCTTGAATCGCCAAGTATTCACCTGTTCTGATTGAACAGGGCGGAACATTGCGGTGAATTCAAGCGTTTCTGGAGTTGGCATCTTCCATTGATCCACACTCACCGTATCTGCACAGTTATTCACAATTGTATTTTGTGTGATTGGTGATGGATTGATAAAACTAGGTTTAGTTGGAAATTGTGGTGCAACGACTGGAACAACTCGATTTCCTTGCACGCAAGATGTTGACTCCACAGCACTCTGAATCGGAGATTGCGCATTGACGATCATCTGTTGAATGGTATCGCTATCTGAGCCTGCTCCGCGTGCAATTTCATTAATAATGACAGCGCGCTGCTCGGCTGTTGGACTAATTGAATCAGAGGTTGGTTTGGAGGTTGTCGTCACGACATCCGCAATCGCATGAAGTGCAGTCAACACATCAACCGTGTTTGATACGAGAGTGGGATCAAGTTCAGCATGAACAGCTTGTGAAAGAAACGTCATTGCGAACGCCCCTGCTGTTAAACGCGATTTGATGCGCTTTTTCATGATTGCCAAAGTAGATTGAATAATTTTTATTATAACCACTCCTGCTCACTCATTCTTAAAAATGACGAGATCGATACATATGATTTTTGTTAGCAAATACGACAAATACTGTGTTTAATCAACCTATCTACCGAACTTGATCATGGCTCATACAATGGAACGCATTTTTATATAAAAGGACAAAATCATGTTCCAACCAAAAACTTTCTTGACCAAACTGTTCATTGTCAGCTTTGCTCTATCTGCATTTACATCAGTCTATGCAGAAAACAGTATCAATTGCTCGAAAGCACAATTACCCGATGAAAAAGCCATTTGCCACAGCGTGGAGCTACAGAAACTTGATGTAAAAATGACAACTTTATTTGAAGTTTCAGGACATCTCATGGCGATGGGCAGTCGTGGTGCGATGCAGGATCGGCAATATGTCTGGCTCAAAAATCGCCATCTCTGTAAGACAAATACAGCTTGCCTGAAACAAAGCTATAACGATCGAATTGATGAATTGAATGAAGGATTGGAGGAAATTTATAGTCGTGGACCGTTTTAATAATAGATTTCGAATATTACTGTGGAGGGCTTCTTAAAAGAACGACCTGAACTAGCGAATACTTAGGCTTCATGGATCATACCCTTTCTGTTGCTTACACTTGCTCCAGCAAAACAGAAAGAGCGTTATATTTTATTGAGCTTCATGAATCACATTAATTTTGACTAAAAATAAGCAAAAAATACAAAAAATTGACACCACCTTCACATTTCACACAATTCTGTGAAAATCAATTGCCTATTTAGTGTAACTTAAGTACAGTTTATGAAATTATGGCCAAGTAAGGCAAATCTGCTGGCTTGATATTAGCAACTGAAAATTTATTTTGCCAAAAATATAATCTGGGAAGTAACCGGTAATGAGTAACTCTTCTGTTTTATCTTTAAATAATCTGAGAAATTTTGGATTCTTAGCCACATTATTTTCGATAATAGTGTGGCTAGCTGGCTGTGGTGGTGGTGGTTTTTATAGTGGTGGTGGTGCAAGCACTGGCGGTAATGTTGCAGCGCAAAACGCGACAGTTACTGTTATTGTCCGAGATACCACGGGTTTTGCCATTCCAACTGCAACAGTTAAAATTGGTGCAACATCGCAACCTACAAATGAGCAAGGTATTGCTATATTTAGCTTAGCAAGTGGTCAAACCTACTCCGCTTCAGTCACAGCGAATGGCTATCAAACAACTACTGCTGATGTCGTCGTAGCAGCAGGAGTAACGACAGCTACGCAAACAATTAGGGTGCCGACTACTGCATCAACGACCACTAGCACAGTTACCGCTCGTATCTTTAATGGCACAACAGGTGCCATTTTGGCAAACACAGCGATCCAAGTCAGTGGGACAGCAATGACAACGGGCGCTAATGGTGATGTAACGTTAGGTAACATTGCAGCAAGCGGACAAGTTATTTTTAATGTGAATAGTCAAGGTTTTGCTCAACAATCAATTGTAGTTAATGAGATTGTTGGTCAACCAAACAACATCAACATCCAATTACTGCCATTACAGTTAGCGGGTAGTATTAATCCAACGACTGGCGGTAGTGTCAGTTTGAGTAGCCCATCAACTCAAGTCGATGTGACTGCTAACTGTTTGGCTCGTACAGATAGTCAACCAATCGTTGGCAATGCTTCAATCTATATTACCCCTATTAACTCAATCCTTAATATTCATCAACTGCCTGGTGAACTTGCTACAGTTGGTAGTGATGGACAACGACAACTGATTGAAAGTTTTGGCGCTATCATCATCAATGCTTATGATGTTGCAGGCGCAAATCTATCTCTTAGCTCTGGTTGTTTAGCAACTGTTAGTATTCCTGTTGTTTCAAGAAGCTCATCGCTGCCAGCCACAACTCCATTATACGTATACGATGTTACAAAAGGGTATTGGGTAGTAGATGGCTCAAATGTGTTAACTTTATCTGCTGATAAATCACACTATACTGGTACTACCAGTCAGTTTGGTGCAGTGAGTGCGGCCAGCCCATATCAAACTGTCAACGTCACTGGGTGCTTGGCTGACACAAATGGTTATAGTCTACAAAACGTGCCTGTATCATTAGAGGGTGTTGATTACTCAGGATTTTCAACAGCTGTAACGAATAGCGACGGGACGTTTACTATCGCTGCTCGAGCGAACTCAACAGTAATCGTAGCAGGACAACTTGGAAGATCAAGCAGTAATTCCAGTAAGGTCACAGTAAGTAGTAGCACTTATAATATGACACCATGTTTGGTCATGACTAATTTAACGAACGGTGTGACTGTGAAGTTAACTTGGGGCGCGTCACCATTCGATCTTGATTCGCATCTCTTGGCACCAGATGGTTCATTTGTGTACTACGCTAGTAGAGGCAGCTTAACGTCAGCACCTTATGCTAATTTAGATATTGATGATACAACTAGCTTTGGTCCAGAGGTTGTCACCATACGACGCTTGATGGTCGGTGATTACTACTATGTAGTGAATAATTACTCACAAAGCCATAATCCTGGAATAACCGGCTCTCCAGCCCGTGTAGAGTTAAACACACCTACTGGATCACAGCTATTTGTTCCTAATGCAGGTGAGACAGTTGGCGGCGTCGATAATAATTATTGGCATGTATTTACACTAAGGGTGGATGCTAGCTGTAATATCAG
>Ga0209023_10005873_pt1 | contig 13207 bp, 13 predicted proteins | sample LakOneMetagenome_FD_187468 | JGI IMG/M metagenome (GOLD analysis project Ga0209023, IMG submission 187468) | Freshwater and sediment microbial communities from Lake Erie, Canada (SPAdes) (version 2) | ecosystem: Environmental > Aquatic > Freshwater > Lentic | place: Lake Erie, Canada... | reverse complement strand
CGGAGCGGGCCGCGGGGTCAGCTCTTGATGCGCTTCTCGCACTGGTAGAACGTGTCGCCCGGCGTCCAGTGCGCCACGTCGTAGCTCTCGGCGCAGGAGAGGCGGTCCTTGCCCTCGCCACCCCAGAGGTGGTCGCTGCCCTTGCCGGTCCGCATCAGGTCGTTGCCCTTGCCGCCATAGATCCAGTCGGGGCCCATCGCACCGTTGACGAAGTCGTTGCCCTTGCCGAGGTAGACAGTGTCCTTGCCGTCGTCCATCAGCGCCCAGACGCGGAAGTGCGACGACAGCGTGTGCGCGTCGAGCCAGTCGTCGCCGAGCCGCGGCCAGACCTGGACGAAGAACTTCTTGTTGTCGAAGGCCGCGGGGATCTTGCAGACGGCCTCGATGCCCTTCTTGACCTTCTGGCGGTCGCAGGCCTTCGGGATGCTCAGCAGCTTCTTGGTCCCGGTGTCGGTGTAGGTCAGGCTGTTGGAGGCCTTGTCATAGGTGATCGTCACGTGGCTGTTGTGCTTGCCGGCGATGTAGACGTAGCCCCACTTGTTCTTGCGGATCAGCGCCTCGTTGCCCAGGCCGTGGACGTTGGCCTCACCGGGCCCGAGCATCATGTCCGGGTGCTTCCCCCCCTTCGCGGTGGCAGGCGCAGAACCGAGCGTGAGCGCGAGGCCTACAGCGGCGATGGACGAGAGAACGGCACGGAACACGGGGTACCTCCGGGGGTCGGGAGTGCCCCGAACTCTACGCACAGATCGCCAAAAGATGCGAAATCGTGACCTTGGGGCAGGCGGATCGCAGACCCCGTGAAGCGACGGTCACCACCCGATCTCAAGGCTCGCCGGGCGACGGAACGCGAACCCCGAGGGCGGCTCGAAGCGGCCCAGCTCGAGACCCGGGAAGGCGGCCAGCAGCCCCCCGATGGCGGCGGTCGACTGGATCCGGGCCAGGTGCAGCCCCAGGCAGGCATGGATGCCGTAGGAGAAGGACAGCGCACGTCCCGCGTTGGGACGGCGTACGTCGAAGACCCCGGGGTCGGCGAACACCGCGGGATCACGGTTGGCGCCGATGACGGACACTCCCACGAACTCGCGCGCCGGGATGTCGACGCCAGCGACCTGCACGGGCTCACGGGTCCACCGCTCGACGAAGGCGACGGGAGGGACCAGCCGGATCGCCTCGGCCACCGCGCCGTCGAGCAGGTCCGGATCGCGGCGAACGTCGTCCAGCTGGCTCGGATGCTGCAGCAACAGCAGGAGGGTGTTCATCACCGACGCCTGGATGGTCTCGATGGCCCCGAACATCACCACCCGGAGCTGGGCGACGATCTCGTCATCGGTGAGCCCGCGCCCGTCCTGGGCCAGGGCCGCCGTGATCGACCCGTCCGGACTGTGTCGACACCGGTCCAGCTCGTCGAGCAGCAGGGCATTCAGGTCCGCACGGGCCCGGTCCGCCCGGCGTACGGGTTCCGGATCACCGTCATAGACCATGGCGCCGGCGAAGTCGGCGTAGAAGCCGTCGATGCGCGCCACGTCGTCCAGCGACAGACCCAGCGCCTGGCCCGCCATGCGTACGGCGTAGGGCGCGGCGAAGTCCCGACCGATCTCGGCACCGGACCGGCCGCGCAGGCCGCCGACGAGCTCCTCGACGAGCCTGCGGATGGAGTCCCCGAAGCGTTCCTCGATCTCGCGAGCACGGAACGGCGCGTCCAGCGCCGTGCGCATCCGCGTGTGCTCACTCCCGTCGACGGTCAGCATCATCCGCCCCAGGGAGGCGCGGACGAGGTTCTGCTCGGCCTCGACAGTGGTCGGCGTTCGCGGGTGCAGGACGTGGCGGGCCGGCTCCCATCCCGAGACCAGCCACCCGCCGAGTGCGGGCACCCACGACACGGGCTCCCGGTCGCGGAGCTCGTCGAGCACCGGCTCTCGCCCGGCGGCCTCGAGGTCCTCGAACGTGATCGTCGCCCCGGCCGGAAAGCGTGAGCGTCGCTCGGCGTCCTCATCGGCGCCGACCTCCACCTGGCTGATCAAGATCTCATCCATAGTTACTCCGGGCTGTCGGGTGGACTCAGAGCACGATCGCCAGCACGAACACGAGCGCGAGCACCACGACGAGACCGAGCTCGACCCAGGCCCGGTCCCGGCGTACGGCGGCCGCGAGAGCGAGCTGGTCGTCGGACATGAGCGCCACTCCGGCGACCGCGCGGGCCTCCTCGGCGGCAGCCCTGATCTGCTGCTCGACGAGGTCGGCGTACTTCAGCTCGGTGACTTTCTCGGGGGTCCGCAGGCCACTGCCGCGCCTCTCCTTGGACGCCGAGCGCATGAGCGACCGCATCGAGTGACCGAGAGCAGGCGAGACGAAGCGACGGTCCCCGACCCGGACCGCAAGGAACTGGCGGACCACCAGCTGCTCGATCGCGGCGAGCGGAACGTGCACCGTCTCGAACATGTTGCGGAGCACCAGGTTGGAGCCGGTCAGACCCACGCGCGGACGAAGCATCGCCGCCCAGACCAGGACGCCGACCAAGGCGGCCGCGGTCGCGGTCGGCAGCGACGCCGAGCCGCTCCAGTCGACGATCGCGAGAGCGACGACCGCGGCGGCGGCCGCGAGCCCGAGGCTGCCGACGACACGCCCGCTGGTGGGGCGGAACCAATCCACCGGCTCGGTCACGCGCGCTCCCTCCTGACGATCGTCCCGGTGTCGGCCCGGGCTCCCTGACGTTTCGACGGCCTTCGGCCGCAACCCTATGCTGGGTCGGTGACGACCATCTCACGTGCGACACCGACCGAGGTGTCCCAGCAGTTCGCCGACGTCACCTCCACCGAGTCCTCCCTCAAGCGGTTCCTCCACGGGCTGCCCGGCGTGGACCAGGTCGGGGCTGAGGCTCGGGCCGCTGCTCTCGGCACCCGGTCGATCAAGACCAGCTCCAAGGACTTCGCCATCGACCTGGCGATCCGCATGGTCGACCTGACCACGCTGGAGGGCCAGGACACCCCCGGCAAGGTGCGCGCGCTCGCCAGCAAGGCGCTCCGCCCCGACCCGGCCGACCCCAGCTGCCCGCAGGTCGCCGCGCTGTGCGTCTATCCCGACATGGTCGCGACCGCCAAGGAGGTGGTCGGCGACAGCGGCGTCCACATCGCGTCCGTCGCCACGGCCTTCCCCAGCGGGCGGGCCTCGCTCGACGTCAAGCTCGCCGACGTCCGCGACGCCGTCGAGGCCGGCGCCGACGAGATCGACATGGTGATCGACCGCGGCGCGTTCCTCGCCGGCCGCTATCTCCATGTCTTCGACGAGATCGTCGCCACCCGCCAGACGTGCGTCCGCGACGACGGCAGCGCCGCCCACCTCAAGGTCATCTTCGAGACCGGCGAGCTGCAGACCTATGACAACGTCCGCCGGGCCTCGTGGCTGGCAATGATCGCCGGCGCCGACTTCATCAAGACCTCGACCGGCAAGATCCAGCCGGCGGCGACGCTGCCGGTCACCATGATCATGGTCGAGGCGGTGCGGGACTTCCTCGAGGCCACCGGCCGTCAGATCGGCGTGAAGCCCGCCGGCGGCATCCGCACCAGCAAGGACGCCATCAAATATCTCGTCATGGTCAACGAGACCGCCGGCGAGGCGTGGCTTGACCCCGACTGGTTCCGCTTCGGCGCCTCGAGCCTGCTCAACGACCTGCTGATGCAGCGCACCAAGATGACCACCGGCCGCTACTCCGGTCCCGACTACTTCACCCTGGACTGACATATGGTTTCGACAAGCTCAACCAGCGGAGAGCGCGCGACCTTCGACTACGCCCCGGCCCCCGAGAGCCGCAGCATCGTCGACCTCAAGGCGTCCTACGGCCTGTTCATCGACGGCGCCTTCGTCGAGGCCCACGGCCGCACCTTCAAGACGATCTCTCCGGCCACCGAAGAGGTGCTCGCCGAGATCGCCGAAGCCGACGAGACCGACGTCGACCGCGCCGTCGCCGCCGCCCGAAGGGCGCACACCAAGGTGTGGGGCCCGATGCCCGGCCGGGAGCGCGCCAAGTACCTCTACCGCCTCGCCCGGATCATCCAGGAGCGGTCCCGCGAGCTCGCCGTACTCGAGTCGCTCGACAACGGCAAGCCGATCAAGGAGTCGCGCGACGTCGACCTGCCGCTCGTCGCGGCGCACTTCTTCTACTACGCCGGGTGGGCCGACAAGCTCGAGTACGCCGGCTTCGGCACCCGCTCGCTCGGCGTCGCGGGCCAGGTCATCCCGTGGAACTTCCCGCTCCTCATGCTCGCCTGGAAGGTCGCCCCCGCGCTCGCGGCCGGCAACACCGTCGTCCTCAAGCCGGCCGAGACCACGCCGCTGACGGCGCTGCTGTTCGCCGAGATCTGCCAACAGGCCGACCTGCCACCGGGTGTGGTCAACGTCGTCACCGGAGCCGGGGCCACCGGCGCCGCCGTCGTCGCCCACCCCGATGTCGACAAGGTCGCCTTCACGGGCTCCACCGGCGTCGGCCGTCAGATCGCCAAGACCGTGGCCGGCTCCCACAAGCGGGTCACCCTCGAGCTCGGCGGCAAGGCGGCCAACATCGTCTTCGACGACGCCCCGGTCGACCAGGCCGTCGACGGCATCGTCGACGGCATCTTCTTCAACCAGGGCCACGTCTGCTGCGCGGGGTCGCGGCTCCTGGTGCAGGAGAACGTCTACGACGAGGTGCTCGACCGGCTCAAGCGCCGCATGTCGACGCTGCGGGTCGGCGACCCGCTCGACAAGAACACCGACGTCGGGGCGATCAACTCCGGTGACCAGCTCAAGCGGATCCGTGAGCTCTCCGACGTCGGCGACGCCGAGGGCGCGGAGCGCTGGGAGCTCGCCTGCGAGCTGCCGACGGCCGGCTTCTGGTTCCCGCCGACGATCTTCACCGGTGTCTCCCAGGCCCACCGGATCGCACGCGAGGAGATCTTCGGCCCCGTCCTGTCGGTGCTCACCTTCCGCACTCCCGCCGAAGCGGTCGAGAAGGCCAACAACACGCCGTTCGGCCTGTCCGCCGGCATCTGGACCGAGAAGGGCTCGCGGATCCTCTGGATGGCCAACCAGCTGCGGGCCGGGGTCGTCTGGGCCAACACCTTCAACAAGTTCGACGCCACCAGCCCGTTCGGTGGCTACAAGGAGTCGGGCTACGGCCGCGAGGGCGGCCGCCACGGCCTGGAGGGATACCTCAAGTGACCAGCGAGCGCGTCGACGTACGCAAGACCTACAAGCTCTACATCGGCGGGGCCTTCCCCCGCTCGGAGTCGGGCTACTCCTATGAGGTGACCGACCGGCGCGGGAGGTTCCTCGCCAACGCCTCCCTGGCCTCCCGCAAGGACGCCCGCGACGCAGTCACGGCCGCCCGCAAGGCGTTCGGCGGCTGGTCCGGGCGCTCGGCCTACAACCGTGCTCAGATCCTCTATCGCATCGGCGAGATCATGGAGGACCGCCGGCCGCAGTTCGTCGACGCCGTCCGCAAGGCCGAGGGCGTGACCGCGGCGCGAGCCGAGCGCCTCGTCGACCAGAGCATCGACCGGATGGTCTGGTACGCCGGCTGGGCCGACAAGGTGACCCAGGTCGTCGGGGGCGCCAACCCGGTGGCCGGGCCCTACTTCAACCTGTCCACCCCCGAGCCGACCGGCGTCGTCGCCGTGCTCGCCCCCCAGGCGTCCTCGCTACTCGGGCTGGTCTCCGTCGTCGCGCCCGTGATCGTCACCGGCAACACCTGCGTGGTCGTCTCCTCAGAGGAGCGTCCGCTGCCGGCCGTGACGTTCGCCGAGGTGCTCGCCACCTCCGACGTGCCCGGTGGGGTGGTCAACATCCTGACCGGCTCCTACGCCGGACCTGGCCCCTGGCTCGCGTCCCACATGGACGTCAACGCGATCGACCTGACCGGCGCCGCGGGAGACCCTTCGACCGCGACGGCTCTCGAGGAGGCGGCGGCCGAGAACCTCAAGCGGGTCCTCCGCGCCCCCGACGCCGAGCCCGACTGGGCCCGCGACCCCGGCATCGATCGGATGACGAAGTTCCTCGAGATCAAGACCGTCTGGCACCCGCTCGGGATCTGACCCGGACCGGATCGGGCACAATGTTCCGGTGATCGCGCGGCTGATCGTCCTGGCCGGCCCCTCCGGCGCCGGCAAGTCACGGCTCGCGCACCGCCTGGGACTGCCGGTGCTCCGGCTCGACGACTTCTACCGCAACGGCTCCGACCCCGCGCTCCCCCGGATCACCGAGGGCGCCAACGCCGGGCTGGTCGACTGGGACCACCCCGACGCCTGGCTGCACGACGACGCCCTCGCCGCCATCGAGAAGCTGTGTGCCACCGGGTCGGCCGAGGTCCCGATCTATGAGATCGCCCGGGACGGGCGCTGCGGCAGCCGTGCCCTCGACCTCGGCGACGCCCGGTTCTTCGTCGCCGAGGGGATCTTCGCCCAGGAGATCGTCCCCGAGTGCAGTCGGCTCGGGCTGCTCGCGGACGCCTACTGCGTGACCCAGCACCCCGTGGTGACCTTCTGGCGGCGGTTGGTGCGTGACCTGCGCGAGCGCCGCAAACCACCGCTCGTCCTCCTCCGTCGCGGCTACCACCTGATGCGCGAGCAGCGTCGCGTGGTCGCGCACGCCGCCCGGCTCGGCTGCCGGCCCACTCCTCCCGAGCGGGCCTTCGACGAGATCCGCGAGCTCGTCGAGTGACCGGGCCCGGCCCCTGCGCCACGAGACTGCTGACCCACCCGCTGGTCCAGCCCGACAACACCTCGTGCGGCGCGGCCTCCCTGGTCGTCGCCCAGGCCGTCGTGGACGACGCCTATGCCGAGCTGGTGGTCGACGGCACGCACCCCGGCACCGGCTTCGCGGCGTCCGGCAGCAAGGCCGTCGACCGCTTCCAGCAGGAGACCCTCGCCATGCATCGCCGGGTCACCAGCCTCGTGGCGGTCTCCGGGCGGCTCCAGCTGCCCTGGCCGTCTGCGTTGGGCACGCCGCCCTGGGCGGTCGCCAACCAGCTGTCCGCGCGCGGGGCGTCGTACGGCACCCACGTCGTCCGGACCCGGCCCGACAGCGCCTACCTGCTCGCCCTGCCCGCGCTGGAGCGGCAGGTGCCGGTCGCGTTCTATGTCGGCGACCAGTGGCTACCGCGCCACGTCGTGCTCGGGATCGGCACGGCGCCGCACGACAGCCTGCGGATCTATGACCCTGCCCTGGGCGGAGTCCGCGTGGTGACCCGGCAGGCGTTCGCGACCACCACGCTCCCGTTCGGCCGCTGGTCGCACGCCTGGTTCGTGGTCACGCCCGGCGCCTGATCAGCCGGCACCGAGGGCCGCGTAGCCGGGCTTGATCACCTCGTCGATGATCCGCAATCGCTCGTCGAACGGCAGGAACGCCGACTTCATCGCGTTGATGGTGAACCAGCGCAGGTCGGCCAGGTCATAGCCGAACGCCTCGACGAGCTTGACCATCTCCTCGGTCATCGACGTGCCGCTCATCAGCCGGTTGTCGGTGTTGACCGTGACCCGGAAGCGCAGGTCGGTCAGCAGCCCGATCGGGTGGTCGGCGATCGAGTCGGCCGCCCCGGTCTGCACGTTGGACGACGGGCACATCTCGAGCGGGATGCGCTTGTCGCGGACGTACGCCGCCAGGCCGCCCAGGAGCGGCGTGCCGCTGTCGTCGACCGTGATGTCGTCGATGATCCGGACCCCATGGCCGAGCCGGTCGGCGCCGCACCACTGGATCGCCTCCCAGATCGAGGGCAGCCCGAAGGCCTCGCCGGCGTGGATGGTGAAGTGGAAGTTCTCCCGCTGGAGGTACTCGAACGCGTCGAGGTGCCGGGTGGGCGGGAAGCCGGCCTCGGCGCCGGCGATGTCGAAGCCGATGACACCACGGTCGCGCCACGCCACGGCCAGCTCGGCGACCTCGCGGGATCGTGCCGCGTGGCGCATCGCGGTGAGGAGCTGCCGGACCACGATCCGGCCGCCGAGCGCGGCCGTCGCCTCGTCGAACCCGGCCTGCACGGCACCGACCGCCTCGTCGAGGGTTAGCCCGGCCACGCCGTGCTGCTCGGGCGCCCAGCGGATCTCGGCATAGACGACCCCGTCGGCCGCCAGGTCCTCGACGCACTCCCGGGCGACCCGGGCCAGCGCGTCGGCGGTCTGCATGACCCCCACGGTGTGGTCGAACGTCTCGAGGTAGCGCACCAGCGATCCGCTGTCCGCCGACTCGGTGAACCACCGGCCCAGCGTCTCGGCATCGCCGGCCGGCAGCTGGTGACCGCTGAGCGCCGCCAGCTCCACGACCGTCTGGGGCCGCAGACCGCCGTCCAGGTGGTCGTGCAGCAGCACCTTGGGCGCCTGCCGGACCTGGTCGCGCGTGGGGAGGGCCGGGCCAGTAGGTTCGGGTTCGACGGTCATGGCGGCCATCCTTGCACCGCCGCCGGAGTCCACAGACAGGAGATGCCATGCGCGTGTTCACGACGCTCGACGAGGTCGGCGAGGCCGTCGGCCAGGACCTCGGCGCCAGCGACTGGGTGACCATCGACCAGGACCGTGTCGACCGGTTCGCCGAGGTCACCGAGGACCACCAGTGGATCCACGTGGACGTCGAGCGTTCGCAGGCCGGACCGTTCGGCGGCACCATCGCCCACGGCTATCTCACGCTGTCGCTGATCCCCTGGCTCGGCAGCATGGTCTTCGCCCTGGACACGCCCGGTCCCAAGCTGAACTACGGCGCCAACAAGGTGCGCTTCCCGGCCCCGCTGCTCGTCGGCAAGCGCATCCGTGGGCAGGTCACCTTCCTCGAGCTGGTCGACGTACCGCTCGGCAAGCAGCTCGTCCTGCGCACCACCGTCGAGATCGAGGGCGAGCCCAAGCCCGCCTGCGTCGCCGAGTCCGTCGTCCTCCTCCTCGCCTGATCTCCCGCCTCAAATCCCTGCCGACCCGGCAGATTCTCTGCCGGGTCGAGGTCAATTCCCTGCCGACCCGGCAGAGAATCTGCCGGGTCGGCGGTGGTTGTGGACAGACCTTGCGCGGCGGCTGCCCACTGGCGGTTCGCCTGGACCGAGGACGGGCGGCGGTTCCGGGTGTGCGAGCGTTGCGGGCTCGATGATCCCCGGTCGGGGCACACCACCACCAACCCCTCCACCGCCGGGGTCATCTTGATGGGTCCGCCTCAGTGACCTGACTTCTCCCCCGACCCGGCGGCCTCGGTGGCTCAGGAGATGCGGTCGATCAGCAGCGGCTGGGGTGAGTACGCCGACTCGGCAGCGCCGCCCGAAGCCGCGGCGATGTCGAAGCCGCCCTCGAGGGAGTCGAGGGCGCGGGCGAAGCGGTCGGGTTCGTCGGTGTGGAGGGTCAGCAGGGGCTGGCCCGCCGCCACGACGTCCCCGGGACGCGCGTGCCAGACGACGCCGGCGCCGGCCTGCACTGGGTCCTCCTTGCGGGCCCGTCCGGCGCCCAGGCGCCAGGCGGCGAGGCCGACGGCCATCGCATCGAGGCGCGTGAGGACACCCGACGACGGAGCCGTCACGACGTGAGACTCGCGGGCGACCGGCAGGGTCGCGTCGGGGTCGCCGCCCTGGGCGCGGATCATCGCCTTCCAGGCATCCATCGCCGACCCGTCGGCGAGCCTGTCCGCGGGGTCGACGTCGTCGACGCCGGCACCGAGCAGCATCTCTCGGGCGAGTGCCAAGGTCAGCTCGACGACGTCGGCGGGACCACCGCCGGCCAGCACCTCGACGGACTCGGTCACCTCGAGTGCGTTGCCCGCGGTGAGGCCGAGCGGCGTCGACATGTCGGTCAGCAGCGCCACCGTGTGGACCCCCGCGTCGGTGCCCAGCGCGACCATCGTCTCCGCGAGCTCGCGAGCGCGGTCGACGTCCTTCATGAACGCACCGGTGCCGACCTTGACGTCCAGCACCAGCGACCCGGTGCCCTCGGCGATCTTCTTGGACATGATCGACGACGCGATCAGCGGGATCGCCTCGACGGTGCCGGTGACGTCGCGCAGGGCATAGAGCTTCTTGTCGGCGGGCGCCAGGCCGGCCCCGGCGGCGCAGATGACCGCGCCGACCGACTCGAGCTGCGCCATCATCTCGTCGTTGGTCAGCGACGCCCGCCAGCCCGGGATCGACTCGAGCTTGTCGAGGGTCCCGCCGGTGTGGCCGAGGCCGCGCCCGGAGAGCTGGGGTACGGCGACCCCGCACGCCGCCACCAGGGGCGCGAGGGGAAGCGTGATCTTGTCGCCGACACCGCCGGTGGAGTGCTTGTCGGAGGTGGGCCGCGACAGGGAGGAGAAGTCCAACCGCTCACCCGACGCGATCATGGCCGCGGTCCAGCGGGCGATCTCGCGACGGTTCATCCCGTTGAGAAGGATCGCCATCGCCAGTGACGACATCTGCTCCTCGGCGACGACTCCGCGGGTGTAGGCGTCGATCACCCAGTCGATCTGGCCGTCGGTCAGCTCGCCCCGGTCCCGCTTGGCGATGATCACCTCGACGGCGTCGTGCTGCTCCACGGTGTGCTCCTCTCGGACGGGACCGCCGGGTGCCGGCGGCGTGGGGACGGTCAGGCCCGGTCGGTGACCGGTACGGAGTGGAAGCCGCGCAGCACGAACGTGCCTCGCGACTCCGGCTCACCGGCCAGACCGAGCCCGGGGAAGGTGTCGAACAGGGCGGTGACCGATTCCACCAGCTCCATCCTGGCCAACGGGGCGCCGAGGCAGAAGTGCACCCCGACGCCGAACGCGACGTGGTTGTTGGGCGTGCGGTCGACCCGGAGCTCGTCGGGCGAGTCGAAGACCTCGGGGTCGCGGTTGGCCGACCCGAGCAGGACCGCGATCTTCTGGCCCTCCTCCACCGTGATCCCGCCGACGTCGACCGGCTCGGTGGCGGTGCGTTCGAAGAGCTGGAGCGCGGAGTCGAAGCGCAGCATCTCCTCGACGGTCAGCGCGACGTCCCCACCGGGCCGGAGGCCACGACGCAGCATGGCCGTCAGGCCGTTGCCGAACACGTTGACCGACGCCTCGTGTCCCGCGTTGAGCAGGAGCACACCGGAGGCGACCATCTCGTCCTCGGAGAGCTCGGTCGTGGCCAGGTCGCTCAGCAGGTCCTCGCGAGGATGGGCCGCTCGCTCGCGGATCATCTCGCGGATCAGTCCGGAGAAGTCGGCGGCAGCGCTGACGGCCGCGTCGATGGTCTCCTGGGACGGCGCCACCTCATACATCCGCACGATCGCCTGGGACCAGGCGCGCAGCTCGGGCACGTAGGAGGTCGGCACGCCCAGGAGCTCGGCGATGACGAGCACCGGCAGCGGCTCGGCGTAGTGCCCGATCACGTCAAACCCGGCCGGGTCGACCTCGCTCAGCAGCTGGCGGGCGAGCTCGCCGACGCGGGGACGGAGCCGCTCGACGTGGCCACGCCCGAAGACCTGGGCGACGGGGCGGCGCAGACGGGTGTGCTCGGGCGGCTCGTTCTCCATCATCTGGTTGCGGTGCAGGAGGTTGAACGGCTCGAGGTAGGCGGCGGGCTCCTTGTCGTGCCAGATCCGGCCGAGCCGCCGGTCACGCTGGACGGCGCTGACCGAGGCGTGGTCGAAGGCCAGCCAGAGACCGGACTCCTCGTGCCAGGCGACCGGGTGGGCGGCCCGCTCCTCGGCGAAGAACGGGTAGGGGTCCGCGACGACCTCGGGCGAGGTCAGGTCAAGCGAGGTCGTCGGCACCGAAGGCATCGGGCAGCACCTCATCCATCCGTCGCACACCCTTGCCGGTCATCAACAGCAGGTCCGCGCCGCCGTTCTCCCACAGCAGCTGACGACACCGCCCACAGGGCATCAGCGCCCGCCCGTCACCACCCACGCAGAACACATGGGTGAGCCGGCCGCCGCCGCTGATGTGCAGCTGGGACACCATGCCGCACTCGGCGCACAGCCCGACGCCGTACGCCGCGTTCTCGACGTTGCAGCCCGTGACCACGCGCCCGTCCTCGACCCGGCCGGCCACGCCGACCGGGAAGGAGGAGTACGGCGCATAGGCGTGCCGCATGGCCTCGACGGCCTGGCGGCGCAGCCCCTCCCAGTCGGAGTCGGACCAGTCGACGCCGGGCCCATCGACCCCGGATCCCGCGAGATCCTCGGTCAACCGACCGCGCCCTTCACATAGACCTGCCCGTCGGCCTTGGGCATTCGCAACCGTTGCGAGGCGAACGCCAGGACCGCCAGGGTCGCGATGTAGGGAGTCATACCGGCGAACTCGCTGGGCACCGTGTCGGTCAGGAAGAACCACAGCAGGAAGCCGACACCGAAGGCCGTCAGCACGCTCCCGCTCGTGACGCGCTTCTGCTTGAGGATCTGCCAGAGCCCGAAGACCAGCAGCCAGAACCCGACGAGAGCGAGCAGCGCATGGATGACGGCGGTGTCGCGCAGCTGGAGGCTGTCGGTGTAGCCGAACATGCCGGAGCCGAGCAGGACGCCGCCGGGCCGCCAGTTGCCGAAGATCATCGCCGCCAGGCCGATGTAGCCGCGACCGTTGGTCTGGTTGGTGTGGAAGCCCGGCGAGGAGACGAGCGCCAGGTAGCCGCCACCGAGCCCGGCCAGGCCACCCGAGACGAGGACGGCGGCGTACTTGTAGAGGCGCACGTTGACACCGAGGCTCTCGGCGGCGTGGGGGTTCTCACCGCACGAGCGCAGCCGCAGGCCGAACGTGGTCCGCCAGAGGAGGTAGCCGGTGAGGGCCACGAGCGCGAAGACCGCGATCGTCACGATCGAGACCTGGTGGGTCACCGCGGCCACCATGGCGGCCAGGTCGGACACGATGAACCAGTGCTTGCTGGCCAGGCTGCTCGCAGCGTCGGAGATGACCGGGACGGTGATCAGCGGCGGCTTCTGGAGACCGGTCAGCTGCTGGGCACCGCCGTGGCCGAACTCGGAGTCGAGGGTGGAGAACTTCTGCTCGGCGAGGAAGGTGGTGAGTCCGAGGGCGATCACGTTGAGCGCGACACCGGAGACGATGTGGTCGACGCCGAACGTGACGGTCGCCAGTGCGTGCACGAGCCCTCCGGCGACGCCGAACAGGATCGCGCCGATCAGGCCCCAGTAGGGGCCGTAGTAGTAGGTGAAGTAGGCCGCCCCCCAGGTGCCGAGCAGCATCTGGCCTTCGAGGCCGATGTTGACGACGCCGGCGCGCTCGCTCCACAGGCCACCCAGGGCGGCGAGCAGGATCGGGCAGG
>Ga0209023_10005871_pt1 | contig 13207 bp, 9 predicted proteins | sample LakOneMetagenome_FD_187468 | JGI IMG/M metagenome (GOLD analysis project Ga0209023, IMG submission 187468) | Freshwater and sediment microbial communities from Lake Erie, Canada (SPAdes) (version 2) | ecosystem: Environmental > Aquatic > Freshwater > Lentic | place: Lake Erie, Canada | collected... | reverse complement strand
CCAAGAGAGGCTTTAGATAACTTAAGACATTTCCAAGCACAAATTGGTTGTCTCAATCGTTGTAGCTTCTGTAGCCAAAGTGCGGGAACGACATTGTGGAATATGTCGAGAAGTGGATTAGCTAATCTTATTGCAGCATTAAAAACAGTTTGTCTTGAGTTAGCACTTAAGGATGGTCGCGTTCTTGATTATCCTCTTAATAGTGAGCATGTGTTCTCAGATGAATTTAAAATGCCCCAGTTTGGTTTACTAGGTACACAGCGCAATGACCGTCCAGGGGTGATTTATTGTTATTTAGATAATGATCCATCAAGCTATCCTCATCTAGATGATCTTATACAATGGTTTTATGAAGATCTTGGCGTTACAGTACGAATTGCAACAGTAGGCTATAGTCGTCGTAATATTATTATTCAAAATATGCACCAAAGAATAAGTAAACACTTGATGAATGGTATTGCAGGAATTCGTCTTTCATTTTCAGCTTATACACATGGGTATACTAATGCGCTTAATACATCTCGGCATGAATTTGAGCTCGATACAGCAGAATTCTTAGATACATATAGAAATACATTTTTGTCCCAAAATAAAGGGCGTAAAACGGCATGTATTGAGCTAAGGTTTAAGCCACTTGTTGTTTCTCAAGATGTTAGAGTTTTGAACTATGATGGTCGTATTATAATACGTTCTGGATCATATCTTGTAATACAACAGAATACTGATGATTTAGAAAAAAATGCTTCAATTTGCGATCCTCATGATCATGGTAAAAAATTATCAGCGAATGGAACTCCATGTTTCATAATTAGAGCAAAAGCAGAAATTTTAGAAAACACTTGGGAAAGTCTAGTACAATCTATTCTTTCAGATAATACTTTGTCATCAAGTCACTTTGTGAAAGAAATTGGTCTATTGCATCACCTCAATAATGAAGATGGTGAATATTATGCTGTAAATGCAGAAAGAAATTCTCAAGGAGTCCACGCTAAATTCTTCTATCCATTGACAGAATGTCGTCCCAATTCCGGAATGATTGATGGAGAACGTTATCATTTAAATATGTTACTTGCTCTTTCAAAACAAGAATTAGATCAGAGCTGGAACGATTTTGACAAGCTTATCGAGATGCTTTCAAAGACTGCTAATAGAGTCGATTTGTACGACACTGTTGAAGCTCAATATATTCGTAAAGAGATAATTGACCTAGTAAAAAGTTATGCTCGTGTACTTCAATATGCAAATTATCCTAGTAATGTGTACTTTGATAAAAATCTATCTGTAGATACTGGCCATATTTGTAATCTAGGGCGAGCTTACCATGAATATAAAGCTATAGCTTCTCGAGCAAATCTACCACTCACTCCAGACCATGAAAGAGCTTTTGGAACAAATGGAGAATTAGCGGAAGAAGGTATAGCATGGCGCATAGCAATTACGCCAAACTCTATGACTACAACTGCTGCGAATGCTCGTGGAGTCCGCAATCAATATAAAGACAAACCTATGATTTTGATTGAAAAACTTGATTTATCTATGACCGCAACGAGTCATGGTCAGGCTCAAGAAAAATATTTTCTTGCTGGTGATACATCTACCCATTTTACATTACAAGATATGAAGCACTTCCCATTAATTCCTGGAATCAAGCAGCAGAATTCAATATGAAAGGTAAATTAATAGTAATCACTGGTCTAGATGGTTCAGGTACAACCACATTGGCTAGAAATCTACATGAATTAGACAAAGGTTCTCATTTATTAAGAACTCCTGATTTCCCTTTCGATCAAGGACGTGAGCTTATTGATAGTCTTGTTCGGGAAAAGTCTCAGCCAGCGCATTATTTATATTATTTAAGTAGTGTTATTCACGCATCAGCTAGAATAGAAGAAATGCTTAAAACTGGAAATGTATATTGTGTACGTTATCTTATAGATACTGTTGTCTCGCATCGTGTTGCAGGTCTTGATGTCGATATGATTTATAATGGAGGATTCTATAATATTCGAAAACCAGACTTGACAATATTTGTTTCAGTTAATGAGAACATTCGTCAAGAACGTATTACTTCTCGTGGTAAAGGATTGTTAGATAAGGTGCTAGATCATGATAGTACCCGTCATCGGTTTGAAGAAGAGTTCAATCGATTATCAAGTCATTTTGTAACTATTGATAATAGTAATACCACTCATGATCAATTTGTAAATGAGGCTACTAAATATATATCATGGATTAAATATGATTAATAAACACTATTTTGTCTCTAGAAAAGGTCTAAGTTCACTGATAAAGATGAAAGAAACTTTGAAGAATGAACTATATCGGGCAACTAAAGAGATGGGGGAATCTGTCAAACGAGATAACGATTTGAGAGAAAATCCAGAATATATGCAGCTTCAGACAAAAATCAGTTATGAACTTCCAAGTAAAATTGCAGAACTTGGAAGAGTCATTGAAAAACATATTCTAATCGAAGAAACCGATGAAATAAAAAACGATATTTATGATGAAGTTGTTCCTGGTTGCCAAGTGATGGTTGAAGACGAAGATGGCAATCAGAGGCTCTTTTCCATTATGGGATATGATGAGAGTGAACCGTCAAAAGGTGTAATTTCTTATTTAACACCAATTGCTCAATTATTATTGCATAAAGTGATTGGAGATCAGATTGAACTCAAATTTCAAGGTAAAAATCTACTATACGAGATAATTGATATACGTAGAAGCCCTGAGCTTAATTGAACTATATTTAGTATGTCTGGGCCTATGCCACTACACAGTACAATCCAGTTCAAGCGGTGATCTATGACTTTCAGGATAGCCGTTCAGGTCAGCATGCAGAAGAGTTCCTGAATGGCTGGCAGGGCCATCTGGTCTGTGATGATTACAGTGGTTATAAAGCACGCTTTAAATCAGGCGATGTCATTGAGGTGGGCTGCATAGCGCATGCACGTCGTAAATTCCATGAGCTACATGTGACTGGGAAAAGTCAGATCGCTGAACAGGCATTACTGATGATTCAGAAACTGTATGCGATAGAAGCCGAACTCAGGAAAAAGACCGATAGTACAGCAGAACACCGCCGCGAATACCGACAACAGCACAGCCAACCGGTGATGCAACAACTGTATGAATGGCTCAACCAACATTATCTGACGGTGCCATCGAGTTCTCCAACCGCCAAGGCCATCAATTACAGTCTGAAGCGTTGGCCAGCCTTAAGCCGCTATCTGGATGATGGCAATCTACCCATTGACAATAACTGGGCAGAGAACTCAATGCGTCCCTGGGCATTGGGCCGTAAGAACTGGTTGTTTGCAGGTTCGCTGCGCAGTGGACAGCGAGCGGTAAATATCATGACTTTAATCCAGTCAGCAAAGCTGAATGGCTTGGATCCGTATGCCTATTTAAGTGATGTGCTGAAAAGGCTGCCGACGCATAAAGCGACCCAAATAGAAGAATTACTGCCACATCGCTGGAAATCCAACTCAAATTAAAAAATAGGCATGGGGTTCAGCGGACGCTTACAGTAATCTTTAGTTCCATATTGATTGATCTCTGAGAAAATTATAGTGGGTACTGAAGAATGAATCACACAAATTAAAAAATTTACATCAACTTGAACATTCACGTCATCGTTCGGTGAATAACTTCATGGTGAATATCATGGCTGCTGTAGTGGCATATTGCTTGAACCCCAATAAGCCAACTTTCCAAAATATGCTAAAAGGCTAAGTGGATTTCATCGAACTCAGGTTAGAGAACATAATTGAGCTTATCAAATTTTGGGGGCAGAAAAACCCAGCCAAGTTTTGACTAGGTCATAGTTTGTCACAGTGTTTAATCAATTAAATCAATATTTTTTAGGATTTAACCACAGGGTAAAAGGGTTTACCCCAAGTTTTGTCATTGGGATGATTCAGCATGACCTGTAGCATTTCAGGGATAATTGTAAACAGAATGGTGCAGGCATCTTTAAGTTGACTACGATTGACAGTACTGTTGAATGTCGCACCACCGTGAATAATCTGGTTACGCAAAGTATAGAGGTGATTAAAAACAGCGACCAAAATTTCAGGCGTATCTTTTTGGCTGAGCGCATTTAGGGCTTTTTGTTTATTACGTTCAAAACTTTCTAGCCATTCAGTTTCTGTAATTAATCCATTGTGATAATCCCAAAATTGCTGAAACGTAAATTTATTGTTCAGAATAATACGGATACTGCCTGAAAAGGTATTCCACACCGAATCATAAATATGGTGCTGTTGATCTAAATGGCAAATTCGATAAATAAATTGTACGAATAGTCCTTTATCTACACTACGAATACCTGCGCCTAAATCCTTGGCATAAGCTGCATTAAAGGCAATCCATAAAAAGATAAATTGAGAATCAAAATCCTGCGCCTGTTGTGCTTGTTCAGCTTGTTGTAACCAACTGAGGGAACGATGAATGCGTAAACAAAAATCTTCATTAAACTGTTCTTTGCTCTGTTTAAATTGGTGCTGGATTTCCTGTAATAGCATGATTTTTATTCCCATTTTAAAGTCTGTTTTAGTCTAACGTAGTTTACTCCAACTGGCAAAATGATGGATGGAATTACAGAGCTGCTCTAAGCCACCACCAGCATATCCAACCTGAATACCATGATAACGTGTTCCATCTTTTTTGGATTTTTCGACTATCGTTCGGATATGGGAAGAAGCTGACCATTGTCCATCACTGACAATCATGACATCTGCTTTTTTCCATTGTTCTTGATCAAGTCTTTGAATGGCATGTTCTACAGTTTCAATGTCAGTTCCACCGCTAAATGAACAACCTAAAAACTCCAATAAGCTTTGAATGCCTGATTGGTTAAGTTTGAGTTCATATTCAATCTTGTCACCACGTCCACTAAATGCAAATAAGTAGCAAGGTCGTTTTTCAGCATGGGCAGTTTTGGCTGCCTGTAGGGTGAGGGCTTTTGCGACCAGTTCAGGTTCGCTACTCATTGAGCCAGAAGTATCCAACACCACTAAAATAGGTCCTCGATCAAAACGTGGGCGAGGTTTTTGAACTTCAACTTGTTCATTGATTTCTGCCCAAGTTTTACTAATCTCTGTGCCTTGCACCCGATAACTAAGCAGGGCTTGTTCATAGCGACGTGCATGCCATAGCATCTTTAATTGTGGATGTCCAAGGAATAAAGCCTCCTGTGGTAGCATGCGGGCAATATTGCTACTGCGTTCAATTCCAGACATTTCTTCAGGAATATAATGAACAACTTTTTCCTGTATTTCTTCAACAACACGAGAAATACTTTCAAAAAAACTTTCGAGTACTTCATCATTAGCAATACTTTCTTGCAAACGACCTAATGAATCCACAATCTTTTTAAATTCACTGATACGTTTGAGCAATTCCTGTAAGCGTTCGATATGTCGCCAGTTTTGATGTTTTAAAATGCCTTTGGTGAGATTAACATCTCGACCCAACATATTGCTTAAATCACCAAATACATCATCCAATTTTTTCCAAGCCTGAACTTTGTCATTCCATGCTTCATTGATTACAAGCTCACCTAAAAAATTAAAATGATCTGTAAAATCAGTATCATAAATTGGTTGATTTATACGTTTCAGGTTTTTAAATTTTTCTCGTTGTTGCGCTTGCCATTCTGCAAGTTGTTGCTGATATTCATATTGAACTAGATGCCATGTTTGCATGACATCCTGTAAAAGCTGTACTGTTAATTCATGCTGATCTTTCATAAAACGGGCAACATCTGCCTGCTTGAGCTGTTTTTCAACGTTCTCTGAAATATAAGAGGGTAGCCATTCAGGTTTTGGTGGTAATTCCCCAGCCATAAGGTATTTATACCATTGCTGCATGGTACGGCTACGCTGCTCCAAAGTACCCACTGTTGAACAAATGACATGCTCTAATAGCTCCTGTGGGCAGTCATCCAAGAACGAATATTGGTCTTCAAGGTAATCGGCAGCAATGGTTTCAGTCATCATCACAATCCCTAAACTTATAAATGGTCTTGATAAGTCAGATTCAATAAATACAAGCGATCTTCTAAATCCTGGACTTGTTCAAGACTAGCCTGTAAGGTTTCAGTTGCAGGCTCAATAAAGTCGGTATCAATCCATAAATGACCACCATTTTGACTTTGTAAGTCTTTTAGGTTTTTGGCGAGTTGAAGTTTGACTAAGCTTATTCGGTCAAGGTGTTTTTCTATTTCACTGATTTTTTGGCTCAGCCATCCTGAGTTTTTTGTATTCATATCCACTTTTATGGAGTCAATTTTATTCAAATACTGCATAGCAATATAAGTATCAAACCTTTGAGGATATTGGATGTTTTTAATACTATAAGAATGTATAATTGCTTTTGAAAAATCCTCAATACTGATATTGAGCTTTGTTTTATCTATTTGAGCAATCAAGTTATCTATTGCTTGTAAGGCTACATCTGTATGTAACGCATCGTTATACTGTTGAGCTAATTCTTTGGCTATACTTTGTGTTCTTTCGCTATATCTTAATAATGTTTTATTAGATGCTATAGCACTTTGAACTGTTCCAAAATATCCCATAATATTTCTCCTATAAACTGAACTCATTGTGCTTTAGATTGTTGTGCTTTGAGTAAAGCACCAAGAGTTTTTGGACGATTATTGGTTAACGTTTGAGTTGAACTTGATTTTGTTTTTAAAGTATCACTAGAAGCCAATATGGCAATAGCTTCGTTTGAGAGAACCGTATCACCCTCATCTTTAATAATGGCATAGATCATTCCATCACATGGAGCAACAACTTCTAAAACAACCTTATCTGTTTCAATCTGACAAATAGTTTGATCTTTGGTTATTTTTTCATTAATTTCTACATGCCATGTGGCAATTGTTCCATCGGCTACACTTTCAGGAAAGACAGGAGCATTGATTTCAATAAGGTCGCCTGTTGGTGTTTGTGAGCGAGTAGACTGCTGATGAGAAGCTTTATGAACATTATTGTTTGGTTTAGGCAGTTTCCCAACCTCCTTCTCTAAAACTTCAACCACTTTGACCAAGTTATCAACATTAATTACAGCCTTGCCACAATACTGTTCATACATGGCTGCAACAAGTTCAACCTGTTCAGGTTTTTCCCAAATACAATGCTGAACCAGCCAGCAATCCCAAATTGAAACAGTGCTTTGACCATTGGTAAAAGCAGAAACTTTCAGCATGTGAACAATTTTACGCCAACGACGATCAGAGACCTGAATCTGATTTTCATGACACCATTTTCTTAATTCAACCAGAAAATTCACCACTTCGGCAGATAGCTCAATGTGATTTGCATTGTTTTGAATAAATTGTACTTCTTCAAGACTAAGCTGTTCGATATTTAAATCCTGATCATTATTTTTTAAAGTCAAGAGTTGTTTAAAACCTTGTCGACTGACAGGTGCAACATATTGACGAAACAAGAAGCGGTCAAATAAGGCACTCAACTCTTCACTTTCAGGCAGTTCATTACTTGCACCTACCACAGAAAGTAGGGGAGCTTTTTCCCGAATAATGCCATTATCAAATTCACGTTCATTTAATAAAGTGAGCAGGGCATTTAAAATGGCACTATTGGCTTTAAAAATTTCATCTAAAAAGGCAATTGATGCTTGTGGTAAATAGCCTTGTGTTAAACGGGTGTATTGATCTTGCTCTAAGGCTTTAATGGAAAGAGGACCAAACAATTCTTCAGGTACAGAAAAGCGGGTCAGTAAACGCTCAAAATAGGGTGTTTGCTTAAACATGAGATGGATGCGACGAGCCACCATACTTTTGCCTGTGCCAGGCGGGCCAATCAATAAAATGTGTTCGCCTGATAATGTTGCAAGAAAGGCAAGTTTAATGGTTTGCTCACGCTCAATTAAGCCTTGCATCAACTGTTGTTGAATACGCTGAATTTTTTTAAATAATTGCTTTTGGTTCATGGTGTTATACGCAATATAAATTATACATAGAGTGTAAGTTTAGGTTTGATAAAAAGATAGTGATTAAAACTATGACCAAGTCATAGTTTGACGTGATGAAATCATCAACTTATGAGCCAAAGAATATACTGAGTCCGACTAAAACAATGAGCCCCTATGCCAAACGATTGAGCAGGGTAATAAAATTCCAGCCCTTTTTAATGGTCGCCCGATGTTGATAAACACGTTGAAGATTATAAAACACAAACAGTACATCAATAGACTTCCTTCATAAATCATTTTTCAATCAATTTAATTGTTTATCTTTCACCCAATCTAAATTGTATATGCCAGCAAGTAAATTAAACCGCAGGTTTAATCTTTTACGACGATTTCTATATACACAAGATAAAATCTTAAAACATTTCATCCTTCCAAATACATGCTCTACTTGAATTCGTCTACGACCAATCTCTCTATTTAACTTTTTTAATTCAGAATCTAATTTTTCAGTTTTCTTTGCTTTAGATGGCATGAGGCATCCAAAACCCAATTTTTTTATCCCTAAATACCCCTTATCAACGATAAAAAAGGGCTTAAATTTTAATTTCCTCATACTTTTTTTAAATATTTTAAAATCATGCATGCTTCCATGACTTCCACATACACTCAGTATTTCACCTGTTGTATAGTGCATAGATAGCTGAAATTTAAAGGTATGTCGCTTTTTTTTACCGCTATACCATTTCTTCTGTTTTTTTTGGACGTTGAACTAATATTTCAGTTGCATCAATCACAACAACTTCCCAATCCACTTCATCTCGATTAGGAAGTTGTTTTGACAAGTTAAATTTTCCAGAACGGATTAAGGTATCTTCAATAACACGTGTGATACGAATTGCACTCGTTTCAGATACACCGTAACTCATACCAAGATGGAAAAATGTTCGATATTCTCTCCAATATTCTATACATAAGAGCAAACGATCTTCCAACGGTAATTTATGCGGTCGTCCTTTACCAATATGACGAGGTAAATGCTTATTTAGCTCGGCCAACATGAGGTTAAATGTAGCCCAACTAACACCGGTAAGCCTACGAAACTTAACGTCTGATAATTTTTGAATATCTTTGAATTTCATCCAAGGATTATCCCTTGAATTAAATAATTTTGCTGATTAATTTAAGATCAAATAAATTGTAGGTTTTTTGATTTATGACGGAAGTCTAATAATCAAGGCAACTGGTAAACCAATCATCGTGAGAATACCCAGCCCATTAATCAAAATAAGCAGAATGACTTTTTTAATATTGCTTTGGCTAAAAACCAGATGTTTAAAGAACAGACGTTTAATCATTTCCATATCGAATTCCCCCAAATCTGTATAAAAGAAAAGGTGTACAAAAATCTGTACACCTATATGGCTTTAAGCTAGGATTTTTTTAAGCTGTTGATATTCTTCTAAGGTTTTTTGTTTTTCAGCAAAATCCTGACGAACTTGTTGCAACTCTTGTTCAAGTCCTGCAATTAGGGTTTGCATTAAAGAATCACGAGTTTGTTCTAAGCTGTGCTGTAAATCCTGAGAAGATGTTTTAAAGCGTTGCGATAACATTTCAAAAATTTTCTGCAATGATTGATTAAGCTGTTGTTTAAGTTGCTGAATATCACTACTTGAACGAACCTGACCGTTAAAATTACGGCTAATCAGCTCACTTGGATTGCCGATATCTAAATCCAATTCAGGTAAATCTAGCTGATTGATGACACGATCTAGCGTATTTTTAAATTGTTTAGGATCAAAATTCTGACTGGATGTATTCAGTTCATCTACCAGTGCCTTGCGTAACTCCAGTTTTAATTGGCTTGGGCGAACTAAGTCGTTAAAGTGATATTGAATATCAACTGTGCAATCACGGGCATATTGGCTGACTTGCTCTACTGCATCGGAAGCATTCAGATATTCATAGGTTGTGGTGTAGCTGCGATAACGTGTTTCAGTGCTTCCCCAACTAAATGGGTTATACCATTTTGAGGTACTGACTTCATACGAGCGTTCTTCTGTCTCTGTCCCTGTATGTGTGGTGATTTGACTATATTGTTGAATCCCTTTTTGCAAGTCACGGGTAATATCTTGAGTCGTGCTTTGCAGTTTATTAATTTGTTGATTAATCAGATTTTCCAGCTTCCCTGAAATGCGCTGAATCTGTTGTTCACATTTCTTTTGCTGCTGTTCCAGTTGCTGAATATCTTGCGTGTTCAAGGTATGGATACGTTGATCAATCATTGCATTCAATGCTTGTACTTTATCTGTTAAATTTTCCTGAGCTTTGGGCAAAAGTTCTTCTTTCTTCTGTTCTAAAAGTTGGACTTTATTCTGGCGAGCCTGTTCATATTCTTGGCTAAGCGTTTTAAAGTTACCAATTCTTTCCCAGTCTGCTTGAGTAAATTGGTAATCACCCCATTCTTCCCCTAAACTTTGTAATTCCTTATAAGTATGCTGCATGGCGTTATCCCATTGAGATTGTTCCCAATGTGAAAAACCATAGGCAAAGGTACTGGATAGAATAGGTTTGGTCAGTGAGCGTAATAATTCGGCAACTTGTGGGCGACCTGCCTGTTCACGTTGTTCAGCAAGTTTTCCAAGTTCAGTTTCCGCACGACGATTGACACGTTTTTGAACATTGGTTTCACATTCTGCTAACGAATCACGGTTAAAACCATCATCAATAATCACAGAATCATATTGTGCAGCCACTAAAACCATTTTCTGTACGCCACCTTGAGGGAGTTGGCTTGAGAGTAATTCAATATCAGATTGATCTAAAAACTGACTAGCACGGGAAAGGAAAAACACAACATCACAGCGTTTCATTTCTTCCTTGGTCTTTTCAGTACGGCTGAGCACAGGATCGTTCATTCCTGGCGTATCAATAATGTCAAACCCTTTCAGTTCTTCATTGGGTAAATAGAGGCGTGTCATCTTGACCAAAGGCGTATATTGACCACTGTTGCCTGCATAGCTGTCTAGAACCTGCATCAGCTCATCTAAAGAATTGGCTTCAATCAGTTGTTTTTGTTGCTGCAATACCTGAGTAACATCCAAGCCACTTTGCTTCACCATCGTGGTCAGTTCTTTTGCCACTTTAATTTGGTCATAATCGCCTTGTTGTTGTGCCAGTTGCTCAAGGTCTTGCCATTCCTCTGCTGTGTAGTATTCAACTTCCAGCACAGGTTTTTCACCGTAGGAAATGCGTGTTAGGTTCGCTGTTTTAGGTGTGGCTGCTGTAGGCAGAACAGGTTTGCCATTAAAGAGGAGAGCATTTAAAAAGCTACTTTTACCTGCCTTGACCTGCCCCATAATCGCAATATTCAGTGTTTGCTCTTCCTGATTAAAACGCTCGACCTGTTCTAATAACGGTTTTTTTAGGCTTAGAATATCCTGAATTTCATTAAAGCGTCCCTGCCAAGGTTGTAATTGCTTAGAAAGTTGGTTCAATTTTTCTAGGTGTTGCTGAATGGTCATAAGACACTCTTTTTTATGATGAAATAAACTATTTCATGGAGTCTACCTGAATTCCTATAAAAAAATAGAGTCATTTCATAGGACTAAGTCATAGTTTGACGTAGTAATTTTTATAGATTGTTTTATATTGAATTTCAATTGTATATGATCAACACATAATAAAATTTCAGGGCAAGAGAATGTCATACCAAGAAGGCTTTGATATCGCACAGCGTTATGATTTATTGTGCCGTGCCAGTCAGTCACATGTTGAACAGGATGGGCAACGTTTACAACTTGCAGCCGATCTGGATGTATTGGACAAAATCATTAATCATGATTTGCCTGAACTGGCTCGTTCAGGTAGCCCTGATCATTTTGCGGATATTTTAAAAAGTCTCAATCTGGAATTAGAACATTTTAGGGAGTTTTGTGAATTTCCAGATTTGGCTCAAAAAGTGGTTGTGGGTGTTGGTGGGGCATTTAGTGCAGGAAAATCCAGCTTAATTAATACACTTTTGGGGAAAAAGCGTTTAGTGGTAGAGATTGATCCAACAACTTCTTTACCGACTTATTTGTTGTATGGTGAACAGGAACAGATTACGGCACTTAATTTATTTCGCCGTCGTGTAATTTTATCTCAGGATGAATTTGCCAGTCTGACCCACGAAGAAAAAATAAAATATGGTAGTCAGATTGCAGGGCTATTGCGTTCGGCTTTTGTCAGTGATCCAGATTTTGCTTGGAAAAATATCGCCTTGCTTGATACCCCAGGGTATAGCAAACCTGATAGTGAACAGTGGAGTGAGCGAACAGATGAATCTGTGGCACGTTCACAACTTAATTTGTCTAATTTCATAATTTGGGTGGTTTCTGCGACACAAGGGACGATTTCCGAAGATGATTTAAAGTTTTTGACAACTTTAAATGCCGATATTCCAAAGTTGATTGTGGTGAGTCGTGCTGATGCGAAAACACCTGAAGATATTGCCAAAATTGTGGCTTTGGTGAAGCAGACGACAGCAGAACGAGGAGTTAATGTGCTGGATGTAGTTCCTGTATCTGCACGGAAGAAAAATGATTATCCAGTTCAGCCTGTAGTGAGTTTTTTGGAGAAGTGGGATGAGCAGAAAAAGGGCTTAAGTTTTGCTCAAAATTTTAAATGGCAGTTTTTGGAATATGCTCGGTTTATTGATGTTGAGCAACGATTAGCACTTTTAAAACTTAATCGTTTAAATCGAATTTTGGCTTTAAGTGATATTACCGAAATTGAAAGTGATACAGAGGAATTACAACAATCTGCACAGGCAGATTTACAACAGTGGGAAGATATCAGACAGAAAATTGATAAAATTTATATGAGATTTATATCTGATTTTAGAAAGATTAATAGCATTAATTTTTCAATTACCAATTTAGGAGAAGAAACTATGTCTTTAAATAAAGAAAATTTAAACAGTAATGCAAGTAAAAATCATCATATTATTCAAAATCTTGTTGATGTGATTGATCAAGATGATACTCTAGATGAACTTTCTAAGGGAAAAGTATTGGCGAACTTAAGAAAGCTAAGGGAAACTAAAGTCAATGTATTGGTAACTGGCGCAACGGGTTCAGGAAAGTCTTCGACAATTAATGCGCTTTTTAATACAGAGAAAGCAAAAGTAGGTACTGGCGTTGATCCTGAGACGATGGATATTGCTAAGTATGAACTTGAGAATATAGTATTATTCGACTCGCCAGGACTGGGTGATGGTAAA
>Ga0209023_10005870_pt1 | contig 13207 bp, 10 predicted proteins | sample LakOneMetagenome_FD_187468 | JGI IMG/M metagenome (GOLD analysis project Ga0209023, IMG submission 187468) | Freshwater and sediment microbial communities from Lake Erie, Canada (SPAdes) (version 2) | ecosystem: Environmental > Aquatic > Freshwater > Lentic | place: Lake Erie, Canada... | reverse complement strand
GTCCTGGGAGATGATTATGTTAGTATGACAGAAGAGAACATTGCCAAAGGAGACCCTTTCGGGGTATATAAAGATGAGAACCCATTCAGCATGTTCATAAGGATCGCATTCAATAATATCAGGGTTGCCTTTTTTACTTTTATGGGAGGCTTTACACTCGGCCTGGTTTCATTTTATTTATTATGGAGCAATGGCATCATGCTGGGAAGTTTTCAATACCTGTTCTTTGCAAACGGGCTTGGATATAAATCAATACTCGTTATCTGGATACATGGCACCATTGAAATATCATCCATCGTCATTGCCGGAACCGCAGGTTTTATTTTAGCCCGGGGAATTTTATTTCCGGGTACATACGAAAGAATGGTATCGTTCAAACGTGGAGCCAAAGACGCAGCAAAAGTTTTAATATGCCTTATTCCTTTTTTTATCGTAGCTGCATTTCTTGAAAGTTATATCACACACCTGATGAGCCAGACATTTGATAAGGCTAATAATCCCGGCATGCCTGTATGGGCCAGTATCCTGATCCTTGCCGCATCGTTATTCGTTATAGTATGGTACTTCATCATCTGGCCCATCAAACTTCACAGAAGGGGATTTTTTATACAGAACGATGGCATAGTAAGCCGTTTAAATGGAAGCAATGCATAAATTATTGCTAAGTATCATATTGATTTTGGGATCACTGAATCTTGTGTGTGCGCAAGATAAAAGTTTTGAGTATGCAGATTCTTCTTTATTAAATGAACCTGGTAAAACAGGAAATGATAATGCTGAATTGACAGAAGAAAAAGATATACTTTCCGACACGACCTTATATATAAACAGGATAGAAATTCCCCCGGATACTGTTGCCGGCTGGAAAAATGATAAGCGCTTTGCTTATATAAAGGCCCTCGACAGTCTCCTGAAAATAAAACAACAGGAAGACCTGGCCGCTAATAATGAACGCTTAAAAACGAAGCCCAATAATTTCTTCAGAAATTTGTTTGCATCACGGATTCCACAATTATTCTTCTGGACTGTAGCCATTGCATTTGTCCTTTTTATTTTATATAAATTATTCCTGAGTAATGGAATATTTAAGAGAAGCACCACGTCTTCTATTATAGTAAAAGAAGTGCCCGAAGAAGAAGTGATTGCAACTGTTGCAGATTATGATAAGTCAATTCAGCAGGCAATAGCACAGCAGAATTACAGGCTGGCAGTACGTTACCTTTTCCTCAAAAACCTTGTACATCTTGCCGACCACGAGTACGTGCATTATTCACCAGACAAAACCAATTATCAATACGTACAGGAGATAAGGGCCGACAGGAAAAATGAATTCGCAACCCTTGTGCTGAATTATGAATATGTATGGTACGGAAATTTTTCTTTGAACAGTGAATCATATACAGGCATCGAACAAAAATTCAATTCATTTTATAATAAAATTCAATAACGGTTGAGAAGAAGGGTTGCATATTTGTTTTTAGTTAGTTGCCTGTTATCTGCATGCAAATTCGGTAAGCACATGCCCGACCTGAAGGAAACCTATTTTTCAAAAGAAACAAAACCGTTTGGTACTTATATTGCCAAAAGCATCCTGCAAAACAGCTTTCCCGATAATTTTGTTCAAACAGTTAAGGAGCCATTTGAAACCACAGCTGCCATTTTTGATGATACTTCTTCAGTTTATTTTTGTACCAGCCGTAATTTATTGCTTACCGAAAAAGATGTGGATGCCATTCTTGGTTTTGTTTATAATGGCAATACGGCTTTTTTTGCAGCTGCAAATTTTGACACACTCCTGTTGAATAAAATTTTCTGCAAGACAATTGTCCCGGATCCTTTATTTGAAGCAATGGGTGGTTACGGTCATACTTCAGTTAAGTTGCTGAAAGAGATCAGTCAGCCGCAGGATTCATTCGGTTATTATTACCGGCCGTTTGCAAGCCATTTTTCTGAGATCAACGACCGCTACAGCAGGATAATTGGTTACGATGCGGCAGGCAACACAAACTGTATTGTTTTTTTCTGGGGAAAAGGCAAACTATTTCTTCACACAGATCCACGTGCATTCAGTAATTATTTTTTGCTTACAAATGATAATTATAAATACATGCAGGCATTGACACAGATCATGAACCCGCATCCGCAACATGTGTACTGGAACGATTATTATTATAAGATAGACCATAAAAGATCGGGAGATTCAAATTCATCATTGAGTGAAATATTCAAATACCCTTCTCTTAAGGCTGCTTTCTGGCTGCTCTTATCAATGTTCCTGTTGTATATTTTCTTTGAAAGAAAAAGAAAACAACGTGTGATAAAAGAGACCAGGCCAAATGAGAATAGTTCCGTAGTATTTACCGAAACCATTGCCAGGCTTTATCTTCAGAAACATGACAATAAAAATATTGCTGATAAGATGATCACGTATTTCAATGAATTTGTCAGGAATAATTATTATTTGAATACCAATACAGGCAGCAGGGAGTTTATCACAGCCCTGAGCCGTAAGTCGGGAGTGTCGGAGGAAAAAACAACAGCACTTTTTCATGCGATAGAGCATGCAAACCAAAATAGTACCATAGATGACTATCAACTGTTATCTTTAAACCAGCAAATTCAGGAATTTTATAAAAAAAGAAAATGATGGAAGAAAATATTTTTGAACAGCGGGCCAATGTTTCTGAACTGAACCAGGCGCTTGATGCAATAAGGGCCGAAGTACGTAAAGTGATCGTAGGCCAGCAGCAATTGGTTGACCTGTTACTGATCGGCATACTTTGCGATGGCCATATCCTGATAGAAGGTGTGCCTGGCGTTGCTAAAACACTTGCAGCCAAACTCATGGCAAAGATCATCGACATCAGGTTTTCACGCATACAGTTCACTCCCGACCTGATGCCGAGCGATGTAGTGGGAACTGCTGTCTTTAATCCGAAAGATGCTGTTTTTACGTTCAAGCCGGGGCCTGTTTTCAGTAACATCGTTTTGATTGATGAGATAAACCGGGCACCTGCAAAAACACAGGCTGCCCTGTTTGAAGTAATGGAAGAAAGACAGATTACCGTTGACGGGTATACGCACATGATGGAGTATCCTTTTATTGTGCTGGCCACGCAGAACCCGGTAGAGCAGGAGGGAACGTACAGGTTGCCCGAGGCACAATTAGACCGATTTCTTTTCAAAGTTCATGTTGATTATCCGAGTTTGCAGGATGAGATCACCATTCTTCAGAACCAACAGGGCAAAACACAGCATGAGATATTGCAGGAAGTAAACCCTTTGTTATCCGCTCATGCTATCAGGCATTTCAGGAGCATTGTTCAGCAGGTTGTTGTTGAAGTGAAATTACTTGGCTACATAGCCGCGATAGTAAGTGAAACAAGGAATAATCCTTCATTATATCTTGGCGCATCAACAAGGGCATCACTTGCCATATTAAAATCAGCCAAGGCAACTGCGGCTATTAAAGGCCGTGATTTTGTAATTCCGGAAGATATCAAGGAAATGGCCCCTCATGTACTGCGCCACCGGATCATGCTCACTCCCGAAAAGGAAATGGAAGGCATCAGTCCCGATGACCTGATAGAAAATATTTTAAAATCGGTGGAAGTTCCGAGATAAGTTAATGGGTTTGATTTAATTCAAAATTATGTTCAGCTTTATGGCAAGGTTTCTTTTTCCTAATCTTTTTATTCCGCAAAGATTTTATCTTGGAATGGGAAGTTGTGCCATACTTTTTATACTGTCTTTTTTTCTTCCCGGATTATATCCTTTCATTACGATCATCTTTTTTGTATTCCTTTTCCTGGCATTGACAGATTATATCTTCCTGTTCTTTATCGGAAAGCCACCAAGGGCAAACAGGATCATAAGCGACAGGCTTAGCAACGGTGATGAGAATACCGTAATACTGGAAATTGCCAACAGGATGAATTACCCGTTGAATATGGAGATCATTGATGAACTGCCTGAACAATTCCAGGTACGGGATTTTAGTTTAAAGAAATATTTTGCAGCAAAGGCTGAGCATAAAATAAAATACGCTGTTACGCCTGTTGAGCGTGGGTTGTATAATTTCGGGGATATACATTTATATATGAGCAGTCCTCTCGGACTTGTGATACGCCGGTTTACTGTATCGGCAAAAAGGGATGTATCTGTTTATCCTTCTTATATGCAGTTGAAAAAATACCAGCTCATTTCGCAAACGGCGCTCATTACAGAACATGGCAGCAAAAGAATGAGAAAGATCGGGCAAAGCATGGAATTTGAACAAATAAAGGATTATGTTACCGGCGATGATGTGCGAACGTTGAACTGGAAGGCCACTGCACGAAAAGGGGCATTGATGGTGAACAATTATGTAGATGAAAAATCACAGCAGGTATATATTGTTATTGATAAAGGAAGGTTGATGAAAATGCCTTTTAACAGGTTAACATTACTTGATTATGCTATCAACAGTGCACTTGTTATGAGTAATGTATGCCTGCAGAAACAGGATAAGATCGGGTTGATAACTTTTGCCGACAGGATGGGAGCTGTTATTGCTGCTGACCGCAACCCTATTCAGCGGGAAAATATACTGGAGGCTTTGTACAAACAACAAACAGCATTCCTCGAAAGCGATTTTGAAATGCTGTACACACAGGTGAGAAGGAAAATAAAACAACGCAGCCTGCTTATTCTGTATACAAATTTCGAATCATTGAATGGTTTGCGCCGGCAGATGAATTACCTGCGTTCCATTGCCAAGCATCATCTGCTGCTGGTTGTATTTTTTGAGAATACGGAATTGGGCAGGTTATCTCATGTAGATGCACTGAATATGGAAGACGTGTATGTTAAAACAATTGCCGATAAGTTTATCTTTGAAAAAAAACTCATCGTAAAGGAGTTACAGAAATACGGGATACTTTCTATTTTAACAGCTCCGGAAAACCTTACTGTAAATACTGTAAACAAATATTTAGAACTCAAGACCAGGCAGGCGATCTGATTTGCGGTCGGTACGCTTGCGTCAGACAGTAATTTATATCGCTCACGCTTTTAAACTAATATAATTGTCAAACAAAGATTCATATTACCGCAAACACAAAGAAAAGATACACGGCGATGGAAACGGTGAACCACGAATGCAGATGGTACAGGTGAGTGATGATGTTAAGGCCGTTTTTGAAACAGGAAAAGTTTTGCTGATCGATAAACCGATTCACTGGACATCTTTTGATGCAGTGAGGAAGATACGGAACAGTATCCGCATTAAAAAAGTAGGACATGCAGGAACATTGGACCCTTTGGCTACAGGGCTGCTGATCATCTGCACAGGAAAATTCACCAAAAAGATCAATGAGTATATGGCACAGGAAAAGGAATATACGGGTTCTTTTACACTGGGGGCTGTTACGCCTACTTTTGACAAAGAGAGTGATCCTGAACAGCAAAAAGACATCTCGGGGATCACTGCTGATGCTATTTACAAAGCGGTTACAAAATTTACCGGTGAGATACAACAGGTGCCGCCCATCTATTCAGCTATTAAAAAAGAAGGCACTGCTTTGTATGAACTGGCCAGGAGAGGAGAAGCGGTTGCACCTGAGCCGCGGACCGTTCATATTCATTCATTTGAAATAACCGGCATAGGATTACCGGAAGTGTATTTTAAAATTGTTTGTTCAACAGGAACGTATATACGTAGTATTGCAAACGATTTCGGAGCAGCACTTGGCTGTGGAGCATATCTTTCTGCCTTGCGGCGGACAAGGATCGGTGATTTTAAAGTAGAAGATGCGATGACGATGGAAGCCTTTATTCAAAGCCTTGTGGATAGTAAATAAAAAACACTAATTATACGAATTAATATAATCTGTTTCTTAATTCGTGTAATTCGTTCTTTAAAAATTCGTGCTTAAAAAACTAGAACGGATAATTGATCCCGATTGAAAAATTAAAATTCTCATACCTCCATTGTTTCTGGCTCCTGGCAAATATCTTCTGGAAGAAATCATCAAACCCTATCGAAGGTGCTTTCCATCCGTCATTGATATAAAATAATTCGGGCCTTTTAAACCTGAACCCGAAATCAAAACGGATCAGGAAATTATTGAAGTCGAGCCGCAGTCCTGTACCTGCAGATACCCCCAGTTGTTTCCAAACATTCTTAAACCTGAATTGAGCACTATCAACAGTTCCATCTGCTTTATTGTAACGTAGATTCCAGATATTCCCGGCATCCACAAACAAAGCACCTCTTAATGTAAGTGTATTGGGAATGATCCTTAAAATATCATATCTATACTCTGTATTAAGTTCCAGCTGCATGTCACCTGTGCGGTCATTAAAAAGGCTTGAGGAACTGAAAGGGGCCAGCGATTGCCCGCCAATACCAATACCCCTGATCGGCCAACCACGCATACTGTTACTTCCGCCACCAATGTATTGTTTAAAGAAAGGTAATGTCCGGTTTGTATCGCTGCCAAGTAACGGAACACCAACACCACCGTACAGCCTAAACGCTAAAGCCGTTTTCTGATAGGTAACGGTATATTTATATTCTGCATCAACTTTTATATACCTCCTGAGATATTTTTTCAGTATACCCAGGTTGCCCCAGGTAAGTCCTGATTCTTCAACATTTATTTTTGTGATCCTGTTCTTCAATATGCTTTTCCGGTGCACGGGGTTATTGTATTCCTTTGAAACTCCTGCACCCATTCCAACTACATATGCTGTTGTAAAAGAATAATTCAGGAATGGATTTTTTAGTAAAATATTATTAAAACTGTCTGTCCGGTTATACAAATTACTGAAGCCAAGATTAAATGGCCTGATCTCCCACCTGTATTTTCGTTTGTCCAGCCATGTCCAGCCAAAGTTCAGGTTCACCGATTGCAGGTTGAAAAGGTTTAGCCTGTTATTGTATGATAAATTGGTATTGGTAAAAGATTCACCTTTTGGCAATCTTTTTATCTTTAAAAATTTCGGAACGATCAGCCGGGGAAATACCAGGCTGTTGGTGTAACTCAGTTCATTTGAATTGATAAGGTCTTTGCCCCTGCTGCTGTTATTGGTGTTCAATTCAATACCTGCCCTGATCTTGTGTGTCATTTTTATCCCTTCCTTTCCAAGGTTCCTGTTTGTAAGAGAAAGGTTGCCCGATATTCCAAAAAGATTTCCTCCCAAAACGTTAGTAGCGCTACTGCTGGCAGAATAACTTAATTCCAGTGCCGCTTCAAAACCGAATTTTTTTACAGGGATCAATTCAATTACAAGGTCTATCTTATTGCTGTCGGGCACTTCAACGATCCTTATATTCACACTTTGCCATACACCGGCCCTCGATAAATTGGTCAATGTATTATAGTATTCATTCTGGTTATAAAGATCACCGCTCTTTAATGTGATATTTCTTGATAAGAATCCTGTCCTGAATAATTTCTGGTGATACCTGTGAATGAAGTTCCTGTTTTGTCTTTGTGTTACTGTACTTGTATCATTAAAATCATCCCTTGGGTCGAAATCAGAAAGGATATAAATTCTCCTGATATAAAATTTGCTCAGTTTGGTTGTATCGGTTGGCGGATTTAATACAACTGCGATCCTGATCTGTGGTGAATCTGATTTTTGCTGTGCTTCTGCCAGTAACCGCAATTGTTCAAAAGGGTCATCACTGATATTGGTAAGCGCTTCAATGGTCGTATCGCCCCTTACCCTTAATTCTGATGCAGTGAATTTATAATAACCATTGTTCCTGAAACTGTCAACAAGCCTGTTGATCTCACCCAGCACGGCTGTTTTTGTTATCGGATCATATTTTTTCAGCAGGGCCTCATCTTTTGAATGAATAGCTATTTCCTGGAGATTTGGCTTTCGTAACCTGTAACTAACGGTATCTATTAACGTAGGTTTACCTGCCTCAACAAAGTAATGCACCATCACTTTCCTGTTCATGGTATCGGCCTTAAAACCCACTTTAGCGTTGTAATAACCGAGATGGAACATGGAGGCTTTCATATTCTGTGCCGATAAAGTTGAATAAGCACTGTCATAAGCAGGTGGCTTCTTGATGATATGTAACAGGAAGAAGGCGTCTTTTACCTTTACGGTAGAACTGTCATCCAGTTGTGCACTTAACCGTTGTTTTAAAGTAGTTCTTTCTATGTTTGTAAAGTTTCCTCCCTTAACTTCGAAAGTATTTTTAACCAGGTATGGCCTGTCTTTCGGAGCTTTACGGATTATTGTTCCGAAAGGAAGGGAATTTTTGCTGCAGGAAGAAAATGAAATAACAAATAACAATATATATGCGAACCGAAAATAAACCCTGGTATCATTCAAAAAATTATGAGGCATAAAATATCTGGCAATGTTTAGCAAATCCACCATCAAATATATCCAAAGTTTACAGCACAAAAAATTCAGGGATGAATACAACTGTTTTGTTGCAGAAGGGCCAAAGGTTGTAACAGGCCTTTTAGCAACGGCAGTATTTCCTGTAAAAGGCATTTATGCATTGCAGGAATGGGTTGATGAACTGGATGAAAAGCTTCGAATCCTTTACGCCGGCAGGATAGAAGTTATCAGGGATTTTGAACTGGAAAAAATTGCTTTCTACACAACGGCAAACAAAGTAGTAGCTGTTTTTGAAAAAAGGCCTGTAATGCAAAATATTAACAGCAGGAATAAATTTACACTTGTGTTGGATGATATACAGGATCCGGGAAATCTTGGCACGATCATACGTACTGCCGATTGGTTTGGAATTGAAAATATTGTCTGTTCGCTGAATACAGTGGATATGTATAATAACAAGGTTGTACAGGGTACGATGGCAAGCCTTGGAAATGTAAATATTATTTATGTTAGCCTTCCAGTATGGCTAAAGGCACAAAACAATATACCAATACTTGCTGCAACATTGAATGGCCGTGCATTAACAGCATTCAATGATATGAAAGAAGCGATCATCATCATTGGCAATGAATCTAAGGGTATCAGTGATGAGATCATTGATATCGCAAGTGGTACAATAACGATCCCGAAAAAAGGAAATGCAGAATCATTGAATGCAGGAGTTGCAACCGGGATCATTTTAGCAAATTTCGTAAAAAGCTAGTGGCTGGTGGAGATTTGTGAGTAGGGTATGCTTAATGGGTTTTGCAAATGACTCCGGATTTTAATTTCTGCTTTGATACCATACAGGCAAATTCATATTGAAAACATAGAAATTAGAAAGTTTAGTAGTTAACACACTAGCTATTTACTATTTACCAAAACCTGTTTACCTGAACTGTATCGCCTTCACCGGGTTCACTTTTCTTATCAATATTGTTGGAATGATCAGCGTTGCAAAACAGGCCGCCAATGTAATAACGTCTACCAATACTACCTGCCACCAGATGATATCAGCGTGGGCAACGCTCATGTAATAGGCTTCTTCATTCAGTTTTATAAATCCTGTTGCCTGTTGCAACCAGCAGATGCCAAGTCCGAATATAGTTCCTGCGATAATACCAATAGCAGCGATCACAGTTGTATTGTACAAAAATATTTTTTGGATCGTCCAGTTAGCAGCGCCCAGTGCTTTTAATATACCTGTCATCCTGGTCCGTTCCAGCACAAGTATGATCAGGCAGGTAATGAGGTTAACTGCAGCAATGATCATCATGATCACCAGTAAAATTGTTTTCAGCTGCCCCTGTAAGTTGAGCCAGTCAAATATATTCGGGTATACCTGTTTGATACTCCTGCTGTACCAGCTTTGTGGTAATTCACCGTATATCCTTTTCGAAAGGCTGTCTGTCTGTTTATAATCTTTGAGAAATACTTCATAACCGCCTATCTGGCCGGGCTCCCAGTCGTTCAGCCTGCGGATGAGGTTTATATCACAAATGGCAAATTGTTTATCGTATTCTTCAATGCCGGTTTTGAATATACCTGCAACGGTTAGCCGCCTGGCCCGTTTGCTCCCGTCTTCCTTAAAAAAGAATACGATCATGCTGTCATTCACAGCAATGTTTAATTGCGAGGCCGTATAACTGCTGATATTGATCTCGTTGCTGTAGCCGCTGTCTTTGAATGATACCCAGTGCCCTGATTTGAGGAATGGCTGCATCCTGCTGAAATTAAAACTGCTGTCGATGCCTTTTGCCAGCACACTTTCAATTTCTGTCCCGTATTTTAATATGGCCGATTTGGTAGCATATCTTTCTACCGAAAGAACTTCCGGTAAACTATGGAGATATCTCTCAACCGTATCATTTTTATTAATAGGATATTCTTCTGCAATACTCACCTTGTTCACAATATCCTGCTGAACACGGATATGCCCCCAGAAACTGAAAACCTTGTTGCTGATCACCTGCTGAAAACCATTTACGAAACTAAGCGCAACGATCATCACCGCCACACTCAGTGCAGTGGCGCTTACGGCCAGCCTTATAATAAAACGTGAAAATGTTTTTTGCTTAAACGAGGCAATGCGTTTTGCTATAAATATTGATACATCCAAACGGCATAATTTTGCTATCTTTCAAAAGTAAATTAATTACGCTATTAAATGAACAGGAGAAGGCTTCAACAATTTTTTATTTTTATTACCTGCATTTTTGCAGCACACAATGTGTTTGCTCAAAATATTGAAAAGCTGTACAAACCTTTTATTCAGACAGCCCAGTTGTTCGTTGTAGGCAACCAGCAGGCAATACCCGTAGTTGGGTTGAATACCGGCGACCGGCTTGAACTTGAATTCGATGACATGGAAGGCAGCTTCAAAAGTTATTATTATACCTATGTGTTATGTGACTACAACTGGAACCCGGTTGACCTGAGCCCTTTTGACTTTATCAAGGGTTTTACACAGAACAGGATCACTACATACAGGTATTCGTCCATTGCACTTACACGTTATACGCATTACCAGGCTTTTTTGCCCGACAGGAATTCCTATCCCACCAGGTCTGGCAACTACCTGTTAAAGGTTTTTTTGGATGGAGATACTTCCAAACTTGCTTTTACCAAGCAAATGATGGTTTTCGATCAAAAGGCAGCTGTAAGTGGCCAGGTTGTGCAGCCATTCTCTGCACAATTATTCAATACACACCAGAAACTGCGCATGTCGGTTAATATTTCCGGTATCAATACTTTCAGTGCCGCACAACAGGTAAAAATGGTGATACTGCAGAATAACCGCTGGGATATTGCTCAAAGAGACATTCCCCCCACTTTTGTTCGCGGTAACCTGCTTGAATATAATACTGAGGACAGGGCCATTTTTCCTGCAGGTAAAGAATGGAGATGGCTGGATCTAAGAAGTTTTAGTTTGCAAAGCGACAGGGTGGACCATGCCGATTATAAAAAAGACCGCACAGACATGTTCTTAAAAACGGATATTGACCGCAGCGGCCAACGCTATGTTTATTTTCCTGATTATGACGGGATGTTCAATATCGTGACATATGAAAGTATCAATCCTTTCTGGCAGGGCGATTATGCAACGGTTCATTTCTCACTGGCAACAGTTAACGGAGAGCCTTACCCGAAAAGGGATGTTTACCTGGCTGGCGGTTTTACTGGTTATCAATTGTCCAACAACTGGAAAATGAATTTCAATGAAGATACACATCGGTACGAATGCAATGCTTTCATGAAACAGGGATATTATAATTACACTTACATAACTGTTGACCAGGATGATCCTTCCAAAAGAACAGAACTCGAAGGTAATTATTGGGAAACTGAGAACACTTATACAATTCTTATCTACTACAAAGGATTTTCTGACAGGACAGATCAATTGATCGGCGTTGGAAGTATTAATTCTAGAAATGACAGGCCGGGTTTTAGTTTTTAATGTATAACCGCAAATGCCGGTCGGCACCGCGTCAGCGGTTAGACCAATCTTGATTAACTTTATTTTTTAGCAGGCATTTTATCATTGATCATCAGTAGTGGCGTCGCACTCTTGTACAAGATATCATTATTCAGCTTTTTTGCCACAAAGACGCAAAGGCATGAAGCAGCACTAAGTTCTCTTTGTGATTCTTGGAGCCTTAGAGCCTTTGTGGCAATTCATCCCTTAAAGAATTTTAGCAAAACAAAAAAATCATTCTGAAAATTTAATTGACTTCAGTGCCTTATATTTGCAGCGGCAAGTCTTATACGACCAGCTCCTGTTGAACTCCCCCAGGACCGGAAGGTAGCAAGGGTAAATGGTTGAGCGGTGCGATGTAAGTAACTTGCCATTTTTTATTTTCCCCCGATAAGCTATCTTTGCACTTCTATTTTTATATTCAATTCTAAATCATACTTAACAATGAAATTCTTCATAGATACTGCAAACCTTGCTCAAATTAAAGAAGCTAACGAACTTGGTATTCTCGATGGAGTTACAACCAACCCTTCCTTAATGGCCAAAGAAGGCATCAAAGGACAGGACGCAGTGATGCAACATTATAAAACCATCTGCGAAATGGTTGACGGTGATATCAGTGCAGAAGTAATTTCAACTGATTTTGACGGTATCATTGCAGAAGGTAAAAAACTGGTGACGATACATAAAAATATTGTGGTAAAAGTACCAATGATCAAAGACGGTATAAAAGCTATCAAATGGTTCACGGAGAACGGTATCCGCACAAACTGTACATTGGTGTTCTCAGCCGGACAGGCAATACTTGCAGCAAAAGCAGGCGCTTCCTATGTTTCTCCATTCATCGGCCGCATTGATGATAGCGGCTGGGATGGCATGGACCTGATCTATCAATTACGACAGATATTCGACATACAGGGATATAAAACAGAAATCCTCGCGGCTTCAATACGCAACCCGAACCACATCATTAAATGTGCCGAAGCAGGTGCAGATGTTTGTACATGCCCGCTGGATTCTATCCTTGGTTTACTAAAACATCCTTTAACAGATATCGGCCTTGCTAAATTCCTGGAAGATGCAAAGAAATTTGCATAATTTCCGGTCCGGGAATTAATAAAAAAGCTGAACAATCATTGTTCAGCTTTTTTTATCCAGTATCCAGTATCTAATATCAAGTATCCAGTTTCCAGTATCCAGCCATCACCCTTTCTTCTTCAAAACCTCTTCCATCGTAGGCAACTTCCCATCTTCTTTCTTTTTAATATACATCACAAATTCCTTGTGAAGTGAGGGATCTGTTTTCAGTGTTACTTTGATATCTACCTTATCTTCTTT
>Ga0209023_10005869_pt1 | contig 13209 bp, 15 predicted proteins | sample LakOneMetagenome_FD_187468 | JGI IMG/M metagenome (GOLD analysis project Ga0209023, IMG submission 187468) | Freshwater and sediment microbial communities from Lake Erie, Canada (SPAdes) (version 2) | ecosystem: Environmental > Aquatic > Freshwater > Lentic | place: Lake Erie, Canada... | reverse complement strand
GGCGGGCCGCCGACCGCGTCGAGGCGGGCGACCAGCGGCCCGAACCAGGCGAGGCCCGCGCTGTGGAACGCCGAGAGGCGCACGAGCGTGGCCGGGTCGGAGTGGAACAACGCCACCGCTTCCTTGGCTTCGGCCATCGCGGTGGACACGTGCGCGGCCGCTGTGGCCAGCGCGCGCCCGGCCGGCGTGAGCACGAGCCGGCGCCCGCTCTTCTCGGTGAGTGGCACCGGTACGCTCCGCTGCAGGGCGGAGAGCTGCTGGCTCACGGCCGATGACGATACGAAGAGTGCTCGGGCGACCGCCGCCACGCTGCCGCGTTCTCCGAGCTCGCGCAGTACGGCCAACTGATGCAGATCCATAAGCAGATGCTAAAGCATCCGTTCACAACCTGCCGTCTAGACTTACCCAATGCCAAGCGGAAGCATGAAGCCATGACTTCTTCCGCACTCCTCGGCCGCTATCGCGTGGACGCCGTGTTGCTTCTGGTAGCCATCGTCTGGGGCGGCAGCTACCTCGGCGCCAAGGTGCTGACCGAACAGGCGAGTGTGGCCGCGGTGCTCGCGCTGCGTTTTCTGGTCGCCGCTGTCGCCCTCTACATCGTGTGGCTCGTGCGCCGGGAGCGCCGTCCGAGCCGCGGCGAACTCGCGGTGGGCGTGCTGCTCGGCCTCACCCAGTCCGCCATCCTGTGGCTTGAAACGCTCGGGGTGGCGTTCACGTCGGCCACGAACGCCGGGCTCATCATCAGCCTGACTATCATTCTCACGCCGATCCTCGAGTCGGTGGCACGCCGCCGGTGGCTGCCGCGCCCCTTCTTCATCGCCGCGGTGCTGGCGGTCGTGGGCGTGGCCCTCTTGGTCTCAGGCAGCGGCTTCCACGCGCCGAACGTGGGCGACCTGCTCATTCTCGCGGCGGCCCTCGTACGCTCCGTGCACGTCACCATGGTGGGTCACCTCACGCGTGGTCGGCGGTACAGCACCATCACGCTCACGCTCATTCAGGCGATTGTGGGTTCCGTGCTCTTCACGGCAGCGGATGTGCCGGGCCTCGTTCACGCCGCCGCCACCTTTGGCTGGGCGGCCTGGCTCGGCGTGCTCTACCTGGGTCTGGCGTGCAGCGTTTTCGCGTTCCTGGCGCAGATGTGGGCGATCCGTCGCACCTCGGCAGCCCGGGCGAGCCTGCTGATGGGCACCGAGCCGGTGTGGGCGGTGCTCGCCGGGGTGACGATCGGTGCCGAGACCCTCGGCATCGTCGGCGCTATCGGTGCCGTTGTCATCGTGGCGAGCACCTACTGGGGCCAGCGCGTGGAGGCCGCCCATCGCACCCGCACCGATGCGGTCGATGCCCTGGACCTGCTGCCGCTGCCATAGTGCTGCCTTGACGTGCGACACCTGGCCGGCGACCCTGGTGGGCGGCCGGTGAGCACGTCATAGGATCCCCTATTCAGGGGGTAACATTGCGTCACGCGGATTTCCGCATCCCGAGAAAAGGCCCTCCTGTGAATCTTCTGCTGATCATCGTCATCATCGTTGCAGTCCTCCTGCTCATCACCGGCGGGTTCGTGCAGTCCCTGCAGTTCCTGCTCTACGTGGGACTCGTCCTCGTGGTCATCGCCATCATCGCGTTCCTGTTCCGCTCGATCTCCGGACGCCGCCGCTGAGCCGCTTCGCGACCAGAATTTCTAAGGTTCGACGGGCGCGAGCGCGGGTCGCTTGGCCGAGCGCCCGTCGCCGGAAGAGCGACCGCTGAGACGGCGCCCGATCCAGGGCAGCACATGCGCGCGATAATATGCGGGCGTGCGCACCCGGTTGCCGGGATCGGGCGCCTCGGTTCCGGTGAGCTCCGTCGGCACCCGTACGCCGAGTGCAGCGAGCACGTTGCCGGCGATCCGGGCATGGCCCAGTGCGTTCAAGTGCAGGCGATCCGCCGACCAATAGCGTGCGCCCGTGAGCTCGGGATCGAGCCAATTGTCGACATACGTGATGCCGTCACGCTGTGCGAACGCAGCGCGTGCTGCATCCGCGAGCCGGTCGCCGCGACGCTGAATAAGCGCGCCGAGCGGAAGCTGCTTCGTGGGGTTGGCGCCGGTGAGCATCAGCACATGAACCCCCTCCGCCAGGGCCCGCTCGGCTACCTGGTCGAGCAAGGCCACAACCCCTGTGATCTCGACCCGCGGTCGCATCACGTCATTGCCACCGCCGCAGATCGAGAGCAGGTCGGGGGTGAGGTTCATCGCCGGTTCCAGCTGCCCCTCCACGATCGGGCGCAGCAACTTGCCCCGAATGGCGAGGTTGGCATAGGAAAACGGTGACGCCGAGGCCTCGGCGGCAACTGCCGCCAGGCCCAGCGCCACGAGATCGGCCCAGCCGCGCAGCTCGCCGGAGGGCAACGCGTCGCCGACACCTTCGGTGAAACTATCGCCCATGGCGACGTAGCGTGTGAAGGGTGGGCGCGCGGTGCTACTCGGCGTCGGGTGCCTCGGCGGAAAGTGCCTCAGTGTCGGCGTGGGCGGCCTGGGCCGCTGCCGCGGGGGAGTGCGAATCGGGCGCGGTCGGCAGGCCGAGGCGGGCGGTGAGCGCGTCGCGGGACTGCTGCGCGGCGCGGCGAACCTCCACGTCGGGGTCGCGCAGGCGCTGCACGATGGTGGGCAGGTGCTCGGCGGTGCCGAGGGCGGCGAGGGCGTGCACGGCGGCGGCACGAACCCGGGGGACCTCGTCGGTGGTGAGGCGCACCAGGCGCTTCAGGGCGTGCAGTTTGCGCTGCAGGATGACCTTGGCGCACATCTCCCGAACCCGCCAGGACTGGTTGTCGAGTCCCGCGATGACGGCCTCGTTGGCGGATTCGCTCCACACGTGCATGAGTGCCCGTGCGCCCCACAGCTCGGGCCAATACAGCGAGGGGGCGCCGTCGAGGATGCCCTTGGCATGGTCGCCGCCCACGTACAGCAGGAAGTCTTCGCCCGCGTTCTCACCTTTCAGAAGGGCGATGGAGCGTTCGATGACCGCCGGCTCTCCGTATCGCTTGACCGCCGCGGCAAGGCGGTCGGCAATGGGGAGGTCAACGGGAACGACGGGCTCTGAAGAAGAATTCTTGCGCATTTGTCTTAAAGGTACCAAGAGGCAGCCCCGGCGACGAATGAAGTGATCATTTTCGCTCCGACCTCATGGGCCACCCGTCACTTTCTGCCCCTTGGAGGTGCTGTGGCGCGCGCGAGGTGACACGTTTGGCCCAACGGGAGCTTGTTCGGGAGTTCACTGACAAGCGCCAGTGCGAAGAGTGCTGCGAAGAGTGTGCGGAGCGGCGGTCAGGCGAGAACGGATGCCGCAGCATCCACTGCCGGGGCGGAGCTCGTGGTGCGCAGGGTGCGTTCGAACCCGTAGGCGCCCTCATACACCCCGTAGTTTCCGATGTCCGTGTAGCCGAGGCTGCGATACAACGCCAGGGCCTCGGGCTGGGCGTAGCCCGTTTCGAGGCGCACTCTGGAGAAGCCGAGGTCGTAGGCGAGTCGCTCGAGCTGGGCGAGAACGACGGTGGCGTGGCCCTGTCGGCGGTAGTCCGGGTTGGTCCACATGCGCTTGATCTCGGCGGTCTCGGCGTCATAGCGGTGGATTCCTCCGCCCGCTACCGTGTGCTCACCGTCGCGCAGCACCAGGAAGCCACCGTGCGGAGCGTCGAATTCAGAAGCCCCGATCTCATCGACGGAGTCGCCGGCACCCTCGCCGTACCGGGCGTTGTATTCGAGGCGAAGTCCCGCCAGTAAGGGCGCGGCTTCGGGGGAGGTGAGGCGAACGAGACAGAATTGCACGTGTTCTATTGTGCACGATCAGTCCGGGAAACAGCTGGTGACCGGTCACTGCGGGGTGCTGCGGGCGCCGACACGCATAAACTCGGAGCGTGTCAGTTAACCCAGATCTGCAGGGGCGTGTCTTTCCGCCCGTCGCTCCGTATCTCGTGGGCCGCGAAAAAGTGCGCGAGTTTTCCCGCGCCGTGTTCGCCACCCATCCCATCAACCATGACGCGGAGGCGGCCCGCGCGGCCGGCCACGCCGACGTGGTGGCCCCGCCCACCTTCGCCGTAGTAGTGCAGGAGGCGACGCTGGCGCAGCTGCTCGCCGAACCCGACGCCGGCATCGACTTCACCCGGGTCGTGCACGGCGACCAGCGCTTCACGTACACGCGTCCGATCGTCGCGGGCGACGAGCTCACGGCCACACTCTCGGTCACGAGCATCAAGAGCCTCGGCGGCCACGCCATGGTGACGGCCGTGTCCACGATCGTCGATTCCACGGGCGCTCACGTTGTGACCGCCACATCCACCCTCGTCGTCAGGGGAGACGAATGACCCCCCAATTCGATTCCCTCGTTGTCGGCGAGCAGGTCGCCGAGGCGAGCTTCGCGCTCACCCGCGATTCCCTCGTGCGCTACGCCGGGGCATCCGGTGATTTCAATCCCATTCATTACCGCGACGATGTGGCGGTGTCCGTGGGTCTCGCCGGCGTGCTGGCACACGGCATGCTCACTATGGGCTTCGCGGTACAGCCGGTCGTCGACTGGGCGGGCGACCCCGCTCGCGTCATCGACTATCAGGTGCGGTTCACCCGCCCGGTGTTCGTCGATGCGGTCGAGGGCGCGCTGGTGACCGTGGTCGCCAAGGTGGGCGCCCTCGAAGTGGCCGGGAGCGTGGCCCGGATCGACTTGGTGGTCTCGAGCGCGGGGCAGACCGTGCTCGGCAAGGCCCAGGCCCGCGTCAGCCTCGCATGATCTCGCCCGTCCCCTTCTCCGAGCTCACCACCATGCGCGTGGGCGGCGCGCCGAGCGCCATGGTGGCGCCCGTCACCGAGCAGGATCTGGTGACCGAGACGCTCGTGGTGTGGGGCATGGACGAAGAGTGGATGCTGCTTGGCGGCGGCTCGAACACGGTCGTGAGCGACGAGGGCTTCGACGGCATCGTGATCCGAGTGGTCACCCGCGGTATTGAACGACGTGAGTCGGAATCGGCCGGAACAGTGTTGCTGCGCGTGCAGGCCGGAGAGCCCTGGGACGAACTCGTGGCCTACACGGTGGCGCAGGGCTGGGCGGGAATCGAAGCGCTCTCCGGTATCCCCGGATCCTGCGGCGCCACCCCGGTGCAGAACATCGGGGCTTACGGCCAGGAACTCTCCGACAGCCTCACCGCGGTCGACTTCCTCGACTACGAGAGCGGCGAGGTGCGCCGCATGGAGGCCGCAGAACTGAAGCTCGACTATCGCACCTCCGTGTTCAAGCAGGGGTTGCGCGGCGTGGTGCTGGCGATCGAGCTCACGTTGCGTGACACCGGGGGGGACACCGCTGTCGCGCTGAGCGAGCCCGTGGCCTACGGCCAGCTGGCATCCGCTCTCGGGGTGGAACTCGGTGCCCGGGTGGCCCTGGAAACCGTGCGGTCCACCGTCCTCGGCCTGCGCGGGGCCAAGGGCATGGTTCTCGACCCCGGCGATCCCGACACGTTCAGCGCGGGCTCCTTCTTCACCAACCCGATCGTCACGGAGGCGTTCGCCCGCACGCTGCCGGCCGCGGCGCCGCGCTGGGTGCTGGCGCCCGAGCTGCCTGACCGCGTCATCCCGCTCGACGAGTACGCCGGCGTCGGTCCGATGCCCGGTGTGGCCGATGTGCGCCCGGTCAAGCTCAGCGCCGCCTGGCTCATCGAGAACTCCGGTATCCGAAAAGGCTTCCGGCTGCCCGGGTCGCGGGCCGCGGTGTCGAGCAAACACACGCTCGCACTGACCAACACTGGCGGCGCATCCGCTGCCGAGATCGCAGAGCTCGCGCGCTATGTACTCGGGCGGGTGCAGGCCGAGTTCGGTGTGAACCTGCAGCCGGAGCCCGTTCTGGTGGGCCTCGAGCTGTAGCCCCGTCCGCTCGCGGCACTGGTTCGCCCACCGGGCACTCGTCAGAACGAGTGCCCGGTGGCAGGACGAGTGCCCGGTGCGGTGTCGAGCAGCGGATGTCGCCGGCGGGCTAGTCGGCCCGGCGTGCCGTTGCGGCCACGATGCCGGTGACCACGAGAATGACGCCGAGCATGATCACCGATCCGAGCAGCCAGAACACCGGGTCCAAGGCCCCGGGCATGATGCTCTCCAGAAGCATGTACACGGCGAATGTCAACAGCACGAGTCCCCAGAAGATCGTCGAAAACCGGGGGCGCCTCCGGGGTGACGCAGTTGCTGGGCTCGGTGACGATTCGGTCATGGCAGGTCCTTCCCCGTGCTGATCGGGCCGATGATGCTGACCTGGCCGACGAACGAGCGAACGTGCACGACCGTGGCTGCGCGCCCAGTGTTCGAATTGAACAGGCGAGCATCGTGCAACAAGATCCCCTGCTTGTCCGGGTCAGACGGCGAGCCTGAGTAATCCACCGCCCCGACGAACGCGTTCGCGTCAATGAGCACGGGCGCAAACTCCGGCAGCACGATGCGTGTCTGCCCTACGGCGGCCCATACCTCGATCGACTGGGTGGTGTTGTCGGGGCGCATGAACATCGTGCGTCCCTCGTCGAGACCGGACAGGTCGAGCGTGGCCTGCCCGATGACGATGGCGTATCCACTGTTCTCGACGGTTTCCGTGGGCGCGGCCACGGTCCAGGTGGGGCTCCCGATCAGTACGAACTGCGTTCCGGCGGGCAGGATTCCACTGACCAGCAGGGCCAGGACGGCGAGAAAGGCGAAGCCGCCGAGAGCGCCGCTTTCGAGCCCGCGAAATCCCGCCACGATCATTCCCAGCGCGATCATTCCCAGCGCCACCGCGAACTGCACGACGAAAGCCTCCTGCGACCAGACACCCGCGGAGAAGACCAGCGCCGCAAGAGCGCTGGACATCAGTGCGATGCCGAGCACGATCGCGGTGAAGCCGGCTCCGGGGCGCCGCGCTCGCCGCGCGGCCACCCGCCGGTCCTGTTGGACTCGGTAGCGCTCCTGCCGCAGTCGGTTCTGCTCCTGGCGAGCGCGGTCCTGATCGACGGTGTCCTGCCACCTGTTGGGCGAAACCGGTGCCACGGCATCCCGGTGATCGGTCGACGCGGACTTCGGGGGCGCTCCCGCGAGGGACGCTGTCCCGCTCGCACGTTGCTTCTGGGAGAGATAGACCACGACCCAGACGATGCCGCCGATGATGAGCACCGACCAGACGACGGCGAAGGTCGTCTGAAGCCAGACCGGCAGCGCGGGAGAGGCGGCGCCGGCGTTCCACCAGTAGGTGGGCGTGAACGGCACGAAGGTGGCCACCAGCAGGAGGCCGATCACGATCATCACCGGTTCGAAGTGCCCGCGGACGGCTTCTTCAGCGTGGATACGGCCGCTCGAGTCGGGGAGAATCGCCCAGCCGATTGCATAAGCGAAGACAGCAGGCGCACCGAGGAGAACCAGGATCACGGCGAGGAGGCGCACGACTGCGGGGGCGATGCCGATCCGGGTGCCCAGACCACTGCATACCCCGGCTATCCAGCGGTCCTGCTGCCGGATGATTCCCGCGGATCGGATGGCGTCGAAGAAGCGGGTGATCCGGTCAATGTCGCCCTGGGGGGCGGCCGCACTGTTCGGCGCATCGGTCATGCAGTGAGTGTGCCACCAGGCATGGTTAAGGGCGAGGCCCCGTCGAGTTCCCGCTGACGGTGATCTTTCAGCTGAAAAGACGCTGCAGGCGCTGCACGCCCTCGAGCAGTGAGTCATCGCCGAGGGCGTAGGAGAGGCGCAGGAAGCCGCTCGGGCCGAACGCCTCTCCGGGGACGGCAGCCACCTCGACCTGGTCGAGGATCAGGTCCGCGAGTTCGAGGGACGACCGGGGAGTCACCCCGCCCCATTCGCGGCCGAGCAGCCCGGTCACGTCGGGATAGACGTAGAAGGCGCCCTGCGGGGTGGGGGTGACCACGCCTGGAATCTTGTTCAGTTCCGACACGATGAGCTTGCGCCGGCGATCGAAGGCGTCGTGCATCACCTGCACGGGCTCCTGGGTGCCGTTCAGGGCCGCGATTCCGGCACGCTGCGAGATGTTCGAGACGTTGGAGGAGAGGTGCGACTGCAGGTTGGCCGCGGCCTTGATGGCATCCATCGGTCCCACCATCCAGCCGAGACGCCAGCCGGTCATGGCGTAGGTCTTGGCCACGCCGTTCACCAGGATGGTGCGGTCGGCGAGGGCGGGCACGGCCTCCACGATGGATACCGCGCGGACACCGTCGTAGGTGAGGTTCTGGTAGATCTCGTCCGAGATGACCCACAGGCCGTGCTCCTCGGCCCATTCGCCGATGGCGAGTGTCTGCTCCGGCGAGTAGACGGCTCCGGTGGGGTTGGACGGAGAGACGAACAACAGCACCTTCGTGCGCGCCGTGCGGGCGGCCTCCAGCTGCTCCACGGTGACCAGATAGCCCTGGTCACTGCCCGCGAACACGTTCACCGGCACGCCGCCGGCCAGGCGGATCGCCTCCGGGTATGTGGTCCAGTACGGCGTGGGGACGAGAACCTCGTCACCCGGATCGAGCAGCGTCGCGAAGGCCTGGTACACGGCCTGCTTGCCGCCGTTGGTGACGACGACCTGGCTGGCAGACACCTCAAGACCGCTGTCGCGAAGGGTCTTCGCCGCAATGGCCTCGCGGAGTTCCGGCAGGCCCGCGGCCGGCGTGTAGCGATAGTTGCGCGGATCGTGAACGGCCGCGAGGGCTGCGTCCACGATGTGTTCCGGCGTCGGGAAATCCGGCTCCCCGGCCGCGAAACTGATCACCGGTCGCCCGGCCGCCTGCAGGGCCTTCGCCTTTCCGTCAACCTTCAGGGTCGCCGACTCGGCAATCGAGCCGATCCGAGTGGAAATTCGCTTCAGTTGGTGTGCCACGGTTCGAGCATACGGCGAGGAGGCATCGGCGCGCCCGTGCCCGGGCCGAGAATGTGCGTGCAATCCGCTTCCGGGAGGCCTCAGCTTTACACCCGGCCCGGAGTGACCTAGACTTGGACGCGGTAGTTGAATTCTGCCATGCTTTTTTGCGCCTTTTTCTGGTGTTGATCAGCTGGTAAGGTTCACTCCATAGGGTGGTGGCTCAATTGGTAGAGCAGCGGTCTCCAAAACCGCAGGTTGCAGGTTCGAGTCCTGTCCGCCCTGCAAGTCGGTGGTCCGTCCATCGGCCCATGAAAGGTGTGACAGGTGGCCCGAAAAGTTATCGACGAACCCGGTGAGGAAGTCGTCGCGAACGTTAGAGCGGCCCGCGATCCCAAGCGGGGCCCGTTCGCTCGGTTATCCCTGTTTTTCCGCCAGGTCATCGCCGAGCTCCGCAAGGTCGTCACCCCGACGCGCAAAGAGCTGCTGAGCTACACAGGCGTCGTGCTGGTGTTCGTTGTGATCATGATGGCGATCGTTTCTGCATTCGACTGGGTATTCGCGCTCGCCGTGACGTATGTGTTCGGTACGCCGTAACACTCAGCATCACCTGCCCCATTCATGGCACTGCCGTACCGGCGGGTTTCCTGCCGAAGTAAGCGCAATAGAGAAGGATTGAGATTTAGTGACTGAGACGAAGCACGACGATGTCGACTGGGCCACTGCCGCCGAGCAGTCCGGTGAGGAAGACGAAGCGCAAGAGGGCAACACCCTTGCGGCCGAAGAACGTTCGGTAGAAGCTGCGGAGCACGCCGCCCTGCACGTCATCGACGAGAACGAAGACATCGAGCTCAACCTCGACGCCGCTCTCGATGCGCTCGCAGACTCCACGGACCCTGAAGCCGACGCCATCGTCGACGACGCGCTCGACATCGATTCCGCTGAAGAAGCAGAAGCTTCGGTCGAGGCCGTCGAAGACGAGCAGGAACTCGTCGTCGAGGACGCCGCAGAGGCTTCCGACGAGGAGATCGACCCCTATGACGCATTCCGCAAGGAACTGCGCTTCATGCCGGGCAAGTGGTACGTCATCCACTCCTACGCCGGCTTCGAACGTCGTGTGAAGTCAAACATCGAGAACCGCAAGCAGTCGATGGCCATGGAAGATTTCATCTACCAGGTCGAGGTTCCGATGGAAGACGTCGTTGAGATCAAGAACGGTCAGCGCAAGATGGTCACCCGGGTGCGCATTCCGGGATACGTCCTCGTGCGCATGGACCTCGACGAGGACAGCTGGTCGGTTGTTCGCCACACCCCCGGCGTGACGGGCTTCGTGGGTAACTCTCACAACCCCACACCGTTGCGCTTTGAGGAAGCCTTCGGAATGCTCAAGGGCCTCGTTGAGATCCAGGAAGCACCGACAGCCAAGGGTGGGTCGCAGGGCAAGTCCGCCCAGCGGGTCATCGCTGCCGAGGTCGACTACGAAATCGGCGAAACGATCACCATCAAGGAAGGCTCCTTCGCGGGCCTGCCCGGTTCGATCAGCGAGATCAAGCCGGAGAGCGGCAAGCTCATCGTGCTCGTTTCACTGTTCGAGCGTGAGACACCGGTCGAACTCAGCTTCGACCAGGTCACCAAGCTCTAGTCACTGCGTTCAGCACACATCTCCCCAAACCACCGGGGCCCGTCCGGGCTACCGGGAGAGCAGCCCCTCGGGGTAGCTCGAAACTGAAAAAGAAGGAAGAACAATGGCACCGAAGAAGAAGGTTACCGGTCTGATCAAACTTCAGATCAAGGCCGGCGCCGCCAACCCCGCACCGCCCATCGGGCCGGCACTGGGCCAGCACGGCGTCAACATCATGGAATTCTGCAAGGCGTACAACGCTGCGACCGAAGCCCAGCGTGGAAACGTCATCCCGGTTGAGATCACCGTGTACGATGACCGCTCATTCACGTTCATCCTGAAGACCCCGCCTGCAGCGGAGCTGATCAAGAAGGCCGCCGGCGTGGCCAAGGGCAGCGGGACCCCGCACACCGTCAAGGTTGCCAAGCTCACCCAGGCTCAGATCCGCGAAATCGCCGAGACGAAGATGGCTGACCTCAACGCCAACGACATCGACGCCGCATCGAAGATCATCGCCGGAACCGCCCGTTCCATGGGCATCACGGTCGAGGCCTAAGCCTCGTACCCAGGGCGTCCGCGTCCTTCCAGCACGACCCAAGCATTACGTGGAAGAGCCAGCCAGGCTCACGAAAACCACAGCCTCAGTACACACAGGAGATTCCACATGGCAACAAAGTCAAAGGCCTACCGCGCCTCTGCCGAGAAAATCGGCGCCGACACGTTCTACACCCCGACCGCAGCCGTCGCTCTCGCCAAGGAGACCGGTTCGTCCAAGTTCAACTCCACCGTTGAGGTCGCCCTCCGCCTCGGAGTCGACCCGCGCAAGGCGGACCAAATGGTTCGCGGCACCGTGATTCTTCCTCACGGCACCGGACGCACCGCTCGCGTCATCGTCTTCGCAACCGGCCCCGCCGCCGAAGCTGCTATCGCTGCCGGCGCTGATGAGGTTGGTGGCGACGAGCTCATCGAGAAGGTGGCCGCCGGCTACACCTCGTTCGACTCGGCTGTCTCCACCCCGGAGCTCATGGGCAAGGTCGGACGCCTCGGAAAGGTACTCGGCCCGCGCGGCCTCATGCCCAACCCGAAGACCGGAACCGTGACGCCGGACGTTGCGAAGGCTGTTTCCGACATCAAGGGCGGAAAGATCGAGTTCCGCGTGGACAAGCACGCCAACGTGCACTTCGTTGTGGGCAAGGCCTCGTTCTCCGTTGAGCAGCTCAACGAGAACATCGCTGCGGCCCTCGAAGAAGTCGTTCGCCTCAAGCCCAGCTCTTCCAAGGGCCGCTACATCACGAAGGGTGTCGTCTCGACCACCTTCGGACCTGGCATCCAGCTTGATGTGAACGCCATCTAATTCTGAATTAGAGCACAAAGAAGGGCCCGTCCTCGGACGGGCCCTTCTTTGCGTCTGCGGCGTCAGCCGATGTAGCTCATCACGTGCTTGATGCGGGTGTAGTCCTCCATGCCGTACATCGAGAGGTCCTTGCCGTAGCCGGAGTGCTTGAAGCCACCGTGGGGCATCTCTGCCACCAGTGGAATGTGGGTGTTGATCCAGACGCACCCGAAGTCGAGGTTCTTGGCCATGCGCATCGCTGTGCCGTGGTTGGAGGTCCAGACGGATGACGCCAGGCCGTACTGAACATCATTGGCCCAGGACAGCGCCTGCGCCTCGTCGGTGAACTTCTGCGCCGTGATGACCGGACCGAAGATCTCGTTCTGCACGGCCTCATCGGTCTGCAGCAGGTTGGAGACGATGGTGGCTTCGTGGAAGTATCCCCGGTTGCCCTGCCGGTGGCCACCGAGCTCCAGGGTGGCGTGGTCGGGCAGGCGTTCGACCACGCCCTGCACGCGGGCCAGCTGGTCGGCACTGGAGAGCGCTCCATAGAGGATGCCCTCGTCGAACGGCGCGCCGGTTCGGGCGTTGTCCTTGGCGTAGGCGGCAAGAGCGGCCATGAACTCGTCGTGGATTCCCTCCTGCACGAGCACTCGGGTGGCGGCGGTGCAGTCCTGGCCGCCGTTGTAGAACGCGGCGCCGACAATGCCTTCCACAGCGGATGCGATGTCGGCGTCATTGAAGACGATCGCCGGGGCCTTGCCGCCGAGTTCGAGGTGCACACGCTTGAGGTCCAGGGCGGCGGCGCCGGCCACCTCCATGCCGGCGCGCACTGAGCCGGTGATGGAGACGAGCTGGGGGGTGCGGTTGGTGACGAGGTGGCGGCCGGTGTGCCGGTCGCCGGTCACGACGTTGAACGTTCCGGCGGGTAGGAACTCGGACGCGATCTCGGCCATCAGCAGCGTGGAAACCGGGGTGGTGTCGGAGGGCTTGAGCACGATGGTGTTTCCAGCGGCGAGAGCCGGCGCGATCTTCCACATCGCCATCATCATGGGGTAGTTCCAAGGGGTGACCTGGCCGACGACGCCGATGGGCTCCCGGCGTACGAACGACGTGTGGTCTTTCAGGTATTCACCGGCGGACTTGCCTTCGAGCAGGCGCGCGGCTCCGGCGAAGAAACGCAGCTGGTCGACCATCATGTCGACTTCTTCGCCCACCAGACCCGGTCGCGGCTTACCGGTGTTCTCGCTTTCGGCATCGGCGAGTTCTTCCGAGCGGTCTTCGAGGGCATCGGCGAATTTCAGCAGGGCGTGCTGACGTTCGGCCGGTGTCGTCTCTCCCCAGGTCTCGAAGGCGGTGGCGGCGGAACTGTAGGCGGCGGCGACATCGGCTTCGGTGGAGACGGGGCTGGTCGCGTAGACCTCTTC
>Ga0209023_10005867_pt1 | contig 13210 bp, 15 predicted proteins | sample LakOneMetagenome_FD_187468 | JGI IMG/M metagenome (GOLD analysis project Ga0209023, IMG submission 187468) | Freshwater and sediment microbial communities from Lake Erie, Canada (SPAdes) (version 2) | ecosystem: Environmental > Aquatic > Freshwater > Lentic | place: Lake Erie, Canada... | reverse complement strand
AGACAAATTCCGCAGTTGACAGCGCGGCGCAAAAATTGGCGTAATTCCCTGCGCTTTCGGCGCTTTTTGTCCCGGTTTCTGAACAGGTGAACGATGTTTCGTAGTGGGTTTGTGGCCTTCCTTGCCGTGTGTTCGATTGCGGCCCCCGCTGCGGGCTGGGCTTATGAGATCAAGCCCAAGACACCGGACACGGCATTTTCCGCCAAGCTGCAGCCCGACATTGTCGGCCTTTCGAGCAACACCGAAGGCAGTAAGGCCTCGCCGCTGTTCGAAGCGTACCTGAAGGATTTACCGGGCGTGAAGCCGGAAGCCTCGCAGCAGAAATTCGGCGGCACCAATGTCACCTACGTCACCGTGATGAAATTCAACTCGCCCGCGACAAGCAATCATCCCGGCGAGTCCATGATGGCTGCGTTCTCATCGCCCGCCAGCGCGAACCGCGCCTTTTACATCTCGCGCAATCTCGGCTTCGCCTCCAACAACCAGCCTTCGAAGGCTGAAATGATCGAGCGCGTCACTGCGAAATACGGCCCGCCAACCGCCATCGGCGACGGGCGGCTGTATTACTTCTACAAGGCCGGCAAGGTGATGTCGGTGAAGCAGAAATATACCCCCGCCTCCGCGCTGGAAGCATTGAACGCACCGATCAATCCGAAGATCGCTGTGGCGCTCAACGACGCCAACGGTCGCGGCAGTTGCGTTGCGGCGCTGAAGCGTGCGCAGGCCTTGGACAAGACGCTCGACAAACTTGCCACCGAGGCCAAGGCGGCAAACTGCGATGGGCTAGTTGCTGTCGAAATCTCGCCCGGCATCACGTCGGACCGCGTGAGCAAAGCTGAATTCACGCTGATCGATTTCAAGCAGATCGCCAGTGCCGCGAAGATCGACGAGGATGCCTTCGCCGCCGAGAAGAACGAAGCCCTCAACAAGACACCACTCGGCAACGCACCGAAACTCTAAGGCGATTGGCAATGAAACTGTTTGCCGCCGCCGCAGTCCTTGGAGTGTCCCTGCTCTTTGTCGGTCAAGTCCAAGCAGCGCCGCTTGCACCTGTCGCGATTAGCATGAGCAGCAGCGTAATCGCCGTAAAAGACGGATGCGGCATCGGCTTTCAGCGGCTATCGAATGGTGTCTGCCGTCCGCAACCGGAGGGCCCGCGCCTGATGCGCCTGTTCGCCCGCAAATGCCCGCTGGGTTACCGGCGAAATCTGCTCGGCAAATGCCGCAAGGAATAGGTCTCAAATAAAAACCCCGGCTTAGAGCCGGGGTTTTCGATTCAACCGCTGCTTACCAGCGGCGGCGACGCCAGTAGCGGCGGCGATAATAACGGCGGCGCCAGTAGACCTTTTCCGGCTCAGCGGCGCGTGCGAGATCGTCCTGATCCGCAAGAGCGGGCTCAGCCGAAACATCCGGCTCATTGCGCCCTGTCAGATTGTGATGCGACAGCATCGGAGCGGCAGACGCGGCCGTCGCAGCAGCGGCGATCGCTCCTGCGCCGGCGGCGACGCCGAACGCGAATTTCAAAAAGTCACGACGTTCCATATTCGGTCCTCCTGGTGACGTGAGGTGGCAGCGATACAACTGTCCCCTACCTGCCATGAACGCCTTATGAACCCGAATGGTTCCGCCCGCAGGATCGCTCTCATAAGATTGGACGACTATTTCTTCTGCCGGTTGATGAAATCCTGTCCCTGTTTCTGCAGCTTCTTGATCATCTCGTCTGAATCGTCATCGTCGTCTTTTTCGGCAGCATTGGGCACGACGGACGCGTTGGGGTCTCGGCAATTGGTCTCTGTTGCCTTGACACGCGCCCACGCCGCACCCTCCTTCCGCTCATCGGTGCACAAGACCTGATCCTTCGCACCGCCCGGCACGGACTTGACACAGACTACTGTGCCGAACCCGCCGGGCAGCGCCATGTCGCAATTCACCTCGCACGCCATCGCTTGCGGATTGGGATTGGTGAAAGCGACTGTCACGGTCCTCTTGTCAGACGCCAGATTGCAGATTGCGGTGACATCGGCAGCAAGGACGGCGGTGGAAAAGGACGCAAGCGCAAGTGCCAGAAGCGATGCCAGTCGTGACATGAAATTCCCCGGAATATGTTCAGGACATAAAAGGACGAACGAAACGCCTGACCTGTAGCACAACCGACCGATTTGACGTGAACGTCTTCAATCGTTTCGGGTGCGCCAAGCAACCCGCCGAAGCATAACTTTTCGCGAATCCGGGGCGCGACCACATTCGGTTCATCTTGTGTCAATCTTCCGGAGAATAGTGTCCGCCTGCTGGCCGGGTGCTGGCGAATTGCTTTCCGCCTGACCGTCGCCGGAAAGCTCCGCAACAATGACTTTAGGAAGGACTTTTCAATGAAAACCATGTTCGCAGCAGCATTGCTTGCTGTCTCAGTCGCCGGCATTGGCACCGTCAGCGCGATGCCGGTGGCTCCTTCATCCGCTGGCACGGATGTGATCCATGTCGCAGGCGGCTGCGGCCCGGGCTTTCACCGTGGCCCGTATGGCGGCTGTCGCGCAAACCGCGCCGTCGTCGTTGTCCGCCCGGCAGTCGTTGCGCCTTCAGTCGTGGTCGTTCGTCCGGGCCGCCGTTGCCCTCCCGGCCAGGGCATGACCCGCTTCGGTTGCCGCTGGCGCTAAGCGCGGCCTCAGAAATGCAAAAACCCCGCTTCGGCGGGGTTTTTTAATGCGAAAAACGAAACGGCGCGGCAGTTGATGCCGCGCCGTTTTTTTTCAGATTACCAGTAGCGGCGGCGCCAGTACCGGCGGCGATAGAACCGCCTGCGGCGGCGCCACCCCCAGAACCGGCGACGGCGCCAACGGCGTCTCCGGAAGCCCCAAAAACGCCTGCGACGCCAGCCCCAACGGCGACGTCCCCACCGGCGACGGCCCCATCGCACCTGTTCAATCTGCGCGTCTTTCAAATCGTCGTCGTTGGCGACGGCGCTTTGGGGCAGTTGCTCGGTGTCGAGCGGCTTGTCGGAGAGCGGTTGCGGCGTCAGCGGCGCTGCGCGTGCAGCGGCGGTTGCGGCTGCAACACCGGCGGCGACGCCCAACGCAATCTTGAGAAACCCGCGGCGATCCATAGAACCTCCCTCGTGTCTTCAGATGATCTTGTCCGATCAGAATTGATCACGTCGGATGAACGCAATCTGAACCGCGCAGGTTCCAGAATATCTTCAGATGCGCGCCCCGCATTTAAGAGATGAACGACTTTCTGAAGCCGAAATGCCAGAAGCCTGCAGCAAGAAAAACGTGGATCGCGAACGTGCCCCATGCGAGCGAATTGGCGAGACCGCCCAACACGCCCAGCACAAGCGGGATCGCTGAAACGGCAAAGTAGACCATCGCCGCGCGGAAGATGGCTGTGAGCGCCGCGCTCGGCGCAGCATCCCGCACCCACCAGAACAGCAATGCCAGCGAAATCAGCGCCGCGCCGAAAATGCGCGTCATCATCAAGCCCGCAGGATCGAGCGACACACCGAGCGGAGCCAACGTCAGATTTGGCGCAAGCAGGAAGCCCACGCCGAAGAAGGCTTCAATGATCGCGGCGATTAGCAGAAATGTCGGTAGCGGCATGGCGGCCCCTCCAAGACGTTGTGCATCCCGGCATAGTCTCAGGCCAGCAAAGAAATGTCACGCAAACGCGCGCTCAGAAACCGCGACGCAGCGCCAACATGATGACGATGATCAACCCAAGCGCCAGTGAGAGGCCCTTCCAGAACATCAGTGGGTTGCGCTCGATGAGAGGCACGTGGCGCTGCTCGGTGTAATTCGCATTCGGATGACGCAGATCGAACAGCAATTCAGACAATACCGGATATCGCTTGGCCGGATCGAGACTCACCGCGCGCTCGAGAGTCCGGTCGGCCCAGACCGGAAGCCCCGGATTGTAATCCATCGCCGAAGCATATCGCGCCTTGCGATAGCCGGACTTCCCCTTGGCGCGCGCAAGCTCGGCACCATACGGCAGCCGGCCCGTCAGCATCTGATAGGCAATCACGCCGATCGAGAACTGATCCGCTTGCGGTGAAGCGCCCTCTCCCGTGAAGTATTCCGGAGCGGTGTATTGCAGCGTGCCGAGAATATCGCCTTCGTGTCCAGAGCGCGACAGCTCGACGACGCCTTCGACGCGCACCGAACCGAAATCGATGATCTTCACCGTTCCGGTCCGGTCGATCATGATATTCTCAGGTCGCAGATCCTGATGAAGCATCTCCTTGCGGTGAAACGCGCGCAATCCGCCCGCGATCTGTTCGACAAGGCCGCGAATATCTTCAAGCTCGGGTTTCGGGTGATCGATCATCCACTGGGTCAGCGTCTGACCGTCGATGAATTCCATCGCCACATAGAGAAAGCTGCGCGCTCTCGATTGCCGGCACGGCTTGAGGACATTCGGACTGTCGATGCGCCGCGCAATCCATTCCTCCATCATGAAGCGCCGCAGATAATCCGGATCGTCGCGCAGATCGATGGATGGCGTCTTCAAAGCAACGAGTTCGCCGCTTTCGACGTCCTCGGCGAGATAGATGTGACTGCGGCTACTGGCATGAATCTCCCGCACGATCCGATAGCCGTCGAACACCATTCGCGCATCAAGCAAAGGCGGAAGCGGCAAGCTCGCCACCTGCGCGAGGATTTCGCCGCCGTCGCCACGCGGCACGTCATCGACACGGACGATCTGAACGGTCAGGTTGTCCTTGCTGCCGTTGCTATAGGCCGCTTCGGAAATAAGCCGCGCCGCATCATCGAGATTGTCATGTCCGCCGCGAATAACGTCGGCCATGAATCGTGGCGCGACATGTTCGTAAACGCCGTCGGTCGCCAACAGGAAAACGTCTCCCTTCTGGATGCGGTGGACGTAGTAGTCGATCTCGATATGAGGATTCACACCCAGCCCACGGCCGAGATAGCTTTGCTCGGATGACAAATGAACGCGGTGATCTTCGGTCAGTTGCTCAAGAGAGTTGCCCGCAACCCGATAGATGCGGCAATCGCCGACGTGAAAAAGATGCGCGGTCGCCGATTTGAATACGATAGCGCTGAAGGTGCAGACATAACCTTTGTCTGGGTCATATCGATAATGGCTCTGCCGCGTTTGCGCGTGCAGCCACGAATTGGTCGCTGCAATGACGCGCTGCGCCGAGGTCTTCACCGACCACGCTTCGGACGTACAATAATAGTCGAGCAGAAAGCTCTTAACGGCTGACTCGCTTGCGATCTGGCTGACGGCACTGCTGCTGATTCCGTCCGCGAGAACGACCGAGATGCCTTTCATGTCGAGCAGCGGCGCATCCGGAATCAGCGCGCCGAAGAAGTCCTGATTGACCTCTTTGCGCCCCTTATCGGAATGTTGCCCGATCGAGATTTGCAATTGATGCGGCATACACGACGCCAGAAGTGGAGCCTCACCCTTGCAGGGCAAGGCTCCGCTTTGCAAGCGTGATCAGGCAGCGAAACGCTTCGCTGACGACGACGCCATGTCGCGCTTGGGTGCTGTCATCACATGGGTCGAATAGAGAGTGAGACCCGTGAATGCGAGGCCACCGACCAGATTGCCGAGCACGGTCGGGATCTCATTCCAGATCAGGTAATCCAGAATCGAAAACTTCGCATGCAGCATCAGGCCTGACGGAAACAGGAACATGTTCACGACGGAATGTTCAAAAACCATGTAGAAGAACACCAGGATTGGCATCCACATCGCGATCACCTTGCCGGGCACCGTGGTCGAGATCATGGCACCGACGACACCGGTCGAGACCATCCAGTTGCACAGCACGCCGCGGAAAAACAATGTTGCCATGCCGGCGGCACCATGTGCTGCATAACCGAGCGTTCGGCCCTCGCCGATGTTTCCGATGGTCGCGCCGATCTTGTCCGGATCCTGCGTGAAGCCAAACGTCGTGACGAACGCCATCAGGAATGCGGTTGTCAGCGCGCCGCCGAAGTTGCCGACAAACACGAGACCCCAGTTGCGGAACACACCGCCCAGCGTGACGCCGGGCCGTTTGTCGAGCCATGCCAATGGCGACAATACAAACACACCGGTCAGCAGATCGAATCCCAGCAGGTACAGCATGCAGAAACCAACCGGAAACAGCAGAGCGCCGACAAGCGGCTGGCCGGTGTTGACATTGATCGTGACGGCGAACCACGCCGCGAGCGCGAGAATGGCTCCGGCCATGTAGGCGCGGATCAGCGTGTCCCGCGTGGACATAAAGATTTTGGATTCGCCTGCATCCACCATCTTGGTGACGAATTCGGAAGGCGCGAGATACGACATGACAGCTCCATCGGTTTTGACCGCCAGAGACGTTGCTGTGTGCAGGCTTGGAAAAAACAAAAAGACGACTGCGCAGCGTCGCCGTCGCGACCCCACGTTTATCGTCCTCTTGCCTCGGCTCCATCGGCTACGGCAAAATCTTGGGACGGCGGTCGTCGTTGACTGGTGTCTGAATAAGCAACTTTTGTGCCATGCAGCGCAGCGCGCGCAAAGACCGCTAAACCTGCATAAACAGCTAGTTAGTTTGATTCGCTCGTTGAATTTGCGCGAGCACGTCCGCCTGTTTTGCAGGCAATCCGATCAAAATTGATGCGATGTTCAATTCATCGCCAAGGATCGAGTAACAAGCCGTGCACTCTTACAACGGAATGTTGTCGTGCTTCTTCATCGGCACATCGACATGCTTGTCCTTCAGCATCGCCAGCGCACGGGCGATGCGCTTGCGGGTTGAGTGCGGCATGATCACGTCGTCGATATAGCCGCGCTCGGCGGCAACGAATGGTGACAGAAAACGATCCTCGTATTCCTTGGTGCGCGCGGCGATCTTTTCCGCATCTCCAATGTCCTGCCGGAAGATGATTTCCACCGCGCCCTTCGCGCCCATCACCGCGATCTGCGCCGTTGGCCAAGCGTAGTTCATGTCCGCGCCGATTTCCTTCGACGCCATCACGTCGAACGCGCCGCCATAGGCCTTTCGCGTGATGACCGTGACCAGCGGCACAGTGCACTGGCTGTAAGCGAATAGCAGCTTCGCGCCATGCTTGATGAGACCGCCATATTCCTGCGCGGTACCCGGCAGGAATCCCGGCACGTCCACGAACGTGACGATCGGAATGTTGAACGCATCACAAAAACGGACAAAGCGCGCGGCCTTGCGTGAGGCATCGCTATCGAGCACGCCCGCGAGCACCATCGGCTGGTTCGCGACGAAGCCCACCGTCTTGCCCGCAACGCGACCGAAGCCGGTGACGATGTTTTTCGCGAAAGTATCCGCAAGCTCGAAGAAGTCGCCCTCGTCGACGACCTTCAGGATCAATTCCTTGATGTCGTAAGGCTGGTTCGGATTGCTCGGGATCAGCGTATCGAGCGAATCTTCCGTGCGCTCGATGTCGTCGAAGCTCGGCCATTCCGGCACGCCTTCGGTGTTGTTGCTCGGCAGGAAGTCGATCAGCCGCCGCATCTGCAACAGCGTCGTCACATCGTTGTCGAACGCGCCGTCCGCGATGGACGAACGCGTCGCGTGAACGCTTGCGCCGCCAAGTTCTTCCGCCGTGACCACTTCGTTGGTGACGGTCTTCACCACGTCCGGGCCGGTGACGAACATGTAGCTGGTGTTTTTCACCATGAAGATGAAATCGGTCATCGCAGGCGAATAGACATCGCCGCCCGCGCACGGGCCCATGATGACGCTGATCTGCGGAATGACACCAGAGGCCTGCACATTGCGGCGGAACACATAGGAGTAACCCGCCAGCGCCGCGACACCTTCCTGAATACGCGCGCCGCCCGCATCGTAAAGCCCGATGATCGGCGCACGCGCCTTCAGCGCCATGTCCTGCAGCTTTGTGATCTTCAGCGCGTGGGTCTCGGAAAGCGAGCCGCCGAACACGGTGAAGTCTTTTGCGAAGACGAATATGGTGCGGCCGTTCACGGTGCCCCAGCCGGTGACGACGCCGTCGCCGGGCACTTTGTTCTTGTCCATGCCGAACTCGACCGAGCGATGCTCGACGAACATGTCGAATTCCTCGAACGAGCCTTTGTCCAGCAGCAACTCGATGCGTTCGCGGGCCGTCAGCTTGCCGCGCGCGTGTTGCGCCTCGATGCGCTTGTCGCCTCCGCCCTTTTTCGCGCCCGCGCGCCGGTCATCGAGTGCTTCGAGGATATTTTTCATTGATATTGCCCCAGCTTCGGCGGCGAGCGCCGCCCTCAAGATCGCTTGGGCAGCTTTCTAGCATGCTCGCGAGCTATGAGAAAACGGCTTTGTTCTTGAGGAAAACACCACAGCGGTTCGCATTCCCCACAAGGGTGGTCCGCATTTAATGACCGGCGATAAATCTGCCTGATGCGCAGCGAAAACTTGAGACCTTCCCGGGTGACGGGAACGCCTCAGATGGCCCCGATGTCGCCGAGCAGTTGCTGCGTGGTCGCCATGCGGTTCGCCGTATGCTTCGGCTCGCGGACATCGAGATTCATCGCAAACACCGTCTGCGCGCTGCCCTTCTCTGCCCAGCCGACAAGCCAGCCAACCGAGGCCTTCGTGCTCTTATCGTCAACACCGATCAAGCCGGTCTTAGCGCGGATCACGCTGTCGCCGACTTTGGTCACCGGCAGGATGTCACATGTCAGGTTCTGCGAGCGTTTTGAGACCGGCAGCTTGCGGCGGCGCAGCTTGTCGAGAAACGCGATCTGCTGCATCGGGGAAATCCGCAAATGGCCACTGAGCCAGAAGTGATCGATGCCGCCGCCGATGTCATGGTTTCCGTAATCGAACGCGTCGACATAGCTCTGCATGCGCGTGGCGCCCACGCGTCGCGCGATCTCCTGATAGACCGGCACAGCGGACGCGGCGATGGCCGTGCGCAACGTGTGATCCTTGTTCCACTCGGCGATCGCGTAGGTCTGGCCGTCCCACTTGAACACATCTTTATCGGGGTCTTTCACGACCCCGCTTTCGAGCGCGATGATCGAGTTTGGAATCTTGAACGTCGATGCGGGAAGCATGATTTGCTTCGTCCGCACATTGTCGCTCAGCACGAACAGCTTCTCGTCCGGTTTGAAGGCCGCGAACGTGCCCACGGTGCCGTCGTCGGCAAATCGCTTGGCGAGGCCGTTTCTCACCTCGGTCTTCGTGCCGAGCGCAAAGGCAGATGACGGGACAAGTGCGGCGGAGGCAGCGAGCAGGATCGATTGACGGCGGGTCAGCAAGTGTGGACGCTCCGATGACAGAGAAGTTGCGAAAATCCCTAGCGATGATGGCCGAAGTGCGGTCAGCGCAGCCGTCCGGACAGCCGCATTACGAAAATGAGCACTTCCGCAACCGCCTTGTAAAGCTCGGCAGGAATCTCGTCACCCAATTCCACGTTGGAAAGCGCGCCAGCAAGCACCTCGTTTTCCTGAATGGGAATGTCGTTCTGCTTAGCGATCTCGATGATCTTCTCGCCGATCGTGCCCTTGCCTTTGGCGACGACGCGCGGCGCGCCGGTCTTGTCATAGTGCAACGCGACTGCGAGCGTGTTTTTGGTGTCCGAGATCATAGCGCGCGATCCAAAAAATGGCCCGCAGGCGGCGGTGCCGACGGCGGAGGCGCGCCCTCGCCGATCACGATGTCACCGGGTTCAAGGGCGGCTTCACGCAAGGCGTGACTGAGTTGCGGCGCGTTGAGACGCAGTTGTGCTGCCGTCGCTGGCCGCTCCGCCCACATCCGCACCGAGGCGCGTTCGCCGCTTAGTGTCACCAGCGCATGCACGGGCCCACTCGGCTCCACATCCAGCGAGAATCGCGCGCGCCACATGCGGCGGGTCGCTTCAATCTCGCCGTTCCCGCCACCGTCACGCGAAATCTCGAACTGTGCGACTGCCGTACCTTGCGGTGTCGCGAATGGAATCTCGAAATTCCAGCGCGGAATGTTCGGATCGATCCGAACGCCCGGCACATCGATTGGCAGCGACGCGACTTGCAGCAGCGTCTGCCGCGCCAGCGCGGCATCTGTATCGTCGATCAGCCGATGAGCGACGGCAACGGGCGCATCGTCGGGCGAGACAATCGGCAATGTGACGGGCTGCGCCACTGTCGCCGAACCGCGGAATGGCGGCGGCGGCACGTTGGTGCGGACCACGATCTCACTGTCTGCAGCCGGCATAGCGCGCGACGGATGCCCTGCTTGCGCTTCCGCGTCGAGAAGCTCTGCAACCGCGTCACGAACGCCGCGCGGAAACCTCTGCAAAACTTCTTGGAGTTCGGTCAGTCCCGCGCTTGCTGCTGCAACACGGCTCGCTGCCGTGGGCAGCGGCTCGTTCGGCGCGTAAATGTGAACCTTGCCTTCCGGGCCCGTTTTATCTGTCGCAGATACCGGCAGCGCGTTTGGGATGAGAACATCTCCCGCATCCAGTTCCGGTGACAACGGCGGCGCGGCGGCGGTCGGCACGCTCGATGGCGATGTCGTCGGCGGCTGTTGCGTCGAGGGCTGCGCGTTCGCCGCAGGCGCTGGCGATGCACCGCCGAGCCACGACGCAACGATTTGCCGAAACACGATCAGCGCCGCCTTGAGGTCGGGCGATGTGTTCAAGGGCGCGCCGGGATTCGCGGGCGAGATCGAAGGTGCGCCGGTACTCGCCAGAGCTTGCTCAAGAAACAAACCCGATTTCTGAAAGGCCGTTTTCAACACATCGCCTGTCAGATTTTCGGTCAGCGGTGTCCGCTGTGCCAGCAATTGTGCCGCAGCTTGCTGAAGCGTCTGCGGCAATGCCGGAGACGAAGCCGCAACGGCCACATTCGCAAACAGCGGCGACAGGCTTCCCTGCTTGGTGGCTGCGGTCTGCACGGCGGCGGAGACGGCCAGAGCTTCGAGATTGGTCAGCACGCGGCCCGCGGCGGCGGCCTGCACGGGCACATCGGCTTTGGACACATTCACGGTATCGAGCGGAGCGGAATTTGATGGCGTGGACGTTGGAGCCGCTCTAGATGTCGTCGGCGCAACGGCAGATGGTCGCGCAGGTATATCGTTCGTTTCGTCTCCGACGATCTGCAGCCGCACGCCTTGCGGCGTCTGCGACACCGCCAGTTGCAGCGCCTGACCGGGTTGCAGCGGCACTTCCGACAGCACTTCGATGCTCAGGTTTGCAATCGCGATGCGGACGAGATTGGCATCGAGTTGCTTGAGCACAAGCGCGTCGATCACCGTGCCTGGCTGCAAGGCCACGCCCGCCGCGATACCTTGCGCCGCGACGACCGGAAAAACGGGATTGATAGCGATCGACATAGGGCTGATTCCGTTGGTCACGGAAGCTAGCCCAAGCGTCGTAAACGTCTTGTTAACCGAACGCGCTAGGCCAAGGCTTTCAGCACAAGTGCCGCGGCCTCGAAGTCCTTGTACCGCGCGGCTCGGCGGGCTTCGACCTCGCTGTCTTCGCCCCATGTCTCGCGGTTCCAGTCTTCATCGACCTGCGCCGCAGCCCAGACCTGCGCCTCATCACGGGCGTGGCGATGAAGCGCCAGCGCCAGCATCGCAGAGCCCGTCAGGGTGGTGATGACATGCAGCGCGGCGACACGCCAGGCATCAGCTGGCAAAGCCGCACGCGCCGCAGCCACAGCTGTCTCCGGCTGCTGCACGTACATGACGCCTTCGGTGAGAATGAAATGCGCGCCAAGATCATCTGCGGCCCAACGCAACACCGGATCCCAATGTTGCGCCTGCCGTGCGATCAACGCCTCGGGAAACCCGGCACGATAAAACAGCAGATCGGACTCGAAGTATTTTGCAAGATCGTCAGCGACCGCTTCAATATTTCCTGACACGCCGTCGATCACGCTATTGGCGAGCCGCGTCAGCGGCATCGCCATCGGATCGATGAATTCACCCTGTGCGCCCCACTCGCTCGCAATCGCCTCGGCTAGTTCGCGGATCGGAGCGGTCAACGGCGTGTGTCCCGGCGTGCGGATCGGCTTGCCGTCGAGTGTGACGGCAAAACCGTTTGCAACTTCGGCAGTCCCGGTCTCTTTGTAAAATCGTTTGCGGAGTGGCGCGCGCGCGGACTGTCGGGATGCTTCGCGCGGATCGCGCGGAGCTCCTTCAGCAGCGTCGTCGAACAGTTCGCGCATGAACGGCCCTATTGATTTGCGCAGCTGCGCGAATACGCGGCACGCTGATTGGGATTCATGCCCCATGCCGCGCTGTCATCGAGGCAGCGTGCCACGCGGTCGCCGAATGACGGGCGGCGATCACGTTTGAGCACCTGCGCAGGCGGCGTGTCCTGCGTCACGCGTCCGGGCGTCGTGTTCTGAAGCGCGAAAGGCGGCGGCGAATTCATCTGCGGCACTTGCGGCACCGTGATCGGTGGCGGCGCAGGCGGTGGCGGCGCGGTTGGAAACGGAATGACGGGCTGCGCGTTCACGCCGCCCGGCGGAAAAGGCTGCGCGTGAGCGCCGCCGGAAACGGTCGCCAGGGACAACACGATCAAAACGGTCGATGCGATTCTGTTCATGATCTTCATATCGTTATCCCGCGACGCACCGGCAAGAGCATCACTCCTCCGGAGCGTTCTCGATGGGATCGAAACGGTCGGCCTCGAGGCCAAGCAGGTTCCACGATTGCAGCATGTGTGGCGGTAACGGCGCGGTGACGTCGATGAAACCGCCGCGCGGATGCGGGATCACGATGCGGCGCGCGAGCAGATGCAGGCGCTTCTGCAGCCCGCCGGGCAATTCCCAATTTTCCTTGTTGAAGTATTTCGGATCGCCCACGATTGCGTGATCGATATGCGCCATGTGCGCGCGCAACTGATGGGTGCGTCCGGTTACTGGCTTGAGCGATACCCAAGCCAGCTTCTGCGCCGAGGCTTCCACCACCGCATAATAAGTGACAGCGTGCGCCGCGCCCTCGTCGCCATGCGCGGCGACGCGCATGATCGAGTCTTCCTCGCTCTCGTCCTTCGCGAGATAGGTCGAAATGCGCCCCTGCTTCGGCTTCGGCACGCCCGCCACCAGCGCCCAGTAAATCTTGCGCGCGGAGCGATGGCGGAACGAACCTGTCAGCGCGGTCGCTGCAAAGCGCGTCTTGGCGATCAGAAGACAACCGGACGTTTCGCGGTCGAGCCGATGCACAAGGCGCGGCTTCTGCCCTTTGGAATCGCGCATGGTCTCCAGCATCTGGTCGACATGCTTGGTCATGCCGGAGCCGCCCTGCACGGCGAGA
>Ga0209023_10005865_pt1 | contig 13217 bp, 11 predicted proteins | sample LakOneMetagenome_FD_187468 | JGI IMG/M metagenome (GOLD analysis project Ga0209023, IMG submission 187468) | Freshwater and sediment microbial communities from Lake Erie, Canada (SPAdes) (version 2) | ecosystem: Environmental > Aquatic > Freshwater > Lentic | place: Lake Erie, Canada... | reverse complement strand
AGGAAATGGGCACACCCGGGGATGGGCACACCCGGGGGATGGGCGCGTCCGTGCCCGAGGGCGACGTCACCCGCACGCCGAGCGCGGTCGACGAGCCGCCGGCGGCCATCGGCGACAGGCGCCGGCCGCACTGCGGTTCGACGGATCGAGCCATGCGGGGACGGCAGGACTGGACGGGCGGGCGGCTCCGGATGCGGGGCAGCGAACGCCAACCGGGTCGTTACGCGACGATCTCCCGTTGGTCGAGGCGGTTCTTCCACGCGCTCGCCTCGGAGATCGCCGACGCGTAGGTGGCCTTGCGACGCGCAACACGCCCCACCCGCTGATCCGGCGCCGGCGTCGCCTGGCCGGTGTACTGGGCCTCGATGCCTTCCTTGAGCATCTGCAGCGCCTCGGAGCGCAGCTGGGAGACCCGCGACTCGGTGACGCCGAGGAACCGGGCCAGCTCCTGGGAGGTGCGGCCTTCGAGGAAGTAGCCCACGATCACCAGGCGGTGACGCTCGGGCAGGAGGTTGACCGCATCGCGCAGGTAGGCGTGCAGCTCCCGGCTCTCGAGCTGCTCCAGCGGCTCGATCGAGCTCTTGTCGCAGAGCACATCCACGAGGGTCAGGTCCTCGTCGCTGTCCTCGTTGACCTCGTGCTCGAGGGCCAGGACGACGCTGCGGAACAACCGGTCCTGCAGGCGGCTCAGCTCGTCGCGGGTCATGCCGAGGGCCTCGGCCATCTCGACCGAGTTGGGCACCCGACCCAGCTCGCTCGCCAGTCGTTGCTCGACCATCTCGAGCTTGCGGGCCAGCGTGCGCACCGAGCGCGGCGCCCAGTCGGCGGCCCGCACCGCGTCGAGGATCGCGCCGCGGATGCGCTGGGCGGCGAAGCGGTCGAACGGGACCCCGCGGGACTCGTCGTAGCGTCGCGCCGCCTCGACGAGGCCCAGGGCGCCGGCCCGGGCCAACTCGTCGCGATCGACGTGCCGGGGGAAGTGGACCGCCACCTGGAACACGATGTGCTTCACCAGCGGGAGGTGCTGCTCGATGAGCCGCGACAGCTCCTGGTTCTCGCCCTTGGTTCGTTCCACGACCATTGCCTCCCGTAGTCCTCCCACACGCAACGCCTCGCCTGAGCCGCCCCTACATCGTCAGCGAGCGCGCGGAACTTTAGGGGACTCTCGATCTTTCTGAGTGAATTTCACTGCTGTAATTTCCGTCGCGCCGAACGCAGCCCGATACGGGGCCGCGCCGCAGGTCAGGACGCCGCGGACGGGGTCGTCACCGGGCTGGCCGAGGCTTCGGGCCCGTCGTTCGCGGCGCCCTGGAACACCGCCGCCCGCACGCCGCGACGGCGCAGCTCGGCGAGGAACGGGATCGGCGCCACGAGCTCGGCCAGACCCCCCGCTCCCAGGCGCTCGAGCCGGCCCTCGAGGGCCCACTGCGTGGCGATGCCAGCAACCGCCCCGGCGGCGACCGCCGGCCGGTCCATCGCGCCGTACACGATGACGTCGCGAGCGATGCCGCGCCGCCCCCGCACCTCCACCCGGACGCCACCGGGACCGCCTTCGGGGTGGGTGGGCCACAGCATCGGCAGGCGCGCCGTCAGCCGATCGCGGCGCGTCGCGGCCACCCGCGCCGTGACGCGCCGCACGCCGGGGAACGCCGGCACGAGGACCAGCGCGTCGGGCAGTGCGGCGCGGTAGCAGTCGAGGCCTCCGAGCGGGTCGGGGAACCAGCTCAGCTCGCGCCCGGATCCGCCCGGCCGCTCCAGCCACGTGCCGTCGCGCCAGTCCAGCGCCGCCGCGCCGAGGGCCTGGTGGTGGTGGCGAGCGCACGCGGGGCCTCCCGTGCCGGCTTTGGCGACATGGATCTCGTCGACCTCGTCGAAGCGGGCACCGGCGTGGCGGGCGAGGACGCAGCTGAGCCCGGGTGCGAACCCGGCGCCGACCACGACCGACAACCCGCGCTCGCGGGCTTCGGCGTCGAGGTCGAGCAGGTCCCGCACGTCGGCGATCCCGTCCGACACCGAGACGACGGGGATGCCGGCGCGCACGAACCGCGCCGCGACGCGGCCGTGGGTGCCCACCGGACCGGCCAGGACCACCGCGTCGACCGCCATGGGCGCGTCGTAGGCGCCGTCGTCGATGCGCGAACGGTCCCCCAGCGACGCGACGATCGCTTCGAGGCGGTGGCGGCGCTCGTCCCGCAGGACCACATCGGCCGTGTCGTCGGCCGAGACGAGCTGGCGAGCGAGGCGCGTGCCGACGGCACCGAGCCCGATGATCCCGATCGTGCTCATGGCCGTCCCCCTGTTGGCATCCTCGTCACTGCATCCTCGCGTACGCACTCGTGCCCGGCGGCGTCGGGCCACGGTGGCGACGCGCCCGTTGGCGACGCGCCCGGTGGCGACGCGCCCGTTGGCGACGCGCCCGGTGGCACGGTCCGCGGCGAGCTCGTGCTGATCCGCGCCGTCAACGGCACGCTCGCCCCATCGGTCGCGTCGCACCTCGTCGGGCCAGATCGACTCGGCTCGCCGCAGCCGCCGCGCCCGTCACCGTCCCCGGCACTACTCGAACTCCGGGCCGGACAGCTCGCGCCAGCCACCCTCCTGCGGCGGAATGCCGCCCGAGCCACGTGCGCGCAGCACGGCGGCGATCAGGCCGGCGAGTCCCAGGGCCACGAGCGCCCGACGAACCATCTTCATCGGAGCCTCCTGAGGGGCGGGGCGGGCCCCGGGTGACTCGACACGGGGACGCACTCGATACGGGGAACCGGGCGACCGGAGGCACGACGGCCTTCGGTTCCGGGCAGTGGGGCTAGCTGGAATCGAACCAGCGACCTCACCCTTATCAGGGGTGCGCTCTAACCGACTGAGCTATAGCCCCGTACCGGAAGCGGAACCCTAGCGGCTCGGCAAAGAACGATGCGAACGGACAAAGGCACCCGAACGCGCGCGTCCCGTGCCCGGCGAAATCCCGCAGACGGAACGAGAAGGCTCGCACGTGAGCCGGTGCGGCGCGCCTCGCGAGGGACCGGACTTCGCCCGAATGGGAGCCTTCCCCGCCCCACGTTCCGCCTCGATGTCCCGTCGGCTGCACCTCGCGCACCACATCATGCGCTGGTGGACTCCGGCGGCGCGGGCCCGAGCCGATCCGACGCGCCCGGCGCCACCCACTCGAGGGCGCGGGACGCGAGGTTCTCCGACCGGCGGAACCCACCGGCCCACGGTCGTCGACTCCGGACTGCGCTCCGGTGTCACGAGGCGGGCGCCGCATCCACCATCCGCGCCACCTGGGACCTGACGCCGCAGCACCGGCTCCCGGATCTCGCACCGCTCGAGCCGCCACAGGCGTGGACGATCGGCACCCATCCGGGCACACATCCGGGCACACATCCGGCCGATGTGCGTGCGGCGGTGGTGGTCAGCCCGCCGGCTCGCAACGCCCGTCGCCGCAGAGCCGGCGGCGCGCCGGCGCACCGGTCCCTCAGCCAGCCGAGGCGGTCCCGGGCGCAACCACACCGTCGGAGCACGACCCGCGCAACGGGAGACCCGGCGCCGACAAGAAACCGGGCCGCCCGGTGGAGCTGCGCCTCCGTCGGCCGAGGCAGTCCCGGGGCGCAAACGCATCGCCGGAACACGGGAGACCCCGGCGCCGACAAGAACCGGCCCGCGCCGCGGAGCGGTGCTTCAGTCGGAGGAGGCGCTGCCCGGTGCGAACGCGGCGTCCGCATCGTCGGCGCGCGACCCGCGTGACGGGAGGCCCGGCGCTGACGACTCGAGCTCACCGCGGCCGTCGACGATGGCATCGGCGGCGAACTCGATCGGAGGTCGCGCGGCAGGCCGCCGAGCCCCGGCCTCGACGAGGTCCGCAGGCTCCTCGCGGTCGTCAGCGGCCGTGATCACACGCGGCGCATCCGACTCGTCGAACCCGTCCTCGAACCCGTCCTCGAACCCGTCCTCGAGCTCGCCGGCGTCGAGCCCATCGGCCTCGTCGGCTTCGGCACTGGCCTTCGCCTTCAGGCGTTCGCCGCGCACCCCCCGACGAAGCACACGGCGGGTGTTCTCCAGCTCGAGCACGGACACCCGGATGCCGCCGGTCAGATCGGTGATCAGGTTGAACAGCACGGCGAGCAGCACGGTGAACCCGGTGCCGGCGAACACGAGGATGGCTCCGGCTGCGGACGCCGCCCGGAACACGCGCCGTCCGTCGATCTCGAACACCTTCTCGCCGCTCGCCTTCGCGTAGAACTTCTCGATGTTGGTGAGCACGCCGGCTTCCTGGCCGACCTTCCACAGGATCACCCCGGCGACCATGAGGATCAGCCACAGGCTCAGGTAGAAGAGGATCGACACCTTGAACACCGACCACGGCGACACGTGGCGGATGATCCGACGGACCTTGCGGGCCTTGAGCTTGCCGAGCGCACGACGCTCTTCCTTGGTCAGGTCGTCGGGGTCGACCATCGGTCGCGGCCGGCGCGGCCGGGCCTCTTCCCACACGAAGTCACCGGTCGGCTCGGCGCTCTCACTTGGCGTCCGGGTGCGTACCGGCGCCGTGACGATCGTCGGCTCCGGCGGCGCCGCTGGCGGTGGCGGCGCGGGCACGGCGGCGGGAACCACGGCCGGGACCACTGCGGGCACCGGCCGGGGGGCGACCTGCGGCACCGGTGCCGTGATCGGCGCCGGCGGCGCGGCGGGGGGCTCGAGCGTGATCGTCGCGGCCTGACGGGCGAGTTGCTGCTGCACCGCGGCCAGCGCGCTCTCCACACCGGCGGCGACTGTGACCGTGGGGGCCGCGCCATGGCCGTTGCCCCGGCCGTTCCCCGCTCCGTTGGCCCCACCGCCGGGCCTGGCCGCGCCATCGGACGCGTCGCCGGGCGCGCCGTTGCGGCCCTGAGAGGGATTGAGCCGAGGCTCGATCGAAGACATTGCGACGAGTGTACGGGACGCGCCCGGCGCGACGGGAACCAGGCCGGCGTCATCGCGCGGTCCGCATTGGGCCGAGCACCGCCCGCGAGGTGGCCCGGGCGTGACGCACGCGCACCGTCACCTCGGTCTGGCCGTCGATCACCAGATAGCGCTCGAGCACACCCCCGTTTCGGATGGCGGCCTCTCGGGCGGCGCCTTCTGTGCCCTCGGCGGCAGCCGCGAGCGCCGCGGCGTCCGCGGCCGCGCGGGCCTGCGCGCGATCCGTCGCCACCGCACCGACCTGCACCACCACCGCCGCCGCCCCGATCGCGGCGGCGAGGACCAGCACCATCAGGATCGTCGCCTGGCCCCGATCACCAGCGCGCGCGCCGCTGGGAGCGCCTGATCGTCTTGATCCCGCGGGTTCCGCGTGTTCCGCGGCCGCCGGATCCCCGCTCCCTTCGGGCGCCATCGGCGCTCGGCGCCGTGGAGCCCAGCATCGGGGTCTTCGGGGGCCAACCTCGCCCCGCGTCCGCACCGACCTCGTCCATCCAGCCATGCCCTGCCTCCGGTCCGGGACCGCCCGCGCCGCCATGGGGCGGGACCGGGGTCGCGTGCACAACGAGGGCAGCGCAAGGCCGACCGAGGACGAGCAATGGGACCGGGCTCCGGTCCCTGGAGCGACGAGGAGCTACTCCTCCTCGTCGCCTCGATCGAGCACTGGGGCCACGGCGGCCACGATCTGGGCGTCGTCGAGGTTCATGACCCGGACGCCGGTGGCGTCGCGACCCTGCGACGAGATCTCGCGCACACCCATGCGGATGACGACGCCGCCCGAGGCGATGACGAAGATGTCGTCGTCGAGACCGACCATGAAGGCCGAGACGACAGGTCCACGCTGCGGCGTGATCTTCATGCCGCGCACCCCTTGGCCACCACGCCCTTGGCGGTTGAACTTGTCGAGCTGGGTGCGCTTGCCGAAGCCCTTCTCGGTGACGATCAGGATCGCCACGTCGTCGCGTGCGACGTCGCACGACACGACCTCGTCATCGGCCTTGAGCTTCATGCCGCGGACGCCGGCTGCCGTGCGCCCCATCGAGCGCACCTCGTCCTCGGCGAAGCGGATGGTCATGCCGCCCTTCGACACCATGAAGATGTCGTCCTCGCCGTTGGTGGGGATCACGCGCACGAGCTCGTCGTCGTCCTTGAGACCGAGGGCGATGAGCCCAGCGCGCAGCGACGAGTCGTACTCGGTGAACTTGGTCTTCTTGACCTGCCCCTTCTTCGTGCAGAAGAACAGGTACCGGTTGGTCTCGTAGTCGCGCGTGTCGATGATCGACTCGATGGTCTCACCGGGCTGCAGGGGCAGCAGGTTGACGATGGCGGTGCCCCGCGCGGTGCGGTCCTTCATCGGGATCTCGTGCGCCTTGAGCCGGTAGACGCGACCGCGACTGGAGAAGAACAGCAGGTAGGCGTGGGCGCTCGTGTGGATGATGTGGTTGATGTAGTCCTCGTCGCGCACCTTGGCGCCGGCGACACCGCGGCCGCCCCGACCCTGGGTCTTGAACGCGTCGGACGCGATCGTCTTGATGTAGCCCTTGGCCGACATCGTGACGACGAGGTCCTCGTCGTCGATGAGGTCCTCGATGTTCATGTCGCCGATGTCGTAGGTGATCTCGCTGCGCCGCTCGTTGGCGAACTTCTCGCGGATCTCCCCGAGCTCGTCCTTGATGACCGTGCGCAGCTTGGCCTCGTCGGCCAGGATCGCCTCGAGCTCGGCGATGGTCACCCGCAGGGTCTCCATCTCTTCCTCGAGCTGGGCGCGGCCGAGCCGGGTGAGGCGGGAGAGCTGCATGTCGAGGATGTACTCGGCCTGGATGTCGCTGAACTCGAAGGGCGCGTTGATGAGGGCATCGCGCGCCGCGGGCTTGTCCTCGGAGGCCCGGATCGCCGCGATGATCGCGTCGATCATGTCGAGGGCCTTGAGCAGGCCTTCCACGATGTGGGCTCGCGCCTTCGCCTTCGCGAGGCGGAACTCGGAGCGCCGGCGGATGACCTCCTTCTGGTGGTCGACGTAGGCCACCAGGGCATCGCGCAGGTTCAGGGTGCGCGGGACGCCGTCGACGAGCGCCACCGTGTTGACCGCGAAGTTGGTCTGCAGGGGGGTGCGCTTGTACAGGTTGTTGAGGATGACGAGCCCGGGCGCGTCCTTCTTGAGCTTGACGACGATGCGCATGCCCGTGCGTCCGGACGACTCGTCGTTGAGGTCCGCGATGCCCTCGATCTCGCGCTCACGCACGAGCTCGCTGATCTTCGTGAGCACCGAGTTCGGGCTCACCTGGTACGGCAGCTCGGTGATGACGATGCGGTCGTTGCGCGCGCCCTCTTCGATCTCGGCCTTGCCGCGCAGGCGGATCGAGCCCTTGCCCGTGCGGTACGCATCCATGATCCCGGCGCGCCCCATGATCAGAGCGCCGCCCGGGAAGTCGGGACCCTTCACGAAGTGCATGAGGTCGTCGGGCGTGGCTTCTGGGTTGTCGATCAGGTGCACGACGGCGTCGATGACCTCACCCAGGTTGTGTGGCGGGATGTTCGTGGCCATGCCGACGGCGATGCCCTGCGAACCGTTGACCAGCAGGTTCGGGAACCGCGACGGCAGCACCACCGGCTCGGACTCGTCGCCCGAGTAGTTGTCGCGCATGTCGACGGTGTCCTCGTCGATGCCGTCGAGCATGTGCATCGCGATCGGCGCCAACCGGCATTCGGTGTAGCGCGCCGCGGCCGGGGGATCGTCGAGCGAGCCGAAGTTGCCCTGGCTGCTGATGAGCGGGTGACGCAGCGAGAAGTCCTGGCCCATGCGCACGAGCGCGTCGTAGATCGCTCCGTCACCGTGGGGGTGGTACTTGCCCATCACCTCGCCAGTGACGCGGGCGCACTTCATGGTGGGGCGGTCCGGACGCGCCCCGAGGTTGTTCATCCCCCAGAGGATCCGGCGGTGCACCGGCTTGAGCCCGTCGCGCGCGTCGGGCAGGGCCCTCGCCGTGATGACCGACATCGCGTAGTCGAGGAAGGAGCGCTCCATCTCCTCCTGGATCTCGATCGGCTCGACGGCGAGCGATCCGTCTTCGCGGTCACCGTTCTCACCGCCGTTCGCGCCGTCGTTGGGAGGGTTCTCTTCTGCCATGCCTGATCTCTCTCTGTTCGACTAGATGTCGAGGAAGCGGACGTCTTTGGCGTTGGTCTGGATGAACTGCTTGCGGGCGTCGACGTCCTGACCCATGAGGGTCGAGAACACCGTGTCCGCGATGGCCGCCTCCTCCACCGACACCTGCAACAGGGTGCGGCGGTTGGCGTCCATCGTGGTCTCGCCGAGCTCGGTGTAGTCCATCTCGCCCAGGCCCTTGAGGCGCTGGAAGTCCTTCTTGTGGTTCGGGTGCTCGGCGAGGAAGGCATCCTTCGCCGGATCGTCCTTCAGGTACACCTTCTCGCGCCCCACAACGGTGGAGTAGAGCGGCGGTTGGGCGATGTACACGAACTCCTGCTCGACGAGCGCCCGCATCTGACGGAAGAAGAACGTGAGCAGCAGGGTGCGGATGTGGCTGCCGTCGACGTCGGCATCACACATGAGGATGACCTTGTGGTACCGGATCTTCTCGACGTCGAACTCGTCACCGACCCCGGCGCCGATGGCGGAGATCAGGGCCTGGATCTCGTTGTTCTTCAGCATCTGGTCGATGCGGGCCCGCTCGACGTTGAGGATCTTGCCGCGGATGGGCAGGATCGCCTGGGTGCGCGGGTCGCGCGCCTGGGTGGCCGAGCCCCCGGCCGAGTCGCCCTCGACGATGAACAGCTCCCCTTCTTCGGGGTTGGTCGTCGAACAGTCCTTGAGCTTGTCCGGCATGCCGGCGCCCTCGAGCGCGGACTTTCGGCGGGTGGCGTCGCGCGCCTTGCGGGCAGCCATGCGGGCCCGGGAGGCCTGCAACGCCTTGGCCACGATCTTCTTCGCCTCGGCCGGGTTCTCCTCGAGCCACTCGGCGAGGCGGTCGTTGGTGGCCCGCTCGACCAACGAGCGGATCGAGACGTTGCCGAGCTTGGCCTTGGTCTGGCCCTCGAACTGCGGTTCGCGCAGCCGGACGCTGATGATCGCGGTGAGGCCCTCGCGGATGTCCTCGCCTTCGATCTTGTCGTCCTTGCTCTTGAGCATGTTGTTCGCGTCGGCGTAGGCCTTGACGCGGCCCGTGAGCGCCTTCTTGAAGCCCTCCTCGTGCATGCCCCCCTCGATGGTGGCGATGCCGTTGGCGAAGCTGTGGAGACCGTCGGAGTTGAAACCGGTGTTCCACTGGAAGGCGATCTCGACCTCCTGCTCGTCCTCGGACTGCTCCAGGTAGCCGACCTTGTTGAACAGCGCTTCCTTGGTCTGGTTGACGTGCTTGACGAAGTCCTTGATGCCGCCCGCGTAGCGGTACACCACGGGCTCGGTGAGCTCGGCACCTTCGCGGAGGTCCTTGAAGCGGATCTCGAGGCCCTTGTTCAGGAAGGCCATCATCTGGAAGCGCTCGAGGAGCGCCTGGGCCCGGAACTCGGTGGTCTCGGTGAACACCTCGGGATCGGGCCAGAACCGGATGGTGGTGCCGGTGCGCCCGCGTGGCGCCTTGCCGATGACCTTGAGCTTCGTGTCGATCTTGCCGCCCCGCTTGAAGTCGAGGTAGTAGCGGTCGCCACCGACATCGACCTCGCACTCCATGCGCAGCGAGAGGGCGTTGACCACGGAGACGCCGACGCCGTGGAGGCCCCCGGACACCTTGTAGCCCTTGCCCTCGAACTTGCCACCGGTGTTGAGCTGCGAGAGCACCGCCTCGACGGCGGGCATGCCCTTCAGCTTGGGGTCCTTCATGGGGCCCACCGGGATGCCGCGCCCGTCATCCACCACCTGGCAGCCCCCGTCGGGGAGCAGCGTGACCTCGATGTGGGTGGCGTGGCCGGCCATCGCCTCGTCGACCGAGTTGTCGACGACCTCGTAGACGAGGTGGTGCAGACCACCGATGCCGGTGGAGCCGATGTACATGCCCGGGCGCTTGCGGACGTGCTCCATGCCCTCGAGCGCGGTGATGGCGGAGGCGTCGTACGTGTCAGTTGTGGTTGCCAAGACGCGGCTCTTCCTGCAGGGAACTGGAGTTCACCGGGACGCTGGTGGCCCTGGCGGTGGACCGATCCCCTCGAACCTTGCAAAAGCGCAGGTCAGGGGCCGGAATCGAAGTCTCGTCAGTATACCGGAGGGGAGTGACGCGAACGGGCATTCCGGGACCGTCCACAGAGGTTTTCCGGGCCCTTGAAAGCCAGGTTCTGCGGGCGTCGTGATCTCGCTCGCCACGGTCGAACTGAACCGCGTTCACACCCCTCGCTCGGCCGGCACGATGCTCAGGATCCGCGCGGTCTCCGAGCCGTCGCGGAGCGCACCCGCACCTCGACCTTGGTGACCTCTGCGGCGCCGAAGCGGTCGGCGATCTTCGTGAGCAGCTCCGCTTCGAGGAAGCGCAGCTGCGTCGCCCACGCAGGGTCCGTCACCGCCACCACCAGCACGCCGTCGCGCAAGGACGCGGGTGTGGCCGCCTGCGCCACGTTCGCCCCCACCAGCTCGGGCCATGCGTCGAACACCGACTGCTCGGTGCCCGCCGAGGCGGCGCCCAATCGCCGCATGACCTGATCGAGCGGGGCGCCGACCTTGCGGGGCTCCTCGTCGGCGCTCCCCGGCAGCGGCTTCCACGGCATGACCCCAGTCTCACACGCCCACTCCCAGGCCCCGGCACCGCCCGACGGAGGCGCCGCGACGGTGGGTGAGGGTCTGACGATCACGGCGACGACGTGGGCGTCGCGACGCCGCCGGCCACCGTGATCACGGCGTCGGGCTGGGCCTGCGGGGGCAGGCCCCCGGCCGAGGTGAGCACGGTCTGGCCCGGCGGCAGGTGCGCCAGCAGCGCGTCGCTGCGGTCCGGATCGAGCTCGCTGAAGACGTCGTCGAGCAGCAGGATCGGCGGCGACCCGGTGGCTTCGGTGATCACCTCGTGGGCGGCCAGGCGCAAGGCCAAGGCATAGGACCGCTGTTCGCCCTGCGACGCGTGCGTGCGGGCCGGAAGGCCCCCGATGCGCAGCTCGAGCTCGTCGCGGTGCGGGCCGACGGTGGAGACCCCGCGGCGCAGATCGTCGGTGCGGGCGTCGGCCAGGGCCTGACCCAGGCCCACGCCCTGCCAGCTGCTCTCGTACGTGATCGTGACCTCGGCGCTGACATGGGCGACCTGGTCGTAGGCCTTCGACAGCGTCGGACGCAGCCGATCGAGCAGCGCGACACGGGCTGCGACGAGCAGCTCGCCGGTCTGGGTCAGCTTGGCGTCCCACACATCCAGGGTGTTCTCGATGTCGGGCGTGAGGCGCCCCCCGGCCTGCTTCAACAAGGCGTTGCGTTGGCGCAGCACCTTGTCGAGATCGGTGCGCAACGCGTCGTGGCGGGGATGCTCGGCAACCAGCGCGTCGTCCAGGTAGCCGCGGCGCTCGGCCGGGCCACCCTTGACCAGCACAAGGTCGTCCGGCGCGAACACGGTGACCCGCAGGGCGCCCAGCAGGTCCCGCGACCGGCTCAGCCGCTGCTTGTTGACCTGGATCCGGTTGCGCCCGACGCGGTTGAGCTCCGCCTCGATCAGCAGCTGACGATCCTCGCGGACGCCCTCCGCCCGGATCACCGCCTGATCTGCGCCCTGACGGAGCAACGCCTCCGTCGGGGCGCCGCGGAACGACGACAGCGTCGCGAGGTACCCGATGGCCTCGAGCAGGTTGGTCTTGCCCTGCCCGTTCGCCCCCAGGACGGCGGTCAGGCCCGGCGAGAAGGCCAGCTCCGCCACGTCGTAGGAGCGGAAGTCCGCCAACCAGAGGCGTTGCAGCTGCACCTGGAGATCAGGTCCGGACCGGGCTCAGGAGACCCGGACGGGCATCAGCAGGTACAGGAAGTCCGAGTTGTCGATCGAGCGCAGCAGCGCCGGCTTGAGGGCGTCAACGGTCTCGAGGGTGACCTCGTCGCCCGTGGAGGCCTCGATGCCGGCGATCAGGTACTCGGGGTTGAACGCGACGGTCAGCTCGTTGCCCTCGTACTTCGCGTCGAGCTGCTCGAAGGAGTTGCCCACGTCCTGGGCCGTGGCCGTGAGCTCGAGGCCATCAGCGCTCATCGCGAGGCGCACCGGGGTGGACGGGTCGTTGGCCACCACGCGCACGCGGCGCACCGCGTCGAGCAGGCCCTCGCGGCTGACGGTCATGCGGTTCGGCTGCACGTCCGGGATCAGCGTGCGGTAGTTCGGGAACTCCCCCTCGATCAGGCGGGTGATGAGGCTGACGCCGCCGAGCTCGAACGCGGCGTCACGATCCCCGAGGCGCAGCGTGACCTCGTCGGCGTGGTTGAGCACCCGGTTGAGCTCCTTGAGCGCCGACGACGGCACCAGCACGTTCTGACCCTCGGCGAGGAACGAGGTGCCGGGCAGGTCACGGACGGCCAACCGATAGGAATCCGTCGCCACGAGCCGAAGACCCTCGGCCTCAGCGGCCATGAGCACGCCGGTGAGGATCGGCCGGGACTCGTCGGCGCTCGCGGCGGCCACGACCTGGCGCAGGGCCTCGGCGAGCACCTTGGCGTCGAGCGTGACGCCGTCACCCGCGGGTTTCGCGACCCGCGGGAACTCGGCGGCGGGGATGGTGCGCACCGCGAACCGAGAGCGGCCCGCATCGATCGACGCCTCGTCGCCCGAGATCTCGACGTTGACCGCACCTGGTTCGAGCGCCCGTGCGATCTCGGTCGCGAGCTTCGAGGGCAGCACCGCGACGCCGTCCGACTGGCCGTCGACGGTCACCGACGACGTGATCGTGAGATCGAGGTCGCTGCCGGTGGTCTGCAGGGTGTCGTCGCTCAACTCGAGGCGGACACCGCTGAGCACCGGGAGGGAACCCCCGCGGGTGGACACCGCGCGGCCGGCGGTGTTCAGGGCTTCGACAAGGACATCGCGCTCGCAGCGAAACTTCACGGGCCGTGCTCACTTTCCTTTTGACGTGCCGGTGTGGCGGGCCGGGCTCCTCGTTCGGAGCGCAGGCGGTTGTTCGGGGCTGCGACGTCGGGCGCCGCCGGGGAGGTCATCGCGCTCGTCGCGATCGCGTGCGGTGTCGTGGTGTTGTTGTTCCCGATGTCTGACTGGATCTCCGGCCAATGACCGCAATAAGCGCTGTGGATTGTGGAGAACGCGGCAACAGGGCAGTTCAGGCGGGGTTTCGTTCTCCCGGCGTGATCC
>Ga0209023_10005864_pt1 | contig 13217 bp, 13 predicted proteins | sample LakOneMetagenome_FD_187468 | JGI IMG/M metagenome (GOLD analysis project Ga0209023, IMG submission 187468) | Freshwater and sediment microbial communities from Lake Erie, Canada (SPAdes) (version 2) | ecosystem: Environmental > Aquatic > Freshwater > Lentic | place: Lake Erie, Canada... | reverse complement strand
TGTGCCCATGACTTTCGTCAGCAGACTGAGCGTAGTCACCGCGTATGTCGCGTTCGCCTTCGTCGGAGCCATCGTGCTCGGCGTCATCTAGGCTTCCCGTCCAGATAATGGACCCCTCGCCCGGTGTCCCCGCCACCGGGCGTTTTCATGTTTTGCCTAGGAACGCGGCTCGGCAGGGACCTGCCGCGACGTCACCAGGCTTTCGGCGCCCACGTTGATCCGGCTCCAGTTGTTGCCCGAGCAATAGAAGCGGCCAAGCGCGCAGGCTTCGACGCGAAGCGTATTCGGCGACTTCAGGTTCATGGTGCCGTAAAACGTGTCGCCGCTGTCGTGGCTGTAGACGCTGCCGGTCCATTGCGCATCGGTCTTCACCTTCATGTTGATCAGCACCGCTTCGCCGCGGTCGTTGGACGCCGAATTGAGAACGTAGCCGCACAGCGCGTTGCCGCATCTGGTGATGCGCACCGCGCCCTTGCCTTCGGTCTGCCAGTCGCCGACCGGCGTATCGCCCGCTTCCTGTTCGACCTCGTGCGAGACTCTGGAGACCTGCGGCGCGGCAACCGGCGGCGGTGGCGGGAGGGGAATTGCGATCTTCTGCGCGGGCGGCGGCGGCGCGGCGACGGTTTGGGTCACAGTCGCCGCCGGCTTGTACACGGCAGGCGGCGTCGAGACCACGACCGACGGAGAAGGCGGAGTGTTCGCAGGCGGCGCGGGCGGCGAAAGATCTTGCGGCGCCGGGGAAAAGGGCTTTGCCGGCGCGGCATCCTCGTCCTCGAAGCGGTCGCGCTTGCGGCGGGAATCGTAAAGGCCTGACACCGAGACCGACGCACAGGAGGTCGAGCGGCAGTGGGAGGATGCTTCGATGTGGATGCGATGTCCGCCGACCGAGAATGAAATCGAACTGCCGGCCTGAGCGGGCGACCCGAGCGCCAGCAGTCCGGCAACAAGATAAATTCGTTTCATCGCGCCCTCCCGCAGATCATGGCGGGAACGCTAGCTTCCTTGATCCCCGGCTGGATGTGATTTGAGTCACCTCACCGGTCCGTGACCGGCGCGCCCTACGTCCTGTGACCCGCCTCACAGAACCAGCCGCCGCGGGCGCATACGGTCCAGGCCACGTTCACCGCCACCCCTTCGCAAGCCGCACAGGAGACTCACATGAAGAAACTCACCCTCGTCGCCGCGCTGCTGATGGCCACCACCTCCGCCCATGCCGGCGGCGGCATTTCGTTCGAGATCAACGGCGAGCGGGTTCGCGTCGAAGCGCCGCGCAACTGCAACGCGCTCTCCTGCATCAAGATCACCGCGCCCGGCTATTCCGGCACCGTCGGCGGCATCGACTTCAAGGGCATCGGCTCCAGGCAGAAAGATGACGACGATTTCGCCGACACCACCCCGGCGAAACCGGCGCCTGCTCCCGCACCGGTTCAGGCAGCCGCGCCGCAGCCGGCAACTCCGGCTCCGGCCTATGTCGCGCCTGCGCCCGCGCAGACCGCTGCATCCAACACGCCGGTTCAGACGGACGTCACGACCCCCGCTCCCGTTCAAGCTCCCGCAGCGGTCGCCGTTGCGCCCGCACCACAGCCGGCCCCGGTTGCCGCTGCACCGGCGTCCGATCCGAACTCGCCGCTCGGCGTCTGGGCGACCGAGGAGAACAAGGGCAACGTGCGCATCGAACCGTGCGGCGCGAACCTCTGCGGCTATGCCGTCAAGAGCGGCGAAAAAATCCTGATCAGCATGAAGCCGGACGGCAGCAAGTGGACCGGCCGCATCCACGATCCCGACTCTGGCCGCAACTACGACTCGACCATGGCGATGAAGGGCACGATGTCGCTGCGCGTTCAGGGCTGCGCCTTCGGCGGCATGTTCTGCGGCGGCCAGACCTGGAAGCGCGTGAGCTGATTCACTTTTCCCCGAGCAGACTTGAAACGGCCCTGCGACACTTCACAGGGCCGATTTTTTTCATTTGTGGTCGTTCCGGGGCGATGCGTCAGCATCGAACCCGGAAGTTCGAACTTCCGGGTTCGCACTTCGTGCGCCCCGGAATGACTACCAGCCACGAAACAATTCTCCTTCCGACGAAACACATTTCCTGTTGCGACGAAAAACGGGGGAAACGATCGCCGCGTAGTTCTCTTGGCCAACGAGGCGCCACCCGGCGCAAATCTCGGGCGCACCACTCCACATAAGGGACACTCAAATGGCTTTCACCGCTTCGACCGCACATGCCTGCAAGATGATGATCGCGACCGCGTTTGCCTTCGCGATGCTGACCACGGCCTCGCAGGCCTACACGCCCGAACAGGAACAGATGTGCACCGGCGATGCGATGCGGCTGTGCGGCGCCGAAATCCCCGACGTCGATCGCGTCACCGCCTGCATGATCCAGAAGCGGTCGATGCTGAGCGACGGCTGCAAGGCCGTGTTCCAGTATGCTCCGCCTGCCGCATCGCCGGTGAGCTACGCACCGTCGGCCAAACCCGGCAAGCCGATCAACCTGGCTCCGAATAAGCGCGGCTGATTCTGCTGAATTGAAGTCACAGCGCCATGTCCGGTGATCCCGGACGTGGCGCTCGATCGTTTTGGCTTGATCGTTCGCTCCCACCGTGACAACAAAATGCGGACGTTCATCCCGCATTCAGCCCGGCACAGCTGATATCGCCCGTCCGCGCTTCGCCTATCCCCCGCCATCTGGAATTCCCGTGATGCAGCGCCTGCTCTCCTCCGCGCTCCTGCTATTGGTCTGCAGTATGCCAGCAAGAGCGGAGCAAGTTCCGCAAGCGGCGTCCGACGTCATTCAACTAGCGCAGGCGCAACCCGCACAACCGGCCGCACCGGCAACCGCAGCACCGGATCCCGCAGCGCCCGCCACCGACACGCAGCAGGCGCCGGAAGAGCCGATCGGCAACGTCGCCACCGTGACCGGCAGCGCCAGCGTCGTCCGCAACAACACCACCACGCCGCTCAAGGTCAACGACGACATCTTCCTGAACGACGTGGTGCAGACCGGTGCGAAATCGGCGCTCGGCATCACCTTCACCGATGCCACCACGTTCAATCTCAAGGCCAACGCGCAAATCACCATCGACACCTACGTCTACGAAGACGGCGGCAAGAACAATGCCGGTGTGTTCGACGTCGCCAAGGGCACCGCGGCCTTCGTTGCCGCCGCCGTCGCCAAGACCGGCGACATGAAGATCACGACGCCGACGGCGACGCTCGGCATTCGCGGCACCTCTGGCCTCGTCGAGGTGCCGGAAAACGGCAGCGCGGCGGGCCAGAACAACATCAAGCTTTATCCCGACGCCGACGGACATGTCGGGCGCATCGAGGTCAACGACCGCGCCGGCGCCCGGCTCGGTTTCCTCACCCAAGGCGCCAGCGGCTTCAGCGTACGCCCCGGCGTCAGTGGCGGTCGCGTTTCCGCGGTACCGCTTTTTATTCCGCCGCAGGTGATCCAGCGCGACCAGGGCTTTGTGCGTCAGGTTCACTCAACACAAGATATCGGCCGCCAGGTCGTGACGCAGCAGCGCGACTTCCGCCGTGCCAATCCGAACTTCGTCAATCCGAACCGTCCGATCCGGCAGCCCGGCCTGCAGCCGAACGGCGCGCCCGGACAGAACCGTGGCGGACAACAACCGGGCTTACCGAACCGTCAGGGTCAGCAACTGCCGGGCACGCCGGGTCAACCCGGCGCCGCGCCGCGCACCGGCCAGCCGGGCAACGCGACGCAACCCGGCACGACACCGCGAACGGGACAGCCGGGTTCACCGACACAGCCGGGGACGACTCCGCGTACCGGTCAACCCCAACCCGGCACCACACCGCGCACGGGACAACCGGGTTCACCAGTCCAGCCCGGCGCAACGCCGCGCACCGGTCAACCGTCGCAACCCGGAACGCCAACCGGTCTCCCGCCACGCGGCGGTCAGTTGCAGCAACCAAATGGGCCGACACAACCCGGCCTGCCGCCGCGGACAGGACAACTGCCACCCGGTCCGCCGTCGCAGCCCGGCCTGCCGCCGCGCACCGGACAGTTGCCGCAAGGCGCGCCGCCGCAGTCCGGCGCGCCGCAAGGACAGTCGGGATTCCTGAACAGGATCGCACCGCACGTGCCGGGACTGTCGCGAGTTCCCGGCATCCAGGGCGCACCAGGCTTGCGACCGGGCGGCGCGGTGCCGAAACGGGCGCCGGTCGTGCTGCCCAAGGGCAAGCAACCGAAGGACATCAGGTAAGGCGCGATCTCGCGCTTTAGCCGAGACCCAGCCAGTCGCGGATCCGCTGCCCGAAGCTGCGCGGCCGGGACTGCGACAGCGCCGGCACATCGATGCGTGCAGGCTCGGTGGCGCGACCGGCCGGCGCGCCGTTCGCGGCAAGCTGGCCCGCCGACGCCAGTGCGATCGGTCCGACATTTTCGAGAAACGCGCGTTCATAGCCGCGCGACAGCCGCTCCACGGCCTTGGCCAGCGGCAGCCAGTCGACCGTCCTGATATCGCGCGTCAGCTCGCGTACCGGCGCGTCGCCGGCTTCCATGCGCCAGTAGTGTACGACACGGGAGCCGCTGCGGGCCTCATAAACCAGCGTCCCCAGAAATTCATGCACGGCGACCGCGTGCCCGGTCTCCTCGAGCACCTCGCGTTCGGCGGCGGCGCGCGGTGTCTCGCCGCGATCGAGCCTGCCTTTGGGCAGCACCCATTCATTGCGCTTGCGCGGACGCACCACGGCAAACAGCGGCGTTTCCGCCGGCCGCAGCACGATGCCTCCCGCCAAAACAGGCGTCCGCGCCATATCTCTTCCTCAAGGGGTAGCGATCGCGAACCGGTTCGCGAAAGCGTCCATATAGAGATATGGCCCGGCAAAATCGAGCAGGAATTCTACGGTTTCCGCAGCAGCGGCTCGCCGACCTTGACGCGCGCACCATCGGCGACGCCGGCGGCAAACTCGAAAGTGTCCGGCGCCAGCACGATGATGGTCGAGCCGTGTTCGAACCAGCCGAGTTCGTCGCCCTTCTTCACCCCGGCATCGCAGGGAAACACATTTGGTCCCCTGCTCTGCGCGTTGAGCGTGAGGTCGAGGAAGTGCAGCCGGAGGCTCGCCACCAGAATCGCGGCGACCGGCACCAGAGTCAGCGCTTCACCTGACGAAAGCCGGGTTTCGATCACCGCGCGCTCGTTCTTGCAGAACAGACGCTCGACCCGCTTCAGCGCGATCGGGTTGACGTTCCAGACGTCGCCATGGACGAACGTCACCCGTTCGACCTTGGCATCATACGGCGCGTGGAAGCGGTGATACATGCTGGACGTGAGCCGCAACGTGAGAAAGCGTCCGTTGCGATGACGCTCCACCAGTTCGGGGTCGCCGAGCAGGTCGAGCAGCGAATACGGCGCGCCCTTGATCTGAAACAGTTCGGTATCCTGGATGCGGCCATGCGCGCCGACAATGCCGTCACTGGGCGAAACCACCACCGATATGTCGGGATCCACCGGGCGCAGCCCGGGACGAAGCTCGCGGGTAAAGCAATCATGCAGGCTCTTGAACTCGGTCTTTTTCGCCTCCGACAGGTCGAGATCGGAAAACAGCCGCCAGCAGGCGATCGAGGCGTCGCGCACCACGGGGTTCTCTATCTTGCTGAACCAGCCCATGAAACGGGTCAGCGCCGCCCGCGGAATGCGGTTGGTCAACAGGAAATTGAGGTCCTCCTGCTGGGTCAGGGAGGCGATCAGGCCCTTCACTGTCATCAACCTGTTAGATGGATTGGCTAGCGCTGGCTGCATGGATTCGCCCCTTTCGATTCTGTCGCTGTCCGCCGTTGCGATTGCCGGCGCCGCGGTGACCTTCCCCAAAGTGCAGGCGCGGCTGGCGCTGTCGCGGGCCAAACACCGCTCGCTGACCGGACATTCCAAAATGTCCAAAATGGTCGCGCGGCTGCTGCCGCATTACGAATACGACATCGGCGAGTTCTTCTCTTCCGACGGCGCACCGGCCACTATCGCCACGCAACGACAGGACGGCTTCTTCCGTCTCGCCAATGTCTACAAGGAGCGTTACGCCAAGGGACGAGCGATGACGGCGGAAGCCGCCGAGCACATCTCCGACCTGCAGTTCACCGAAGCCTACCGGGTGCCGTTCCAGTACAGCCGGCTGGTGCGCGAGCATCTCGCCACCAGCGCCTTCGTGCAGTCGTCGTCCGGCGTCACCGTGACCGATGTCGACGGCAACGTCTCCTACGACCTGACCGGCTCCTACGGCGTCAACATCTTCGGCAACGACTTCTACAAGGAGTGCATCGAGCAATCCGAGAAACGGGCGCATGCGCTCGGCCCGGTGCTCGGCCCCTACCATCCCGTCATCACCGACAACGTCAAGCGTCTCTGCGAGATTTCCGGGCTCGACGAAGTCTCGTTCCACATGTCCGGCACCGAAGCCGTGATGCAGGCGGTGCGACTGGCGCGCTACCACACCCGGCGCACGCACCTGGTTCGCTTCGCCGGCGCCTATCACGGCTGGTGGGGCGACGTGCAGCCCGGCGTCGGCAACCCGGTCTCGCCGCACGAGACCTACACGCTGGCCGACATGTCGGAGAAGACGCTGCATGTGCTGCGCACGCGCAAGGACATCGCCTGCGTGCTGGTCAACCCCCTGCAGGCGTTGCATCCGAACGCCAACGCGCCGGGCGATTCCGCCCTGGTCGACAGTTCGCGCAAGGGCAACTTCGACCGCGCCGCCTACGGCGCGTGGCTGAAGCAACTGCGCGAGGTCTGCACGGAGCGTGGCATCGTACTGATTTTCGACGAAGTCTTCGTCGGCTTCCGGCTCGCCGCCCGCGGCGCCCAGGAATATTTCGGCGTTCAGGCCGACATGGTCACCTACGGCAAGAGCCTCGCCGGCGGCCTGCCGGTCGGCGTGGTCTGCGGCCGCAAGGATCTGATGCGCCGGTTCCGCGATGACCGGCCCGCCGACATCTGCTTTGCCCGCGGCACCTTCAACTCGCATCCCTACGTCATGACCGCGATGGACGAGTTCCTGTCGCGTCTCGCCAGCCCGAACTTCAATTCGATCTATAACGGACTCGACGAGACCTGGAACAAGCGCGCCGCGGTCCTGAACGACAAGCTGATCGCCGCCGGCTTGCCGGTGCGCGTCAGCAACATCTCGTCGATCTGGATGGTGCAATATACCGAGCCTTCGCGTTACAACTGGATGCTGCAATATTACCTGCGCGCCGAAGGTCTGGCGCTGAGCTGGGTCGGCAGCGGCCGTCTCATTTTCAGCCTGAACTACACCGACGCGGACTTCACGGAGGTCGCAGACCGCTTCGTCGCCGCCTCCGCAAAGATGAAGCGCGACGGCTGGTGGTGGCACGATGCGTCGCTGACCAACAAGACCATCAAGCGCACGATCCTGAAAGAGATGTTGAACAAGCGGTTCGGGCGAGCGTGAAGCTTTAACGCCCGTCATGGCCGGGCTTGTCCCGGCCATCCACGTCTTGCTTTCGATCTTCTGCAAAATCGCCTCACCCGTCATTGCGAGCGAAGCGAAGCAATCCAGTCTTGCCGCAAGGAAGACTGGATTGCTTCGTCGCTCCGCTCCTCGCAATGACGACATTACTGTTCCAAAGACGTGGATGCCCGGGACAAGCCCGGGCATGACGCATCTCACTTGCTCAAGTCACGCAACGCTCACGCGTGCTTGACGTGCTTTTCCAGACCCGGATCGATCAACTCGCCCTTCATCAGGAACAGCGGCGCCTTGTGGTAGAGCTTGAGGTCATTGAAGGGGTCGGTGATGATCTTGGTCATCCAGACGAGACCAGTCTCGACGTCGCGGATGAAGAACAGGTGGACGGTGCGGAACAAGAGCCCGCCGATGCCGACCGCCAGCCAGATCTTGGCGACCTGGCGCGTGAAGTCGGCCGGCGACGCCCAGGGCGTGAACAGGCCGAACAGGGTCGGATCGACGTAGAGCACTGCCGGCGACAGCGCCCAGATCGTCATCAACACCACCTTGCGCTGCAGGTTGTAGCCGACCTTGATGTCTTCCTTGTGCTCGTGGGTCGCGTGGTTGACGTGGTCGTAGCCCTTCGGCTCGAAGAAGAAGTGACCGGCCTGCCGCGACGTCATCGAGACCAGCCAGCCGACGAGTGCCGACACCGCCGGATCGATGAACAGCATCACATAGGCGAACAGAAAACTCATCGCGCTGACGAAGTGCAGCGACTGGTTGATGCGGCTGTGGTGATAATAACGATGGTCGTCCCAACGCTGGGTGCGCAGTTCCTGCAGGAAATTCTTGATCATTGGTCTTCCCCAAAGTTCTTTCGGGCTGAATTTACCGGGATTCGATGTAGGCCATGTGACATCATGATAATGACATATGACCTGATACAACGACGCGACGACGCCTCACGCCGCGCTTACGCGACGGCGGCGGCAGGTTCGACTTTACGGAAACGCACCAGCGAGAAATGACCGAGCGGCGGAATCAGGCGGCGCTCGGCGAGCTCGATGCCGTCAGCGCCGGACAGCCACTGCGCATAACGCGACCAGGCGAACTCGGCGGTGCGGAAGCCGAGCGGGCGAACCACCGGCTGCAGCCGGGTCTCGATGAAGCGACGCATGCCGGCATCGGCGCTGACGCGGGTCAGGATGATGAGCTCGCCGCCGGGACGCAGCACCCGGGCGAATTCGTCGAGCGCCTTTTCCGGGTTCGGCACCGCGGTGACGACATATTGAGCCATCACGACGTCGAATGAGTTGTCGGGGAATTCGAGCTTCTCGGCGTCCATCACCGCGAGGCCTTCGACATTCTTCAGGCCGAATTCGGTGACGCGCTTCCGCGCCTTCTCCAGCATCGCTTCCGAGATATCGGTGCCGAAGATGCGCAGATGCGGTGCATATTGCGGCAACGAGATGCCGGTACCGACGCCGACCTCGAGCACCCGGCCCCCCATCTTGTTGGTGGCCTGGATCGCAGCCTTGCGGCCTTTCTTGAACACGCCGCCGAATACGAGGTCGTATACCGGCGCCCAGCGGTCGTACGCCTGCTCGACCGTCTCACGGTTGAAGTCCAGCGGGCGCGCGTCGTCGAACTTGATGATTTCTGCCATGATACGTCTGCCTTCTCGTCTGTCTGATGTGACTGGTTTGATAATCAACCCTGCACGGCGCTGCGGGCGGGTGCGCGGCGAGCCGGACGCGGCACGCGGCTCGGCTGCAACGCCGCCAGATTGCCGATGAACTGCCGGGCGCTGTTTTCCCAGGAACGCTCCAGCGCGAAGTTGCGGCAGGCCTCGCGCGACATCGTCAGCGCGCGCAGGCAGGCGCTGCGCAGATCGTTGTCGAGCGCGCCGATCGGATGATCGGCAATGACATCCTTGGGACCGGTGACCGGGAATGCCGCGACCGGCGTCCCGCAGGCCAGCGCCTCGAGCTGCACCACGCCGAAGGTGTCGGTGAGGCTCGGAAACACGAAGACGTCGGCGGCAGCAAGATGCGCGGTGAGGTCCGCGCCCTTCTTCTCGCCGAGGAACACCGCATCCGGATATTTCTGCGCGAGCTGTGCCCGCTGCGGGCCGTCGCCGACGACGACCTTGGTGCCGGGAAGATCGAGCGAGAGAAACGCGTCGAGATTCTTTTCCACAGCGACCCGACCCATGGTCATGAAGATCGGCCGCGGCAGATCGAGCGTGGCGGGATGATCCGGCTTGAACAGCTCGGTATCGACGCCGCGTCCCCAGGAGCCGAGCTTGCGAAAGCCACGCTCGGCCAGTTCCTGCCGCAGCGAAGCGGTCGCAACCATCGTCGTCGACGCGGCCGCGTGAAAATGCCGCAGCAGCGCGTAACCGACGCTGGCCGGGATCATGGTGCGAACCTCGACATATTCCGGAAAACGCGTGGTGTAGGAGGTGGTGAAGGCGAGCTTGTTGCGGCGACAATAGCCGCGCACCGCCCAGCCGATCGGCCCTTCGGTCGCGATATGAATGGCTTCAGGCGCGGCCTGCTCGATCCGGCGTGCGATCTCGCCGCGGTTCGGCAATGCCATCCGTAATCCCGGATAGGTCGGAACTCCGACGGAGGGGAAGCCTTCCGGGGTGAGGAAGGTGATATCGGCATCGAGTGCAGCCGCGCTGCGGGCCAGCGAGGTTAACGTCCGGACGACGCCATTCACCTGCGGGTGCCAGGCGTCGGTCGCAATCAGTATCCGCATGGTCGGGCCCTGAGACTCGGTTGATTCTCGATACCCGACGTTAAGGACATGGATATCTCAGGCGTGTGACGTCATCGATCTGTAAGGATGTTTTTTAGGATCATCTGCACGCCTTTTCGTGTAACGTGACAGAACCATGTCAGAGATGAACGACAATCCGGCCCCGGCCCGTCCGCGAAAGAAGCGGCAAAGCTATGCGCTCCTCATCCTCGCCGCGGGGATGCTGGCGTTCGGCGTCGCCGCCGGCACGCTGTATTTCCTGTTGCGTCCGGTCACGCTGAAAATCGCAGTCGGACCGCCAGGCAGCGAGGACCAGAAGCTGATCCAGTTGATGGCGCAGACGTTCGCGCGCGACAACAGCGCGGTCCGGCTGTCGCCGATCACGACCGAAGGTGCCGCCGAGAGCATCGCGCTGTTTGCGGCGGGAAAGACCGAGCTCGCGGTCGCGCGCGGCGATCTGAACTTGCCGGCCAATGCCGAAGCCGTCGCCATCCTGCGCAAGAACGTCGTCGTGCTGTGGTCGGCGCCCGGCCTTCCCGGCAAGAACGGCAGGAAGCAAACGGCGGTGAAGGTCAAGAAGCTCGACGACCTCGCCGGCCACAAGGTCGGCGTGATCGGACGGACGCAGGCCAACGTCACGCTGCTGCGCGTGATCCTGACCGAGTCCGGCATCAATCCGGACAAGGTGGCGGTCAGCCAGTTCGCCACCAACCAGATCGCCGAGATGGCAAAGGATCCCTCGATCGATGCCTTCATGGCGGTCGGCCCGCTCAACAGCAAGATCACCGCGGAGGCGATCACGGCGACCGCGAACGCGCGCGGCGAACCGAAATTCCTCCCGATCGACGTTTCCGAAGCGATCGCGCAGAAACATCCGCTCTACCAGTCCGAGGAGATCGCCGGCAGCATCTTCTCGTCTTCGCCGGCGCGGCCCGAAGACAAGGTCGAGACCGTCAGCGTCAACCACCTGATCGTCGCCGCCAAGTCCGTGTCGGACACCTCGATTGCGGCGCTGGCCCGGCAACTGTTCACGGTGCGTCAGCAATTGGCGAGAGAATTGCCGAATGCCGGCCATATCGAGAAGCCGGACACCGACAAGGACGCGGCGCTGCCCGCGCATGCGGGAGCCGCGGCCTATATCGACGGCAACGAGCGGACGTTTCTGGAAAAGTACACCGACTACATCTGGTTTGCGATCCTGATCCTGTCGGGTCTCGGCTCGGCCGGAGCCTGGCTGCAGCACTACTGGAAGCGCGACGAGCGCGAGCAATATGTCGCGCATCGCGACAATCTGCTCGAACTGATTTCGAAAGTGCGCAAGGCCGAGACGACGGAGCAACTCGCGCAAATGCAGGAAGCGGCTGACGGCATGTTGCGCGAGGCGCTCGACTGCTACGACGACGGTGCCATCGAGGAGAGCGACCTGTCGGTGATCGGGCTTGCGCTCGAGCAATTCCATCACGCTGTCGCCGACCGTCGCGCCGCAATCGGCAACGGCACCGCCGACCTGCCGCGGATGCGGGCCTAGCCAAGTTAAGCTTTCGGATCGCTTAATTCGCCGGCGGCCCAACGCGGTCGCATCGCCGGCAGTGCCTCGCCGAAACGTCAGGCCAACTGCCCTTTTTGCCAATTCCGCAACGATTTGACGGTTCGATCACGGCTCTCGTCCGAAAGCGCGATGAAACAGCGATGAAACAAAACCCTAACGCGACGAAACCATTTTGGCGATTTCGTGCAAATGTCCTGAAACGGTTGACCTGTACAAGTTCTGCCAACGACGCGCCGGGGACTCGGCGCGCAGGCGCAAACTGACAGGGGACGACCATGCTGCATTCATTGAAAATGAATACCCGCCTCGCCGCCGCTGCTTTCGGCGCACTGGTGCTGGGCACCGCCGCATTTTCCACTTCCGCCGCCGCAGCGCCGCTGCCGCTGTTTCCGTTCTTCCTGCCGCCGCAGACCGAAGCGGCCCCGCCGCCGGTCGCCGTCGAGCCGCAGGTTGAAGAGCGCTCCGCCACCGAATTGCCGGCGCGCCTGAAGCGCCAGGTCGTCAGTTACCCCACCCGCGAAGCCCCCGGCACCGTCATCATCGACACCCCGAACACCTATCTCTATCTGGTACTGGGCAACGGCCAGGCGATGCGTTACGGCATCGGCGTCGGCCGCGACGGCTTCACCTGGTCCGGCACCCAGACCATCACCCGCAAGGCCGAGTGGCCAGCATGGACCCCGCCCCCGGAAATGATCCAGCGCCAGCCTTATCTGCCGCGCCACATGGCCGGTGGCCCCGGCAACCCGCTCGGCGCCCGCGCCATGTATCTCGGCGGCACCATCTATCGCATCCACGGCACCAACGCGCCGGAGACCATCGGCACCCACGTTTCCTCCGGCTGCCTGCGCCTCACCAATGAAGACGTCACTGACCTCTATTCGCGGGTCAACGTCGGCACCAAGGTGATCGTCAAGCCGATGACCGACCGCCGCGCCGACCTCGGCAGCGCCATCCGCTAAGCGCTCTTCCCTCGACGTCAAACGGCCCCGGCTAACACCGGGGCCGTTTTCGTATTCAGAGACTGATAGTGGCTTCTTATTTGACGCGTTTTCTTCACGCGAACCGGTATCCACTTCGCTCGAAAACGCTATGGCTCAGCACTTGCGGGCGCCGCTCTTGCAGTCATAGCGCATGCGATCGCCGTGCGGATCGGCGGAAGCCGGAACCATCGCGGCGAAGGTGCCGGCGATAAAGGTCAACAGGGCGGTCAGGATAACGAAGCGCTTCATGGGTCATTCCCTCAGGCGATGAACGCGGACAGCTTCCGGCAGGCCGGCCGCTGTTGACTCGAATGGTCGCGCTGATGGTGTGGCCGCCCGGGTGAAGCGTCATCCTCCATATGAAGGAAGACAGACAAAAAACCGATCGACCGCGGCGTCATGCCACACGGCTATTTCCGGACATATTTCTGGATGCGCCAGTTCAGCGTGTCGGCGACGAAGATCTCGTCGCGCGGCGA
>Ga0209023_10005863_pt1 | contig 13219 bp, 5 predicted proteins | sample LakOneMetagenome_FD_187468 | JGI IMG/M metagenome (GOLD analysis project Ga0209023, IMG submission 187468) | Freshwater and sediment microbial communities from Lake Erie, Canada (SPAdes) (version 2) | ecosystem: Environmental > Aquatic > Freshwater > Lentic | place: Lake Erie, Canada | collected... | reverse complement strand
GTTCCACCAGCTTCGAGATCAGTCCGAGGAGCACGTCAAGGCCCTGCTCGAGCGACTCGCCACCCAGGAGCACCAGCCCGGCAGCGAGGCCCAGCAGGTGGGCGATCTCTACGCCAGCTTCCTCGACGAAGCGCGTATCGAGGAGCTCGACAGCGAGCCCATCGCCGCCGACCTGGCTGCGGTCGACGCCGTCGGCTCGCTCGACGACCTGGCTCGCCTGCTCGGCTCCTTCGCCCGCTACGGCGTGACCGGTCCGTTCGGCGTGGCGGTGTTCGCCGACGCTGGGCAGTCCGATCGCTATGGCCTCTACCTGGTGCAGTCCGGCCTGGGCTTGCCCGACGAGGCGTACTACCGCGAGGACTCCTTCGCCCCCATCCGCGAGGCGTACCTGCCCCACGTCGAGCGCATGCTGGCGCTGACCGGGCTCCAGGCCGACGCCGCCACCGATGCCGCCACCCGGGTCGTCGCCCTCGAGACCCGCCTGGCCTCGCACCACTGGGACCAGGTCCGCGACCGAGATGCCGAGGCCACCTACAACCCCACCACCCGCGCCGAGCTCGACGCCCTGACGCCCGGGTTCCCGTGGTCGACGTGGCTGGAGGGCCTCGAAGCCGACCCCGGCCTGCTCGACCAGGTGATCGTGCGCGAGCCCAGCTACTTCGCCGGTCTGGCCGAGCTGTGGGCCGACGTGGCGCTCGACGACTGGAAGGCGTGGCTCCGCTGGCACGTCGGCCATGGCTCGGCCACGGTGCTCAGCAGCCGGTTCGTCGAGGAGAACTTCGACTTCTACGGCCGGACCCTCACCGGCGCCCAGGAGCTGCGCGACCGGTGGAAGCGTGGCGTCGGCGTGGTGGAGGGCTCCCTCGCCGAGGCCGTGGGGAAGCTCTACGTGGAGGAGCACTTCCCCGCCGAGGCCAAGGCCCAGATGCTCGACCTGGTGGCCAACCTCATCGAGGCCTACCGCCAGAGCATCTCCGGCCTGGAGTGGATGACCGAGGAGACCCGGGCTCGGGCCCTGCAGAAGCTGGACTCGTTCACCCCCAAGGTCGGCTACCCCGACACCTGGCGCGACTACTCGAAGCTCGAGATCATCGCCGGGGACCTGGTGGGCAACCTGCGTCGGGCGGCGTCGTTCGAGACCGATCGGGAGCTGGGCCGGGTGGGTCAGGCCGTGGACCGCGACGAGTGGTTCATGAGCCCGCAGACGGTGAACGCCTACTACAACCCGCTGATGAACGAGATCGTGTTCCCCGCCGCGATCCTGCAGCCACCGTTCTTCGACCCCGAGGCCGACCTGGCCGTGAACTACGGCGCCATCGGGGCGGTGATCGGTCACGAGATCGGCCACGGCTTCGACGACCAGGGCTCGCGCTACGACGGCGACGGCAACCTCAACGACTGGTGGACCGACGACGATCGCGCCGCCTTCGAGGAGCGCACGTCCCGACTGATCGCCCAGTACGACGCCCTCGAGCCGCGCCAGGCCCCGGGCCAGCACGTCAACGGCGCCTTCACGGTGGGCGAGAACATCGGTGACCTCGGCGGCCTGGCCATCGCCCACGCCGCCTACGTCATCGCCCTCGACGGCGAGGAGCCCCCGGTGCTCGACGGGCTCGACGGCCCGCAGCGGTTCTTCTGGGCCTGGGCCCAGGCGTGGCGCATCAAGTCGCGCGACGCTGAGGTGGCCCGCCTGCTGGCGGTCGATCCGCACTCGCCGCCGGAGTTCCGCTGCGACGCCGTGGTGCGCAACATCACCGCCTTCCACGAGGCGTTCGGCACCACCGAGGGCGACGGCCTGTGGCTCGACCCAGCGGAGCGCGTCGAGATCTGGTGACGGCCGACCTTCACCGACCCTCGTCGCCGATGAGGTTGCCGAACCGGTGGAGCGTCCGGCTCACCGCCTGCTCGCGGACGAGGTGCAGCAGCTCGACGCGACCGTCGCCCACCGGCGGACGATCGTCGACGTGGGTGCTGAGGGGGAACGCCGACGCGGTCCCCGGTTCGGTCCCGACCAGACGCACCCGGACTGGGGCCGCGACGCCTTGACGGTCGACGAACTGCTCGGCTGACTCGACCCGGCCGGCGATCGGGCGAGGGAGGTCGGCCGCACCGGGATGGGCGGGGTCCACGCTGAGGTCCACCGTCGAGCGGCCGGCGACGGCGACGAGCGTGGCGGCCACCAGCACCCGGGCCACGTCGGCGATCGGCGCGTCGGCCGCCACTCGGATCACGAGATGGGGGAGCGGCCGGTACCGGAGGACGTTGGCCTCGCAGAACAGGGCGGCGGGGTCGTGCTCAGCGCTGAACTCACCAGCCCACCAGTGGGCGTCGCTGCGGGCCGCGGCTTGGAGGTGGGCTCGCTCGTGCTCGTCGACGAGGGGGGCGAAGGCGTCCACCACCGCCGCGACCTCGGGGAGCGGTTCAGCCCCGCGCGTCGGTGACCCGCCATCGGTCCACCGTCCGAGCTGGGCCAGGTAGTTGGGGCCGCCGGCCTTTGCTCCCGGACCGACCACCGAGCCCTTCCACCCGCCGAACGGCTGGCGCTGGACGATGGCTCCAGTGATGGCCCGGTTCACGTAGGCGTTGCCGACCTCGACGCCCGCGAGCCAGCGCTCGACGTTGGCGGGATCGAGGGTGTGGAGCCCGCCGGTGAGTCCGAAGGCCGTGCCGTTCTGCAGGGCGATGGCCTCGTCGAGGTCGGCCGCGGCCATGAGGCCGAGGACCGGTCCGAAGCACTCGGTGCGGTGGAACCAGGAACCGGCTGCCACGCCGTCGAGGATGCCGGGCGACCACAGGTTCGTGGCGGCGTCGACCTGGCGAGGCTCGACGAGCCAGCTCTCCCCGGGTCCCGGTTCGGTCAGCGCCCTCGCCAGCTTGGGCGACGGCGGCTCCACCAGGGCCCCGACGGCGGACGCGGGATCGGTAGCCGGTGCCACGACCAGGCTGCGGGTGGCATCGATGAGCTGGCGGCGGAAGCGCTCCGAGGTGGCCACGTCGCCCACGCAGATGGCCAGGCTGGCGGCCGAGCACTTCTGGCCGGCGTGACCGAACGCCGAGCGCACCAGGTCGGACACGGCCAGGTCGAGGTCGGCGTCGGGGAGGATCACCATGGCGTTCTTGCCCGACGTCTCGGCGAACAGGGCGGTCTCGGGCGCCAGCTGGCGGAACAGCTCGGCCGTCTCCGACGAACCGGTGAGGATGATGCCGTCGACGTCGGGATGGGCGATGAGGTGGGAGCCGACGTCGCCATCCGCGACGCGCAGGTACTGCAGGGCGTCGCGGGGGACGCCGGCCGCCCAGCACGCCTCCGCCACGGCCAGCGCGCAGGCCGGGGTCTGCGGTGCCGGCTTGAGGATGGCGGCGTTGCCTGCGGCCAGGGCGGCCAGGGCCCCACCGCTCGGGATGGCCATGGGGAAGTTCCACGGTGGCACCACGGCGATGACCCCGAGCGGGTCGAACGTGGCGCCGTCGCCCCGGTCGAGATCCGCGGCCCGCTCGGCGTACCAGCGGGCGAAGTCGACGGCCTCGGACACCTCGCCGTCACCCTCGACCAGGGTCTTGCCCGCCTCGTGGGCCATGACCGCCATGAGCTCGGGCCGACGGGCCTCGAGCTCGTCCGCCGCACGGCGCAGCAGCCGTTGACGTTCGGCGGTACCGAGCGCCCGCCATCGCCGCCCACCCGTCACAGCGGTGGCGACGGCCTCGTCGACTCCGGTCACGTCGGACTCGGGAGGCAGCGCCACGCGAGGAGGGTCGGCCAGCGCGGCCAGGACCGCAGCGCGGGCCACGGGATCGGTCGGGTCGGTGTCGGCCGCGTTGGCGAACGGGGTGTCGTCCTCCGGCCGAGCTGGCAGATGATGGCGGCGCGAGACCGCCGACACGTGCCACCGATCGTTCACCGCGGCCTCGAACCGGCGCTGCTGCTCGGCGAACGCCGCTGGGTCGTCGCCCAGCTCGAAGAGGTGGCGCAGGAAGTTGTCTCCGCTGCTGTTCTCCTCGAGCCGACGGAACAGGTACGCCAGGGCACTGGAGAAGTCGGCCGCCGCCACCACCGGTGTGTAGAGCAGCAGGTCGCCGGCCACGTCGCGCACGGTGCGGGCCAAGCTCGGCGCCATGCCCTGGAGCATCTCGAACTGCACCCGATCGGCCACGCCTCGGGCATCGGCGAGCAGGTGGGCCCACGCCACGTCGAACAGGTTGTGGCTGGCCAGCCCGATGCGGACGGCGTCGGTCCGAGCAGGATCGAACGAAGCATCGATCATGCGCTTGTAGTTGGCGTCGGTCTCGGCCTTGGTGGCGTAGGGCGCCTGGACCCATCCGTGCATGGCGGCGTCGACGCGCTCCATGGCCAGGTTGGCGCCCTTGACGATCCGCACCTTGATCCCGGCGCCTCCCGCCGCTCGGCGCCGCCGCGCCCACGCCGTCAGCTCCTCCAGCGCACCGAACGAATCGGGGAGGTAGGCCTGCAGCACGATGCCGGCCTCGGTGGACCGGAAGGCCTCTTCGTCGAGCAGCGTGGTGAAGGCGTCGATGGTCAGCCGAAGGTCCTTGAACTCCTCCATGTCGAGGTTCACGAAACGGTTCGAGCCGGCCGACGCCGCGGCGGCGAACACCTCGCGCAGGTTGGCGATCACCCGAGCCAGCGTCTCCTCGTAGCCCCACAGGCTGAGCTGGGCCGTCACCGACGAGGCCTTGACCGACACGTACCGGATGTCGTCGCGGGCCAGCAGCTCCACGGTGGAGCGGCGTCGACGGGTCGCCTCCTCGTCACCCAGCACCAGCTCGCCCAGGAGGTTGGCGTTGACCGAGAACCCGTCGGATCGCAGGTGGTCGAGGTGCCGGCCGAGGGTGGCGTCGTTCCGGTCCACCACGAGGTTGCCGACGATGGCCCGCAGCCGTCGACGAGCGAGCGGCATCGCCACGTGCGGCAGGGGACGGGCCAGGGTCGCGCCGGCTCGCAGCAGCAATCGATCGATGGGGGACAGGAACGTCGGCAGCGGGCCGGTCACCAGGTGCCGGAGCTGGGTCGCGGCAACGGCGTCGGACTCGGGCCGGACCACGCGGTCGGCGAAGGCCATGGTGAACGCCACCGAGGACGGGTCTCCGGTGAGCTGGCGGAACTGCTCGTCGGTGCGGCGCTCGCCCCGGTCCCGCGAGGCCGACGCCTGTTCCAACCACCGGTGCACGAGGGCGACCGCGTCGGCGGTGATGGCGTCCCCGGTTCGGTCGATCGGACCGGTTGCACGGGAGGGTGCATCGTCCATGGACCCATCCTCGCTGCGCCGAGCCGAGATCGTGCGGGTGTGCCCGGGAAAGGCCTCGACGGCTGGAGAATGGTGCGCAAACCCACCTGTGAGGTGGGTTTGCGCACAACCCTCCTGCTATGTGTCGTGACGGGTGCGCACTCGCACGTCAGCTATGGACGACGTCTCCGACTTCCGGTGTCCTCCACCAGCCCCAGCCCTGGTGAAGCGACTCGAGCCCATCGCCGTGCACCTCGTAGGTCCGGTTGCTGCTCCGCTTCCCAGTCATTGGCCCGACTCCACGAAGACTCATCTGGTCGACGGGCCGGAGCGTCAGCGCGCGTAGGACGGGTGGGTGACGAAGCCGAGGCGTTTCGTGAGGTCAGGAAAGTTGCGGGTCATGCGGTTGAATCGGGCGTCGATTCGATCGTCCTCCATCAGTGAATCGAGGAGGAGCAGGTCGAACGCGGCGGACTCGAGCCAATCCACCTTCTTGGTGTAGCCGCACACCGCCTTGGCTCCCGTGGTGTTCTTGAACTCGGCGACGGCGTCTTTGTCCTTCATCACCAGACAGCAGCCGAAGTAGACCACCCGCCCCTCTGCCTTGCCATCGAGCTTCTCGGCGAGCTCGGCGAGTGTCACGGTTTCGCTGCCGACCTCGATGGCTCCTGGGATCCCGTGGAAGGCGAAGTAGAGGACCTCGTAGTGGGAATAGCCCAGTTGTCCCCACTTCTCCAGATAGAGGTCCAGCTCTGCCCGGATTCCCACGTCTCGGTGGATGTAGGTGGCAATCCGTAGGCGTTCGAGCATCTCGAGCGTGGGGAGCACGCTCGCCCGGTCGTCCAGCCGTCGCTTCCACGCTCCCTCCAAGCAAAAGACTCCGGTCAGTGCTCGCTTGCGCATTCGGGCAGCTTGCCCGATCTGGCGAGGTCGGTCACGAGAGCGGCGTACGGTGCCACCGGCATCCAGCGGACGAGGAACGGCAGAGCGTGGCGACGACGAATGCGGGATCTACGAACGACCTGGTCGGGTTCATCTGGTCGGTGGCCGACCTGCTTCGAGGCGACTACAAGCAGTCGGAGTACGGCCGGGTGATCTTGCCGCTGACGGTGATCCGCCGGCTCGACTGCGTCCTGGGCGACACCAAGGATGCCGTCATCGCCCGCAACGAGGCGTTGGCCGGCAAGGTGGCCGACCCTGACCAGGCCCTTCAGGCCGTGGCTGGCCGCGAGTTCTACAACACATCGCCGATGACGTTCGCCGGCCTGGCCGCCGATCCGTCGAACGTGGCGGTGAACCTGCGGGCCTACCTGCACGCCTTCTCGCCCGGTGCCCGAGAGACGCTGGAGCGGTTCCGGTTCGAGGAGCAGATCACCCGCCTCGACGACGACGGCCTGCTCTACCAGGTGGTCGGCAAGTTCGCCGACCTCGACCTGCACCCCGACCGGGTCAGCAACCACGACATGGGGCAGATCTACGAGGAGCTGATCCGGCGCTTCGCTGAGCAGTCCAACGAGACGGCCGGCGAGCACTTCACCCCTCGCGAGGTGATCCGGCTCATGGTCGACCTCCTGTTCATCGAGGACGACCGTGCGTTGAGCGAACCAGGTGTGGTGCGCACCCTGTTCGACCCGGCGTGCGGCACCGGCGGCATGCTCGCTGTGGCAACGGATCGCCTGACCGACTTCAACCCCAAGGCCCACCTCGAGGTGTTCGGCCAGGAGCTCAACGACGAGTCGTTCGCCATGTGCCGCTCCGACCTCATGCTCAAGGGCCAGCGTGCCGCCAACGTGCGCGCAGGCAACTCCTTCAGCCAGGACCAGTTCGTGGGCGATCGGTTCGACTACCTCCTCGCCAACCCGCCCTTCGGGGTGGAGTGGAAGAAGGTGCAGCAGCAGGTGAAGGGCGAGGCCAAGAACCTTGGCTTCGGCGGCCGCTTCGGTGCCGGCTTGCCTCGCATCAACGACGGGTCGCTGCTGTTCCTCCAGCACATGGTGTCGAAGATGAAGCCGCCGTCGCAGGGCGGCTCCCGCCTGGCGATCGTCTTCAACGGCTCGCCCCTGTTCACCGGTGCGGCCGGCTCCGGTGAGAGTGAGATCCGCCGCTGGATCATCGAGCAGGACTGGCTCGAAGCGGTGGTGGCCCTGCCCGACCAGCTCTTCTACAACACCGGCATCTCCACCTACTTCTGGATCGTGAGCAACCGCAAGCGCCCGGAGCGCCAGGGCAAGGTCCAGTTGGTCGACGCCCGGGATCTGTTCGAGAAGATGCCCAAGTCCCTGGGCGACAAGCGCAAGCGGGTGGCCGCAGACCAGATCGACGAGATCGTGCGCCTCTACGGCGACTTCACCGAGGGCGATCGGGTGAAGATCCTCCCCAACGAGTCGTTCGGCTTCCAGCGGGTGACCGTGGAACGTCCGTTGGTGGGCGACGACGGTGAGCCGGTCCTGGACTCGAAGAAGCGACCGAAGCCCGACGCGTCGCTGCGCGACCAGGAGAACGTGCCGCTGCCCGAGGGCACGCCGACGTGGGATGAGTCCGACGAGGGTGCGGCCAAGCGCCTCGCCCAGCCCGACCATCGCCGGGTGGTCGACGACTACATCGAGGCCGAGGTCCACCCCTGGGTCCCAGACGCCTGGGTCGACCACACCAAGACCAAGCTCGGCTACGAGATCCCGCTGACCCGTCACTTCTACAAGTACGTCCCGCCCCGGCCGCTGGCGGAGATCGACGCCGAGCTCAAGGAGTTGGAAGCCGAGGTCCAACGCCTGCTCGCCGAGGTGACGGAGTGACCGGTCCATTCCCACGCGTCGCGTTGAAGCGCGTGGCGAAGCTTGGGACCGGCCACACTCCGAGTCGGAGCCATCCTGAGTACTGGATCGACCGCACGATCCCGTGGCTGACGCTCGCTGACGTAGGGCCGCTTCGGGACGGAACCCGGTCAGTGGTGACCGAAACCAAGGAGATGATCAGCGAACTCGGTGTGGCGAACTCGTCGGCAGTCGTCCACCCGGCTGGGACCGTAGTGATGTCGCGCACGGCATCGGTTGGCTACTCAGCCATCCTCGGACGGGACATGGCCACGAGCCAGGACTACGTCACGTGGACCTGTGGGCCGGAGGCTGATCCACGGTTCGTGCTGCACGGCTTGCGCGGGTTGCGCAACGAGATCCTCGCCAGCCGTATGGGCTCAACGCACCAAACCATCTACATGCCCGACGTCGAACGCATACGGATCCCGCTGCCGCCCCTCGAGGAGCAGCGCCGGATCGCTGACTTCCTGGATGACGAGACGGCCCGTATCGACGCCCTGATCGCCGCTAAGCAGCAGATGATCAACATCGTGGGTGATCGATCGAAGGGCACCATCGAAGCGCTCCTCGAGGCTTCCGAGATCATTGTTCGACTCGATGGGGTGCCGAGCGGGCTCCGTGGCGACCGACGTCTTGCCCGGCTTGCGATGGTTTCGACCGTCCAGTCGGGAATCACCTTGGACGCCGGACGGGAACTTGGCCGAGACGCTGTCGTTGTCCCCTACCTCAGGGTGGCAAACGTTCAAGACGGCTATATCGATACATCGGTCGTCAAGACCGTGCATGTGGCGAAGGCGGACGCGGGCCGGTTCGAACTGCGGCGGGGCGACGTCCTGATGACGGAGGGCGGAGATCCGGACAAGCTCGGCCGTGGAGCTGTCTGGACAGGGGTCATTACGCCGTGTCTTCACCAGAATCACGTGTTCGCAGTCCGACCTGATCCCTCGCTGCTCGATCCGGCCTACCTCGCCATGGTGACCCGGACCACATACGCACGGGCGTACTTCGAAACGACTGCCACGAAGACGACGGGCATTGCCTCCACTAGCGCATCCAAGATCGCTGCCTTTCGGGTGCCACTGCCACCGCTCGATGAGCAGCGCAGGCTCGCTGGCCGCGCTGAACATGCGCTTGGCAAGGACCAGGTCCTCACCGACACTCTCGCCCGCCAGATCGCGCTCCTCCGCGAACGTCGGCAGGCGCTGATCACGGCGGCGGTGACCGGGGAACTCGCGATCTGACGAGGCCAACCGTCCGACCCACGCGCGCGCCCGCGGGCGCGCGCCCAAGCAGCGAACCGACCGACCGAGCGGCTCCGGCCCAGGGCTCGACTGTCATACCCCCTCGGTAGGCTGAGCGAACACCAGTTCTACCCCCGTCGCTCAGCCTACCGAGGTGACCCCATGGCCCCTCCCGCCACCACAACCCTCGCCCGTACCGTCGAACCCTCGGCTCCGGTCCCGACCACGCTGCCGGCGCGCCCGCGGGCGCGTGCCCAACTGGCTGGCTTGCCGGTGGAGCGGCTGGAGGCCGAGGTTGTCGACCTTTCCGGGCGCATGGCGGCCGGAACGTACGAGCTGCTGGTGCTGGTGGGGGAGCTGGACGAGCGAGGGTCGTGGGCGTTGTCGGGCGCGCTGTCGTGCGCCGCATGGCTGGCCAATCAGTGCGGGATCGAGGTGTCTACGGCTCGCACGCAGGTCCGGGTGGCCAAGGCCATGGTCGAGTACCCGGCGCTCGACGCAGCGATGGCCAGCGGCGATGTCTCGTACGCCAAGGCACGGGTCCTGGTGCCGCACCTGAGCCAGGAGAACGCGCCGGCTCTGCTGGATCTGGCCGAGCGCAACCCGGCCGGTCAGCTCGGTGCGGCGATCGCCGCGTGGGCGCAGCGCAACGAGGACCCCGCCACCATCCGGGCCCGCCAGTACGAGGCCCGGTGCGTGTCGTGGCGCACCGAGCCTGACGGGATGGTGCTGGTCACGGCCCGGCTCACGCCCGAGGTCGCCGGCTCGGTGTGCGCCGCCATCGACGCCGAGGTCACCCGAACCAGCGCGCCCGCGGGCGCGTCGCTGGCCCAGCAGCGGGCGGATGCGCTGGCGTCGCAGGTGGTCGGCGGCATGGGCGGGGGAGTGCAGGCCGAGGTGGTGGTGCACGTCACCGACGACGGCAACCACCTGGTCGATGGCACCCCGTTGTCGGACCATGCGGTGGCACAGATGCTGCCCGAAGCGTTCGTGTCGTTGCTGATGCACGACGCCGAACGCATGCCGATCGATGCCAGCCCCCGACGTCGGCACCCCACCCGGCGCCAGCGGCGGGTGATCGATGAGCGCCAGGACGAGTGCCAGCATCCGGGCTGCCATGCCCGGGCCTTCCTCCAGTACGACCACGTCGAACCCTTCGGCGAGGGCGGACCCACCGTGCTGGCAAACCTCCAGCGCCTGTGCGGTCCACACAACCGTGCTCGCCAGACGGGGTGACCTAGCTTCTGCCGATGGCGCAGGACAAGGAGAAGCACTTCGAGGACGAAGTGGTGGCGGCCCTCGTCGGACACTCGGGATGGACGCAGGGCTCGGCCCACGACCTCGACCTGGCCACCGGCATCAACAGTGCGGACCTGGCGGCCTTCGTCGGTCACACCCAGCCGGAGATGTGGGAGAAGTGGTCGAAGCCGTTCCCCAACGTCGACGCCGCCCAGGTCGCCCTTCGGAAGCGGGTGGCCCAGGAGATCGACCAGCGCGGCACCATCGACGTGCTTCGCAAGGGCGTGAAGGGCAACGGGTGCACGTTCTTCCTGTGTGCGTTCAGGCCGGCCCACGGCCTCACGCCGTTGCTGGTGGAGCGCTACGAGGCCAACCTGCTCACCGTCACCCGCCAGCAGCGGTACTCCTCGGCGCACACCAACTCGCTCGACCTGGTCTTGTGGGTCAACGGGCTGGCCATCGCCACCGTCGAGCTCAAGAACCCCCTCACCGGCCAGGGCGTCGAGCACGCCAAGGAGCAGTACCGGTCGCCGGCTCGTGACGCCAAGGATCCGTTCCTGTCCAAGCGGGCCGTCGTCCACTTCGCGGTCGATCCGCACCTGGTGTTCATGACCACCCGGCTGGCCGGGTCTGACACCCGGTTCCTGCCGTTCAACCGCGGCCACGACGGACACCAGGGCAACCCGCCCTCCACCACCGGGCACGCCACCGCCTATCTGTGGGAGGACGTGTGGCAGCGTGACGCGTTCTTGGACCTGGTCGGTCGGTTCATCCACGTCGAGGTCGACGAGGCCGGGAAGCAGACCGGCACGGTGATCTTCCCCCGGTACCACCAGTGGGATGGCGTCCGCCGCCTCGAGGCCGACGCCCGGGCCAACGGGGCCGGGCATCGCTACCTCATCCAGCACTCGGCTGGCTCGGGGAAGTCGAACTCCATCGCCTGGCTCGCCCATCGGCTCTCGCAGCTCCACGACGATCACGACAAGGCGGTGTTCGACAAGGTCGTGGTGATCACCGACCGCAAGGTGCTCGACGAGCAGTTGTCGGGCACGGTCCAGCAGTTCGAGTCCACCCCCGGCGTGGTCCGACGGGTGGATGGTGGAGGCGGGGCCAAGAACAAGGACCTGGCCGATGCACTCACCACCGAGACGGCCCGGATCATCCTGTGCACCCTCCAGACCTTCAGCCACGTCGATGCCGGGCTCGCCGTCGGCCAGCGCAACTACGCGGTGATCGTCGACGAGGCCCACTCGTCGCAGACCGGCGAGGCGGCGAAGGACCTCAAGGGCGTGCTCGGCGCGGCCACCGAGGAGGAGCGGCTGGCCATCGCCGAGAAGGTCGAGGCCGGGGAGCCGATCACCGGCGAAGACCGCATCGCCGAGGCGGTTGCGGCCCGCTCCACCCAACCGAACCTGTCGTTCTTCGCCTTCACCGCCACGCCGAAGCCCCGCACCGTCGAGCTGTTCGGCACGATCAGCCCGGCCACCGGGTTCAAGGTGCCGTTCCACGTGTACTCGATGCGCCAGGCGGTGGAGGAGGGGTTCATCCTGGACGTGCTGCGCCAGTACACGACCTTCGACGTGTACTGGAAGGTGCGTCAGTCCGTCGTCGGCGACCCCGAGGTGCCCAAGGCCAAGGCCGCGGCCCAGATCGCCCAGGCCGTGTCGCTCCACGAGTACAACCTGGCGCAGCGGGCCAAGGTGATCGTCGACCACTTCCGGGCCCACGTTCGTCCCCACCTCGATGGCACGGCCAAGGCCATGGTGGTCACCGCCAGCCGGCTGCACGCCGTTCGGTACAAGCAGGCGATCGACCGGTACCTCGCCGACCACCACCTCACCGACACCCGTGCCGTGGTTGCCTTCTCCGGCAAGGTCACCGACCCCGACGACCCCGATGGCGACGCCTGGACCGAGACCTCCATCAACGGGTTCCCCGAGTCCGAGACCGCCCGTCGATTCAAGGGCGAGGGCGGCTTTCCGGTCGACGGCTACCAGGTGCTGGTGGTCGCCGAGAAGTTCCAGACCGGGTTCGACGCCCCACGGCTGCTGGCCATGTACGTCGACAAGAAGCTCGAAGGCGTCAATGCGGTCCAGACCCTCGCCCGGCTCAACCGGTCGATGACCGGCAAGCCGCAGCCTTTCGTCCTCGACTTCCGCAACGACGCCGAGGCCATCACCGACGCCTTCCGGCCGTGGTTCGACACCACGGTGGTGGAGCCAGTGGACCCCAACCTGCTCTACCGCCTCCAGGGCACGCTCGAGTCTGCTGGCGTGTTCGACCAGACCGATGTTGATCACTACTGGGAGGTGTTCGCGTCGGTGGCGGCCAACGCCCGCAAGGGCAATGGCGCCCTGTACGCCGCCCTGGCCGGGCCTCGGCAGCGGTTCATCGATGACCTGGACGACGACGACAAGGCGACGTTCCGGAGCGATCTCGAAGGCTTCGGTCGGGCCTACTCGTTCCTCTCCCAGATCGTGGAGTGGACCGACGCCGACCTCGAGAAGCTGTACGTGTTCGCTCGATCCCTGCTCGCCGACCTTCCGACGCCTCCCGGCGACGGAGGACTCGATCTCGGCTCCGACGTCGAGCTCACCCACCTGCGAATCGAGGTGCGCGGCACCGTCGACGCCGCCATCGGCGACAACGAGACCGGCCCGCTCGACTCGTTCCCCGGCGGTGG
>Ga0209023_10005862_pt1 | contig 13220 bp, 11 predicted proteins | sample LakOneMetagenome_FD_187468 | JGI IMG/M metagenome (GOLD analysis project Ga0209023, IMG submission 187468) | Freshwater and sediment microbial communities from Lake Erie, Canada (SPAdes) (version 2) | ecosystem: Environmental > Aquatic > Freshwater > Lentic | place: Lake Erie, Canada... | reverse complement strand
CACCACCGTCGCCCCCGGCCGCTCGCTGGCCCTCACCCACAACCTCGGCGGCTACCCCGGCGAGATGGTCAGCTTCGTCGGCATCGTCGGCACCGAGCTCAGCTGAGCCGGGCCGGCGGCCGCCCGGCCTGATCGGGAGCGGGCACGGGGTCGGCCGGCGGACGGTGGGCGCCGATCTGCTGGCCCAGGTGCGGGCGACCGACGACAATGGCTGACGTGGCGACCACAGCGGCGCAGCGGTTCGGGCTCGTCGGACGACCCGTCGCCCCCAGCGTCGATGCCCTCCTGGCCGGAGCGGTCGATCGCCGGCCGCTCGACGACCACGAGGGCAAGTCCGGCGCCCGGCTCGAGCGGTTGGCCATCGACGGCCGGGCCTACGTCGTGAAGCACCTGGTCCTGGCGGACGACTGGATCCGCCGGGCGACCCACGACGACCGATGCCGCTCGATCCAGCTCTGGGAGCTCGGCGTGTACGACCAGTTGCCGGGCGGCATCGACTCGGCGATGGCCGGCTGCGCCCGGGACGGCCACGACGGCGTCCTGCTCCTCCACGACCTCGGCGACCGCCTGGTGCCCGACGGCGACGGGGTGGTCTCGCTCGACGACCACCGGGCCTTCGTCGCCGCCATGGCCGCGCTCCACGCCCACTACCTTGGACTCGACGACGAGCTCGGGCTGCTCCCGCTGGGCCCGCGGCTCACGGAGTTCTCGCCGGCCAGCTATCGGGCCGAGCGGGCCGCGGGGTACGACTCGTTCATCCCCGGCCTGGCTCAAGAGGGGTGGCAGCGGATGGCGACGACCTCTCCGGCGCTGGCCGACCTCGTGCTGCCTCTGCTGGAGGACCCGGCGCCCCTGGTCGCGGCGTGCGAGGCCAGCGGGCCGCTGACCCTGGTCCACGGGAACTGGAAGCTGGCCAACCTCGGCCGGCACCCCGATGGCCGGACCATCCTCATCGACTGGGAGTCGCCGGGCCGGGCGCCGGGTCCGTTCGACCTGACGTGGTACCTGGCCATCAACATCGCCCGTCTGCCGGAAGCCCACGAGGCGGTGATCGATGCCTACCGCACGGCCTTCCTGGCCCTCGTGCCCGAAGCGACGGCGTGGTTCGATGCGCAACTGGATCTGGCGCTCATCGGGGCGTTCGCCCAACTGGGTTGGGAGAAGTGCCTCGGGGAGCGCGGCGCGGAGCTCGACTGGTGGGAGGCGCGGGTGCTCGCCGCCGCCGCCCGCCTGCCGTGACCACCGGCGATCAGCCCGCGGCGGTCTCCGCGGCCTCGGCGGCGGCGTCCTCGGCGGCGATCCTCGACTCGGCCTCGGTGGGGTCGGCGTCTTCGGGGGGCAGGTCGTCGACCCGGGTCTCCTTGGCCCACTCGTCGGCCAAGGCGATGCCGAAGACCGCGATGGCCGTGCCGAAGACCGCCCCGCCGAGGCCGTAGACGTCGGAGCCGATGAGGAACGCGATCACCATCACCGCGGGGCCGACGTAGAGCGTGCGGCGGGTGATCGTCCGGAACACGACGACGTGCAGGACCTGGGCGGCGATGGCGATGGCCAGCAGCACGCCGGCCCGGGTGAACGTGGTGAACCCGGCCAGCAGCATCATGGCGGGCAACGTCCCGACCAGGATCCCCACCACCGGGACCATGCTCAGCACGCCGACCAGCAGCGCGAGTGGCGTCGGGGCGGGGACGCCGAGGCCCCGGAACAGCCCCCACGCGAGCACGCCGACCACCACTCCCTGAGCCAGCGCGAAGTCGAGGTAGCGCTGGCTGCGCTGGAACGCGCCGCCGAACACGCGGGCCGCCCGCTCGCGGCGGTCCTCGTCCCGGATCTGTTGGAGCGCACCGGTGCCGAACCGGGGGCCCCACGCGAGGGCGAAGATCATCAGGATCGTGCACACCAGCCACGCGCTCCCGCTGCCCGCGGCCTTCCCGGCCACGTTGGCCGACGGCTTCTTCAGCCGCTTCGCCGTCTCCACCGCCCGCTCGTGCAGATCGAGTTGGCGGGCCGCGGATCCGAAGCGCTGCGAGTGCTCGAGCTTGGTGGCGGCCTGGGGGAGTGCCCGTTGGAGCCGGACGATGCTGTGGTCGAGGTCGTGGTACACCGCGCTGGCCACGAACCCGACGCCGACGATGAGCGGCAGGAGCACGCACAGCAGGGCGAGGCCGCGGCGCATCTGGCGCGAGAGCCGCGACACGAGCGGTTCGATGGCGGCGGCCATGACGAGCGCCGCGACCGCCCAGCCGATGGGTCGGCGCGCCGCGACGAACAGGTTGCGGGCGAGGATCGCCACGACGATCGCACCGAAGAGCAGCACGATCGCGCCGGGGGTGATGAGCAGGTGGGCGGAGCGGGGTCGAGTCCGTCCGCCGGCTGCCACAGGGGTCTACCGTACCGGTCGTGGCCGACGGCGTGGATGACCGCAAGGCGGCCCAGCCGATGGTCGCCGGCGCCGCCAGGCCGGCGTCGCTCGGGCTGGTCGACGGGCCCAGCGAGGCCCCGACCGAGGCGCTGGTGGTGTCGCTCGACCCCCGCTCCGTCATCGGGATCGTCGCGGGGATGATCGGCCTGTTCGTCGTGTTCGCGCTGGCCCGCACCTCGGCCAGCGCGCTCACCCTGATCGGCGTGGGGGTGCTGCTGGGCTTCGCCCTCGAGCCGCTGGTGAAGGTGGTCCAGCGTCGGCTCCACTGCTCGCGCGTGATCGGGGTGGCCGTGGTGGGGACCCTCGTGCTCATCGCCTTCAGCGGCCTGGTGTTCGTGATGGGCCCGCCCGCGTTGAAGCAGGCCGAGAAGTTCGGGAGCCAGCTCCCCAAGACGGTCCGCGACCTCTACACCTTGCCGATCGTGGGGTCGAAGCTGCAGAAGGCCGATGCGGCGACCAAGGTGCAGCACTGGGCCAAGTCGCTCCCGGGACAGCTCGACGGCAAGACGGTCAGCCGGACCGCCCGCACGGTCGTCAACGGCGCGGTCAACGGCTTCACCGCGGTGCTGGTGGCGGTGGTGGTGCTGCTCGACGGCGAGGTCCTGGTGCGCCGCGGCCGCCAGGTGATCCCCGTCCGGTTCCGCGAGCGGGCCGACGACATGGGTCGCGTCTTCTACCGCGTGGTCGGCACCTACTTCGCCGGCTCGGTGCTGGTCGCCTGCATCGGCGGCACGTACGTGACCTCCGTGGGACTGGCGCTCGGCGTACCCCTCGCGCCCATCGCCGGCATCTGGTACGCGATGGTCAGCCTCATCCCGCAGGTCGGCGGCTTCCTCGGCGTGTCGTTCTTCGTCGTCCTCGCGTTGTCCCAGGGCGTGGGGGTGGGGCTGATCGGCCTCGTCGTGCTGGTCCTCTACATGAACCTCGAGAACTACGTCATCACGCCGGCCATCGTCGGCCAATCGGTCAACCTGGCCCCGCCGACCACCATGATCGCCGCCCTGATCGGCGGCGCGGCGCTCGGCGTGCCCGGAGCGCTGGCCGCCACCCCGCTGTGCGGGACGGTCAAGGCCCTCTACCTCGAGTACCGCTACGGCGAGGGCATCGCCTACGGCCGCAAGGGCGGCAGCATCCTGCGCCGGATCAAGCTGCCGGCCTTCCTGCGCAAGCACCTGCCCCACCCGTCATCGAGCTGACCGCCGACCGCTGACCGCCAAACCTGGCGAAATTGGCGCGGAACCCGTCGCTGAGCGTCGCACGTCGCGCCAAGATCCGGTGGGTTTGGGTTGGGTTGGGTGCTCAGTCGGTCGGCCAGGTGTCGCGCAGGGTGGCGACGAACGCCTCGACCAGCGGTGACGTCGGACCGGATCGGACGACGGCGCCCACCGCCCGGGTGAGCGCGGGGGTGAGGGGCCGCAGCGCGACCGCGGCGCCGGCCCGCTGGCGGGCGAACCGCTCGGGGAGGATGGTGGCCCCGAGCCCGGCGGCCACCATCGGCATGAGCATCTCCCGCTCGCCGACCTCGATGCTGATGTCGGGGAGGGACGCCAGGCCCGCGAACAGCTCGTCGAGCACCGCCCGCAACCCCTCGCCACGGCGGAGGGCGACGAGCGGGATGCGGGCCAGCTCGGCCCGGGGGACCCTGGTTCGCCGGGCCAGCGGGTGGCCCGGCGGCAGGGCGACAACGATGGTCTGGGGGGCCGAGGTCGCGACCCGAAGGCCGGGCTCGACCGTGTCGCCGAGGACGGCGACCGCGAGATCCAGCTCGCCGCTGGCCACGCGAGCTCGTAGTTCCGGGCTCTGACCACTGACCGCCAGGCTGAAGTCGACCTCGGGGTGCTCGGCCCGGTGGCGGGCCAGCGCGGCGGGGAGGAGATCGGCCCCGAGGGTCGGGGCCACGCCGATCCGCAGCGTGCCGGCCCGGCCCGCGAGGGCGGACGCGGTGTCCGCTTCGGCGGTGGCGATGGCGGCCAGTGCGGTCCGGGAGCGCTCGACGAGGATCCGCCCTTCCGGCGTCGGGGCGGCGCCATGCCGGCCCCGGTCGAACACGCGGCCCCCCAACGCCTGCTCGAGGTGGGCCAGCCGCCGCGACAACGCCGGTTGTGCGGTGTGCAGTCGGCTGGCCGCCCCGCTCACCGAGCCGGCGTCGGCCATGGCCACCACCATCTCCAGATCCGCTCTATCCATGTCTGAAGAGTATAGGAACCATCTCCTATTGGACCTGTACGGCATGGAAACTGGCGACGATGATGGTTCACGTGGACCTCCTGACCCCCGAGATCATCGGCATCGTCGGCGTCGGCGTCGTATCGGGCGTCCTGTCGGGGCTGCTCGGCGTCGGGGGAGCCACGGTCAGCACCCCGGGGGTCCGGGCGTTCGGGGCCACCCCGATCCAGGCCGTGGGCTCCACCATCCCGGCGGTCCTGCCCTCCGCCATCATCGGGGCCTGGCGCTCGGCCCGGGCCGGGCTGGTCGACTGGCGGGTGGCGCTCACCTGCGGCCTGGCCGGCTCGATCGCCGCCGTCGGCGGCGCCGTCCTCTCCGACGCGATCGACCCGCACCTCCTGATGATCGCCACCGCCGCCGTCCTCTTGTGGAGCGGCGCCACCGTGCTGGCCAGCGGCCGGCGGAGCGAGGCCGCCGCCACGTTCGACGCGGTGATCGACGACGAGCTCGACCAGCTGCTCAGTGACTCGGCGCCGGGCCAGGGCTCGGGCCCGCTCGCCCTCGACGCGCCGCCGGCGCTGGCCCCCGCGGTCACCCTGTCGACCGGTCTGATTGCGCTCGTGGGGGCCGCCGCCGGCCTGGTCGCCGGCCTGCTCGGCCTCGGCGGCGGCGTCGTGCTGATGCCGTTGTTCACCGGCGTGCTCGCCATCCCGGTCAAGCGGGCGGTGCCCACCAGCCTGGTCGCGGTCGCCCTCTTCTCGATCCCCGCCCTGGTCACCCACACCCTGCTCGGCCACGTCGACTGGGTGATCGCCATGGCGCTGGTCGTCGGGGTCATCCCTGGGGCCCGCCTGGGCAGCCGCTGGGCGCAGGTCGCCTCCGAGGCCGTCGTCACCCGCCTCTTCGGCCTCTTCCTCGTCGCTCTCGCCATCGTCGCCGGCGCCAGCGAGTTCCACGGCCTCCTCGCCATCATCCACTGACCTCCCGCTGCGCCGCCGGCACGTCGTGCGGGGAGGCCCGGGTCTCGTCTGGCCCTGCATGTCGTGCGGCAGGGGCCGGGTCCTGTCCGTCCATGCACGTCGTGCGTCGAGGTGCGGATCCCGGCCGTCGGTGCACGTCGTGCCTACGGAACGGCCGGCACGTCGTGCAGATGGGTCCGGATGGCGTGGGCGCGTGTACGTCGTGCGCGGAGGGGGTCGTCTCGGGGTCGGCTGCACGTCGTGCGCAGATGCACGAGCAGCGCGCGCTGCGGTACGTCGTGCGCTGGCTGGGTGGGGAGCGGCATAGCGTCGGGTGATGGCCAGCGCGAAGGCGGAGCAGATCGAGTTCGACCACACCGACTGGGCGCGCGTCGTGGATCGGGCCACCGAGCTGGCGGCGGCCCGTCGGGGTTGGATCAACCTCTACCCGGAGGTGGAGGACGAGCACGGCCTGGCCCAGCCGGGCGGCCCGGTGGTGGGCCTCGGTGCGATCTTCCGGGCCAAGGGTCCGACCGTGCCGATGGCCACCTGGCTGATGGCGACCGACAAGGCACCGGGCACGGTGGGGCTCGAGCACGGGCTCCGGTCGAAGGTGCTGCCCCGCCTGCGGGAGCACGGGATCGAACCGCCCCCGGGCTCGTTCCGGTTGCAGGACAACAGCCGCCGCGGGCTGGTCATCCGGCTGCCGGCCGACGTCGAGCCCGCCGCCGTGCTGGCCTGGCTCATGGAGGCGGTCGACGACCTGTGCCCCCTGCAGCTGACCGGCCAGTGGCTGGCCGAGGTGTATGAGGGCTGACCGACGTGCCGACCGACGGGTCGACCCCGATGCGAGCGACGGGACCCAGCAGCCGGGACGAACTCCTACGGTGTCGGCGATGACGACGACGCCCGCCCCGGGGACCGCGACCGCGACCGTGGCTGCGGCCCGGACGCTCGGACCAGGGCTGGCCGCCCGGAGCGCCGCCATCGAGGCGAACCGCACCCTTCCCGCCGACGTGGTGGCCGACCTGCAGGCCGCCGACCTGTTCCGGTTGTTCGTCCCGGCCGACCTCGGCGGCCCCGAGCTCGCCCCGCAGGACGCGCTCGACGTCATGGAGGAGGTCGCGTTCCACGACGGCGCCGCCGGCTGGTGCGTGATGATCAGCGCGACCACCGGGCTGGTGTCGGCCTCGATGCCGGAGGACCACGCCCGCGCCGTGTACGCCGACCCCGGCTCGATCGTCGGTGGCTTCGCGGCGCCGATGGGGCGGGCCACGGTGGTCGACGGCGGCCTGCGGATCAGCGGTCGCTGGCAGTGGGGGAGCGGGATCCGCCATTGCACCGCGATCGGGGGCGGCTGCCTGCTCGTCGGCCCCGACGGCACCCCGACCGCCCGCGCCGACGGGCTGATCGCGCCGTTCGCGTTCTTCGACCGGGCCGACGTCGAGGTGCTCGACACGTGGCACGTGGCCGGCCTGCAGGGCACCGGCAGCACCGACTACACGGTGACCGACGCCTTCGTGCCCGAGGGCCGGTGGGCGCAGCTCGGCGCCGGACGACCGGTCCGGGGCGGGGCGCTCTACCGGATGCCGTTCTTCGGGCTCTTCGCGCTGGGCGTCACGGCGGTCTCCCTCGGCATCGCCCGCCGCGCGGTGGCCGAGATCGTGGACCTGGCCGGCACGAAGCGCCCGGCCGGGAGCTCCCGACCCCTCGCCGAGCGGGGCGCCATCCAGGCCGACATCGCCCGCGCCGAAGCGATCGTGGCGGCGAGCCGGGCCTTCGTGGCCGACGCGGTCGGCATCGCGTGGGACACCGTGCAGGCCGGTGACGAGGTGTCGGTCGAGCACCGCCGCCGGCTCCGCCTGGCCGCCACCCACGGCACCCAGGAGGCGGCCCGGGCCGTCGACCTGGCCTACACCGCGGCGGGCGGCGCGGCGGTCTACCTGACCAGCCCGATCCAGCGGGCGTTTCGCGACGTCCACGTCGCCACCCAGCACGCGATCACCGCGCCCCGCACGTTCGAGCTCGCCGGTCGCCTGGCCCTCGGCCTCGAGACCGACACCCGCAACCTCTGACCGGATGATCGGACAGGATGGCGGGGTGCCGCCCGAGACCACGACCACCGGCCCCTCGATCGCGTCGGCCGCGGACGTCACGGCGTGGCTGGCGGCCCACCCCGAACCCACGGCCCGGGAACTGGCCCAGGCCGGCTTGGTGGCGCCGCACTGGTCCCGACCCTGGGGCCTCGGGGCCGATCCCACGCTGCAGCTCGCGGTCCAGCAGGCCCTGCGGGACGCCAAGGTGGCCCTCCCCGAGAACCAGATCGGCGTGGGCTGGGCGGGGCCGACCATCCTGGCCGGCGGGACGGCGGAGCAGCAGCAGCGCTGGCTGCCCGGTCTGCTCGACGGGACCGAGTTCTGGTGCCAGCTGTTCAGCGAGCCCGACGCCGGGTCCGACCTCGCCTCGCTGCGCACCCGGGCCGAGCGGGACGGCGACCACTACGTCGTCAACGGCCAGAAGATCTGGTCGACCTGGGCCGACCGCTCCGACTGGGGCATCCTGCTGGCCCGCACCGACCCCGACGCACCGAAGCACCGCGGCATCAGCTACTTCGCCGTCGACATGCACTCGCCCGGCATCGAGGTGCGGCCGATCACCGAGATGACCGGCCAGTCGCACTTCAACGAGACGTTCTTCACCGACGTGCGGATCCCGGTCGAGCACCGCATCGGGGCCGAGGGAGACGGGTGGCGACTGGCCGGAGTCACCCTCGGCAACGAGCGGGTGTCGCTCTCGGAGGGCGGCGTGCTGTGGGGCATGGGGCCCGAGTCGGCGGACCTGTTCACGGAGATCGCGGCCATGGGTGGGATCGCCGACCCGGTGCTGCGCCAGGAGGCCGCTCGCGTCTACACCGGGATGACCATCCTGCGGCTGCTCGGCGACCGGATGCTCAGCGCGCTGCTCGACGGCCGCGACCCGGGCCCGGAGGCATCCATCCGCAAGACCCTCAGCGACGCCCACGGCCAGCACGTCATGAGCCTGATGCAGGACCTGCGGGGGACCCACGGGATGCTCGGCCACCAGGGGCCCGACGCCGAGGAGGTCGACGTGTGGCACTGGGGGTACCTGTTCAGCCGGGCGCTCACCATCGGCGGCGGCACCAGCGAGGTGCAGCGCAACATCATCGGCGAGCGCCTCCTCGGCCTGCCCCGGGAACGGGCATGACCGACCCCGACGCGCCGGGCCCGATCGTGGACGACGGCGACTTCCGCTCGATCCGCTTCGCCGACGACGGCGACGTGTTGGTCGTCACCATCGACCGGCCTGGCGATCCCCTGAACCGGGTCGACGAACGGCTGCACCGCGAGCTCACCGCGCTGTTCCCGCGGCTCCAGCGCGAGCGGCGGGCCCGGGCCGTGCTGCTGACGGCCGAGGGGGCGGCGTTCTCGGCCGGGGGCGACTTCGCGTGGTTCCCCGAGCTCCAGGCGCCGGGCGCCCTGGCCGAGCTGCACCTCGACGGCAAGGCCCTCATCTGGGACCTGCTCGACGTCCACCTGCCGATCGTCTGCGCACTCAACGGGCACGCGGTCGGGCTCGGCGCCTCGATCGCCCTGTTGTGCGACGCGGTGTTCATGGCCAACTCGGCCACGTTGTCGGACCCCCACGTGAAGGTCGGGGTGGTGGCCGGCGACGGCGGCACGGTGGCCTGGCCGCTGGCCGTCGGGCCGATGACCGCCAAGCGCTACCTGCTGACCGGCGACCCGGTGGGCGCCGGCCAGGCCGAGCGGCTGGGGCTGGTCACCGAGGCGGTGCCCGACGGTGAGCTGCACGCCACGGCCCTGGCCTTCGCCCACCGCCTGGCGGCCGGCGCCCCGCTGGCGGTGCAGGGGACCAAGCAGGCGGTCAACGCCCTGGTGAAGGATGCCCTGAACCGGTCGTTCGACCTGGCGACCGCGCTGGAGCTCGGCACGTTCCGCTCGGCCGACCACGCCGAATCCCTGGCCGCCCTGCGAGAGAAGCGCGCCCCCCGCTTCCAGGGCCGCTGACCCCCCACCCGCCCGCTGTTTCAGGGACAACGCCACACACATATGCGTGGCGTTGTCCCTGAAACGGGGTCATGCGAGTTCTTGGGCACCTTGCATCATGGTTTCGGCCACCAGGTCGAAGGCGGCCCGCCAGGCGTCGGCCGACTCGACGGGGAACTCGGCGCCGAGCTTCTCCGACAGGGCCTGGACCAGGGCGCCGCTCGCCGCGGCGTAGTGGCGGGGCGCCACGCCGTAGCCCCGGTGGCGGGCGCCCAGCGACAGGGCACGGGCCTCGAAGCGGTCGATGTCGCGCAGGCAGGAGGCCAGCACGTCGAGCTCCTCGGAGAACTTGCTCTGGGTGGCCGGCAGGTGCTGGAACAGCGGCCGGGCGGTCGGCTCGGCGGCGAAGAGCAGCTCGTAGAACCGGGCGATCACCGTCGCGTCGTCGCGGATCGCGGCATGCGAGGTGAGGACCAGCTCGATCTGTCTCGGGGTCATCGTGCTCCGATCTCGGTGTGGAGCCATCGGACCACGGATGGCGATCGGGCGCATGAGCACCCACTACTCAAAACCGCCCCGCTCGACACGGGGAACCGACGATGCGCCGCCACCTCAGGCCACCTGACCCTCGACCCCGGCCAGGGCCGCGGCGACCTGGGAGCGGCTGCTCACGCCGAGCTTGCCGTAGATCCGCTGCAGGTGGTTCTGCACGGTGCGGAGCGACAGGAAGAGACGCTCGGCGATGTCCTTGCTCGGCAGCCCGCGGGCCACGAGGTAGGCGATCTCCCGCTCGCGGGCGGTGAGCGGGACGACGGTGGTGGTGACGAGCAGCGCCGGGGTGTTGGCCCCTTCGCAGTGCGCGGCGAGCGTCGCGGCCCGGTTGGCCTGGGCGTTGGCGTTGCGCTGGTCGCCCTCGCGACGCAGCAGGTCGCCGGCGGCGGTCGCCGCCTCCGCGGCGAAGAGCAGGCACCCGATGGCCTCGAACCGGTCGACCACCGCCGACAACGCGGAGGCGTCGCCCTCGGCCAGCGCGGCGGCCTGGTCGGCACAGGCCTGGAGCATGGCGCTGTCGGACGCGAGGGCCAGCTCGGCCAGCCGGGCCGCGACGTCGGCCGGCGGCCCGCCGAGGCGGACGTAGTCGTAGAGCCCGGCCCCCTCCTGGGTGAGCTGGCCGGTCCGGCCGCCAGCCTCGGCGGCCGGCAGGAGCAGCGCCCGAGCCTCGGGGATCCGCCCGGCGGCCACCAGGCTCCACGCCTCGGCCCGGGCCACCGCCACGGAGTAGTAGCCGAACGCCGGCCCGCTGAAGCGCCGGAGCTCGGCCACGGCTTCGGCCGAGGTGGCCGGGTCGCCGACGTAGGCCGAACCGATGGCGACGCCGGCCAGCCCGAGCCGCAGCGGGTGGCTGTGGCCGACCATGCGGGCGTGCACGACCTGCTCGCGGAGCCAGCGCAGGGCCAGCGCGGGCGAGCCCTGCAGCAGTGCCGCCTGGCCCAGCAGCAGTGAGAACCACATCTTGGCCACGGGGACGCGGTCGGCCACCGCGATGTCGTACCCGGCCCGCAGGAGCTCCCAGGCCTCCGCCAGCCGCCCGGCCTCGATGAGGGCCAGGGCCTTGCCAACCATGTGGCTCCCGGGGTGGGCGATGCCGGACATGTCCTCGAGGGCGAGGTGCTCGGCGAACGCCGCATCGGCGATGGCGATCGCCTCGCCGGTCTGCCCGCCGACCGCCAAGGCCGCCGTGCGCACCAGCGCCGAGTTGATCCGCGCTCGTTGGTCGGTCGGATCGAGCTCGGGCAGCTCGGCCATCGCCTTGGCCGGCTCGCCGGCCCACAGCGTGAACGAAGCGGCTTGGGCCTGCAGCGAACGGGACAGCGAGGTCGACGCCACCCGCTCGGCCGCGTGGCCGAGCACGTTGCGGGCCTGGTCGAGGTCGACCAGGCCCCAGAACAGGTTCGTGCCCCGGGTGCCGGCCACCAGCCCGAGGGCTTCGTCGTCGGTGTCGTCGGCCGCGGCCATCGCGGTGGCGAGGACCGCTTCGGCTTCGTCGAACCGACCGAGCTCGTAGAGCGCCTCGCCCAGGAGCTGGCTGGCCACCGGGCCGCCCCCCTCGGCCTCGGCCGCGCCGGCCAGCCGTTCCACCGCGGTGAAGTCGTGGGTGGTGCGGGCGACCTTCGCCGCGGCCACGAGGGTGGCCACGGGCGCCGATCCGCTCGCGTCGAGGTGCCATTGGGCGATGGCCAGCACGTCGTCGAACCGGCGGCCTCCGTGGCCCTCGACGCGGGCCACGTGGGCCAGGGCCAGCCGGCGGGCCCGCAGTGGCGAGAGCCGACGGCGCACGACCTCGGCGATCGCCGGGTGGGCGATGCCCACCTCGACCCGCCGACGGTCGGTGCGGATCGAGACGAAGCCCTCCCGCTCGAGCTGTTCGAGCACGTCTGCCGATGCCGTGCGCTCCAGATCGGAGAGGCCGACCCACCCGCCGACGAGGATCTGCTCGAGGGCATCGGTCGCCGCCTCGTCGAGGTCGCGGAGGCGGCGCTCGATCTGCTCGGCGGCCCGCCCGGTGATGGCCAGGTGGCCCAGCGCCCGCCACACGCCGTCGACCGCCGCCAGCGACCCGTTGCGGGTGGCCACGTCGACGAGCTCGTGGAGGATGAACGGGTTGCCTTCGCTGGCCGTCCACAGCTCGGCCGATGCTTCCCCGTCGACCGCCCCGCCGAGGGCCCGGTGCAGGAGGGTCTCCATGCCCGCCCGGTCGAGGGGGGCCACGTCGATGCGGTCGACCCGTCCACCGGTCCACAGGCTGCGCACCGCGTCGCTGGCCGGCACCCCGGCGGACACGGAACCGAGCAGGAAGGTCGCCCCGGTCTGGAGCAGGTGGTCGACCACCGCAGCCGATGCGTCGTCGAGCTCGTGGAGCTGGTCGACGGCCAGCACGACCCGCTCCTCGGCGGCGACCGCCTCGCGGGCCCGCCGGAAGACCTCGGGGAGCTCGTGGGGCCCGGGGGCCAGGACCTCGGGCTGGAGGACCTGGAGCAGGGTCGCGAACGGGACGGTCCGGGAGGCCGAGCTGGCCCAGCACCGCAGGACGGAGCGGCCGGTGGCCTCGATGGTGTCGGCGCACTCCTGGATGAGTCGGGTGGTGCCGACGCCCTTGTCGCCGATCGCCACCACCCCCATGCAGGACGGGTCGGCGTGGGCCGCGGCGACGGCCTCCATCTCGACTCGTCGCCCGGTGAACGGCCACCGGGTGGAGCTGCCCGTCTGTTCCACGGCGCGAGTGTACGAGCGACGGGCGCGGCGCCCGAGAGCAGGCGGTGCTCAGAACGGAGCCCGGTCCCTCGCCTCGGCCCGCCGGGTGCTCGGGACCGGCGCAGTGGGCCTCGTCCGTTCTCCTCAGCTGGCGCGCGCGGGTCGGCGGTCGCCGAAGGTGTTCCAGCTGGTGATCGACGGGGCGGGCCGGCGGGGGGCGACGCCCCAGTTCCCGACCGGCCGGCCGAGCGGCAGCAGGGCCGCGACCTCGTAGCGGTCGGGGATCGAGCACACGGCCCGCACCTCGGCCTCGTGGATCCGGAACACCGTCGTGAGGCACGTGCCGATCACGAGCGACCGCGCCGCGAGCATCAGGTTCTGCACCGCGGGGTAGAC
>Ga0209023_10005861_pt1 | contig 13220 bp, 10 predicted proteins | sample LakOneMetagenome_FD_187468 | JGI IMG/M metagenome (GOLD analysis project Ga0209023, IMG submission 187468) | Freshwater and sediment microbial communities from Lake Erie, Canada (SPAdes) (version 2) | ecosystem: Environmental > Aquatic > Freshwater > Lentic | place: Lake Erie, Canada... | reverse complement strand
GATAGATGGCGGCGTCTGTATGAGGTTGACCCTGATTGGCGGTAAGGACTGGTTTTCCTGATTGACCAATTGCCGTGAAAACTGAACGAGTATCGCAATGCCTAACTCAAGCACCAGCGGATCAATTTTGGGGTCATGCTCCCATTTCAATTCGATCGTATCTTGATGAGCCAATACCTGCATATCTTCAACAGCGGTAATGATCAGCTTACGATAACGACGCAAGCAGGCGAGTGCTTCCGCCATATTGGCACAGGCATGCAAGAGATAGCCGACAACACCCAGATGACCTGTTCCGATCATACTGGCGATTTGCAGTGTCATGTCGGGTTCTTGGATATGGGTAGCGAGCTGCCTCAGAATTGCGGCAAACTGTAAGACTGGCACGGCTTGTCCAGTGGCTTGAGCATGTGCAATTGCGGTAATTTGATCTGCTGTAAATACATCAGACAGCACTAATCCACGCGACTGCATGTACTGCGCCACGAGCTGGAGATGACCGCCGTTAATGACAATGTCCGTTTTCATGACGTGATTTGTATAGAATTTGGCGAAGCCTGTCAAAACATTTTTTCAGAAAGTGGTGATACTGATCACATGAAAACATGTTATGGCAGATAATTTATGAACAGTGCAGTTCTTTCACACGATCATACCGCCCGTTACCATGCCGATATCCAAGTTCGTCGTGATCTCGATTTTCAGCTAGCAGATCATATGTCACGTTTCTGGTTTGGCGGCAATCCGATTAAGACTCGTTTGTTTGATGCCTTGAGTCTGACTTTTCCTGATGGAGAGCGTTACTTTATCAGCAGTGTCCGTTTGTTCCGTGATCAGATCACTGATCCAGATTTGAAGGCGCGTGTTGCTGACTTTATTAAGCAAGAGGCTCAACACGGTATTGCTCATGATCATATGAACCAACAAATGATCGAGCAGGGCATGCCGCTGGATAAAATGCTGGGTTTTCTCAAAGGTCGTTTTGATGCCATGCTGAAAAGTCGCAGTCCTGAATATAATATTGCGATCACTGCGGCGAGTGAACATCTCACAGCATTGATGGCTGAATGTTTTTATAGTCATAAAGCAACGCTTGCAGATGTTGAACCTCATGTGCGTGCGCTGTTTGCTTGGCATGCAATTGAAGAGATGGAGCATCGTGATGTGGCTTATGATGTCATGCAAGATGTCGCTCATGTTCCTTATTACATGCGTGCAGGTGCTTTGGTGATAACCAGTATGCTCATGACCAGTTTTACGTTATATCGTGCGAATTTAATGCTTAAAACTGATGGATTTAGCACTCGTGAGCGAATTAAATTAATGCGTGAAGGTGTCTCTTGGGCCCTCGGTAAAAAAGGAATTCTGACCGCAATGCGGAAGCCATATCTCGATTGGTTCCGTCGTGATTTTCATCCGAGTCAGCATCCTGTTGTTACACAATATCCAGTCTGGGTTGAAACACTCGCGCGTACTGGTGATCCGATTGCTGCGGGTGAGGCGTTTTGGGCTGCTGGGCGTTGATTTAAAAAATAGCGGATGAACTCAGTTCATCCCTACAATAATCATGTCTTGTAGGGGCGAACTGAGTTCGCCCATGTATGACGGTATTCGTTTTGTACTGGTTTACTGATAATGGGCTTTTCTATAAATAATCAAAGACCAAGCTCACTTAGACCTAAGTGGTCATCTGGTCGTCTGCCTGATGGCCAATGAAAAAGCCGCTCGGATTCTTGAATTTGCAAGTCATTGATACTCGCAATTCGTCGTTGCATTAATCCGTTTTCATCAAATTCCCAGTTCTCATTGCCATAGGAACGAAACCAATTTCCGTGATCATCATGCCATTCGTAAGCGAATCGCACCGCAATTCGATGATCTTGGAACGCCCACAGTTCCTTAATCAGACGATAATCGAGTTCACGAATCCATTTGCGTTGAAGAAAAGACACAATAGCCTCTCGCCCCTGTAAAAACTCAGCACGATTGCGCCAGTGACTATCGGTTGTATAACTCAAGGAAACTCTTTCGGGATCACGGCTATTCCAGCCATCTTCGGCAAGTCGAACTTTTTCTCGTGCGGCAGCCTCAGTGAATGGGGGCAATGGTGGGCGCGGATGATTCATGGGCGATCTCCTAAGTGATTAAGTTGTGCGCGCAACTTGGCGTTTTCAGTTTCTAAGTGTACAAGGCGGTCACGTAAAGGTTGTATCGCCTCAGTGATTTCCTGTTCAGTAAAGCGTGGCGTGATATGTTGTGGACAATTCCAGTCGAAGGCGTCCACATGTAGCCGAATGATGCGTTCGGGTTTCGCCTTGTATTCAGGGCGTATGACTTGCTGTGTGAATACTGGATCTGCATCAAGAGAAACAATCTCCGCATGTGCATAAATCTTTAGTCTCGCACGTCGTGGATAGTCGATTAAAAATAGACATACACAATCATCCGTTGAGAGATTGCCAACACTGATATATTGCCGATTACCACGATAGTCGGCAAAGGCAAGGGTACGTTGGTCTATTGCTTTAAGAAATCCGCGCGGACCGCCTCGATGCTGGATATATGGCCAACCAGTTTCTGATACGGTCGCCATATAAAAACTGTCACGTTCAGCGATGAAATCGAATTCATCACGGGTGAATTGGTCGAAACTCCGACCTTTGCGAGCGTTCCATAACTCAGCACTGCCCATTGCCGTCTGTGCTGCACGGACACCCGATGTCATCGCAATATCAAGAAAACTATAGGCCATTGAAAGTCTCCTATCCGAAAAGGATTAGAGTGTCAGGGTGGCGTTTTGCCATGCCACCCTGAACAGATTCAAATCAAGTCTGTGGCGGAAACAACAGGAAAGTCGATTTCAGTTTTTGCCACAGAATTTAGGAAGTTCGTAAAACAGTTTTCGATAACTAAACCAACGATCTCAACAATTTGTGCATCACTAAAACCAGCCGCACGGACAGCTTCAATATCTGCATCATTAACATGCCCACGTTCACGGGTAACCTTGGCTGCAAAACTCACCGCAGCATGTGCTTTAGCATCGCTGGATGTGCCTTTACGGTTTAAGGTTATTTCTTCTGCACTGATTTTGACAAGATTAAGTCCTAAATAGCTATGTGCGGAGAGACAATAATCACAGCCATTGATCTGAGCAACCGTCAGCGCAATGCGTTCACGAGTCTTTGCATCGAGGCTCTTCGATAATGCACCTTGAAAAGCACCAAATCCGTTTAATGCGATCGGGCTGCTACCGAGCAGGAGATACAGGTTGGGAACAGTACCGAGTTGTTGATGAATTGCATTCAAGGTTGCTTTAGATGCCTCAGGTGTGGAATCCAGTGCTGGGATGGCAAGACGTGACATGGTGTTCTCCTATTGGGAAATGAGCGCAAGTTGGCTCGTTGCAGATCATGATGCACCTTTTCATTTATTTTGATAATCTAGTAATAATGAGAATATCTCTACCAGTAAATGGAAGAATGAATGGATCGTTTTGAGGCAATGGCAATGCTTGTCAAAGTCACCGAGATGGGCAGCTTATCTGCTGCAGGACGAGCGTTACAGGTGCCGTTAGCGACATTGAGTCGTCGAATTTCTGATTTAGAAGCGCGGTTAGGAGCGAAGCTATTGATTCGCTCAACGCGTAAGCTCATCTTAACGGATGCTGGCATTGCCTATGTGGAGGCCGCGCGTCGTATTCTGGAGCAGGTCGAGGATGCTGAGCGTGAAGCGGCAGGGGAGTTCACCACACCCAAAGGTGAATTGACGATCACTGCACCAACGATGTTTGGTCGGTTGTATGTGCTACCGATCATTGCTGAATTTTTGGCGATGTTTCCTGAGATTAATATCCAATTGATTTTGACTGATCGTCATGTTGATCTGTTGGATGCGCATGTGGATATGGCGGTACGGTTTGGTGTGCTTCCAGACAGTTCAATGGTCGCAACACAGGTCGGGATGATGCGCATGGTGACTTGTGCCAGTACTCAATTACTGACCCAGCACGTTGAGCCTCAGACGCCTGATGATTTGTTAAACATTCCTTGCATTGCTGTCGATAGCCCTCTGCCGATTTCGTTATGGCGATTTCAATATCCAGCTCAGAAAGCGATGTTTGATGTTCCGATTCAACCCCGATTACGTGTCACGACCACTGATGCGGCAGTTAAGGCTGCGATACTTAGTGTGGGTGTCACGCGTCTGCTGCATTATCAGGTGTTTGAGGCAGTTAAAGCTCAGGCTTTGCGTATAGTTTTAAGTGACTATGAACCAGAGCCTATTCCTGTGCATCTCTTGCATGCCTCGCGTGGTCAAATGCCATTGAAGATGCGTCGCTTTCTGGATTTTGCGGCTCCGCGCCTTAAGGTGTTATTAGCGGAGCTTCGTGCTGCAGTGTAATGTAAAGAAAAAAATCAAAATGGGCTTGTTGAAGTTCATTAAATCATGGACAACAAAAAAGCCCTAAAGCATTTTGCTAAAGGGCTTTTTTTACGGCGAACCGTAGTGGAGCAGTATATGGCTCCCCGACCTGGGCTCGAACCAGGGACACATGGATTAACAGTCCATTGCTCTACCGACTGAGCTATCGGGGAATGTTGCGTTTCGGTAGGCGGCATTTTAGGGATGGAAGCCTAGTCGGTCAAGCAATTTTTTTAATTTAATTGCTTGACCGTTCAATTACTCATCAAAAGATGAATAATTGCTGTTTTTTATCATAAAAATGCCGTTTATTTAACCTTATCCTTGCAATGAAGCAATTGCAGCATCTACACCTTCGATGCTGTCAGCAGCTTCTTTGATACGGCGTAATGCTTCAACCAGCACTTCATCCGCTGTCGCGTAAGAAATGCGCATGTAGCCGCCCAGACCAAATGCATCGCCTGGTACAACTGCTACACCGGTTTTTTCAAGTAACCACTCAGAGAATTCTGTGCATGATTTCAAGCCTAATGCACGAATCAATGGACGTACGCTTGCGTAGGCATAGAATGCACCGTCCGCAGGGAGGCAAGTGATGCCTTTGATTTCGTTCAAGCCTTTTACAACCAAGTCATGACGGCGTTTGAATGCTTCAACCATTGGCTTGAGTACGTCTTGTGGGCCATTCAGCGCAGCTTCAGCAGCGGCTTGGCTAATTGATGCTGGGTTACTGGTTGATTGTGATTGAACGTTTTTCATCGCGTTGATGATTTTTGCAGGACCTGCTGCGTAGCCGATACGCCAGCCAGTCATTGCATAGGCTTTAGAAACGCCGTTCAATACGAATGTGCGGTCGTACAGATCAGGCGCAACATTCAGAATGTTGTGGAATGGCTCGGCAGTCCAGATGATCGGTTCGTACATGTCGTCTGATGCGACATAAACTTGTGGATGACGGCGCAATACTTCTGCGAGTTCGGTCAATTCTTGCTTGGTGTAAACCATGCCTGTTGGGTTCGATGGGCTGTTCAATACCAATAGTTTAGTTTTTGGTGTGATTGCAGCTTCAAGTTGAGCGGCAGTGATTTTGAAGCGTTGTTCTTCGCCACATTGCACGATGACTGGCACGCCTTCTGCGATGATGGTCATGTCTGGATACGATACCCAGAATGGCGCAGGAATAATCACTTCGTCGCCTGCATTCAAGAACGCGAGTGCAAGATTGAAGAAACTTTGTTTGCCACCTGATGACACCAAAATTTGGTTTGGTGCGTAGTCGAGGTTATTGTCACGTTTGAATTTGGCGATAATGGCTTTTTTCAAACCTGGTGTACCGTCTACCGCGGTGTATTTGGTGAAGCCGCTGTTAATTGCTTGGATTGCCGCGTCTTTAATATGTTGAGGCGTGTCAAAATCTGGCTCACCTGCACCGAGACCAATAATATCGCGACCAGCAGCTTTTAATTCAGCAGCTTTATTGGTCACAGCGAGTGTTGGTGATGGTTTGATGGCGTTGACACGGTCAGATAGACGGATTTCCACGGCATTGATTCCTTATACGGACAGAGGTAAAAACGGATGTTTTAGATGGCATGAGCCAAACCTGATAATTTTAGCTGATTTTTGCGCCAGTGTCGGTAGTTTGATGTCAGATTGATGAATGTTTTTTTTGTTTTTGTGGTATTGAGTTGATCATGTAGGGGCTACCCTTGTGGTTGCCCTGATTTGGTGTTGGTTTAGGGCAACCACAAGGGATTGCCCCTACAGTTTTGTATTTTACAAATTCGGTAGAGTCTGCCTTGGGTAAAGTAACACGACGGTTTTCGCTGTACCTGTTATAGTTGCCGATGCGATTTATTTGTGTGTTGCCCCGCACATTTCGACAGGATCAATGAGCTATTAAGGTATTGAGGAAAGCTAAATGCGTGAACCGACCAAAACACGTTCAGTCGATGATTTAAAACACATCGCGACGCACATTCAAGAAGAGGCCAAAAAAACGGGTACGAATCTGTCAGGCACGCAAGCGACAGGGCAGGCGTTTGATTTAGTCACTGAATTTGAACCTGCTGGCGATCAGCCGCAGGCGATTGAGAAGCTGGTACGCGGCGTGAATCAAGGCATGAGGAAGCAATTACTGCTCGGTGTGACAGGTTCTGGTAAGACATATACGATGGCGAATGTCATTGCACAAACGCAGCGTCCGACCATTATCATGGCGCATAACAAGACGTTGGCGGCGCAGTTATATGGTGAATTTAAAGCCTTTTTTCCGCATAACGCTGTGGAATATTTCGTCAGTTATTACGACTATTATCAGCCTGAAGCGTATGTGCCTTCGTCGGATACCTTCATTGAAAAAGACTCGGCGATTAATGATCAAATTGACCAGATGCGCCTCAGTGCGACGCGTGCGTTACTCGAGCGGCGAGATGCGATTATTGTTGCATCGGTGTCGGCGATTTATGGTTTGGGTGATCCTGAAGCGTATTTAAAAATGCTACTGCATATCGTGCGTGGTGATCGAGTGGATCGTGCGGCGATTATTCGGCGTTTGGTTGATATGCAATATAGCCGCAATGAAATTGATTTCGAGCGCGGCACATATCGGGTGCGCGGTGAGATTTTGGATATTTATCCTGCTGAATCAGATCAGTATGCGGTGCGTGTTGAGCTGTTTGATGATGAGGTGGAAAAGATCACTTGGTTTGATCCATTGACGGGGAAGGCGACTAAGAAAGTTGATCGCATTACCATTTATCCAAAGAGCCATTACGTAACGCCGCGTGAGCGACTTGAAGCTGCGCGTGAGACGATTCGTGTGGAGTTAGATGAACGGTTGGCGTTTTTTCGTGCCAATGACAAATTGCTGGAGGCGCAGCGAATTGAACAACGGACTCGCTATGATCTGGAAATGATTCAGCAGCTTGGGTATACCAATGGCATTGAAAATTATTCACGTCATTTGTCGGGTCGTCCTGCGGGTGAAGCACCGCCAACATTGTTTGATTATGTGCCAGAAGATGCGTTGTTTTTTATTGATGAATCGCACGTGTCTGTACCGCAAATCGGTGCAATGTACAAAGGTGACCGTTCGCGCAAAGAAACCTTGGTCGAGTATGGTTTCCGTTTGCCGAGTGCACTGGATAATCGCCCGCTGAAATTTGAGGAATGGGAACGGATTACGCCAGCCACGATATTTGTCACGGCAACACCAGCATTATATGAGCTGGAAAAAAGTGAACAGATTGTCGAGCAGTTAGTACGACCTACAGGTTTGGTTGATCCTGAAATTGAAATTCGTCCTGTGTTGACACAAGTGGATGACGTGTTGTCAGAAATCAATTTGCGTAAAGAAAAAAATGAGCGCGTGCTGATTACAACGCTGACTAAGCGTATGGCAGAGGATTTAACCAGTTATTTGAAGGAATACGGAATCAAGGTTGCGTATTTGCATTCTGATATTGATACGGTTGAGCGGACGAAGATTATTCATGATTTACGCATGGGTGTACATGATGTGTTGATCGGCATTAACTTGTTGCGTGAAGGTTTAGACATGCCAGAAGTGTCTTTGGTTGCGATTTTAGATGCGGATAAAGAAGGCTTTTTGCGGTCGGAACGGGCGTTGATTCAAACGATTGGTCGTGCCGCGCGGCATCTCAATGGTAAAGCGATTTTGTACGCTGACAAAATCACGCCGTCGATGCAACGTGCGATTGATGAAACAGATCGTCGCCGTAACAAACAGATTGCGTTTAATGAAGAACACGGGATTACACCGCGTAGTGCAGTGCGGCAGACATTGCGTGATATTAGCGTACAAGAAGATATTTATGATCCAAATGACACCAGTGTGTTACAGCCGACGCCGAGTGATATTGATGAGCATTTGCTGCGTGATCCGAAGCTATTAGCCAAACATATTCAACAGCTTGAAAAAGCCATGAATGAAAAGGCAAAACAACTTCAGTTTGAGGAAGCGGCGCGGTTGCGTGACGAAGTGAAAAAGCTGAAAGCGCATTTAATTTCGGCATAGGGTGGATGATGTCGAGCAATTGGTTTTTGGTGGTTTGTTCTCATTACGATTATTAACGATAACGAGGCAGATTTGCGCTAATCTAAATAGATCGTTCATGAGTGATGATTAGAAAATGAAACTCTCTCGATTAATGAGTGCTAGATTGGTTTGTTCGCAATTACTTTTTTCTCAATTGCTGCTTGGCAGTATGATTGCGACCGTCATGAGTGCTGCCTATGCCGATGACAATGATGCTCAGCATCAAGCAGAGCGACGCGCAGAATTGAATAAACAGCGAGCGGGTATGGCGACTCAGGCGGCAATGGCAAGCAGCCAAGCGCCAGGGATGCATTTTATGCCTTTGGCGCCTCGAATTCAGCCTACGCCAGCACCGCAACATCAAGCTCCTCAAGTGCAAATGCCGCAAAATAGCACGCCGCAAAGTCATGGTTTTCAGAATAATCAACCGCACACACAACCTACGATTCAGAATGCGCCAGTCGGTTTTAATCGAACAAATAGTTCTGTGAACGTGAACCCTACACCACCAACACGCTTTCAAGGCAATAATCAACCTCAAGGCTCACAGCCACAGGGTTCGGGTTCGCGTTGGAATCATGATTCTGGTCGACAACATGATTGGCATGATCAGGGGCGAGATCAAGGATCTCAGCAAGGATTCAATAATGGTGTCCGATTTAATAATAATGTGAGTTTTAATAACTCTAGTCCTAACCAGAATACGTTTCCCCACCGTGATTTTGATCGTGATTCACATTTTAATTCAGATTGGGATCGTCGTTACCGAATGCCGTATCGCCGCGGAGATTCAGGAGCGTATCGCGTCCGTTACGTTCAAAGTTGGCCGAGTAATTATGGTTGGCGAGTTCATGGCTGGAGACGGGATTATCGTACCGTAGATCCTTATTGGTTTGCCTTGATTACCAGCATTGCTGTGGCTCAGGCGTGGTCTGATGCCGAAGTTACTCAAGCGATTAATGACGATAATCTCAGGCAGCAGTTGATTTATGATGATGCGGTCAGACAACAGATGATTGATTCTGGATATCCGGCGGATCAGGTCGATTATCCTGATGAATATTCGTCGGACAGTTATGCTGGGCAATATGATGATCAAGGTCCGTATGGTCAGAGCCCATATCCAACACCATACAGTCAAGGACAGGTCACGATTCAATCTACTCAAAGTGGTTATTATCCACCACCCAATCAACCTGCACCGATCACATCCAATTATGGAACAAGTTATGTCAGTCCGAGTTCACCGCTATACGGCAATAATCAAAACGTGAATAGTCAAAGTACAAATCTAGCTTCAGGCGAGCAAGTTGCTAATCTTAATGCCAACAAAAACGCCTTGTTCTTTTGTACGGCGGGCAATAAACCTGCGACGATCCAAGCGATGAGTCAAATCCAAAAGACAGATCTGAGCGTCTGGAAAACGATGGAGCGATTTGATCGTTGTGCAGCATGGGCGACGCCCTAGTTGATGGATTTTGATGTGACTGCTTTTAAACAGACCGATTCTCGGCGAGATGATTCTGAGTTGAGTGATTGGTCAATTCAGGTTGTTGAGTCGGTGCGAGATTTTCCAGAGCATTTCTGGCGTGGTCAATCAACGCCATTTATGCAGCGTGCATTTTGGCTAGCACTTGAAGATAGTCAGGCAATTGGTGCAAAAGCGGGATGGTTCGGTCAGCATTTAATCGTCTATCGTGATCAAGGACCTGTCGCTGCACTTCCTGTATTTGTCAAAACACACAATCGTGGCGAATACGTCTTTGACCATGCGTGGGCGCAGGCGTATGCGCGACATGGTTTGGAATATTATCCACGATTAGTGACTAGTGTTCCGTTTACCCCAGTGACGGGTTCGCGGGTTTTGTTGGCGAGTGGTGTTGAGTTAAAAGATGTTTTACCAGCGTTATTGCAGGGTGTTCAAGTACTTGAACAGAAGTATGGTGCATCGTCGTGGCATTGTCTTTTTCTCAATCAAGATTTTTTGCAAGCTTATCGTGATGTTAGTTTTTCCAATCTACAAACAGCTAATTTACAAGCAGTTAAACTTGCAGAACGGATCAACGTCCAGTTTCTTTGGGAAAATAAAAACTATGCAGATTTCACTTCATTTTTAAATGTCTTAACTGCAAAGCGTCGTAAGAGCATTCGTGTTGAACGTGACAAAGTGGCCACACAAGGGATTTCGTGTCGTTGGCTTGAAGGTGCAGAAATCGAAGATGCACAGTGGCAGTTTTTCTATCAGTGTTATCAAAATACCTATCATATTCGTGGGCAAAGACCTTATTTATCTCTGGAGTTTTTTAAACAACTTGGTGCGTCGATGCCTGATGCGTTAGCACTGGTCATCGCGCAAGATGCTGATCGACAACCAATTGCTGCCGCGTTGTTTTTTAAGGATGAGCAGACCTTGTATGGACGTTACTGGGGTGCAATTTGTGATGTTGATTATTTGCACTTCGAGGTGTGTTATTACCAAGGGATAGAGTATGCCATCCGACACGATCTACGCTGGTTTGATCCAGGGACGCAAGGTGAACATAAGTTGATTCGTGGTTTTGCTCCCGTATTAACACACTCGCTGCATTGGCTGGCTGAACCAGCATTTATGGATGCGGTGATGGATTTTACAGTGCGTGAGCGCGTTGGCGTTGAGGCTTATTTTGCAGAAGCAATGAGTTGTTTACCTTACAAAAATACGCAATGAAATCTTTATTGTTTGAGCTGTAATCCACTCTGTTTTATTTATGTTTACTTAATAGTATTTACGATTAAAAGAGATGTTTTCTCATCATAAAACGATGCACTATTAGGTCACATCTCACAGTGCAGGGGAGCACAAAAAATGTCAAAGGTCGCAATTGTTTATTTCAGTGGTTATGGTCATACCCAAAAGCAAGCTGAAGCTGTTTTGGCGGGTGCTAGCTCTGTTGCAGGCACAGTGGTCGAGTTGATTCGGATTGATCAAGAGGGTAATTTGTCTGATGCGGCTTGGGAAATGCTGGTGGCATCGGATGGAATTATTTTTGGTTCGCCGACTTATATGGGCGGCGTGGCGTGGCAGTTTAAGAAGTTTGCTGATGCGTCGAGCAAACCGTGGTTTATTCAAGCGTGGAAAGATAAACCAGCCGCAGGATTTACTAATTCTGCGTCAATCAATGGCGATAAAGGAGCGACGATTTCTTATATGGTGACGTTTGCGATGCAGCATTCGATGTTGTGGGTGGGCACTGGCATGATGCCCGCCAATAGCAAAGCTGCCGAGCGTAATCATGTGAATTATTTAGCTGGCTTCTCTGGTTTGTTGGCGCAGTCTCCTTCAGATTCCTCTCCAGACGAAGGCCCTTTGCCGGGTGATTTGGAAACTGCGAAGTTGTTTGGTGTGCGCTTCGCGGAGCAGGTAAAGCGAATCACAAAGTAAAATGAAGTGATGTATTGATGTCAATAGAAGCAGTCCTTTGGGGCTGTTTTTTGTGGACGTATTTTGCTTTGAAGTCTTCCCCTTCAAGGGGATGAGCTTGGAAATAGCAAAGCGCTGCTTTGCCCTAGCGCAAGAGAAGGGGATGGTTTTAATTTCACTTTAGAACCATCCCCATCCCGACCTTCCCCTTGAAGGGGAAGGAGATAAGTTTTCAAATCCTTCTCGAACTTCATTTTCAGTTTAATAATCGGTTAATCATAAAAACATCTAGCTTTTTCCGAAGGCATTTTTCTGTGTAATCCGTTAAACTTAGCAACATTCGTTTTTTAATAAATCATAGCCAATAAGGATCGCGTCGATGCATACGTCAGCACAGCACCATTCTGCGTTACATTTGCCGAGCCAGCTTCAGTTAAATCGTGCAGGCAATCTGCAACATTTCTTGGGCATCGAAGGTTTATCTCGCGCACATTTGACGCGTATTCTTGAAACTGCTGAAACTTTTCTCGGTGAAAATGGGCAGATTTTGAACCAGCCATTACTTGATGGTCGTACAGTGATGAATCTGTTTTTTGAACCGTCTACGCGGACTCGTACAACGTTTGAAGTGGCAGCAAAGCGTCTTTCTGCAAACGTCCTGAATATCGACATTCAGCGTTCTAGCACCTCAAAAGGTGAAACACTGCGCGATACCTTGTGGAATCTGGAAGCGATGACCGCGGATGTGTTTGTGGTGCGTCATTCGGCGTCTGGTGCGGCGCATTTTATGGCGCAATCGGTGTGTCCGCATGTTGCAATTATCAATGCTGGCGACGGTCGCCACGCACATCCAACACAAGCGATGCTCGATATGCTGACCATTCGCCGTCATGCAGGTCGTCCATTTAGCGAGCTGACGGTTGCGATTATTGGTGATATTAAACATTCGCGTGTGGCACGTTCAGATATTCAAGCGTTACAGACTTTGGGTGCCAAAGAAGTACGGATCATTGCACCGCGCACATTGCTCCCGACAGGTTTTGAAGCGTTTGGTGTGAAGGTCTTTGAGAATATGGACAAAGGCGTTGCGGGTGCTGATGTGGTGATTTCTCTACGCATTCAGAATGAACGGATTGCATCGCCGCTGCTTGCCAGTTCTGATGAGTTCTATAAGTTGTATGGCATGACTGAGGCGAGGTTGAAATTGGCGAATCCGAATGCGCTCGTCATGCATCCAGGACCAATGAATCGTGGCGTAGAGATTGCGTCGAGCGTTGCCGATGGGCCGCAATCATTGATTTTAAAACAGGTTAATTACGGAATTGCAGTTCGTAT
>Ga0209023_10005860_pt1 | contig 13222 bp, 11 predicted proteins | sample LakOneMetagenome_FD_187468 | JGI IMG/M metagenome (GOLD analysis project Ga0209023, IMG submission 187468) | Freshwater and sediment microbial communities from Lake Erie, Canada (SPAdes) (version 2) | ecosystem: Environmental > Aquatic > Freshwater > Lentic | place: Lake Erie, Canada... | reverse complement strand
AGCACGAACTCATCGATGCCGGAACTGCGCGCCCTTTCGACAGTGCTTAAGGTGTTTTTGGAGGTGACGATAATGATCGGGGTCTTGCGAGCGACCTCGCCACCTTCGCCAGCGCGGATGCGTTGCACCAGCGATAGGCCGTCACCGCCGCCAATCTCCCAATCGGCGATGATGATGTCCGGCTGGACGAATTTGAGCAGCCCAACGCCTTGATCGACGCTGTCGGCGTAGTGGAGTTCGACACGCCCCGCCGAGCGCAATGTTTCCGCGATCAGCCGGCGTTGAAACGGCTGATCGTCGACCACCAGAATTTGGAGTACGGCTTCGTTCGCCGCTTTGTTTCGCATGCCCGCCACCAGGGTCGCGACGGTAGCGGACGAGGCTTAATATTTGTGCTTCTAGAACTGAAGTTTCAGAGTAAACGGACGCTGAATCGGTTAAGGGGCGTTGATGCTGTCGCTGTTGCTGGCTTCTTTCATCACGTTCTTTGTCGCCATCGATCCGGTGGCGATGGCGCCAATGTTTGCGACCATGACCGCGCAGATGGCGCCGCCTTGGCGGCGCTACATGGCGTGGAAATCGATCGCCATCGCCACCGGCATATTGCTGGCCTTTGCGTTTGGTGGGGCGTGGCTGCTTGAGCATCTAGGCGTAACCATTGATGCGTTCCGCATTGCTGGCGGTCTGCTTCTCTTCCTGATCGCCGTCGACATGCTGTTCGAGAAGCGCAGTGAACGGCGCGAGGAGAGGGCAGAGGAAGTCGCCGCGCAGAATGCCAGCCATCCGGGACACCATGACGACATCTCTGTCTTCCCATTGGCGATTCCGCTGATCTCCGGGCCGGGCGCTATTGCTTCGATTATGCTGTTTTTCGCTCAGCACACCGATGCGATGGAGCGCGCGTTTATCCTTTCGGGCATGGCGTTGAACCTGATCCTCTGTCTGTTGGCGTTCTTGGCGGCAGGACCGATCTCCAAACTCATGGGTCAGACGGTGGCGTCGATGCTGACGCGCATCTTTGGCATCCTGCTGGCGGCGTTGGCTGCGCAGTTCGTGGTGGACGGGATCAAAAACGTCTTCCACCTCGGCTGATCCATCTGGAAGACCATGACGCGGACGGCTAGATCAGCGGCATGGCAGATGCTTTCGACGTTGTTGTTATCGGTTCCGGCCCCGGCGGATACGTCACCGCAATCCGGTCTTCGCAGCTTGGTTTGAAGACGGCGATCGTCGAGCGCGACAAGCTTGGCGGCATCTGTCTCAACTGGGGTTGCATCCCGACCAAGGCGTTGCTGCGCAGCGCTGAAGTCTATCGCAACATGCAGCACGCCGAGGATTTCGGCCTTTCGGTTGAGGGTTTGAACTTCGATAGCGCCGCCGTGGTGAAGCGTTCGCGCGGCGTGGCCGATCGTTTGTCGAAGGGCGTCGGCTTCCTGATGAAGAAGCACAAGATCACCGTGATCGAAGGCGAAGCGCGGCTTGAAAAGGGCAGTGCGGCGCCGAAGGTGATGGTGAAGGGCAAGGACGGGAAGGATTCTGCCGTTGAGGCCAAGCACGTGATCCTCGCGACTGGTGCGCGGGCGCGGGAGATTCCGGCGGCGGGTTTGAAGGGCGATGGCAAGCGCATCTGGACGTATCGCGAAGCGATGACTCCGCCCGAGTGGCCGGAGTCGTTGTTGGTGTTCGGTTCGGGCGCGATTGGGATTGAGTTTGCATCGTTCTATGCAGCGTTCGGCGTGAAGGTGACGGTGGTTGAATTGCTCGATCGGATTTTGCCGGTCGAGGACGAAGAGATTTCCGCGTTCGCCCGGAAGCGTTTCGAGAAGGAGGGGATGAAGATCCTGACCTCCACCGAAGCGAAGGCGTTGAAGGCGACGGCGAATGGCGTTGAGGCGCAGGTTGTATCGAACGGCAAGACCGAGACGCTGACGGCGTCGCACGCGATCGTGGCGGTGGGCATTTCCGGCAACGTTGAGAATCTTGGACTCGAGACGCTCGGCTGCAAAGTTGAGAAGGGCCACATCGTTACGGACGGCTACGGCAAGACGAATGTCGCAGGCTTGTATGCGATCGGCGATGTCACCGGGGCGCCGTGGTTGGCGCACAAGGCTTCGCACGAGGGCATCATTTGCGTTGAGGCGATCGCGGGGCAAAAGCCGCATCCGATGATCAAGGAGCGCATTCCGGGTTGCACCTATTCGCATCCGCAGGTGGCGAGCGTTGGCTTGACTGAGGCGCGCGCGAAGGCGGCGGGGCGTGAGTTGAAGGTTGGGCGCTTTCCGTTCGTCGGCAACGGCAAGGCGATCGCCCTTGGTGAAGATCAGGGCATGGTCAAGGTCGTGTTCGATGCGAAGACGGGCGAGTTGCTCGGCGCGCATATGGTTGGCGCGGAAGTGACGGAGCTCATTCAGGGCTACGCGGTGGCGATGCAGGCGGAAGTGACTGAGCACGAGCTGATGGAGACGGTCTTCCCGCATCCGACGCTGTCAGAGATGATGCACGAAGCCGTGCTCGATGCGTACGGGCGCGTGTTGCATGTCTGATGCCTAGCGACCTGCTTAACTCCGCCCTGAAGACGGCAGCGTTCGCGGCGATACTGGCGCTGCCTGTTACCGCCATCGGCGCGCTCCTCGCGGCGTCGAGAGGCATCGACACAAACGATCTCTGGACCATCGCAAGTCGGCTCGCGGTTATCTACGGCTTGGCAACGGTTTGTTTGTTCTGCGTCCTAGTGTTCTGCAACGTCCTGAGAAAACGCTCCTAACCATGCATCGGTCGGGCGCGCGTCATCGTCTTCAACGGCTAACGCCGATGAAAACAGGAGAGCAGGACGCGCACTAAGCTTGCGCTGAAGAAATAGTTTGGGGTTCGTGCTTGGTGCGCGTCCCGCGCGGCATGTTTTAACGGCCGGCGAAGACGCAGGGGCGTTGCTGACGGGCCTCGAAGGCCATGCGTTGATGGCAGGCGAGCCGCTGCTGCTTCGATATCGTGAAGCAGCAACGATGGAGATCGGCGTTGACTCCTCACTAAACCGGATTTCGCCGGGCCGATCCTCGCGACGCTGGGTCCTTCAGAGCGCTCTTAGCGCCTCATCTTCGTTTCCGGCCGGCGTGCTCGAAAGCGCCCATTCGCTCTCAGGACCTTCGGTTTCCTTTGTTCTCACCGAAGCAGCGGTTTCATCTCTCGCGAGCCTCTGCCGCATCACGCCCATTCCGCATCTTCTGAACTGATTGGCCTGGGTACCGATGAGCCTCCCGACAGAAGATGGGAGGAGTGTACGGGCAAATGCGGGGTGTGGGATTGAGCCGGAGATATCCCCGGTCACACGGCCGCTATTTGCCGACGGATTTTAGGAAGTTTGTAGTAAGCGTTCGCGCCCAGTAGCGTGGCACGCCGTGCTTCTCTTGCAGTAACACTACAGATTCAGTGCTCTTCTTGTCCGCGGCCCCGAACGCCGTCAGCACCTTCTTCCAGTGTGCGATCGGCTTTCCCGTCTTCTCGACGACTTGCTCGTCGCTGACGTCCCAATAATCCGCTTTCACCTAGGCCGCCTTAGCTTCCGCGAATTGCTCCGCGGCTTGGCGTTGCAGCACGACGTAGTCGGTCTTGCCGCTGCCGAGCATGGGGATTTCGTCGATCACGACGACGCGCTTTGGCACGGCGAGTTCGCTGGCGCCGTTGGCTTTGGCCCAGGCGAGCATGTCTTCGGCTTTGGCTTCCTTGGCGTCGGTGAAGAGGATGATGCGTTCGCCTTTGCGTGAGTCGGGTAGAGCGACGGCGGCGTGGGTGCCGTGCGGCCAGACTTGTAGCGCGTAAGCTTCGACGGCGTTCAGCGACACCATTTCGCCGCCGACTTTGGCGAAGCGTTTCACGCGGCCGAGGATGCGGATGTAGCCGTCTGCGTCGACGTCAACGACGTCGCCGGTGTCGTGCCAGCCTTGCGGCAGAAGATCGATACCGAACGGTTTGGTCGGATCGAGATAGCCGCGCATTACGTTGGGGCCGCGCACGTACAAGCGTTGGCCGCCTTCAATGCCAGGCACAGCTTCAAGCCGCCATTCGATGCCGGGCACGAACTGGCCGACCGTGCCGTGCTTGTTGTGTCCGGGCACGTTCACGGCGATGAGCGGCGAGGCTTCGGTGGCGCCGTAGCCTTCGAGCAGCTCAACGCCGAAGCGCTTCATGTAGAGCTCGCGGGTTTCCGGTTTCACGCGTTCGGCGCCAAGCACCATGAGGCGCAGGCACTTCATGTCTTCGTCGGCGGCGTTGCGCGCGTATTGCTGCGCGAACGTGTCGGTGGCGAAGAAGACGTTGGAGCCGGTGTCTTTGATGAGCTTCGGAATTTCCTTCACCGCGAGCGGGGAAGGGAAGAGGAAGGTCTTGTGGCCGGTGAAGAGCGGCAACAGCACGCCGCCGAGCAAGCCGAAGCAATGGAACATCGGCAGCGGGCAGAAGAACGACCAGTCCGGTTCGAAGGGAACGTGCGAATAGCCTTGTTCGACGTTGGACACGAGATTGGCGTGGCTCAGCACCGCGCCCTTCGGCGTGCCGTACGAGCCCGAGGTGAAAAGGATGACCGCCGTGTCGTCGGGCGAACCCTTGGCGATGAACAGGCGCGGCGCCAGGGCCTTGGCGGCGGCGATGACCTTGTCGCCGATGTCGATCGATTTGGCGACGTCCTCGAGATAGATGAGCCGCGCGTGCTTCGAGAGTTCGGCTTCGAGCGCTTCGAGCTTGGCGATCTGGATGAAGCGGCGCGACGTGATGATCTTGCGCACATTCGCCTGCTCGATGCCCGAGCGCAGGTTCATGATGCCGGCGGTGAAGTTGAGCATGGCCGGCGTGCGGCCGATGGCGTGGAGAGCGAAGAACGTCGCTACGCAGCCGGCGCCAGTGGGGAGCATGATGCCGGCGGTCTCGCGCGGCTTGATCAACGTGTCGAGTTTGCCCCCCAGCGCGAAGGCGCGAACGATGATGTCGTCATAGGTGAGCGGCTTGCGTTCGTGGTCTTCCAGAATCTTGAACTTGCCGCCGCGTGCGTCCCGCGCCCGGAGGAGGGCCTCGAACAAGGTGACGCGCGTTCGCGCCAGCTCGAACGGATGATGCGTCATGAACTCGATGCCTCCGACTGACCCGGTCGTTATCGGCGTCCCCGGAGAGAGGACGCTGGACCCGTGATTATTGTTTCACGGTTGTAACAGAGCCTAGCGGCAGGATTGGGGCCCTTCAAGGGAGGGCTCCATTAAGGCTTTGGCGACGCAGGGCAGAAATCCGCTCCGGGCGTTGCGGGACAAGGCGGCGAGGCTCATGTTCTGCGCGTGACCACGCTCATTGATTTGCGCTCCGGAAGCGAAAAGGCGCGGCCGCGCCACCCTGAAAAAGAGGGCAGGCCGGACGCTGAGTCGCCGCGCAAGCCGGACTGGATCCGGGTGAAAGCGCCGACAAGCGCTGGTTACCACCAGACCAAAGAGATCGTGCGCGAGCTGAAGCTGCACACGGTGTGCGAAGAGGCGAGCTGCCCGAACATCGGCGAGTGCTGGGCGCAGAAGCATGCGACGTTCATGATCCTTGGCGGCATCTGCACGCGGGCTTGCTCGTTCTGCAATGTGTCGACGGGCAAGCCGCTGCCGCTGGATTTGGACGAGCCGGTGAATGTCGCCAAGGCGACGGCGGCGATGGGGCTGACGCACGTCGTGGTGACGAGCGTTGATCGCGATGATCTGGACGACGGTGGCGCCGAGCACTTCGTGCAGACGATCCGCGCGATCCGCGAACACGCGCCTCTGACGACGATCGAGATTCTGACGCCGGATTTTCTGCGCAAGCCGGGCGCGGCCGAGCGGGTGATCGACGCCAAGCCGGATGTGTTCAATCACAATCTGGAAACAGTGCCGCGGCTCTATCACTCGATCCGGCCGGGTGCGCGTTACTATCAATCGCTGCGGTTGCTGGATTCAGTGAAGCAGCGCGATCCTTCGCAGTTCACGAAGTCGGGCCTCATGGTCGGGCTAGGTGAGGGCAGGGATGAAGTGCTGCAGGTGATGGACGATCTGCGCGTGGCGGGCGTCGATTTTCTCACGATCGGCCAATATCTGCAGCCGACCAAGAAGCATGCGGGCGTCGATCGCTTCTGGACGCCGGAAGAGTTCAAGGCGCTAGAGACGATTGCTTACGCCAAGGGCTTTCTGATGGTGTCGGCGTCACCGCTGACGCGCTCCTCGCACCACGCGGGCGATGATTTCAAAAAACTCCGCGCCGCGCGCGAACAGGCTTTGGCGGCGCAGTAAATCATGGGGCGCACGGTCATCGAAGCGGCGCGCGTTCTGCCCTACGCGCCCGCAGATCTGTGCCGTCTGGTCGGTGATGTGCGGGTTTACCCGGAGTTCGTGCCGTTCCTGACATCGATGCGGATCAAGTCTGAGGCGCCGCGCGACGAAGGCGGGTGGCAGGGGATTGCCGAAGCGGAGGTGGGTTGGAAGGCGATCAAGGTGACGTTTTCGACCGCGGTGCGTTGCGAACCGGCAATAGGCGAAGTTGACGTCGAGCTTGTGAAAGGGCCGCTGCACACGTTGCAGAACCGTTGGCGTTTCTCACCAGCGGCGGCCGGCGGCGCCAATGTACGCTACTGGATCGCGTACGAGTTCAAGAACCCGGTGCTGCAGGCGGCCATCTCGGCGAACAAAGACAAGCTGTCGGATCGCATCATGGCGGCGTTCGAGCGCGAGGCGAAGCGCAGGCTTAGTCCAGTAAGCTCTGCATGAGCGCGATCGCGTCGGTGACAGTGCGTTCCTGAATTTCGTGGCGGCCAATGTCGCCATAGAGTTTCGCCTCGTGCAAACGCGCGCCGCCGCGGCGGGCTGCGGCGATGTGCACGAGACCGACCGGTTTGTCCCAGGTGCCCCCGTCAGGGCCGGCAATGCCGGTGACGGCGACGACGAGGTCGGCAGGGCTATTCTTCAGCGCACCATCGGCCATCGCGAGCGCCACCTCTTGGCTGACGGCGCCGCGGCGCTGAATGAGTTCGGCCGGCACGCCGAGCAATTCCGCCTTCGCTTCGTTCGAATAGGTGACGAAACCGCGTTCCAGCGAAGCGGATGCGCCGGGCACGGCGGCAAGTGTCGCGGCGATCAGTCCGCCGGTGCAGCTCTCGGCCGTAGCGATCCGCCAACCCCGTTGGCGGGCGCCGGCAAGAAAATCCTTCGCGGCATCATAACTCGGAAGCGAAACCATGAGGTTCGATACTGCGAGTGCGCGGAAATTGTCCATTCCTTGGAATCGCGGCGGGTGGCAGAAGCGCCAAAGCCGGGAGGAAAACCATTGGAAGCTCTAGCGCGGCGCGCGGCAGCGCCGGTCTTTGCGCTCGCGTTGTTCTCCAGCGCGGCTCTGATCTTTGTGCTGCAGCCGCTGTTTGCGCGGATGGTGACGCCGATGCTCGGTGGCTCGCCGCAGGTCTGGAATACGTCGATGGCGTTTTTCCAGGGCGCGCTGCTGGTGGGCTACCTCTATGCGCACCTGCTGGCGCGAGTGAAAGATTTGCGCGTGCAAGCGTGCGTCCACGGGCTGGTGCTGGTCGCCGCCTGGTTTGTGTTGCCAATCCACGTCATCGCCGCGTTTGGGCAGCCGAGTTCTGAGCATCCGGCGATGTGGTTGCTGGGCGTGCTGGCGCTTTCTGTAGGCGCACCGTTCGCGGCCGCATCGGCTACGGCGCCGCTCCTGCAATCTTGGTACGCGCGCACCGGGCGCGCTGACGCGCATGATCCGTATTATCTTTATGCGGCGAGCAATCTCGGCAGCTTCATCGGCTTGCTCGGCTATCCGATCCTCGTTGAGCCGCTGCTCGGCGCTCATGCGCAATCGCTTGCGTGGACTGCAGGCTATGTGTTGGTCGCGGCGCTTATCGGCCTGTCGGCGATCATGGCGATCGCCGCGCACGGACCTGGCCTGCTGAAGGAAACGCAAGTCAGCGCCACGCCGACGTGGCAGCAGCGCGCATATTGGGTGGCGGCGGCTGCTGTGCCGTCGGCGATGTCGCTTGGCGTGACGCTGCACATCTCGACCGACATCGCCTCGGCACCGTTCTTGTGGGTCGTGCCGCTGGCGCTCTACCTGCTGACCTTCGTGCTCGCCTTCATGAAGGGCAACGAGAAGCTCGACGGCGCCACGCTGCTGATCCAGCCGTTCGCGCTGGCCGCGATGGTCATTCTCTACTTCATGAACAGCTTCTGGGTGATGTCGGTTACGCTCATCCTGACGGGCTTTTTCTTTTGCGCGCTCATCTGCCATTTGGCGCTGTCACGCGCGCGGCCGAGTGCGGACCGGCTGACGGAGTTCTTCTTCTTCGTTTCACTCGGCGGCGTGCTTGGCGGATCGTTTGCGGCTTTGCTTGCCCCGCTCATCTTCAACAACGTCTATGAGTTTCCTCTGGCGCTTGCGGCTGCGTGCCTTTTCCGTCCGCGCACCAAGCTCGACATGCCGCGTTTGTCGGATGCGTCGGTGACGGCGGCGATCGTCGGCGGCGTGCTTGTTTTGATGTTGTCGCGCTTAGAGGCATTGAGTGCGAGCCTGGCGCTGGCGGCGCTCGGCGCTGCGGCGGCGATGATCGCGGCGGGCTTCGGCGGCGAAGAGCGGCCGACGACGTATCGCTACGCGTTTCTTGCGACGGCCGCCGTCTACGCGATGCTGGTTATCTGGGTGGGCTTTGACAACGCGCACGTGTTCGCGCGCGGCGAGGTCCAAGGCCACGACATCATGACTACGCGCATGCCGTGGTTCTGGTTGCTGCTACTTTCTAGCTTTGCGGTGCTCACGTTCGCGGTTCACGGCACGGTGCAGCGGCGGCGTGAAGGGGAGAGCCGGATTGGCGATTTCGCACTTGGCGCGGTCATCCCGTCGGTGGTGCTGCTGATCATGGTCGTGCTCGCCGGGGCGAAGGCCGACGCGCAGTTCATGACCATTCTTATGCTCTTGTTCTGCGGCTTGGCGATCTTCTTCAATCGCGGCCGCCCGTTCATCATGGCTGGGATCGTGCTGATCGCGTTCTTCATGATCTTCCTTGAGGACGCGCGCGGTGGGCGCATCATCACGCAGGAGCGCAGCTTCTTCGGGGTTCTGCGCACACGGGTGATGGACGATCCGCCGCTGCGCATTCTCATGCACGGCACCACCATTCACGGCGCGCAGCTCGTCGCGCCTGGGCGCACGACGCAACCGCTTACGTACTACAATCCGCATACCGCGCTGGGTGAAGCGATCCTTGCGGGATTGAGCGGCGGCGACGTTTCCAACATGGCGCTAATTGGATTGGGCGCTGGTTCTTCGGCTTGCCTGACGCGGCGCACGGATCATCTGACGATTTTCGAAATTGATCCTGCGGTCGTGCGTTTGTCAGCGCGACCGGGCGGTGACTTTACCTATGTGCCGGAGTGTCAACCGAACGCGCAGATCCGTTTGGGCGATGCGCGCTTGCAGATCGGCAACGAACCGGACGGGCGCTTCGATGTGATCGTCGTGGATGCGTTCAGCTCGGACGCAATTCCTGCGCACTTGCTGACGCGTGAAGCGCTGGCGCTTTATCTGCGCAAGACCAGTGATCGCGGCATCGTCGTTCTGCACCTTTCGAACCGCAATCTGGCGCTGGTGTCGGAAGCAGCGCGGGTCGCGCGCGATCTGCATGCGCCCACGCTCTATCGTTTGAGCGAAGGGTTCGCGGTGCCGGACGTTTCGTACTACGGCGCGCTGCCGGCGAGTGTGATGGTCGTCGCGAAAAATCCGGCGATCCTCGCGCGCCTGACGCCGTTGATGCCGAGCCATGGGTGGCGCGTCTTGGAAGCACCGCCAGGACAAGGCTGGACTGACGATTACATCAACCTGCCCCGCGCTTTGTGGGAAAACCTCACGGGACAGGAAGAGTGCCGGCTTTATTCCTATTTGCCGCGCTGTGGCGGCAGCCAGCCTGCTGCACCGCAAACAGAAGGCACGGGCGCGCGGCCCTAAGCCGGGCGATCCAGCGTGGCCGTTGCTTGCGCGGCCAAGCCTTCTTCGCGGCCAAGGAAGCCCATGCGCTCGGTCGTGGTGGCTTTGACGCTGACGCGTGAGAGCGGAAGGCCCAGCACCTCCGCGGTGCGCGCGCGCATCGCTTCGCGATGTGGACCGATTTTGGGTTTTTCGCAGACGAGCGTGACGTCCACGTGCGTGATGCGAGCGCCGGCGTTGTGCGCGAGCATCGCCGCGTGACGCAGGAACGTTTCCGAGTCTGCGCCTTTCCATTGCGGATCGCTCGGCGGGAAGTGTGCGCCGATGTCGCCTTCACCGAGCGCGCCAAGAATAGCATCGACGAGCGCGTGCCATCCGGCGTCAGCGTCGGAGTGGCCAATTAGGCCTCTGTCGTGCGTGATCTTCACGCCGCACAGCGTGACGTGATCGCCGGGGCCGAAGCGATGAGCGTCGATCCCTGAACCGACGCAGGTGATGCGCTCGCTGCTCAACAGACGCTCCAAGAGATCGTGATCTTCGGCATAGGTGATTTTGCTCAAGCGGATATCACCGGGAATGAGTTGGGTTTCGACGCCAGCGGCGCGCACCACGGCGAGGTCGTCGCTGAAAGATGTTGAGCCTGCGAGCGCGTACGCGTTGCGGAGCGTGGCGGCGTCGAAGGCTTGCGGCGTCTGCACACGCATAAGCGACGTGCGATCAACTTCGGCTTCAATGCGCGCGCCGTTCACCTGTGCAAGGGCGTCTGCCACGGGCAACGCTGGCGCAACGGCACGCGCGCCGTTCTTGATGGCCGCGATCAGCGCCTGCACGAGCGCTGGCTGGAGGCCGGGGCGAGCGGCATCGTGGATGAGGACGATGTCCGCATCGGCGAGAGCGGCTAGGCCTGAGCGTACCGACTCCGTCCGTGTCGCGCCGCCATGGACCGCGCTGACTTCGGGATTTTCCGCAAGCGCGTTGCGAAAGAGCGCTTCGTGAGCGGGGTCGATAGCAACGGCAATCTGCTCCACGCCGGCACGCTGGAATGCTTCGACCGACCAGGCGAGCACCGGGCGCCCTAGTAACTTATTGTATTGCTTTGGAATATGGCTGCCGGCGCGGGCGCCTTGCCCGGCGGCGACGATGAGTGCGGCGACCTTCATGGGTAGGCGTCAGCGCTCCGTGTTGCATCGCAACATAAAAGACTTGGCGCCTGCTTTTTGGGCGCCCTAAGCTCGAAGCCTGAAATGGGCTCCATGACCGGTTTGGCCGAATTTCCGCCCCTTGTCTCGCTCGCGCCGATGGCCGGTGTGACGGACATACCGTTTCGCCGGCAGGTGAAGGCGTTCGGCGGCCGCTACTGCGTTTCTGAAATGGTGGCGTCCGAGCAATTAGCGCTGGATCGCGTCGATATGGTGCGCCGTGCCGCCGGCGCGGGTCTGATTACGCCGTTGGTGATCCAACTTGCGGGACGCGACGCGCACTGGATGGCGGAAGGGGCGCGGCTGGCGGAGCAAGCAGGCGCTGATGTCATCGACATCAACATGGGATGCCCGGCGAAAAGTGTGACGAGCGGGCTCTGCGGTTCAGCGTTGATGCGTGATCCCGATCAAGCGCTGCGCTTGGTGGAGGCGACCGTCGGTGCGACGGCGCTGCCGGTGACGCTGAAGATGCGTCTGGGTTGGGACGAGCACAGCCTGAACGCCGCGGACATCGCCAAGCGCGCCGAAGATGCCGGTGTGACAATGCTCACGGTGCACGGGCGCACGCGCAATCAGTTCTTTCGTGGCGTTGCCGACTGGAGTGCGATCCGACCGGTGGTGGAGGCCGTGCGCATCCCAGTGATCGCCAATGGTGACATCGCGAGCGCGGTAGATGCGCGCCAAGCCTTGGTGCAGTCGGGAGCGGCTGGCGTGATGATCGGACGCGCGGCGCAAGGTAAGCCTTGGCTGCCGTCGGCGATCGAGTTGGCGTTGCAAACGGGTGGCGAGGTCGTGGAGCCATCGCGCGCGCACTTGTTGCAAAGTTTGCTCGCGCTCTATGACGACAGCCTCGCATTCTATGACGAGAAGCACGGGGCGCGCGTTGCGCGCAAACACATCGCGTGGACAATCGACGCGGTGCTTGGCGACGGAGCACGCGAAGCGCGCCGTGCCGTCTGTATGTTGGACGATCCGCGTCGGGTGCGCGAAGCGCTGATCGCTTTGTTCGAGGGCCACGACGAAAGAATCGCGGCGTGAGCGATCCTCTTCCCCTTCGCCCCGGTGCTCGCATGAGCGCGCCCGATGCCGAACAATGGCTTGAGGCGTTGCCTGCGCCGGTGATTGGGATCGATCGCGGCGAACGAATCCGGTTCGTCAACGCGGCGGCGGCTGAATTGCTGGCGGGCGTTGGACGCGGATTGCTCGGACGAAGGCTGGACGATATTTTCGGCGCTGATGCGCCGATCATGGGGGTGGCGCGCCGCGCCCTCGAAAGTAACGCTGGCGTCGCAGAGGGCGACGTAGCGTTGATCGGACCTGGCTTTGCGCTCGGTCGTGCGAGTGTCGCCGCCGGGCCGGTGGGGGAGAACGGCTACATCGCGTTGGTGCTGACGAAGCCCCCGCGCCCGCGCGCGCCGCCGACCGGCGCCACCGGCGCCGCGGTGCGCACGCTGGCGCACGAAGTTCGCAATCCGCTCGCGGGCATTCGCGCCGCCGCGCAGCTCATCTCACGTACCGACGATCCAGAGTCCGCGGCGCTGGCGAAGCTGATCTGCGATGAGGTGGATCGCGTCAGCCGCTTGACGGATCGCATCGATCCCCTTGGTGCGTTCGAGCCGCCGCGCTTCGATCTATTCAACATTCACGAGGCGCTGGACCGTGTGCGCAAACTCATCGGTTCCAGCGCGCCGAACGTTCTCCTTCGTGAGCGCTACGATCCCAGCTTGCCGCAAGTGCGCGGCGATCTGGACCAGCTGATTCAGGCGTTCTTGAACATCGCGAAGAACGCTGCAGAAGCGGTCGTCGACCAGCCTGACGGCGAGATCGCTTTCATCACCTCCTACCAGCCCGGCGTGCGGATCCGTTCAGCAGCGACGGGCGCGGCGCGCCATCAGCTTGAAGTGCAGATCATCGACAATGGTCCCGGTCTCGATGCGGACGTCGCGGAGCGCGCCGGGCTCGCGAAGGGCACCGTCTACATCTACTTCGCGACGAAGGAGGCGCTGCTGCTCGACCTCTTGCACGAGGAGCTCGTGGGCTGGCTCGACGTG
>Ga0209023_10005859_pt1 | contig 13223 bp, 10 predicted proteins | sample LakOneMetagenome_FD_187468 | JGI IMG/M metagenome (GOLD analysis project Ga0209023, IMG submission 187468) | Freshwater and sediment microbial communities from Lake Erie, Canada (SPAdes) (version 2) | ecosystem: Environmental > Aquatic > Freshwater > Lentic | place: Lake Erie, Canada... | reverse complement strand
ATTGGCGCCATCGTGGGCACCGGCATCTACACATTGATTGGCGTGGCCGCCAATTTGGCCGGGCCGGGGGTGTTGATTTCATTTTTGGTCGCAGGTGTGGTCTGCGCCTGCGCGGCCTTGGCCTATGCCGAAATGGCCACCCTGATGCCGGCCGCCGGCAGCGCCTATACCTACAGCTATGCCGTGCTGGGGGAAGCCATTGCGTGGGTGGTGGGCTGGAGCCTGATATTGGAATACACGTTAGTGGTCAGCACCGTGGCGGTGGGATGGTCTGGCTATGCGGTGGGCTTCCTCAAGGGGGCCGGGATCGACGTGCCGCTGGCGATCAGTGTGGGGTCACATTCGGGCGGTTTGATCAATCTGCCGGCGATCCTGATTACGTGGGTGGTGGCTGGTTTGTTGATGGCCGGCACCCGCGAAAGCGCGACGCTCAATGCGGTGTTGGTGGTGGCCAAGCTGATCGCGCTGGCGGTATTCGTGGCGATTGCACTGCCGGCATTTGATGCCAGCAACCTGCACCCGTTCATGCCGCACGGCTTTACCGAAAGTTTGGGGGTCGATGGCAAGAAGTATGGCGTGATGGCGGCCGCAGCCATTATCTTTTTCGCGTTCTATGGCTTTGATGCCATCTCTACCGCGGCTGAAGAAACCAGGAATCCGGGCCGCGATCTGTCCATCGGGATTGTCGGTTCGATGGTCGGCTGCACCTTGATTTACATGCTGGTGGCACTGGCCGCGGTGGGCGCGATGAATTACAGGATTTTCGGCCAAAGCTCCGAGCCACTGGCATTGATCATGCGCGAATTGGGGCATGGTGGCGCGGCCAAAATCGTGGCGGCTGCCGCCGTGATTGCCCTGCCTACCGTGCTGCTGGCGTTCTTCTATGGCCAGAGCCGCATCTTCTTCGTGATGGCACGCGATGGCCTGTTGCCGCGCAGCTTGTCGAGGGTGGGCAAGCGCGGCACGCCGGTGGCTATCACCGTATTCACCGCGCTGGTGACTTCCGCGTTGGCCGGTGTGGCCCGGCTTGATGAAATTGCCGCATTGGCCAATGCCGGCACCTTGGTGGCGTTTGTCGCGGTGTCGGTGTGTCTGTTGGTGCTGCGCAAGCGCGACCCGCAGCGCCCGCGTGTGTTCCGTGCGCCGCTGGCGTGGGTCATCGGGCCGGTGGCCATTCTTGGCTGTGCCTATTTGTTCTCCAGCCTGCCGACCAAAACACAGTTGTGGTGCGTGGTGTGGAATGCGTTTGGCCTGCTGGTGTATCTGGTCTATGCGCGCCGCAACAGTATGCTGGCCAAGGCTGCCAACGCCTGAGTGGAAGGATCGATGGGAGCTGATCCGCGCCCGCACGCCATCGCGTTGATGGGGCCCACCGCGTCGGGCAAAACCGCGTATGCGCTGGATTTGGCCCAGCGCTTGGATGGCGAAATCATCAGCGTCGATTCTGCGCTGGTGTATCGCGGCCTTGATATTGGTGCAGCCAAGCCGACGCGCGCAGAGCTGGCACAGGTGCCGCACCATCTGATCGATATTCGCTCGCCGTGGCAGCCGTATTCGGCGGCGGAGTTTGCAGAGGATGCGCGCGCGACCATTGCTGCCATCGTGGCACGCGGCAAGTTGCCGATTTTGGCGGGCGGAACCGGGTTGTATTTCCGGGCATTGCTGCAAGGGTTGTCGGCGATGCCGCAGGCCGATGACGCGGTGCGTGCACAACTTGCGACAGAAGCCAATGCGCGTGGTTGGGCGGCCCTGCACGCCGAGCTTGCCGGCATCGACCCCGACGCCGGCGCACGTATCCACGCCACCGATGCCCAGCGCATCCAACGTGCGCTGGAGGTGTATCGCCTCAGTGGTCGCACCATCAGTGATTGGCAGCGCAATGTGCGCGGTACGCGCTTGCCATTGAAGGTGCTGAAGTTGGTGCTGGCACCGCCGGAGCGCGCCGTTTTGCATCAGCGCATCGAGGCGCGCTTGGATGCCATGCTCGCTGCGGGCTTTCTCGAAGAAGTGCGCACCCTGCGTGCGCTGCCGGAGTTGGCTGCGCATCCGCACCCCCTCGACCTGCCGGCGCTGCGCGCAGTGGGCTATCGGCAGGCATGGGAGTATCTGGATGGCCAAATCAGCAGCCAGCAATTCCGCGAGCGCGCCATGGCCGCCACCCGGCAACTGGCCAAACGGCAATACACCTGGCTGCGCGGGGAGCTGGATGCGCGCTGGTGGGATCCCATTTCGCAGCGCGCAACACTGGATGCCGCGGTCGCCGACTTCCTTGGGCGGCCCCACCGCTGATGCATGCAGGGTGGGCCTGCGTTAACATCGGCTGTGCCCGCCGCTGCCGGACGGGCAACGGGCCGGGGATATGCCATAGGCATCGGCGCATGCAAACAACAACATCACGACAGCCACGGGGAATCCATGTCGAAGTCGCAATCCTTGCAGGATCCATTCCTGAACGCCCTGCGCCGCGAGCGCGTGCCGGTATCCATCTATTTGGTCAACGGCATCAAATTGCAGGGGACGGTCGAATCGTTCGACCAATTTGTGGTGCTGCTGCGCAATACCGTCAGCCAGATGGTGTACAAGCACGCCATTTCCACCGTGGTGCCGGCGCGCAATGTGCGTTTGGGCGTGGCAGGGCAAGACGGGGCCGAGGTCGAGCCTGAATCGGCCGAATGATGGGGTGCAGGCCGGGCTTGTAAATGCGCGCCACTGCCCGCATCTGTCAGCCAATGTCCTCTCAATTGTTCGAACGCTCGCGCGGTGGTGAAAACGCACTGCTGATCCAACCCCATGCTGGCGGCCCGCCGGCCGATGGCGTGCTGGACGAATTTTCCGAACTGGCACGCTCGGCCGGGGCCCGTGTGCTGGCCGTGCTGCCGGCGCGCATCGACAAACCCAGCCCGTCCATCCTGATTGGCAGCGGCAAGCTGGAAGAAGTCAAAGCCGCCTGCGATGCGGTGGGCGCGGATCTGGTGCTGATCAACCACGCCCTGTCGCCGATTCAAGAGCGCAATCTGGAAAAAGCGCTGGAGCGCCGGGTGGTGGACCGTACCGGGCTGATTCTGGATATTTTTGCCCAGCGCGCGCGCAGCCATGAAGGCAAGCTGCAAGTCGAGCTTGCCCAGCTGCGGCACATGGCGACCCGGCTGGTGCGTGGCTGGACCCACCTGGAGCGTCAGCGCGGGGGTGCCATTGGCCTGCGTGGCCCCGGCGAAACCCAGCTGGAAACCGACCGCCGGCTGCTGCAAAAGCGCGTGGAGATGCTGCAAAAGCGTCTGGAAAAAGTGGAGGTGCAGCACACCCAGATGCGTCGCGCACGGGTGCGCAGCGAGCTGCCACGGGTGGCCTTGGTGGGCTATACCAATGCCGGCAAGTCCACCCTGTTCAATGCCTTGACCGGGGCCGATGCGTACGCGGCCGATCAACTCTTTGCCACGTTGGACCCCACCGTGCGCAGGATCGAATTGGCCGGTGGTGGTGTGGTGCTGGCCGACACCGTGGGTTTTGTGCGCGATTTGCCACACGAGCTGGTGGCGGCGTTTCGATCCACTTTGAGCGAAGCCCGCGAAGCCGATTTGCTGCTGCATGTGATCGATGCCGACGACCCGCTGCGCGATGAACGCATGGCGCAGGTGGATGTGGTGTTGCAGGAGATTGGTGCCGGCGACATCCCGCAACTATTGGTGTTCAACAAGATTGACCGCATCGAAGGCGCACTGGCACGCATCGACAGCCGTGGCGAAGACCAGCAGGCCGTGTGGTTATCCGCACGTGATGGCAATGGCTTGGCGCTGCTGCGCGAAGCCCTCGGTGAGCGGCTGGGCCTGCGTCGAGTGGTGGGTGATATCACATTGCCCACCGATGCCGGCCGCCTGCGTGCACGCCTGCATGCCTTGGGTGCAATTCGCAGCGAAACCCACGACGGCGACGGCTGGCAATTGCAAGTGGATTTGCCGCTGATTGACGCCACGCGTCTTGCCGCACAACCCGACGGCGCACCGCTGCGCCCCCTTTTGCCGGCAGCAGAGCCGGCGCATCCCGTAGAATCCTCGGCATGACCATAAAAGACAGCAGCCCGCGTGGGCTCAAAGCACTCTGGATGGCCTGGAACAGGCCTGGTGGCAGTACCGGCAACGGCGGTGGTGGAATGGGCCGCATCCTGAATTTCCTGCCCAGCTTGGGCGGCGGCAGCCCGCTGCGTTGGGTGGGCTTGGTGTTCGCGTTATGGCTTGCGTTCAACTGCTTTGTCCTGATCGCCGAACAGCAGCGCGGCGTGGTGCTCCGGTTTGGCCAGTTCGATCGGGTGATGCAGCCCGGCCCCAACTTCAAATTGCCGTGGCCGGTGGAATCCGTCACCAAGGTCAACGCCACGCAAATCAAGAATTACGAAGCCAGCGTGCCGGTATTGACCCGCGATGAAAACATCGTGGATGTGTCGATCAACGTGCAATACAAAGTGGCCGATCCCAAGCTGTATCTGTTCGGCACACGGAATGGCGATGAGGTGCTCAAACAAGCGGCCCTCAGCACTGTGCGTGAACAAGTGGGGCGTTCCGATCTGGACACCGTGCTGGGTGCGCGTGAGCAACTGGCCGTGTCTGCCCGCGAACGCCTGCAAAAATCGCTGGAGGCCTACCGCACCGGCCTGCAAGTGACCGAGCTCAACCTGCCCGATGCACGCCCGCCGCAGCAGGTCAAACCGGCCTTCGATGACGTCAACAGCGCGCAGCAAGACCAGCAGCGCCTGATTTCCGAAGCGCGCGCCTATGCCGCCAAGATCGTGCCCGAAGCACGTGGCCAGGCCGCCCGCGTGCGTACCGTGTCGGAAGGCTACAAGACCGCCGAAATCGCCCGCGCCACCGGTGATGCCGAGCGCTTCAGCCTGTTGGTGGCGCAATACAAAGGCGCGCCGGACGTCACCCGCAAGCGCCTGTGGCTGGAAACCGTGCAAGACGTGTTGGCGAAGAACCGCAAAGTGGTGGGCGGTGATGGCCGGCAATTGATCTATGTGCCGATGGAGACCACCGGCAAACCTGCCGCCGACGCAGCGGCCACCTTGCCTGCCCTGGTGTCGCCGCCGGTGGAAGCCAGTACGGAGGACCCGGTGCGTTCGGGACGCAGTGGCCGCCCTGCCGGTCGTGAGGAGGTGGTGCGATGAAATTCCCCGCATGGATGGCGGCCGTAGTCGCCGCGCTGGTCTTGCTGATGGGCTCGATGTTCGTGGTCAGCGAAGGGCAAACCGCAATCGTGTTGAATCTGGGCCGCGTGGCACGGGTCAACCTGCAGCCCGGCTTGCACTTCAAATGGCCGCTGATGGAAAGCGCCCGCGTGTTTGATCGTCGCTTGCAGGTATTGCCGGCCGAGCCCGAGCGCTACCTGACCTCCGAACGCAAAGACGTCAGCGTGGATTTCTTCGCCATCGGCCAAATTGAAGATGCGCGTGCGTTCTATCGCGCCACCGGCGGTGATGAATCGGCTGCCGTAGCGCGTTTGGCGCCCATCATCAAGGATGCGCTGCGCAATGAAATCAACGCACGCACCTTGCAGCAGGCGGTGTCCGGTGACCGCACCACCATCGTCAAAAGCCAGTTGGGTGTGATCAATCGCGGTGCCGCCACATTGGGCATCCGTATTTTGGATCTGCGCATCAAACAGCTCGACCTGCCCACCGATAGCCGCGTGATCGACGACGTGTACAACCGCATGCGTGCGCAGCGCCAACAAGTGGCCAGCCGTCTGCGCGCCGAAGGCGAAGAGCAGGCCAACGAAATCCGCGCCGGTGCCGACCGTGACCAGCAAGTGATCATTGCCGAAGCCGAACGCGACGCGCAAAAACTGCGCGGTGAAGGCGACGCCGAAGCTGCCCGAATCTATGCCGAAGCCGCCAACCGCGACCCGGGTTTCTACGCATTCCAGCGCAGCCTGGAGGCCTACCGCAAAGCGTTCTCCGGTGGCGACAGCGTGATCGTGCTGGAGCGCAATGACCCGTTCCTGCAGTACATGCGCAGCGATCGTTGATGGCCGAGTTATGGGCGGCGCTGTGCCTGGTGGCCATCTTCGAAGGCCTGCTGCTGTTTGCCGCCCCCGCCGCATGGAAGCGTACGGTGGAACACATGCTGCAAATGAGCGATGAGCAAGTGCGCCGCATCGGCGCAGTGGTGCTGATGCTGGGCCTGGTGTCGTTGTGGGTGGTGCGGGGCTGATCCCGTGCCCTCCCACCCGCGCAGTCGGCGAGGGTGCCGAAGGCGCGGTTGAGGGCAGGGCAAGCGGGGGCAGATGGAACCCGGTAGAATGCACAAAAGCCGGGGCTCGCCTCGGCTTTTTCCGTGTTTGCTGTTGCAGTGTTGCAGGCCGCCCCGATGGCGGTGTGTGAATGGCGCTGCCGCAGTGAGCACACCCATCCAGCGGCCCCGATGGCCGCCAGAAAATTTCAGGAGTGTGGCGTATGGGCCAGTCAGTGGTGGTGTTGGGCGCGCAGTGGGGCGATGAGGGCAAGGGCAAGATTGTGGACTTGCTCACCGAGAATATCGGTGCGGTGGTGCGCTTCCAGGGCGGCCACAATGCCGGCCATACGCTGGTCATCAACGGCAAGAAGACGGTGCTGCACCTGATCCCGTCCGGCATCCTGCGCGACGACGCGCTGTGCCTGATCGGCAACGGGGTGGTGATCTCACCGGCCGCACTGCGCAAGGAAATCGAGGAATTGGAAGCCGCTGGGGTGGAAGTGCGCTCACGGCTGAAGATTTCGCCAGCCGCGCCGCTGATCATGCCGTACCACATCGCATTGGATCAGGCCCGTGAGAAGGCCGCCGGTGGCAAGGCGATTGGCACCACCGGGCGCGGGATTGGCCCGGCGTATGAAGACAAGGTGGCGCGCCGCGGCATCCGCATTGCCGATCTGCACTATCCCGACGCGCTGGCCGAAAAGCTGCGTGCGGCGCTGGATTACCACAACTTCGTGCTGACCAAATACTTGGGCGTGGAGGCGGTGGACTTCCAGCAGACCTTCGATGAAGCCGTGGCGTTTGGTGAATATGTCGATCCGATGAAGTCGGACGTGGCCGGCATCTGCCATGAGCTGCGCAAGACCGGCAAGCGCGTGCTGTTTGAAGGCGCGCAAGGGGCGCTGCTCGACATCGACCACGGCACCTATCCGTATGTGACGTCGTCCAACACCACCACCGGTGGTGCGCTGGCCGGGGCTGGCGTGGGCGCGGATGCGATTGATTACGTGCTGGGCATTGCCAAGGCGTATGCCACCCGCGTGGGTGGCGGCCCGTTCCCGACCGAGTTGGATGATGCCGTCGGTCAAGGCATCCGCGACCGCGGTGCCGAGTATGGCGCGTCCACCGGCCGTCCGCGCCGCTGCGGCTGGATGGACATCGTGGCGCTCAAGCGTGCGGTGGCGATCAACGGCATCAGCGGCCTGTGCATCACCAAGCTCGACGTGCTGGACGGCATGGAGACGCTGAAGATGTGCATCGCCTATGAATACCGCGGCAAGCGCACCGAATACGCGCCGCTGGATGCACAGGGCTGGGAAGAAATCACCCCGGTGTACCTGGAGTTCCCGGGCTGGAGCGAGAACACCCACGGCGTCACCGAGTGGGACAAGCTGCCGCCGGCAGCGCGCGCCTACCTGCGTGCGCTGGAAGAACTGGCCGGATGCCCGATCAGCATCGTGTCCACCGGTCCGGATCGCGACCACACCATGGTGCTGCACGACCCGTTCGCCTGATCGCGTTTGATAGCGCCATGCATTTCGCCCGGCCTAGTGCCGGGCGAATTGTTTCAGGAAGTCCCAAATCACCTGCGGGCCCTGGATATCGCGGTTTTGCCGGCCAAGCAGGCGGTCGATCATGCCGGTGAGGTGCACGCTGTCGGCGATGGTGTCCGGCAGCCGGTGACCGCCGCCATTGATGCGATAGAGCAGCACATCGGAGCCCGCCGGGCAGTGTGAGCCGATGCGGGTGACGCTGGAATTGTCGTCGCGAACACGGTCGGGCAGGTTGCTGGCCGCGCCATCGTCGCGCGCGCAGCCATCCACGCCACGCCACCAGCGCAGCGTGTCTTCGGTCGACAGCAGGCCAGACACGCCCATCATCCGATTCGTGCCACGACCGCCATTGAAGTTGACCAGCGGATCTTCGGTGCCATTCATGAACAGCATTGGCGTGCCTTGGGACGGGTGACAGTGGGCTGCCAGCCCGCGGGTCATTGCCATGATGGTGCTACTGGCTGCGGCAAACAGGTCGGGCCGCACGCAGGCCAGGCTCATCGCCATCGCACCGCCGTTGGAAATGCCCGCCACATAGATGTGCTGCGGGTCGGCGACGCCGCGTTGCACCAAATCATCGACCAGTCTGGTGAGAAATTTCACATCGTCGGTGCCTGCGGGTGGCCGTTTGCCGACGGCTTCGCCGTGGCCGCGGAAATCTGCCCATGCCCTGTTCAGGCCATCCGGTGCAACCAACACGAAGCCTTCACGGCGGGCCACTTCTGGCCACGTGGTGTGTTCCAGGATGTTACGGCCCTGTTCGGTATTGCCGTGCAACACCAGCACCAGTGGGGCGGCATGCTGCTGGGGCGTGCGCAGTTCATAGGTGCGCGGCACCCCGTCGATCACCAATGTCTCGGCGGTGGCGGTTGCACTGGCCAGCAGCAGGGCCAGCGGTAGCAAGTGGCGCAACATGTGGTGCTCCTGCAGAGGTGCATGTGGATGAACGATGCTGCGCCAGCGTGGTTGACAGCGGGCTTTCATATGTCATCCATACCGAGTGGTATGCTTGCCGGATGCGCACGTTGCCAGTCCCACCTGCCGTATTCCCGTTGCCCTCGATCCAGCATGCCCGTGAAGAACTGGCGAACGCATGGACGCACGGGGTAGGCGCGGCCGCATCGCTCGCGGCGGGTGCGGTACTCATCACCCTGACTGCGATTTTTGGCGACGGTTGGCAATTGGCCGGGGCCATCGTGTTCGGGGTCGCGCTGTTGCTGCTGTACACCGCCTCCACCCTGTACCACGCAATTTCACACCCGGTGCTCAAGGGCCGCTTGAAGGTGTTCGACCACTGTGCGATTTATCTGCTGATCGCCGGCACCTATACCCCATTCACCCTGGTGGGTCTGCGTGGGCCTACCGGCTGGTGGCTGTTTGGCACCATCTGGACATTGGCACTGGCCGGCGTGGTGTTCAAATTGTTTTTCACCGGTCGCTTCAAGCGGCTGTCCACCGGTATTTACATCGGCATGGGCTGGCTGATTGTGCTGGCGATCAAGCCCATGCTGCACGCCCTCGGCACCGCTTCCCTGCTGTGGCTGCTGGCCGGTGGCGTGGCGTACACGGCGGGTACGTTTTTCTACATGCGCCCACAACTGCGTTATTCGCATGCCATTTGGCACGGGTTTGTGATCGCCGGCAGCACCTGCCATTACATTTCGGTCATGCAGCATTTGCTGTAGCCCACAGGGTTCTATGACTTCCGGCGGTGTGCGCGGGGCGGCATAGGCGGGATGATCGGCACCTTCGCCGTTTCTCCCTGAGGTTTTCCCATGCGTTGCATCTTGGCTTCCGCCATTGCCCTGGCTCTGTCCACCGGCAGTTTTGCCGCCGCCGCACAGTCTGCCGCAGCTCAATCTGTTTCTGCATCGATGGATGCGGTCACCACGCAGCTTCCCCGCAATGTGCGGCCGTGGCACTACACCATCGAGGTGACCCCGCATGCCGAAGCGATGAATTTCGATGGCAAGGCGAGGATCGATATCGAGGTGTTGGAAACCACCAATGCAGTGGTGTTGCAGGCCATCGACATGACGTTTGCCAACAGCATCGTGATCAACGCGAAGGGCAAGTCCATGCTGGCCAAGGTGAGTGTGGATGCGCAGGCGCAGACCGCCACGTTTGCGTTCGACAAGCCACTGGCACCAGGCAAATATGTCCTCTCCACCGATTACACCGGTAAGATTGGCACCCAGGCCAATGGCTTCTTCGCGCTGGATTACCCCACCGCCAACGGCAAGCAGCGCGCGCTGTATACCCAGTTCGAAAACTCCGATGCGCGCCGCTTCATTCCGTCCTGGGATGAACCCAACTTCAAGGCCACCTTCGATTTGACCGTCAACGCGCCCACCGGCCAGATGGCGGTTGGCAACATGCCCGCCAAAGACGTCAAAGACCTGGGTAACGGGCTGACCCGCACCACGTTTGCCACTTCGCCGAAAATGTCCACCTATCTGCTGTTTCTGGGGGTGGGTGATTTCGACCGCGCCACATTGACCACCGATGATGGTGTGGAAGTGGGCGTCATCGCGCAGAAAGGCAAGGCCGAGCAAGCGCGTTTTGCGCTGGAGGCCGGCCGCGATGTATTGCGCGAATACAACGATTACTTCGGGGTGAAGTATCCGCTGCCGAAGCTGGATAACATCGCTGCACCGGGACGCAGCCAGTTCTTCAGTGCAATGGAAAACTGGGGCGCGATTTTCACCTTCGAATATGCGTTGTTGCTGGATCCTGCCACGTCCAGCATTGGTGATAAACAATCCGTCTTTACCACCGCCGCGCATGAAATCGCCCACCAGTGGTTTGGCGATTTGGTCACCATGCGGTGGTGGGATGATTTGTGGTTGAACGAAGGCTTTGCCACTTGGATGGAGGGCCGTACCACGCGCAAATTGCATCCGGAATGGGATACCAGCGGCGTGGATGCGGCGTTTACCAGCCGTGGCGCAATGGGCGGCGATGCGTATGCCACCACTCACCCCGTGGTGCAGCACGTGGCCACCGTCGAGCAAGCCAGTCAGGCGTTTGACGGCATCACCTACGGCAAAGGCTCGGCGGTGATTTCGATGCTGGAAGACTATGTGGGTGAGGATGCATGGCGCAGCGGCGTGCGCAGCTATATCGGCAAGCATGCCTACGGCAACGCGGTGACCGATGAGCTGTGGCAGGAAATGGAGAAAGCCGCACCGGGCAAGCAATTCGAGCAGGTGGCACATGACTTCACCTTGCAGCCCGGCGTGCCGTTGATCAAGGCCAGCCAGGTGTGCGTGGATGGCAAGACCCAGCTGGCGTTGGAGCAGGGCGAGTTCACGGTCGATCGCCCCGACAAGACACCATTGCGCTGGCGCGTGCCGGTTACCGTGCGTGCGGGCGACGGTAGCGAGGTGCGTCTGCTGGTGGACGGCAAGGCCAGTGTCAGCGTGCCGGGGTGCAATGCGCCGATGCTGATCAATGCCGGGCAGAAAGGGTATTTCCGCACCCAATATTCGCCGGCGCAATTCAAGACGCTGAGTGCCGGCTTCAGCAAGCTGCCGGTGGTCGATCAAATGGGCGTGATGATGGATGCCAGCGCGCTGGCAGCGGTGGGTTTGCAGCCCGAATCGGACCCCCTGGATCTGGCCATGCAGGTGCCAATGAGCGCCGCTCCGGAGTTGTGGCAGATGGTGGCAGGCAGCATGGGCGGGATTGATGACATGCTCAAAGGCAACGACAAGCGGCAAGCCGCATTCCGCAAATTTGCACTGGCCAAACTGTCGCCCAAATTCGAGCAACTGGGATGGAACACCCGTGCCGGTGAATCCAGTTCCAGCAAACAGTTGCGTACCAGTCTGATTGGCATGTTGGGCGGGCTGGGCGATGCCAAGGTATTGGCCGAAGCGCGCCGTCGTTTTGCGGCCGCGGCCACCGACCCGCAAGCATTGCCGCCGGATCTGCGTCGCACCGTGCTGGGCCTGGTGGCACGCAATGCCGATGCCGCCACATGGGACAAGTTGCACGCGATGGCGAAAACGGAAAAATCGGCAATGTTGCGTGACCAATACTATGGTCTGCTGGCACGCAGCAAGGACAAGGCACTGGCGCAGCGTGCGCTCGACATGGCATTGACCGACGAGCCGGGTGCGACCAATTCCGCAGGAATGATCTCGGGGGTGTCGTGGGAACATCCGGATCTGGCCTTCGATTTCGCGGTGGCGCATCGCGAGCAAGTGGACAAACTGGTGGATTCCACCTCGCGCTCACGCTACTACCCGGGCTTAGGCAATGCCGCACGTGATCTGGCGATGGTCGACAAGATCAAGGCGTTTGCGGACAAGTACATTGCAGCCACCTCGCGCCGCGATGCCGAACAAGTGATGGCAGGCATCCAGACCCGCGTCAAACTGCGTGCGCAGCGGATGCCGCAGATCGATGCGTGGCTGAAGCAGCGCGGGATTTGATCGCACCGGCTAGAAACACGACAGGCCCCGCAATGCGGGGCCTGTTTTCATTTGCGCGAGTGGAACGGCTCAGAACGCGTATTCCGCCACCAGGTTGAATGCGCGGCCACGAGGGTCGGCCACACGTGCTTCCCAAGCGGCACCATCGCCATCATCCAGGTAGCGCAGGGTGAACGGCGGATCGGTATTGAGCAGATTGCGGATGCCGAAGGTCAGCTTCAACTTGTCGATACCGGTCCAGCTCACGCTGTAGTTGTACAAGGTGTAGCTGTCCACCTTCGGGTTGTACGCGGCAGGGGTATAGCCGTTGGCAATTCCCGGTGGCACCCAGTCCTTGTAACCGCCGCGATAGACCTGGGTCAGCGAGTGCGCCCAGTTGCCCTTCTGCCAAGCAAATCCAAGTGTGTGCTTCCACTTGATCGGCAGGTTGAAGTAGCGCTCGTATTCGCCCACCAGGTTGCCGGTGTAGGGCAGGCTGTCGAAACTCTTGGTCTTGAACGTATCCAGGTAGTTGCCATTCAGATGGATGTTCCAATTGCCTCCGGCAAGCTCGCCGCGCAAGTTGGCATCCAGCTCAATACCACTGGTCAAGGTGCCGCCGGTATTGATGTAGCGCTGGTCGATCTGGATGATGTTGCCACTGCTGTCACGAATGAAGTTGGACGCATACATGGGGTAGTTGGCGGTCATCGTGGATAGATTGAATCCGCTGCGGATGGTGTTGAAGCGCTCGATTTGCCACCAATCCACGCTGACATTGAAGTTGGCCGTCGGTGCGATGACAAAGCCCAAGCTGCGCTGCTTGGCTTCCTCCGGCTTCAGGTTGGGGTTGCCACCGGTGACGATGTCCGGGCGAATTTGCACATTGCAGTTGGCCACATCCGGGTTGTAACGACCATTCGGGCATTTGGCAGGATCGGCCAGATCCAGGCCGGTGTATTGGGTTTCGGTGATGCCGCGGAACAGTTTCGCAAAATCCGGCACCTTGAACCCGGTGCTGTAGGCGC
>Ga0209023_10005858_pt1 | contig 13225 bp, 11 predicted proteins | sample LakOneMetagenome_FD_187468 | JGI IMG/M metagenome (GOLD analysis project Ga0209023, IMG submission 187468) | Freshwater and sediment microbial communities from Lake Erie, Canada (SPAdes) (version 2) | ecosystem: Environmental > Aquatic > Freshwater > Lentic | place: Lake Erie, Canada... | reverse complement strand
ACCGCCGCCGCCGAGCCCGCCCTTGAAATCGGAGACGCCGCGCGACCATGCCGAGTGGCATTCCATGCAGTGGCCGATGGTGACGAGATAGGCGCCGCGCTTCACCGGATCGGCCAGCATGGCCTTGGTGAAACCGGCGTCGGCGTCGGGATAGGGATCGCGCGCCACCGGCGCCTTGTAGACGGGATCGGGAACCTGGTTTTTGATCGCCTTGACCGTGCGCAGGTAAGCGACGATGGCGTCGAGATCGTCAGGCAGCAGCGCCTTGTAGAAATTCGCCGGCATGATCGCTGCCAGCGGCACGCCGGCGAGGCGGCCGTGATTGGGCCGCACGCCCTCAACCAGCGCGCGCTTGATCTCGGCGTCGCTCCAGCTTCCGATGCCGGTTTCGACGTCCTGCGTGATATTGCGCGCGGTGGCGAGGAAGGGCGGCGTGTCGAAGGTGAGGCCGCCGGACAGCGCCTTGTCGGGAATCAAATTGCCGTCGGCATCGCGCGGCGAGTGGCAATTGCCGCAAGCCATGATTGACTTGACCAGATAGGCGCCGCGCTCGACCGGCGTTTCCGCGTTTGCGCCGTGGGCAGCCAACAGCCCAACGACTGCCGCGATACCGATTCGAAGCATGATTTTCTCCCACCCCTTGCCTTGATCTATCGCAGGCGAATCGAAGTTGGGCAACTCGTGGTCGAATTCAGGCCGTGGGCCGGACTAACCGGATTGTGAAGGACGGATGAACTCTGCGCTTTGCGCCGCCTGATTTGCGTGTCACGATTGCCGCCAGTCGACGGGAGGGCAGCGATGCGCTGGTATGTCTCGATCGGAGCCGTGCTCGTGGCCGGTGCGCTCGCGAGCGGCGATGTCGCTGGTATCGCTGCGCCGGGCCCGCAGAATCAGATTGCCGTGCGCGGTGGTCTGCTGGCCGACAAGGAAACGACGCCGTCGGTCGACGTCGAATTGATCCTCGCGGTCGACGTCTCCTATTCGATGGACATGGACGAACTCGCGATCCAGCGCGAGGGCTACGCGCAGGCGATCATCTCCAGGGAATTCCTGCAGGCGCTCAAGAGCGGCCCGCATGGCAAGATCGCGGTGACCTATTTCGAGTGGGCGGCTTCCAGCGACCAGAAGATCATCATTCCGTGGCGGCTGATCGACGGCCCGGAAACCGCCGACGCCGTCGCCAACGAGATCATGAAGACGCCGATCCGCCGTGCGTCGCGCACCTCGATATCGGGCGCGATCAATTTCGCGATGCCGCTGTTCGACGAGAATCCGTATCGCGGCCTGCGCCGGGTGATCGACATTTCCGGCGACGGCCCCAACAACAACGGTTCGCCGGTCACGATCGCCCGCGATGCCGCGATCGAGAAGGGCATCGTCATCAACGGTCTGCCGATCATGGTCAAGGAGCCGTCCTATTCGACGATGGACATCGACAACCTCGATTTCTACTACGAGGACTGCGTCATCGGCGGTCCCGGCGCGTTCGTGGTGACGATCAAGGACCGCGACAAGTTCAAGGAAGCGATCCGGACGAAATTGCTGCTCGAAGTCGCCGGCCGCCAGCCGGAGCGTCCGGTGGTGCCGGTTGCCAGTGCGGCGGCGAAAGAGCCGCGCGTGAACTGCATGATCGGCGAGAAGATCTGGCAGGATAGATGGGGGCGGTGAGTTTCTTGTAGCCCGGATTGCACTGCGCTCCATCCGGGCTACGGACTCATTTCCTGAACCGCGCCACCAATTCCACATGCGGCGTGTGCCTGAACTGATCCACCGGGGTGACGCCGTCGATCTTGTAGCCGCCGTCGATCAGGATCTTCGCATCGCGCGCAAAGGTCGTGACGTTGCAGGACACCGCAACCACGGTCGGAATCTTGCTGGCCGCGAGTTGGGTCGCGACCGCCTGAGCGCCCTGGCGGGGCGGGTCGAACACGACGGTGTCGTAGTCGCGCAATTCCTGCGGCACCAGCGGGCGGCGGAACAAGTCGCGCATCTCGGCTTTCAGCGGCTTCAATCCCGGCGTCGCCTTCACGGCCGCTTGCAGCGCTGCGATCGAGCCGGCGTCGCTGTCGAACGCTGCGACTTTCGATTTCGTGGCGAGCCGCAGCGCGAACGGGCCGACGCCGCAAAAGAGATCGGCGATATGCTTGGCGCGCGTGCAATGATCGGCGACCAGCGCGGTCAGCGTTTCTTCGCCCGCGACAGTCGCCTGCAGGAACGATCCCGGCGGCAGGTTGACCTGCGCGGTGCCGATGGTGATCACCGGCGGCGTGCGCATCAAGACCAGTTCGCCATGACGGGTCAGCCGCGCCAGCCGGTGTTGCTTGGCGACGTCGGAGAGTTTTGCGATCAGCTTGGTCGATACCGGTCCGGAGCCGCGCACGTCGATATCGAGCCCGCTGGCGGTCGCCGTCACCTGGATGTCGAGCGGCTTGCCGACCCCGATCAGCGGTTCGGCGACGGCCCAGGCGGCTTCGATCGCGCCATCGAGCTGCGGATCGAGGATCGGGCAGCGGTCGATCGGGACGATGTCGTGCGAGCCAACAGCGGCGAAGCCGACCTTGAGCACTTCATGGGTGCCCATCCGCGCATGCAGGGTGATGCGGCGGCGGCCGGCGCCATGGGCATCGACCAGCGGAGCGACTTCGCCATCGATGCCGGATTGCTTGAGCGTCGTCACTACGATGTCGCGCTTCCAGGCGCGATACGGCTCGCTCGCCCAGTGCTGGATCGCGCAGCCGCCGCAGACGCCGAAATGCGGACAGAACGGCGCGATGCGCTCCGGGCTGGCGTTGTCGATCGCGACCAGCCGGCGGCGGTCGGGATGGTGCCCGGGGACCGGCGCGACCTCGACGGTTTCGCCGCCCAGCGTATACGGCACGTAGACGCTTTCGCCGCCGACGGTGGTAACGCCGTCGCCGCGATGGCCGACGTGATCGATAACGAAACGTTCGATGTCAGCCACGGCGTGCCCCGAGAAAAAATTCGATGTTACCGTCGCCGCCCGCGATCGAGGACGGAAACACCTGGATGTCGGTGCAGCCGAGCTGTGCGGCAAAGGCCGAGATGTCGTCGCAGACCTGCTGGTGCACGAAGGCGTTCTTGATGATGCCGTGCTTGGAGTGTTTCCGCTCGGCCTCGAATTGCGGCTTGATCAGCGCCAGCAGGCTCATCGGCGCCGCCGCCAGCGACAGCGCCACCGGCAGCACTGATTTCAGCGAGATGAAGCTGACGTCGATGACGACGACGTCGGGGCGCGCGGGGAGGCGCTTGCCTTCGTAGTTTCGGATATCGGTCTCTTCCATCGACACGATCTTGGGATGGCCCTGCAGCTGACGATGCAACTGGCCGTGGCCGACGTCGATGGCAAACACCAGGCTGGCGCCGTTCGCCAGCAGCACTTCGGTGAAGCCGCCGGTCGAGGCGCCGACGTCGAGGCAGACATGGCCTTCGATCTCGATCGGATATTGCTCCAGCGCGCCTGCGAGCTTGACGCCGCCGCGCGACACCCAGGGATGGGCGGGCTGCGCGGAGATTTCCGCGTCGGTGGCGATCGTCTCCGATGGCTTCAACACCTGCTTGCCGCCGGCGCTGACGAAACCGGCCTCGATCGCGGCGCGGGCGCGGGCGCGGCTTTCGAACAGGCCGCGCTCGACCAGCAGCACGTCGGCGCGCTTGCGGGAGGAGGTCATGCTGTCGCTGTTGCCGGCCACGGTTCAGCCCGTCTTTCCGTTGGCGCGAGCCGCGGCAAGAACGACACAGGCCTCGAACGAGGTGAGGTCGTGCCAGATATCCGGCGGCGCCTGCCGCGGCGTCACCAGTTTGGCGCCGTGCAGGTCGAGCGCATGGATCATCATGAGATTGTCGGAGTGTCCGAAATCCTCGACCGCAAGCCCGTGACTGTCGATCAGGTGGCCACCGGCTGATTTCGTCACGGTGTCGAACCGCGCGACGCGCTCGGCATAGCTGGCGGGATCGTTGCTGTAGGCGAGGCAGAACTTGCCGCGGCCGGCCATATAGCCGAGTTCATAGACGGTGCCGGCGTCAGCGCCCGGCCCGCGAAACGGCGTCAGGTTGGCAATCACGGCGTCGGCTGAGTCCATCATCGCTTCATTGCCCTTGAAGATCGCAAGCGAAGCGTCACCGGCGGTAAGATCAATCACGTTGTCGAGCGGGTAGAGGCCGCGGACGCCGTGGCGGGCGCAGATCGCGGCCTTTCGCTGTCCGATCTCGACGGCATCCGGCAGGAACACATCGGGGCCTGCCAGATAGATCTTCATGGGGCACCGCGGTCTTGCGAAGCGGTCACCGCTTCGCCGCCAATAGCTGCGCGCTGCTCGCCGTGATCAGGCGAGCTTGACGGTCTCGGCCTTGTAGTCCTTGCCGAGCGCGTCGAACACCTTGGCGACGATGCCCTTGGCGTCGAGGCCGGCATGGGCGTACATCGCGTTCGGGCTATCGTGGTCGATGAATTCGTCGGGCAGCACCATCGCGCGCATCTTCAGCCCGCCGTCGAGCATGCCGTGGTCGGACAGCGTCTGCATGACGTGGGAGCCGAAGCCGCCGATCGAGCCTTCCTCGATGGTCAGCAGCACTTCGTGGTCGCGCGCCAGCTTCAGCACCAGTTCGACATCCAGCGGCTTCATGAAGCGGGCGTCGGCGATGGTGGTGGAGAGGCCGTGGGCGGCGAGTTCGTCGGCGGCCTTTTCGCATTCGGCCAGACGGGTGCCGAACGACAGCAGCGCGACCTTGTTGCCCTGGCGGACGACACGGCCCTTGCCGATTTCGAGGGGAATGCCGACTTCCGGCATTTCGACGCCGCGGCCTTCGCCGCGCGGATAGCGCACCGAGCTCGGGCGATCGTTGATCGCGACTTGCGTCGCCACCATGTGCACCAGCTCGGCCTCGTCGGAAGCCGCCATGATCACGAAGTTTGGCAGGCAGCCGAGATAGGCGTTGTCGAACGAGCCGGCATGGGTGGCGCCGTCGGCTCCGACCAGACCGGCGCGGTCGATCGCGAAACGAACCGGCAGGCTCTGGATCGCGACGTCATGGACCACCTGGTCGTAGCCGCGCTGCAGGAAGGTCGAGTAGATCGCGCAGAACGGCTTGTAGCCTTCGGTAGCGAGACCGGCGGCAAACGTCACCGCGTGCTGCTCGGCGATGCCGACGTCGAAGGTGCGCTTCGGGAACGCCTTGTTGAAGATGTCGATGCCGGTGCCGGAAGGCATCGCGGCGGTGATGCCGACGATCCTGTCGTCCTTCTCGGCTTCCTTGACCAGGCTCTGGCCGAACACGTTCTGGTACGACGGTGCATTCGGCTTGGCCTTGGCCTGGGCGCCGGTGGCGACGTCGAACTTGGCAACCGCATGGTACTTGTCGGCGGAGGCTTCTGCCGGGCCGTAGCCCTTGCCTTTTTGCGTGACGACGTGGACCAGGATCGGGCCGGTCTCCATGTCGCGGACGTTCTTCAGCACCGGCAGCAGATGGTCGAGGTTGTGGCCGTCGATCGGGCCGACGTAATAGAAGCCGAGCTCCTCGAACAGCGTGCCGCCGTCCATCATGAAGCCGCGGGAATATTCCTCGACCCGGCTGGCGCGGTTGGAGATCACCTTGGGCAGATGGCTGCCGAGCTGCTTGGCCGCCTCGCGCAGCGTGCGATAGGTCTTGCCGGAGTAGAGGCGCGACAGATAGGCCGACATCGCGCCGACGGGAGGTGCGATCGACATGTCGTTGTCGTTGAGGATGACGATCAGGCGCGAGTTCATCGCGCCGGCATTGTTCATGGCTTCATAGGCCATGCCGGCCGACATCGAGCCGTCGCCGATCACGGCGATCACGTTGTTCTTGGCGCCGGAGAGGTCGCGGGCGACCGCCATGCCGAGGCCGGCCGAGATCGAGGTCGAGGAGTGCGCGGCGCCGAACGGATCGTAGTCGCTCTCAGTGCGCTTGGTGAAGCCGGACAGGCCGCCGGCGGTGCGCAGCGTGCGGATGCGGTCGCGGCGTCCGGTCAGGATCTTGTGCGGATAGGCCTGATGGCCGACGTCCCAGATCAGGCGGTCGCGCGGCGTGTCGAAGATGTAATGGATCGCGGTGGTCAGTTCGACCACGCCGAGGCCGGCGCCGAAATGGCCGCCCGTGACCGAGACCGCGTCGATGGTTTCCTGCCGCAGCTCGTCGGCAACCTGCTGCACCTGCTCGATCTTGAGCTTGCGCAGGTCGTCGGGCGTGCGGATGGTATCAAGGAGCGGCGTCTTACTAAATGTGGTCACAGCGATATTCCAGTTTTTGCAGGTCGGGGGCGAACAGCCCGACGCGAGATGGGGTGCGCGTTAACCGCGCTGTGAAAATCCAGACGCCGGTGCCACATCGGCAGGCCGTTATCTGACTTGAAAGCCTAGATTCACTCCGGATCAGACCATGTGATATGCATCACGCTGGTAGCTTTAACCCTTCCCGGTCAGTTTCTTTAGCAATTTTAAGCACTTGCTGCCGGCCCAAACCGGCGGCAGGGCGTGCTCCTCAGCCCATAGAACTGCAAGCTTTACACCAAACCGGTGGCCAAAGCCAACCCGCGCCGCGAGGGCGGGTTCCAAGCCGAAGCGCTGAAAAACCTCCACTATTTAGCCGCTGCGGCGGGCGGAAGGTTCAATCGTGCCCACTTCGGTGGCAACGGAGGCCTCCGTTTGGGCCGTTTCGATCCTTTTCCAGGCCCATTCGCGCGCCGCCGGATCGCCGGTGGCGACCTCAAGCGCGGCGTCGGGGACAGCCATGCGTGCGGAGAGGGGGACCGGTCCGCAGACGATCATGAAGAAATCGTAGGCGTTAGGCCGCTCATTGGCCATCACGAACTGGAAGTGGACGCGGAAGAACTTCCAGCGGAACGTGTTGTAGTGGTCGGGATTGATGATGTCGCGAAACCGCACCACCACGATCCGCGGATTGCGCCTGTTCGAACCGACGTCGATGTCGTGGCCGGCGACCGGATCGAACGGAAAGAAGTTCATCACGTCCTTGCGCGACTGGCAGTCGATCCAGTCGATCGAAGGCTCGACCGCCAGCATCCGCAGATCGTCGCGGAACGGCTGCGACACCGCGTGGAAGCCGACGATCGGGAAATTGCCGCCGATCGTCAGCAGCACGATCCGCGGCCCGTGGCGCCCAAGATCAGGATCGAGCCGCAGCGCCCGCGCCAGCATCTCCGTCCCCAGGAACGATCCCGAGCTGTGGCCGACGACGACGATTTCCTCGGCATCGCTTTCGCGCGCGGTCTTGACCAGGTGCTGGGCGAAGCGGTCGATGCGCTGGTCCCATTCGGGGCGGGCGCGGTGCGAGAATTCCCAGGTCCAGATCGTGTCCGACAGCACGTAGAGCAGGTAGGTCTGGTTCTCGGTGTATTTCAGCACGCTGCCGAGCACGGCGACGAAGGTGGCCAGTGCGGCTGCGATGCTGAAAGGATCGGGGACGCCGATCGCATCCAACCCCCGCTCGAATGCGTAAGCTGCGCCTGCGGCGGCGATCGCCTCCAGCAGCAGCAGGAAGTGCGGAAAGGTGATGAAGGTCGCAAAGCGCCAGTTGGCGCGCCAGAACCGGGCGATGGTGCCGGCGAATACCAGTTGCCAGTAGATCAGCACCGCCTTCACCACCGTGCGCCAGATCGGCTGCGCGAGGTCGTGCTGGATGAAATCCTCAAACCGCAGGAAGTCGTAATTGGTGGTGGTCTGCCAGTCCTCCGCCTTGGTCTCGATCGACCAGGAGGCGATTTCGCCGTCGGGCGCCGCCTGCGGCCGGCCGAGCGTGGCGGTAAGCCCGTAAAGACGGGAGAACTTCCGCAGTTCGGTCCGGAACATCCGGTAATACTGCGCCAGCCCGCGCGGATCGTATCCCTGGATGTAGATGATATGGCGGTGCTGAACGCGCACGAACTGTCCCCGGACCAAAGCGTTTTCGAGCGAAGTGGACCCCGGTTCGCGTCAAGAAAACGCGTCAAACCAAAGAGTAGAGCCAGGGTCTGCCCCGCTGGAACCGATAAGGCTCTTGCGGGACTATATCAGGCCGTTCCGAGCGCCAAGAGCTAATTCGGTGACAAAATGTGCAGACGCCTTGCCGCCGGCAGGCAAGGACGCGTTAAATTCACTCAATGTTCTCGAAACTTAGCCGTCAGCCAGCCGCCCTACTGCACGTCGAGCGGCTCGGTCCCGCTCGCCTGGCCGGAGGCGTCGGTGGTGATCTTGTCGACCCGGGCTTCGGCCTGCCTCAGCAATTCCTCGCAGCGCCGCTTCAGCGCCTCGCCGCGCTCGTAGATGGCGACCGATTCCTCCAGCGGCACCTTGCCGTCTTCGAGCCGTCGCACGATCGTTTCGAGTTCCTCGATCGCGCGCTCGAAGGTGAGTTTCTTGACGTCCGCCTGGGTATTTTCGGCCATTAGATGCGTTCCCGCTTGCGCCCCCGCAGAGGCGCAGAATCAAACCAGCTTTTAAGGGCGCATTGTGGCGGCGATCTAGCCGGTCATCAATGCGGTGACGTGTTCCGCCACCGACTCTTTCAGCCCCTGCAGGTCGTAGCCGCCCTCCAGCACCGAGACAACCTTGCCGCCGGCGCTTGTCTCGGCGGCGTCCATCAGTTTGCGCGTCACCCAGCCGAAATCCTCGGCCTTGACGTTGAGGGAAGCCAGCGGGTCGCGGTAATGCGCGTCGAAGCCGGCCGAAATGAGGATCAGTTCGGGGCTGAACTTCTGCAACTGCGGCAGGATCAGGTTCTCGAACGCGGCGCGGAATTTGGCGCTGCCGTCCTCGGAGGCCAGCGGTGCGTTGACGATGGTGTCGTGCTCGCCGCGCTCGCCGGAGGCGCCGGTGCCGGGAAACAGCGGCATCTGGTGGGTCGAGCAATACATCACGGTCGGATCGGCCCAGAAGATATCCTGGGTGCCGTTGCCGTGATGGACGTCGAAATCGACGATCGCAGCGCGGCCGATGCCGTACTTGCGCTGGGCGTGACGGGCGGCGATCGCGACATTGTCGAAGAAGCAGAAGCCCAGCGGCTTGCTGACCTCGGCATGATGGCCGGGCGGGCGCACCGCGACAAAGGCGTTTTGATGCTTCCCCGTCATGACCGCATCGGTCGCGGCGACCGCGCCGCCGACGCCGCGCATCACGGCTTCCCAGGTGCCCGGAGACATCGAGGTGTCGCCGTCAAGATAGATCAAGCCGCTGGTCGGCGCGATGTGGCGGAGCTCGCCGACGTAATGTTCGCCATGGCACAGCGTGACGGAATCGAGGCTGCCTTCGGGCGCTTCACCGCGCACCAGCGCCTTGAAGCGATCTTCGCCCAACACTTCGGCGACGGCGCGCAGCCGGTCGGGTCGCTCAGGGTGCCCCGGGGGCGTCAGATGGTCGAGACAGGCGGAGTGCGTCAGAAGAAGGGTCATGCAAATTCCTGGCGCATTCGATTGCGCTTGGCGGGGACCCCTTAATCTAGGCGGTTGGGCGACGCTCGGAAAGAGCCATCGCACCAGGGACAACACCGGTTCGGCGCTCCGGTTCAGTTGATCCGGATGATGCGGCCGCCGCTGGTCGGGCCGACCGGGCTGTTGGCGATGAAATAGGTATGCAGCGCATCGCTGTCGTAGCTGCCGGTTTGCGGCAGGGTGCCGTCCCGAAGCACGGTAAAACCGTCGCCGCCGACGGCGAGGTAGTTGTTGACCGTGACGCGATAGGACGCGGCAGCCTCGATCGGCTGCCCGTTCAGCGACATGCGATCGGTGATGATGCGTTCGCCGTCGCCTTTTGCGTTGTCCCAGGCATAACTGAACCCCTTCGAGACCTGCAGGATCCGCGGCCGCTTCGGATCGAGCCATTGCTGTTCCAGCATGTCCTTGATCTGCTTTCCGCTCAGCGTCAGCGTCACCAACTGGTTGCGGAACGGCTGGCTGGCGAACAGGTCGGCGAACGTCACCGCGCCGTTGTCCCTGCGGGCGATATCCGTGCGCACGCCGCCGGGATTGGTGAAGGCCATCACCGCGCCGCCCTTCTCGGCGGCTGATGTCGCGGCCAACTGGGCGTCGGCGATGATATCGCCGAGCGGACTTTCGCCGGCATGGTTGGGCACGCGCGACAGCGTCTCCGTCACTGCGCCCGCCGGGCGGTTGGCGATCGGGGCGGCGACCCGGTCATAGGCCTCGAGCAGCGCGGTTTGATCGGGATTTTTGTCCAGCTCGGGAACGCGAACGATGTTGTTCTCGGCGCTGGCGCTGACGATGTCGCGGGTGACCGGATCGAGCTTGAGGTCGATGGCGGTGACCAGCGTGCCGTATTTGTCGCCTGACGTGACGAGTCGGCCGTCGATCTCGCAGATATAGGCTTGGTGGGTGTGGCCGGAGATCACGATATCCACGGCCTTGTCGAGCTTCTTGACGATATCGACGATCGGACCTGCGATCGCGGGACACTCGTTGTAATCGCCCGAGGGCATGCCGCCCTGGTGGATCAGAACAACAATCGCCTCGACGCCGCGCGCCTTCAATTCGGGAACCAGGGCGTTCACGGTCTCGACCTCGTCGCGGAATTCGAGCCCGGCTGCGCTCTGCGGCGAGATGATTTGCGGCGTCTCCTTCAGCGTCAGGCCGATGAAGGCGACCGGGATGCCGCCGAACTCACGGATCTCGTAAGGCGGAAACACGGTCTTGCCGCTGGCCTTGTCGATCGTGCTGGCTGCCAGATAGTGGAATTTCGCGCCGGTGAAGGGATGCGGACCCTGGCAGCTATCGACGGGATGACAGCCGCCGTTCTGCATCCGCAGCAGCTCGTCCTTGCCCTCGTCGAATTCGTGGTTGCCTACCGCGGACAGCGCCAGCCCCATCATCGACATCGACTCGATGGTCGGCTCGTCGTGGAACATCGCCGACAGAAACGGGCTGGCGCCGATCAGGTCGCCGGCCGCAACGAAGATCGTGTTGCTGTGGCCGTCGCGGAGCTGGTTGACCAGTGTCGCCATCCGCTCGCTGCCGCCGGCATTGACCGGGAATTTTTTTGTCTTGTCGGCGGGATCGGTGATCCGGATGCCGCCCGGCGGCGGCCGCAAATTGCCGTGGAAATCGTTGATGGCGAGGATGCGCACGTCCACCGGCGGCGGAGTTTGGGCATGGGCCGCCAGCACCGGTGCGAGCATCAACGCTGCAAGGAATGGACGAAGGGGAGTTCTCATGAAAACTGACGTGTAGCCCGCATGAGCGCAGCGATATGCGGGACGAGAGGAAGACCCGGATGTCGCTGCGCTCATCCGGGCTACGGCGCCACAGTAAATATCAGGCGCGACGCTTTTGCGAAGCCCAAAACAAGAAAGGCTTCAATTCTTCTTGCGCGCAAAGAACGCCTTGAAGGCGGCGACCGCTTCCTTGGATCGCATCCGTTCGCCGAACAGATGGCCTTCCTGGTCGATCCGCCGCGTCATGTCTTCCGGCGGCAGCTTCAACAGCTTGCGCGAGATCGCGACCGCTTCGGCCGGCAGGGCGCAGATTTCGCGCGCGACCTTGCGCGCTTCGGCTTCGGTATGTCCGGGCGCCACCACCACGTTGACGAAGCCCGCAGTGTGGGCGTCGTCGGCGGAGAAGGTGCGTCCCATCACCAGCATCGCGAAGGCACGCTGGTGACCCATGGTGCGTGGCATCAGCAGGCTCGACGCGCCCTCGGGCACGAGGCCGAGATTGATGAACGGCGTCTTGAATGTCGCGGTCTTGCTGGCCAGCACGTAGTCGCAATGAAACAGCAAGGTGGTGCCGATCCCGATCGCAATGCCGTCGACGGCGGCGATGATCGGCTTGACGTTGTGGGCGAGCGAATAGAGGAATTTGGCGGCATTGGACGCCCGCGGCGTGTCAGTGTTGTTGGTTCCTTCTTTCAGGAAGTCCTCGAGGTCGTTGCCGGAGGTGAATACGCCGGAGCCTCCGGTGATGACGATGCAGCGGATATTCGGATTGTTCTGCGCAGTGTCGATCGCATCGCTCATCAGGCGATACATGTCCTGGGTAATGGCGTTCTTCTTCTCGGGCCGCCGCAGCGTGATCACGCGCATGGCGTCTTCGTCGGTGACAATGAGGTGCCCGGTCATGAGGGTGTCCCTGAAGCAGGCGGCGACGGTGCCGCGAACGAGTCATCAGGCTACATCCTACATGATCCCTGAAAAGCCCCAAATCGCCGCACCCGTTTTTCTCCTAAAGGATAATGCATTGCAGGTAGCCCGATTTCGGCGCCTGACCGCGATCTCGGCCCGGCCGCGGAGGGGACCTTATGGGCAGCGTTCGCTGGAGCCGTTCTGCGACGAAAACCCGGGCCGATAGTGGCGCCCGTTACGGTAATGCTTTACAAGCGAGAGGTATCGGTTAGGCCGTTTTGCCCACTAAGCGACTGCGGATTTGGCGTGATGAATTGGCCTCGGTGGAATCCAGACCTTGCCGGCAATGCGCGGACGTTGCTGCTGGTGGCGATCGTCGTGGTCGCACTCGGCGTTGCCTTTGTTTTCCTGCCCTCGCCGTGGCGGGGCTTCAATGCCGGCTTCGGACCCGAATGGGATTGCACCGCTCAGGCCAAGGGCGGGCCGACCTGCATCAAGAAGACCGGCCGGCAAGACTGAGGATGCGGTGACGGTGCCGTTTGTCGAAGGTTGATTTGCCCGACGTGGCAAGCGAAAATATCTGCGACAAAGTGGCACGACGGGCAAATCAGCAAAACCTGTCCAGCCCTTCGCGCTAAAATAAATCGCTGGCCTCGTCGGGCAAATCAACTCCACAATTGCCGCCATCCTGTCCCACCAGAGGGGCGTCGGCCATCGTCGCAAACGCGGGGCAGGGAAACGATGGACGCTGATGCTGCGACTGACGAGCGCGGCAAAAGCGTACGGCGAAATCGTTCGGGTCCGACGCCCCGGTGCTGGCGTCAAGTTCGCAAGAGGCGAAAGCTTCGCGCGAATGATGGTGACAAGAAAGCCGATCACCAGGACGAAATCGTATAAGCCGTAAAGCCATTGCGCAGGGAAGGCCGGGTGTTACCGCCAAACCTGTATGCTCATGTGCAGCATTCTGTTGCATCTATCGCACATGAGACCGCGGGTGCGGCGAGCGCCCGGTCTTCCCTGCGCCCTCTGATTTCAGGGGGCCAACGAAATGCAAACTTCGGGCACAGTGTGTCGCGATAACGAGGACACATATTTGGCCGTCGTCCCGGCGAAGGCCGGG
>Ga0209023_10005857_pt1 | contig 13226 bp, 11 predicted proteins | sample LakOneMetagenome_FD_187468 | JGI IMG/M metagenome (GOLD analysis project Ga0209023, IMG submission 187468) | Freshwater and sediment microbial communities from Lake Erie, Canada (SPAdes) (version 2) | ecosystem: Environmental > Aquatic > Freshwater > Lentic | place: Lake Erie, Canada... | reverse complement strand
TATGTCCAGCGCCGCGAGCAGCTCGCCGCCCTGGTGCTGATCATGGATTCGCGCCGCCCGTTCACCGAACTCGATGTCCAGATGCTCGAATGGTTCGCCCCCACCGGCAAGCCGATCCACTGCATCCTCACCAAGGCGGACAAGCTCAACCGCAACGAATCGACCAATGCCCTGCGCCAGGCCAGGATGATGCTCGACAGTTACGTGGATGAAGATGGCGAAGGTTTCCCGTTCACCGTGCAACTGTTTTCCGCGCTCAAGCGCATCGGCATCGACGAGGCCAACGACAAGATCATCGACCTGCTGGGTCTGACCCCGATCGCCGCCGATCCCAACGTGCCGCTGGTCGACCCGGTCGACAGCGACGACTGATTTTTCCCGTCTTTCAGGATTATTCCATGGCCACCCATCCCGTTTCCTATCCCGGCAGCCGCATGCGCCGCATGCGCCGCGATCCCTTTTCGCGCGCTCTGATGCGCGAGCATACCGTCACGGCCGCGGACCTGATCTACCCGGTCTTCATCCTTGACGGCGCCAACGTGCGCCAGCAGGTGGCGTCGATGCCGGGCGTCGAGCGCCTGTCGGTCGACCTGCTGCTGCCGGTGGCCGAAGAATGCGTGGCGCTGGGAATTCCGGCGCTGGCCCTGTTCCCCGTCATCGATGCGTCCAAGAAGACGCCGGACGGCATCGAAGCGACCAATCCGGACGGCCTGGTGCCGCGCGCGGTACGCGCCCTCAAGCAGCGCTTCCCGGAACTGGGCATCGTCACCGACGTCGCGCTCGACCCGTTCACCAGCCACGGCCAGGATGGCTTGATCGATGAGCAGGGCTACGTCGTCAACGATGAAACCATCGCCATGCTGATCCGCCAGGCCCTGTGCCAGGCCGAAGCGGGCGTGGACGTGGTGGCGCCGTCGGACATGATGGACGGGCGCATCGGCGCCATCCGCGCCGCCCTCGAAGCGCAGCGCTTCATCCATACCCGCATCATGGCGTATTCGGCCAAGTATGCCTCGGCGTTCTACGGTCCGTTCCGCGACGCGGTGGGCTCGTCGGGGAACCTGGGCAAGAGCGACAAGAACACTTACCAGATGGACCCGGCCAACAGCGACGAAGCGCTGCGCGAAGTGGCGCTCGACATTGCCGAAGGGGCCGACATGGTGATGGTCAAGCCCGGCATGCCGTATCTCGATATCGTGCGGCGCGTCAAGGATGAATTCAAGGTGCCCACCTTCGCCTACCAGGTCAGCGGGGAATACGCGATGCTCAAGGCGGCCGCCCAGAACGGCTGGCTCGACCATGACAAGGTGATGATGGAAGCGATGATGGCCTTCAAGCGCGCCGGCGCCGATGGCGTGCTGACCTACTTCGCGCGCGATATCGCGCGCCTGCTCAAGGCGCGCGCGTAAGGGCCAGGCTGTGCGGAGATCGCGCGGATGCTCGCGCGGCCCGCACGGCGCGCCCGACCGGCTTCGGCCTACTTCGTGCGCGGCGGCCGGTATCCGGGGAACATTTCCAGATACAGGAAGGCTTCCAGCTCGGCCTGATCCTGGGGCCGCGCACTCATCTTGACCACCCGCTGCAGGCGGTGCGATTCCCAGTCGAAGTCGCCGCTCTTTTCCTTGCGGATGATCTCGATCATTTTCTTCACGATGGCGGTCTCGATATCGCGCTCGGTCCCCAGCTCGACCTCGACCTGCTGCAGCCAGCGCCGCTTGAAGCTGGGATTCCAGCCGCGGAACTTGAGCTGGGCATGGCTGAAGGTCTGGTTGCTCAGGCCAAACACGCCGCCCGTATCGTTTGGATCGCCGCCCTGGCTGCGCCCGTTGGCGGCGGCGATATTGGCCAGCGCATTGCGCATGCCGCGCTCCTTGTCGCTCTCCACCCCGCTCTGCTCTTCTTCGGCCTGGCCGCGCGCGCGCCGGCGCGCGGCGATCGCGTCGGCCATGTCGACCGAGGTGTCGACCTGGGGCTTGGGCGGCTCGGGCGGCTGCGGCGGCTGGCGCCGTTCGTTGGGCACGGTGATGGTGTCGGGCAGGCGCTCGATCTGCACCACTTCGAGGCGGCGCTTGACCGGGTTGACCGGCTTCGGGGGCGCGGCGGCCGCCAATTCTTTCTTCTTCGGCTTGCCCGGCAAGGGCGCGATGTAAGTGATCGCTTCGCCTGCAGGCTTGGCGGCATGCTTGTCGGGCTGGGGCTTGAAGATGTAGAACAGAATCAGCAGCACGTGCAGCAGCAGCGTGACCACCAGCCCGGTGCGGTTGACGCGCGCCTGCCCGTAGACGGGCTCGCGCGCCATCGGCAGACGCTGTCCGCACTGTGCGCACACACCGGTCTGGTCCGGCGAAAAATGGGCGTGTTCACTCAAAATCACAAAGGAAATCCCACAGGAATCGATCAAGGCTGGCATCCGAAGCGCAGTCTACCCGCTTAGCCCGCATTATGCACTGCCGGGCCTGCGCACAGGATACAAGGTCCTTGTGGCAGCGATGTTACGGTATGTTTCAGGATTGTCACAGGGGCCAGCCCCGCCTTTACCTGAATTTACCTCGCCCGGGACGGCAGCTTGCTCAAATTCAGTGTTGCACAGCGGCGCCCATGCCCAGCTGCTCGTCCGCCAGCGGGCCGGAGCCGCTGAAACGGTCCAGATACAGGTAGATGACGGGGGTGATGTACAGCGTGATCACCTGCGAAAACAGCAAGCCGCCCACCACCGCCAGACCGAGCGGCTGGCGCAATTCGGCGCCCGCGCCCAGACCCAGGGCAATCGGCAGGGCCCCCATCAGGGCGGCCAGGGTGGTCATCAGGATGGGCCGGAAGCGCAGCACGCAGGCTTCGCGGATCGCCGCCTGCGGCGTCATGCCGCCATTGCGCTGGGCGTCGAGGGCGAAGTCGATCATCATGATGGCGTTCTTCTTGACGATCCCGATCAGCATCAGGATCCCGATGATGGCGATCATCGTCAAATCGAGGTTGAACAGGCGCAGCGTCAGCAGCGCGCCCACCGCCGCCGAGGGCAGCCCGGCCAGAATGGTCAGCGGGTGGATGTAGCTCTCGTAGAGCACACCGAGCAGCACATAGATCACGCCCACGGCGGCCACGATCAGGATCAGCTGCGACGATTGCGAGTCCTGGAACACGGCCGCGTCGCCGCCGTACTTGGTGATCACCGAGGCAGGCAGCTTCATTTGCACGCCCATCTGGTCGATCTTGGCCGTGGCCACGCCCAGCGGCACGTCCGGCGGCAGGTTGAACGACAGCGTGATCGCCTGCAGCTGGCCCTGGTGATTGACCGAGGTCGGACCGACCGTGCGCTCGACGCTGGCAAACGCCGCCACCTGCACCAGCTGGCCGCTCTTGCTGCGCACGGTCATGCGCCCGAGCGCTTCTTCGGACTGGCGGTCGGCGGCGTCGGCTTCGAGGATCACGTTATAGCTGGCGGTGGGACCGTAAATGGTCGAGACCTGGCGCTCGCCGAAGGCGGCGTACAGCGCGGTGCGCACGTCGGCCAGCTGCACGCCCATGGCATTGGCCTTGTCGCGGTCGATGTTCAAGGTCGCCTGCAGGCCGCGGTTCTGGGCATCGCTGGTGACGTCGCGGAAGGCCGGATCGGCGCGCATGCGCTCGAGGTACTTGGCGGCCCACTCGCCGAGCGCGTCCGACGAGACGCTTTGCAGCGTGTACTGGTAGCGGCTCTTGCTGGGCCGGCCGCCCAGCTGCAGATTCTGCACGGGCGACAGGAACACGGACACCCCGGCGACCTGGCGCAAGCTCTTGCGCAGACCGTCGACCACTTGCGGCATGGGCTGGCGCGCGCCGCGCGGCTTGAGCGCGATGAAGCCGCGCCCCGTATTGCCGCCGCCGGTAAACGACGTCACATCCTGCACATTGGGGTCGGCCCGGATCACGTCGACCACGCGGGTCTGCAATGCCAGCATGGCGTCGGTCGAGGTATCTTCGGCCGCCTCGATACTCATGCGCATCTGGCCCAGGTCTTCCTCTGGGAAGAAGCCTTTCGGGATGGTGGTGTACAGGATCACCGTCAGCACGAAGGTGCCGAGCGCGATCATCAGCACGATGAAGCGGTGCGCCAGCGCCACGTCCAGGGTGCGCGCGTAACTGTCGCGCACGCGCGCGAAAGCGCGCTCGAAGTGCCGCCCGATGAAGCTCTTTTCGCCTTCGCCATGCTCGGCGTGGGCGGGCAGCAGGCGCGAGGCCAGCATCGGCACCAGGGTCAGCGAGACGGCCGCCGACACCAGGATCGACAGCCCCACCACCACGGCAAATTCATGGAACAGCAGGCCGATCACGCCGGGCATGAAGAAGATCGGGATGAACACGGCCACCAGGGACACCGAAATCGAGACGATGGTAAAACCCATCTCGCGCGCGCCGATCAGGGCCGCCTGCATGGGCTTTTTGCCCATCTCGATATGGCGCACGATATTTTCCAGCACCACGATGGCATCGTCGACCACCAGGCCGACCGCCAGCGTAATGCCGAGCAGGGAGATGTTGTCCAGGCTGTAGCCCAGCCAGTACAGCAGGGCCAGCGCACCGAGCAGCGAAATGGGCATCGTCACCGCCGGAATGAAGGTGGCGGCGGCGCGGTGCAGGAACAGGAAGATCACCAGCACCACCAGCATCACGGTCAACCCCAGCGTCAGGTTGACATCGTGGATCGCTTCGCGGATCGAAATCGAACGGTCGTTGACCAGGTTGATCTTGATCGAGGCCGGCACCTGGGCCTGGAAGCGCGGCAGCAGGCGGCGCACGGCGTCGACCACCTGCACGGTGTTGGCGTCGGGCTGGCGCTGCACCAGCAGCACGATCGAGCGCTCGCCGTTGTAGCTGCCATAGGCCTTGACCGACTGGAAGCTGTCCTCGACCTGGGCCACATCGCGCAGGCGCACCGGCTGGCCGGCGCGGGTGGCGACAATCAGATCGGAGAACGCGGCCGCGTTCATCAGCTGGCCATTACCCTGGATCGTCATGGTCTGGCTGGGGCCATCGATGATGCCCAGCGGGGCATTCGAATTGGCCGCGCGCAGCGCCAGCGCCAGTTCATCCATCGACAAATCGCGCGCGCGCAGCAGGTCGGCGTTGGCGCGCACCCGCACGGCGAATTTCTTCTGGCCGTTGACGGTGACCTGGGCCACGCCCGGCAGAGTCGACAGCGAAGGCGCGATCAGGTTTTCGGCATAGTCGTTCAAGTCCGACAGGTTCATCGACGGCGACGTCATGGCCATGAACAGCACGGGCGCGTCGGCCGGATTGACCTTGCGGTAGGACGGCAGTTCCGTCATTTCCTGCGGCAGCTGGCGCTGGGCGCCAAGCAGGGCGGCCTGCACGTCGATCGCGGCCGTATTGATGTTGATCGACGGGTCGAATTCGAGCGTGAGCGAGGTCGAACCCTGGGTGCTGGTCGAGGTGATCACGCTGATGCCGGCGATGGTGGAAAACTGCTTTTCCAGCGGCAGCGCCACCGACGAGGCCATGGTTTCCGGGCTGGCGCCGGACAGGTTGGCCTGGACGTTGATGACAGGGGTGTTATAGCTCGGCAGGGCCGCGACGGGAATGTGCAGGTAGGCGAGGATGCCGACCAGCACCAGGCTGACCGACAGCAGCACCACCATCACGGGGCGGCGGATGCACAGTTCGGACAGGTTCATCGCGCCGCCGTCTTGATGGCGTCGGCCTTGGCGGCCGGTGCGTCGGCCAGCTTGATTCTGCCGCCCGGGCGCAGGTTCTGCTTGCCGTCGGTGATGACTTGTTCATTGCCTTCCAGGCCGCTGACAGCCACGCTCTGGCCGAAGGCGTGCAGGCGCGTGACGGGCACCGCCCTGGCCTTGCGCTCGGCATCGACCACGTAGACCGAAGTGCCGCGCGGGCTGATGATGATGGCCGCCTGGGGAATCACCACCGCATTCTTGAGCGTTTGCAGCGTGATGCGGGCGGTGGCGTACTGGCCCGGCCACAGCTGGTTGGCGCGGTTGGCAAAGCGCGCCTTGGCGCGGATCGCGCCGGCCTGGGTGTTGACGGCATTGTCGACAAAACTGAGCACGCCCGACACCGGCTTGGCGCCGCCGCCCGTGCTTGCCTCCACGGCCAGCGGACCGGCCTGCTGGGCCGCCAGCAGGCCGGCCAGGGCCGATTCGGGCAGGGTGAAGGCGACATCGATCGGATCGAGCTGGGTGATGCTGGTCAGGGCCGTGGCCGGCTGCACCAGGCTGCCGGCGAACACGTCGATCGCGCCCACCCTGCCCGCCTGCGGCGCGCGGATGCTGCTGTAGCTGGCGGCGACCTGCTCGGCCTGCAGCGCGGCGCGGCTGGCGCCGGTGGCGGCGCGGGCGGCGTCGAGCTGGGCACGCAAGGTGTCGAGCGCGCCCTGGGCGATGAAGTGTTGCGCCAATAATTGTTCGCTGCGCGCCACCTGGCGTTCCAGGTCGGCCACCGCGGCGCTGTCGCGCCGGATCTGGGCGTCGGCCTTGCTGACGTTGGCCCGCTCGCTGCGGTCGTCGAGGGTGAACAGCAAGTCGCCCGCCTTGACGAACTGGCCTTCGCGGATGTGCACCTTGCGTATCGTGCTGGTGGTCTGCGGGTGCAGCAGCACGCTGGCCACCGGGGTCACGCTGCCGCTGGCGGTCAGGACCACGGGCACGTCCTGGCGCTGGGGCATGATCACATTGACCACGGTCGGCGCTTGTTCGCCCTTGCCGCCCTCGCCCTTGGCGGCGGGTGCATCGGCGCGGGTCAGGCGCCAGCCGACGCCGGCAACGATGGCGACAGCGGCGAGGGACAGGAGGATGGCGGTGGTTTTTTTCATTTTTTTCGTCTGGCGCGCGGGCTGGTCTGCGCGGTAGGTCCAAGGAACATGCTTATTTGCCGGGGTAATAGGTGGGCAGCACGAGGGTGACCTCGAGCCCGCCGTCGGGGTGGTTGGCCAGCGCGATCGAGCCGCCGTGCTGCTCGGCGATATTGCGCGCGATCGTCAAGCCCAGGCCGGTGCCGCCCGATTCGCGCGAACGCGAGGTTTCGACGCGGTAGAACGGTTCGAACACGCGCGCCAGCTCGCCCGGCGCGATGCCGGGGCCGTTGTCGCGGATCCGGATGCGCGCCGAGCCCGACACCGCATCGACCGTGACCTGGGCTTGCTGGCCATACTTGACGGCATTGTCGATCAGGTTCACCAGACAGCGCCGCAGCGCCATCGGGCGCCCCAGCAAGGCTTTTTTGGCGTTGCCGTGCACCACCACCTGCTGGCCCGCATCGGTGGCGTCGCAGCACACGCTGCCGAGCAGCGAATCGAGGTCGAGCGGCGCCATGGTTTCGGCGCTGTCCATCGAGCGCGCCAGGTCCAGGCCTTCGCGCACCATTTCCTGCATGGCCGACAGGTCGCCCACCAGGCGCTGCTGGAGCTCGGGGTCGCCCACCTTTTCCAGGCGCAGGCGCATGCGCGTGAGCGGCGTTTGCAAGTCGTGCGTGATGGCCGCGAGCATCTGGGTGCGCTGGAAAATGTACTGGCGGATGCGCGCCTGCATGGCATTGAAGGCGGCGCTGGCCTGGCGGATTTCGGACGCCCCGGCCAGCGACAGCGGCGGATGGTTGATGTCGTTGCCGAGGTCCTTGGCGGCCTGGGCCAGCTGCTTGAGGGGCCGGGTGGTCATGCGCGCCACCAGGTAGGCCAGCACCGTGATACTGGCCAGGAACATGGCAATGATCATGCGGTAGTCGGAAAACTCGGCCAGCACCGACGACGCCGGCGGCAGGATCTGCAGGCGCAGCAGTTCGCCGTCGCGCATGCGCACGTTGACGCTTTCGCACACGCCCGGCCAGACCCGGCGCATCGATCCGAACATGCTGTGCTGGATGCGCGGCACGTCGCAGGCGGGCGGGCGCAGCGCCACCGTTTGCAGCTGGTACTGCTTGCCGATGCGCGCGGCCAGCGCGGCCGTGAAGCGCGATGGCGCGCCCGCCACCGGCAATTGTTCGGTCGCTTCTTCCAGGCGGATGCCGGGGCGGTTGGCCGACAGCAGGTAGGCCGCGCGCGCCGAGGCGGGCACGATCTCGGCCGAAAAGATCAGTTGCTCGGAGCGCTCCAGCGCCTGGTTGTCGCGGTATTCGCGAAAGATCTCGTTGTGCTGCTCTTCGACCAGCAACTGGGTCAGGATGGCCGACACGACCGTGCCCAGCAGCAGGGTCAGAAACACGCGCCCGGTCATCGAGCTGAAAAACGCCTTCACGCCGATGGCTCCACCGTCACCTGGCCGGCCAGCACATAGCCGCCGTTGCGCACCGTCTTGATGATCTGCGGCAGGCGCGCATCTTCGCCCAGCTTCTGGCGCAGGCGGCTGATCTGGATGTCGACCGAGCGGTCGAAGGGATCGGCGTCGCGGCCCTGGGTCAGGTTGAGCAGCTGGTCGCGGTTGAGCACGCGGTTGGGATGCTCGAGGAAGACGCGCAAGAGGCGAAATTCCGCGCCCGACAGCATGATCACGATGCCCTGGGGATTGAGCAGATGGCGCGCGGTCAGGTCCAGGGTCCAGCCGGAAAAGCGCATCTGCTGGGCGTGTTCGGACGGCGTATTCGACGGCATCGCATGGCTGCGGCGCAGCACGCTGCGGATGCGCGCCAGCAGTTCGCGCGGCTCGAACGGCTTGGGCAGATAATCGTCGGCGCCCATTTCCAGGCCCAGGATGCGGTCCAGCGGTTCGTTGCGCGCGGTCAGCATGATGACCGGCAGGGTCGAATTGGCGCGCAGCTTGCGGCACAGGGTCAGGCCATCGTCGCCTGGCAAGTTCAGATCGAGCACGATCAGGTCGGGACGGGCATCGTCGAGCATCTTCCACATGCCGGTGCCGTCGGCCGCGGCCAGAGCCCGGTAGCCGTTCGTTTCCAGGTAATCGGCCAGCAACGAGCGGATATCGCGGTCGTCGTCGACGATCAGAATGGTAGAGGGATTATCCATGACCGCAATTATGTCGGCTTGGCGCCAGTCTGAATAGCGTATTTGTATCGGCATGTATATACGGCGGCGGCCGAAACAAATCGATACAAACTGCCCGGCAGCGGAAACGCGCCGTTGACATGGCCCTTCCATGATGGTCCTGCACCTTCGCACATTCTCACCCAAAGGAACCACCATGAACACCTTGCGCAACACGCTGCTGGCCGGCCTGGCCGCCCTCACCCTGGGCGGCGCCGCCCAGGCTGCCCCTGCCGGCGACGGCGCCCCCACCCATCAACAATGGGCCGAACGGGCGGCCGCACGCACCCAGCAGTTGCATGACGCGCTGCACCTGACCTCGGCCCAGGAAACGGCATGGAACAATTATCAACAGGCGCTGCCGAAACGCGGTGCCGAGCGACCCGCGCGCGCCGACTGGAAGGCCATGAGCGCCCCCGAGCGGCTCGAGCGCCAGATCGCCATGGCGCGCCAGCATACCGAGGCCATGCAAGCGCGCCTGGCCGCGCTGCAACCACTGTATGCGAGCTTCACGCCGGAGCAGAAAAAACTGTTCGATGCGCGCGCCATGGGCCGCGGGCACCACCGCCATCACGGTATGCAGCGCGGGCAAGGCTGAAACGCCTGGCGCGAATGTCGGCAAATTGTAACGAGAGCGTGCCGAAATAGCGGGTAACGCTGGTCTGTGCCTGGTCCTCGGTGTATGCTGGCCCAACTATCTGTAGGGCAAGATTGCAACATACGGGATCAAGCATGGACAAGCACATCTACGACAAGACCGACAAGGGCCGCGCCGAAATCGCGACCCGGCAATATCATCTCCCTGCCAAGCAGCGCTCGCTGCTGCTGATGATCGACGGCCACCGCTCGATCGAGACGCTGATGAAGAGTTTCGGACCGCTTGGCCTGGGCGTCGACAATGTCACCGAACTGCTCAACGACGGCATGATCGTGCTGATCGACGATGGCGCGCCCGATCCGGGACCGGAAACCATCACCCCGCACAAGCCGAGCATGTCGGCGCAGGCGCGCATGGCGGCGCGGCGCAAGGCGGCGGTGGACCGTTCGCTGCACGAGCAGGAACTGGCCAACAGCCCGGACACCATCATGGGCAGCGCCGACGCGGCCTCGCCGCCCGGCATGACCGATGCCGAGCGCCACATGGCGCTGCAGGATTTCTATACCCAGACCATCAAGAGCACGCTGGGCCTGCGCGGCATGATGCTGCAGCTGAAGGTGGAAAAATGCGCCGGCCTGGCCGACTTCCGCGCGCTGCGCGACACCTATGTCGAGGCAGTGCTGAAGGCCAAGGGCCGCGAAATGGCGCTGAGCCTGTCGGGCCGCCTGGACCAGTTGCTGGGCGAGCCGGGCAAGCCGGTCTGACCTTTACTTGAGCTTGGACAGGGATGCGCCGAAGGCGCGCGCATCCTGGTAGCCCACCACGCGGCTGGCGGCAATTTCTTGGCCGTCACGCCCGAACAGGATGATGCCTGGCGGTCCGAACAGCTTGAAGCGGCGCAGCATGGCCTTGTCATCGGCATCGTTGGCCGTCACGTCCACTTGCAGCAGCAAGGTGTCGGCCAGCTGACGGCGCACGCCGGCGTCGACGAAGGTCAGCTTTTCCATTTCCTTGCACGACACGCACCAGTCAGCGTAAAAATCGAGCATGGCCGTGCGGCCCGCGTTGGCCGCCAGCGCCGCGTCGAGCTCGGCCACGGTCTTGACGCGCTTGAACACCAGGCCCTCGGCCGGCGCGCCGCGCAGATGCGCCAGCGGCGCGAGCGGATCGCGCCCGCCGCTGGCAGCGCCCATCAGTTGCAGGGCGCCCAGGATGGCAAGCATGGCCGACACCGTCAGCATGGCCCAGTGGCGCGTGGTGCGCGCCAGGTAGGCGCCGTAGCCCAGCAGGAGCACGCTCCACAGCAGCATTTGCAGCGCGCCGGGCAGCACCGGCGACACCAGCCACAGGGCCACTGCCAGCATCAGCACGCCGAAGCATTTCTTGACCTGGTCCATCCACGCGCCCGCGTGCGGCAGCAGCGCGCCGGCCGACAATCCCACCAGCAGCAGCGGGATGCTCATCCCGGCCGCCATCGAAAACAGGGCCACGCCGCCGATGACGACGTCGCGCGTCTGGCCGATGTACACCAGGGCACCGACCAGGGGCGCGGCCACGCAGGGTCCGACGATCAGGGCCGAGACGGCGCCCATGGCGAACACGCCCGCGAAACGGCCGGCCGACAGGCGGCCCGAGGCGCCCGCCAGCCGGGTCTGCAGCGCGCCAGGCAACTGCAGCTGATACACGCCGAACATGGACAGCGACATGGCGGCCATCAGCACGCCGATGGTGCCGAGCACCCAGGGGTTTTGCAGCGAGGCCGTCATGCTTTCGCCCAGCAGGCCGGCCAGCACGCCGAGGAGGGTGTAGACCAGGGCCATGCCAAGCGAATACGACACGGCCAGGGCAAAGCCGCGCGCGCGGGTCACCCGTTCGCCGCCGCCGACAATGATCGAGGCGAGAATCGGCACCATCGGCAGCACGCAGGGTGTGAACGACAGGCCCAGGCCCAGCAGGATGAAGGCGGGGATGATGACCAGCAGCTTGCCTCCGCTGAGCACGGCGGCAAAGCCGCCCTGGACGGTGCCGCGTTCGGGATCGGCCGCGGGACCGGCGCTGCCGGGGGCGCTGGCGCCGCTCGCTGGAGCCGGGCCGGGCACGCTGGCGGCGCCGCGCTCACTGTTGGCACTGGCGGCGGCTGCGCGACCGGTCGGCGGGGGCGCGTCAGCGCGCGGCGTGGCGGGCGCCGGATCGGCTGCCAGCACTGCAGGCGCCCTGACCTCACCCGCCGCGCTGGCGCCGACCAGGCGCGCGCTCGCATCCTGGGGGGCATAGCACAGGCCGGCATCGGCGCAGCCTTGCGAGGTGACGGTCAAGGTGTACATGCCGGCTGCCTTGACCGGCAGCTTGATGGTCACGCTGCCGCGATAGGTTTCCACGTCTTTCTGGAACGTTTCGTCAAATTTGACTTTACCGTGCGGGAAAACAGGATCGCCCAGGGTGGCGCCGCTGGCGCGGAATTTGAAGCGTTCCCGGTACATGTAGTAGCCGTCGGCGATGTCGTAGGTGACAGCGACGGTCTCGGGATCGAGCATGCGCGCCGAGAAACGGAAGGCGACATCGGGTTCGAGGTAATCGTCGGCGGCGCGGGCGGACCCGGTCAGCGCAATGGTGGTGACAAACAGCAGCAGCGCGAACGCAGCCTTGAAAAAATGACGTGACATGACTTCCTTTCGCTGGGCGAAGCAGCATCTTACACCGGAGGCAAGGTTCTCGCCCGAGGTGCATTATTTGCCCAGCGACAGGATGGGGCCGCAGGCCCCCTGGCGCTTACTGACGCGGCTTGGACGGCGGCGGCGGCGGCAGATTGGTCACGCCGCAATCGCCGTAGCGCGAGCACTGGTCTTCGGCCATCGGGGTCATGGTGGAGTCGTCGAGCTTGTCGATCGCCAGAGCGGCAGTACTGACCAGCAGGGCGGCGGCAGCTAGAAACAGCTTGTTCATCATCGCGCATTCCTTCAAGAGACAGGTGCGAGATTGCACCATCGGATCACTGTAAGGGACGCACAATACGGCGTCAATCAATGTTGACAAATAATCCAAGCAAACAGCATAACTGTTGCACAAAACGCAAAACGCCCGCTGGAAACCAGCGGGCGTTTTGCGAATGCCAGGACTGATTACTCAGCCGTTGGCGCTGCATCGACGTCCGAGACTTCAGGACGGTCCAGCAGTTCGACGTAAGCCATCGGTGCATTGTCGCCAACGCGGAAACCCATTTTCAGGATACGCAGATAGCCACCGTTACGGTTGGCGTAGCGTGGGCCCAGTTCGGCGAACAGCTTGAGGACCATTTCGCGGTCGCGCAGACGCGAGAATGCCAGACGCTTGTTGGCCAGGGTATCGGTCTTGCCCAGGGTCAGGATCGGCTCGATGACGCGGCGCAGTTCCTTGGCTTTTGGCACGGTGGTTTTGATGGCTTCATGACGCAGCAGGGAAACGGTCATGTTGCGCAGCATAGCCAGGCGGTGGGACGAAGTACGATTGAGCTTGCGAAGGCCGTGACGGTGACGCATGGTAATTCCTTTCGAGTTGTTTAAATCCAGCTCTTCGATCAGCTTGCGCTGCGGGCCGGTTGATAGAGGTTAAATCCCGGGGCACCCGCCCCGGGGGGACTGCTATTACTTCTCCAGACCGGCAGGT
>Ga0209023_10005856_pt1 | contig 13229 bp, 9 predicted proteins | sample LakOneMetagenome_FD_187468 | JGI IMG/M metagenome (GOLD analysis project Ga0209023, IMG submission 187468) | Freshwater and sediment microbial communities from Lake Erie, Canada (SPAdes) (version 2) | ecosystem: Environmental > Aquatic > Freshwater > Lentic | place: Lake Erie, Canada | collected... | reverse complement strand
GGGGGCGGCGTCGTCGGTGAGCGCCTGCCAGTGTGCGCGCGCCTCGGCGGTATCGAGGCGGCGGAGCTTGCCGAAATCGGCGAGCGCGGTGTCGAGCAGTGCCGCACGCGCTTCGACCGAGGGGGCGAAGCCTTCGAGGCGGAGCAGCGTCAATGCGGGGAGGTGCGCCGCACCCGAGACTTCGGCGGCGGTGCCGCACGCGGTGCATAGTGCGGCGACGGCGCGTGCATCGTCGAGGCTGTCGAGCGCCAAGGTCAGCGCGGTGGCGGGGGCGGGCATGACCTTGAGGCTGACCTGGGTGAGCGCGGCGAGGCTGCCCCATGAGCCGGCGAGCAGCTTGGGGAGATCGAAGCCGGTTACGTTCTTGACGACGCGGCCACCGGCGCGGAACGCCACGCCGCGCCCGTTGACGGCGTTGAAGCCGAGGAAATGGTCGCGCACTGCGCCGACGCTCAAGCGGCGCGGGCCGGCAAGGTTCGCGGCGATGACGCCGCCGATGGTTGAATTGGAGGCTGTCGAAGTTGCGTTGAACAATCCCCGCTCATCCCGAGCGAAGTCGAGGGACACGCCCAACTGTCGGTTCGTCCCTCGACTTCGCTCGGGATGAGCGGGGTTTAGGGATTCAGTTTCCGCGAAATCGGGTCTGGTGCCACGCAGTGCGGGTTCGAACGCGAGGTGTTGGCCACGCGTGGCGAGCAGGTCGGTGATGGTGGCGAGCGGCACGCCGGCTTCGACGGTCAACACCAGTTCGTCGGGTTCATAGGCAATGATGCGGTCGAGCCCCGAAAGGTCGAGCCGTGCGGCGCCCGGGTCGGCAGCGCCGGTCGCGTGCAGCGTGTCGCCGCCGGTGATGCGCAGCCGTGTGCCCAGCGCCTGGGCATCGCGCACCATGTCGGCGACTTCGTCGGCGCTGGTCGGGGCGAGGCGCATCAGAAACGCGGCAGTTCGGGGAAACGCACTTTGCCGCCGTGGACGTGCACTTGCCCCATTTCGGCGCAGCGGTGGAGCAGCGGAAAGACCTTGCCGGGGTTGAGGCGGCCGGCGGGGTCGAACGCGGCTTTCAAGGCGCGCTGCTGGTCGAGGTCGTCGTCGCCGAACATGTCGCACATCAGGTCGCGCTTTTCGACGCCGACGCCGTGCTCGCCGGTGAGCACGCCGCCGACCGCGACGCACAGCCGCAGGATATCGGCGCCCATCGCTTCGGCCTGCGCCAATGAGTCGGGCAGGTTTGAATCGTAGAGGATCAGCGGGTGGAGGTTGCCGTCGCCGGCGTGGAAGACGTTGACGACGGGCAGGCCGTATTGATCCGAAAGCCGCGCCATTTCGGTGAGCACGTGCGGCAGTTCGCGGCGCGGGATGGTGCCATCGATGCAGAAATAATCGGGCGCGAGGCGGCCCACCGCCGGAAACGCCGCCTTGCGCCCGGCCCAGAAGCGCAGCCGTTCTTCCTCGCTGTTCGAGGTGGCGACCGAGGTCGCGGCGTTGGCGCGCGCAATCGCCTCGATTTCAGCGCAGAGGTGGTTGCATTCGGCGTGCACGCCATCGAGTTCGACGATGAGCAAGCCCGCGACATCGCGTGGATAACCGGCGTGGACGAAATCTTCGGCGGCGTTGACGGCGGCGCGGTCCATCAGTTCCATGCCGGCGGGGATGATGCCGGCGGCGATGACCGCGGCGACGCAGCGCGCGGCGTCCTCGATGGCGGCAAAGCCGATGAGCAGCGCGCGCGCGGTTTGCGGGGTGGGGAGGATGCGCACGGTGACTTGCGTGACGATGCCGAGCAGCCCTTCGGAGCCGATGACGACACCGCGCAAATCATAGCCATTGTCGCCCATCGCCTTGCCGCCGAGCGTGACGATTTCGCCATCGGGGAGGACGAGTTCGACACCCAGGATGTTGTTCGTCGTTAGCCCGTATTTAAGGCAGTGCACGCCGCCCGAGTTTTCGGCGACATTGCCGCCGATCGTGCAGGCGATCTGGCTCGACGGATCGGGGGCGTAGTAGAAACCCTGGGCCTCGACGGCGCGGGTGATCGCGAGGTTGGTAACGCCGGGTTGGACGGTGGCGCAGCGGTTTTGATAGTCGATTTCGAGGACGCGGCTGAGTTTGGACATGCCGATGAGGATGGCGTCGGCCAAGGGTAAGGCGCCGCCCGACAGCGAGGTGCCGGCGCCGCGCGGCACGACGCTGACGCCGTGCGTGTGGCACCAGCGCAGGACGGCGGCGACTTCGGCGGTGGTCGATGGGAGGACGGTGGCGAGCGGGATTTGCGCATAAGCTGTCAGCGCGTCCGATTCGAAGACGCGGAGTGCGGCGGGGTCATCGATCACCGCATCGGGCGCGACGAGGCTGCGCAGCGCGGCGACGATTTCGGCGCGGCGGGCAAGCGTGGTCGCGTCGGGGGCGGGCATTTGCATGGCGCGAGCATTGCCGTGTGGTGAAGTGGGGTGCAAGCGAAAGGCGGTTTGGGCGGAGACAGTGCACCCACCCCCGACCACTCCCTGGGAGGGAGGGGGCAGGAAGAAGATCGCTGACTTGGCTCCCCTCCCTCCCAGGGAGGGGTTGGGGGTGGGTACCCGCCGGCGGCGCTTACTGCGCGGTGTAGCCGCCGTCGATGACGAGTTCGGCGCCGGTCATGAAGCTCGATTCGTCCGAGGCGAGGAAGACCATCGCGTCGGCGATCTCCCGCGGGACACCGAGCCGCGCCAGCGGGTGCGCGGCAATGAGCTGGTCGCGCATTTCATTGGGGCTTTCGGATTCGCGGATCGCGGTCGCCACCATCGGGGTTTCGATGAAGCCGGGGTGGACCGAATTGACGCGGATGTTGAGCGGCGCCCATTCGACCGCGGCGGCCTTGGTAAGCAGCACGACGCCGCCTTTCGACGCGCAATAGGCGGCGGCGCCGGCAAAGCCGACCTTGCCGAGGATCGAGGACAGGTTGATGATCGAGCCGCCGCGTTCGGCCATCGCCTCGCCGCCGTAGCGGATGCCGAGAAAGACGCCGTCGAGGTTGACCGACATCATTGTGCGCCAGTCTGCGAGCGTGTGCGTCATCAGTTCCATGCCGCGCATCGCGATGCCGGCGTTGTTGACCAGCACGTCGAGTTTGCCGAAACGATCGAGCGTCGCGGCGATGGCGGCCTGCCAATCGGCCTCGATCGCGACGTCATGCGGGACGAAATGCGCGCTGCCGCCTTCGCCGGTAATGGCGAGTGCGGTCGCCTTGCCGGCGTCATGGTCGCGGTCGCTGAGCACGACATGCGCGCCTTCGCGCGCCAGCCGCCGCGCGGTTTCGGCGCCCAGCCCCATCGCGGCGCCGGTGACGAGCGCGACTTTTCCCGCGACGCGGCCGTGTGTTTTGGTCATCTGGAACTCCCCATCGGTTGGTTTTTCCAATGGTTAGGCGGGCGCGCGCCAGACTGCAACGGGGCGTCAGACCTTGTCGGCGTAAATCATCCGGCCATGGCCAAGCTGGTCGAGCACGGGCTTGAGGTCATTGGTCGACAGCGCGAAACAGCCCTGGCTGCGGCCGAGTTTGCCGGTGACCTGGACAATCGACGGGCTGACATACCAGGCGGCGTGGACGACGATGGCGCGTGGTTCGGCAGCGTCGTTGGTCGGGTCGAGCCCGGCGAGGCGCATCGACTGGCCGTGCTTGCCGACGTAGAAATCACCGGTGACATAGGCGCCGGGGGACGAGGCGTTCGAGCCTTCGGTATTCGACCAGCGCGACAGCCAGCCGGTGTGCGCCGGGTCCGAACCGCGACCATGCGCGACGAGATAGGTGGTGGTCGCGCCGCTGGCGATGTCGATGATGTGGAAGCGCGGGTCGCGCGAGGCGCGGGTGTAATCGACGACGCCGATCTTGTCGGCGTGCGCGACGCTGGCGCGGTGGCGACCGAGTGCGGCGAGTGCGCGGGCGCGCAATACCGGGTCAACGCTGGCGACTGCCGCGGCGCGTGCGGCGGCGGGCAGCATCAGCATGCCGCTGGCCACGAGCGCGCCGCCGAGCAGGCGGCGGCGGCTGAGATCGGGGGTGATCATTTTCATGTGGATAACATAGGCCAATGCCCCGGCGCTGCCAGCAAAATTCCCGCCAGCTGTGCCTTGGCTGCGATGAGCCGAGGGTGAACGGCGTCATTTGATGCGTTCGCCGCCTTTGATGACGCCGGTGATGTGTTCGAGCAGCGCGATGTTGGCCAAGGCATCGCCTTCGACCGCGACCATATCGGCGTAGCGGCCCGGTGCGACGGCGCCAACGTCGCGCGACCAGCCGAGCAGTTCGGCGGCGCGGACGGTGGCCGACTGGATCGCCTGCATCGGAGACATGCCGTAGCGCACCATATAGGCGAATTGTTTGGCATTATCGCCATGCGGATAGACGCCGGCGTCGGTGCCATACGCCATTTTGACGCCGGCCTTGAGCGCCTTGGTGAAGCCGGCGCGTTGCGCGTCGGTGGTTTCGCGGTTCTTGCGCAGATAATCGGCGGGCCAGCCGTCGCGCGTGCCGATTTCTTCGATGTAATCGCCGTCGTAAATGTCCATCACCAGCCAGACGCCCTTGGCCTTGGCCAGCGCGATGCCTTCGTCGTCGATCAGCGAGGCGTGTTCGACCGAGCGAACGCCGGCGCGGATCGCCGCTTTGATACCTTCGGCGCCGTGCGCGTGCGCGGTGGCGTAGCTGCCCGCGCGCACCGCTTCGGCGACGCCGGCGCGCATTTCGGCTTCGGTCAGTTCAAGCTGCCCGGGTTCGGCGCCGATCGCCAGCACCGCGCCGGTGGCGATGAATTTGAGGCTGTCGGCGCCGTGCTGGAACAGGTTGCGCGCCTTGACGCCCATGTCATTGGCGTCGGTCACCACGCCGACGCGCATATCGGCGGGCACGGTGACATCGGGGGCGAGGCCGGTGACCTCGCCGCCGCCGCCGGGTGCGGTCAGGTACGCGCCGACGGTGTTCATGCGCGGGCCGGGGACCTTGCCGCTGTTGATCGCGTCGCGCAGCGCGATATCGATAAAGGCGCGGTAATTGCCGACATTATGGACGGTGGTGAACCCGGCGTTGAGCGTTTTGCGGGCGTTTTCGGCGCCGATCAGCACGGTTTCGGCGGCCGAATGCAGCAACGGTTCGGCGACATTGTTCGACGTTTCAACATCGGCGAGATGCGTGTGCATGTCGATGAGGCCGGGCAGCACCATATAAGCCGACCAATCGGTGACCGCGCTGCCGGCGGGCGGCGCTGAATACGGCGCGACGCTGACGATGCGGCCCTTGTCGATGGTGATGAGTTGATCGGTGAGCACGCGGCCGGCGATGACATCGACGAGCTTGCCGGCGCGGACATAGCTTGCGGCGTGTGCCGCGCCCGCCAATTGTAGCGCCAGCGCCACAGCCGCAAATTTGGTCAAAATTGCTTTCACCGCGCCGCTTCCCTTGCCCCGCACCGCCGCGCATAAGGGCGCATAAACCAAAGGATGTCGAGATGCCCATGCCGACCAAATTGCTGTTGACCGCCGCTGCCGTGTTGCTGGCGTTGCCCGCGCTGGCCGCCAGCCCCGATGCGCCGAACGCGGCGCAGATTGCCGAGGCCAAGGCACTGCTCGGGCGCGGTGTGGCATTCAACACCGCGCAGGGCCAGCGCAAGACGGTCGATTATGCCAATTTCCTCGCCGGTGAATTGAAAGCGGCAGGGTTCAAAGCGTCGGATATCACGATCACGCCGGTGGGCGACACCGCGACCTTGACGCTGCGCTACGCCGGCAAGGGCGGCAAGCGGCCGATGGTGGTGACCGGCCATATGGATGTTGTCGCCGCCGACCCCAAGGACTGGACGCGCGATCCGTTCACCATGGTCGAGGAGGGCGGCTATCTGTTCGGGCGCGGGGTCGAGGATAACAAGTTCGACGTTTCGATGGTGGTCGCGACGCTGATGCGGCTCAAGCGCGAGGGGTTTGTGCCTGATCGCGACATTTATTTGATGCTTTCGGGCGACGAGGAGACGGTGGGCGATACCGCGCCGTTGCAGGCCAAGGTGGCAAAGGCGGCAAACGCCGAATTCATGCTCAATTCGGACGGCGGCGGTGGCGAACTTGGCGCGAACAACGCACCGATCGGGTACGGCGTCCAAGGCGCCGAAAAAGCTTACGCCGATTATGAAGTGAGCTTCACCAGCCCCGGTGGGCATAGCAGTGCGCCGCGCCCCGATAACGCCATCAACAATGTCGCGCGCGCCGCGCTGGCGATTGCCGCCTATGCGTTTCCGGTGATGTCGAACGAATGGACGCTGGGCAGTTTCGCCGCGGCGGGCAAGACGACGCCGGCACCGATGGGGCCGGCGATGCTGGCGTTTGCCGCGAACCCCAAGGATGCGGCGGCGGCGGCGACGCTGTCGGGCGATCCGATGGTTGTCGGGCAACTCCGCACGACCTGTGTGTCCACCATGATCAACGGCGGCCATGCCCCCAACGCGCTGCCGCAGCGCGCCGCGCTCAACATCAATTGCCGGATTTTCCCCGGCGTCAAGGTCGAGGATGTGCGGCTCAAGCTGACCGAACTGGTCAAGGCCAAGCAAGGCGCGGGCGAGCCCGAGGTGCAGGTCAAGCTGGTCGGCGGCTGGGTCGCGGGCGATGCCTCGCCGCTGCGCCCCGATGTCATGGGCGCGCTGACCGCGGCGGTGCAGACGCGCTATCCGGGGATTGCCGTGGTGCCGGCGATGTCATCGGGCGCGACCGACAGCGTGTTTTATCGCGCGCTGGGCATCCCGAGTTACGGAACGGCGGCGCTGTTCATGAAGCCCGAGGACGGGTTTGCGCACGGGTTGAACGAGCGTGTGCCGGTCGAAGCGATTCCCGGCGCGTTGCAGCAGTGGCATGAAGTGATTACGACGCTGGCGAAATAGCGACCTTACTTCTCCCTCCCCCCACGGCGAAGCCGTAGAGTGGGGAGGGTCGGGGTGGGGGCGCGCGGCACCAATAATCCCAACCACCCGCCGTCATTCCCGCGAAAGCGGGAACGCAAGGTCACTGCCGCCCGAAACGTCAGAGCAAGCGACTTTGGATTCCCGCTTTCGCGGGAATGACGAAATTTGGGTGCGAGGCGCCACTGTTCTCCCACCCCGACCCTCCCCGCTCTCGGTTCGCTGCGCTCACCGGGGGGGAGGGGGAAGAAGGGTGTTGACCCAGCGTTCGGCGAGTGCGGCGGCTTCGGCGGCGGTGAATGTTGCGGCGTCGAGGCTGCGTTCGAGCCACAGCCCGTCGATCAGCGCGCTGAGGCCGATCGCGGCGAGGCGGGTTTCGGTGGCGTTACAGGCGGCGATGAGCGCTTCGATTTGCGCGCGGGTGGCGGCGGATTGCGCGGCGTGGATGGCGGCGATTTCGGGTTTGGCGTGCGCGAGCGCCCAGAACGCGGCCCAGGTGGCGAGGAGTTCGGGGTCGCTGATCGGCGGGGCGAAATTGGCCTCGACATAGGCGCGCAGGCGCGCGCGGGGGTCATCACCCGCTGCCGCGACGGCGGCATCGAGCAGGCCGGTGATGCGGTCGCCCGTGGCGCGGTAGGTCGCGGCGATGAGGTCATCGATGCCGGTGAAATAATGCGTCAGCAGCCCCGCCGAGACACCGGCTTCGCGCGCCACCATGCGCACCGAAATGCCGCCGGCGCCGTGGCTGGCGAGGCAGCGCGCGGTCGCGGCGATCAGCGCGTCGCGGCGGAACTGTTCGCCTTCGCGGGAGAATTGCGCGCGTGCCAATGTCGATCCCTTGCCAGCGTTGTTGGCTTGTTATACACGTGTAAAACAATTTGGGAAGCCAGCGATGACGACCGCCAATTTCGACCCGCTTGAAGGCCGCTCGCTGCCCGCGTGGCTGTATCACGATGCCGAATTTTTCAATGTCGAGATGGCGCGCGTGCTGCGGCCGTCGTGGCAGATTGTCTGCCATGTCAGCGAGATTGCCGGGGCGGGCGACTGGGCAACGCTGGAGTTGCTGGGCGAGAGCGTACTGGTCATTCGCGGGCAGGACGGCGTGGTGCGGGCGTTTGCCAATGTTTGCCGGCATCGCGCGTCGCGGCTGGTCGACGGGGTGAGCGGCTGCGCGAAGAAGCTCGTTTGCCCGTATCATGCTTGGGTCTATGAGAATGATGGCCGGTTGTCGGGCGTGCCGTTTGCCAGCCAGTATCCAGGGCTCGACAAGGCCGCGCACGGGCTGTTTGCGGTCGAGCATGAAATCTGGAACGGCTTTGTTTTCATCCGGCTCGAAGGCGGCGGGCCGTCGGTGGCGGCGATGATGGCGCCGCATGAGGCGGAGATTGCGCCGTATCGTTTTGGCGATCTGCGACGCTTCGGCACGCCGACGCTGCGGCCGCGCGGCGTCAACTGGAAGAATGTCGGCGACAATTATTCGGACGCGCTGCACGTGCCGTTCGCGCATCCGGGGCTAAAATCGCTGTTTGGCAGCGACTACACCATCGAAGCGGGCGACCATGTCGACCGGTTGGTGGGGACGCTGCACGACGAGCCGCGCGCCAGCCTGTCGGAACACGCCTATCACCGCATCAAGCCGCGCGCCGAACATTTGCCCGACAGCGCGCAGAACCGCTGGCTGTACTTCAAGCTGTGGCCCAATATCGCGTTCGATATCTATCCCGATCAGGTCGATTTCATGCAGTGGCTGCCGTTGACGCCGACGACGACGCTGATCCGCGAAATGTCGTATGCGCTGCCCGACGATCGCCGCGCGATGAAGGCGGCACGCTATCTCAACTGGCGGATCAACCGCCAGGTCAACGCCGAGGATACGCTGCTGATTTCGCGCGTGCAGGCGGGGATGGCCTCGCAGTTTTTCACCAGCGGGCCGTTGGGGGAGTCCGAGGTGTGCTTGAAGTCGTTCGCGCGCAAATTGCGCCAACTCATCCCCGAAGCGCGGTTAGAGCGCGCGCCTGCACCCGGTTGGAGCCACACATGACCTATGACGTTGTTATCATCGGTGGCGGCCATAACGGGCTGACCTGTGCCTTCTATCTGGCGCGGGCGGGGATGAAGGTGCGCGTGCTCGAACGGCGCGCGATTGTCGGCGGTGCGGCGGTGACCGAGGAATTTCACCCCGGATTCCGCAATTCGGTGGCGAGTTACACGGTGTCGCTGCTCAACCCCAAGGTGATTGCCGATATGCGTCTCGCCGAGCGCGGGTTGACAATTATCGAGCGGCCGATTTCGAATTTTCTGCCGCAGGCCGATGGCGGCTATCTCAAGCTCGGCGGCGGGCTGGCGGCGACACAGGCTGAGTTCCGCAAATTCTCGGCGCATGATGCCGAGGTGTTGCCCGCCTATTATGCGGCGCTCGAGCGCGTCGCCGATGTGCTGCGCGATCTGGCGATGCAGGCGCCGCCCAACCTGGGCGGCGGGGTGCGGTCGTTGCTGGCGGCCGCCGTGCAGGGTAAGCGTTTTGCCAAATTGTCGGTCGAGGATGCGCGCGATGTGCTCGACCTGTTCACCAAATCGGCGCGCGATTTTCTCAATGGCTGGTTCGAGAGCGAGGCGGTCAAGGCGGCGTTCGGCTTTGACGCGGTGGTCGGCAATTACGCCAGCCCCGACACGCCGGGCAGCGCCTATGTGCTGCTCCACCATGTGTTTGGCGAGGTCAACGGCAAGAAGGGCGCATGGGGCCATGCGATCGGCGGGATGGGCGGCATCACGCAACGCATGCGTGCGGCGTGCGAGGAAGTCGGGGTCGAGATTTCGACCGATGCGGCGGTGGCGCAGGTGTTGGTCGAAGGCGGCAAGGCAGTCGGCGTGCGGCTGGTCGATGGCAGCGAGGTGCGCGGGCGGCGGATTGCGGCGAACGTCAATCCGCGGCTGCTGTATCAGCATCTGATGGCGCCGGCTGATCTGGGCGATGATTTCCTGCGCCGCATTAAGGGCTTCAAATGCGGTTCGGGGACGTTCCGGATGAATGTCGCGCTGAGCGAACTGCCGCGTTTCACCTGCCTGCCTGAACCCGGCGAGCATCTACAAAGCGGGATTATCTTGGCGCCGACGCTCGATTACATGGACCAGGCGTTCAGCGATGCGCGGGCGTTCGGCTGGTCGAAGGCGCCGATTGTCGAGATGCTGATTCCGTCGATTGTCGATGATAGTCTGGCGCCGCCGGGGCAGCATGTCGCGAGCCTGTTCTGCCAGCAGTTTGCGCCGGTGTTGCCGGACGGGCGCAACTGGGACGACGAGCGCGATGCGGCGGCGGCGTGCATCCTTGATACCGTCGAACTGCACGCGCCGGGGTTCAAGGCGTCGGTGCTTGGCACGATGCTGCTGTCGCCCAAGGATCTTGAAACCAAATTCGGGCTGATTGGCGGCGATATCATGCATGGCAATATGAGCATGGATCAGCTGTGGGCGGCGCGGCCGCTGCTGGGGCATGGCAATTATCGGGGGCCGATCGAGAATCTGTATATGTGCGGCGCGGGGATGCATCCGGGCGGCGGGGTGACCGGCGCGCCGGGGCATAATGCGGCGCACGAGATTTTGGCGGATGCGTCGTTACTCGCACGGTTGCGGCGCTGGCGCTGAGCCGCGCCGCGACAGCCAGAACACCGGCGCACCGGCGAAGAGTAGCAGCGTGCTCCAGCCCGTCGCACCGAGACCGGCGCCCCATAATGTCCACAACACAAAGCTCAGCGCGACCAGCCCGATGACCCCGCCGATGCGCAGCCGCAGCGCCGACGCGGTGACTCCGAGATAGACGAACAAGGTCGATGCGGTTGATAACAATACCAGAAACACGAACAATTCGGTCATGCCGCGGCTGGCGTTGAGCAGCAGCAGCACGGTGGACAGCACGGCGTTGAACAACAGCGCGCGCGCGGGGGTGCCGTGCGCGGTGACGACGCCGAGCCAGGCGGGGGCTGCACCGGCGCGCGCGACGCTGACGACGATGGCGCCGTTGCCCAATGACAGCCCGTTGAGACAGCCGATACCGCTGATTGCGGCGAACAGCGCGACGGTGAGCGCCGGGCCGTGGCCCCAATATTGCGCGATGAAGTCGGCGAACGGCGCATGGCTGGCGGCGGCGACTTCGGGTGGCATGAGCAGCGCGATCCCCGAGCAGGCGATGATATAGATCAGCCCGGTGAGCGTGACACCCCAAAGCATCGCGCGCGGCAAGGTTTTCGCCGGCTGATCGACTTGTGCCGAGGCGAAGGACAGCGATTCAAAGCCGAGCATTGCCCATAGGGTCAGCGCGGCGGCGGCGGTAATCGCCGACACCGAAAAGCCTTGCGCGGGGAGTGGCGTCAGCGCCGCGCCGTGGCTGGCGCCGGTGACCCAGAGCGTGATGCCGATTGCAGCGATGAGCGGGGTCAGTTTGAGGACGGTGGTGATGATCTGGAACCCGCCGGCGGCGTGCGCGCCGCGCAGATTGACGATGGTGACGCCCCAGAGCAGCGCGATCGACAACAATGCCGGCAGCCCGGTGACACCGTCAATCCCCGGTGCAAAGATGCTGAGATAACTGACCGCCGCAGTCGAAACCGCGGCATTGGCGACAATTGTCGCGACCCATTGGCTCCAGGTGACGAGGAACGCCGGCAGTGCGCCGAACGCCGTGCCGACGAAGCCGTGCGGGCCATGCGCTTCGGGCAAATGCCGCGTCAGCCGTGCCAGCATGGTGACGACGGTCAGCGCACCGCCGATCGACAATAGCCAGCCGATCACCGCGTTCCAGCCGAACGGCGCGAGCGCGGCGGGCAGCAGGAACACCCCCGAGCCGATCATGATGCCCATCACCATCGCGAGGCACATCCAGAAGCCGAGCTTGCGCGGTGCGGGATGGCCGGTCGTTGCGACTGTCACTGATCGATTCCCCCCGGGCCGGTCTGATGACGAAGAAGGGCCATATTGCCGGCAAAAGCAATATGGCCCTGTCGATTTCTGCGCTGCGCCAGCGGTTTAGAAGCGCTTTCGTTGGCGCTAGAAGCGCTGCGAGAATTGCAGGCCGATCTGGCGCGGCATGATCGGGACGTTGTAAACAATCCCCGGCGCGGTGACGCCGTTGATCTGCGTGCCGTAATAATTGCCGGCGCAAACCTTGGTCGTGCACGAAGCGTAGCGCGACTGGCTGCCGAGCACGTCGAACAAATTCTTGCCCCAGAGTTCGAGCGCCCAATTGCCGCGCGCAATGCCGGCGGTAAAATTGACCGCTGCATAGCCGTCGGACTTGCCGAACAATGCGCGATCGCCTTCGATCGGGCCCTGCCAGGCGTCGTCATAGCCCGTTGTCCGCAGCGCGCTGTAGAACGAAGATTGGTAGGTCAGCGTGCCCTGGAGATGCGCGTCGAAGCTGCCTGCCATCCATTGATAGCGCGCGGTACCGGCGGCTTTGAAATCGGGCGTGACCGGCAGTGATGTGCCCTTCGACGCCAGCACCATGTTCGTCTGGCCTTGCGGGCCGTCGATCGTGCAATCATTATCGGGGTTCGAATATTGGCAATAGTTGCTGGTCAGTTTGGCGTTGAGATAGGTTGCCGACGCGCTGATCGTCAGCCCTTCGGCGGCGGCCCAACTGATATCGGCTTCGACACCCTTGACGTCGGCGTTGCCGGCGTTCTGGATGACGGTCAGGCTGTTCTGGCCGAGGAACGACAGCTGGAAGTTGTTCCAGGTTTCATAGAAGAACGCGCCGTTGAAGCGCAGCTTGTTATCCATCCAACTGGTTTTCCAGCCGATTTCGTAGTTGTTGAGGAAATCGGCGTCATACGGCGGCAAATTGCCATTGCGATTGACGCCGCCTGGCCGGTAGCCCTTTGAATAGGTGGCATAGACCAGGCCTTCAGGGCTGAAATTCCAAGTCAGGTTGAGTTTGGGCAGGAAGCCGGTGTCGCTGACGGTTTTGTCGAGCCGGACGCAGGGTTGGCCATTGACGATTGGCAGCCCGTCGATGTGGTCGAACTGGCCGGGCAGGCAGCGCCCCTCGCCCGATTTGAGGCCGTAATAGCCTAGAAGCGAATTATCGAACTTGTAGTAGCGGCCACCCGCAGTCACCGCCAGCGTTGGCGTGATGTCATAGGTCGCTTCGCCGAAGATCGCATAATCCTTGTCGGTGCGTTGCTGGTTGGTCAGCCAGATTGTGCCGGGATAGCCGCTGATCGAGCTGGCATCCTTGAGGTCGGTGATGACGTAGTTCTGGAAAATGTGATGGTTCTGGACCTGGAAGAACACCCCGGCGACGAAGCGGAAGGATGCCAG
>Ga0209023_10005855_pt1 | contig 13232 bp, 10 predicted proteins | sample LakOneMetagenome_FD_187468 | JGI IMG/M metagenome (GOLD analysis project Ga0209023, IMG submission 187468) | Freshwater and sediment microbial communities from Lake Erie, Canada (SPAdes) (version 2) | ecosystem: Environmental > Aquatic > Freshwater > Lentic | place: Lake Erie, Canada... | reverse complement strand
AAACTGAGTTGAACACAGCAAGCGCCGACGGAGCGCGAACTATCCACTGGAATTCAAGCTGCAACTGGCGCAGCAGGCATGTGATTCGGCGGTAAGTGTGTCGCAGCTGGCCCTGCAGCATGGCCTGAACACGAACATGGTGTTTCGCTGGCGACGCCAGTTGAAGGCGGGGCTGCTCAACCAGGCCAAACTGGTGCCCGTGACGCTGGCCCAGGTTGCGCCGATCAGCAAAAGTCTGGCGAATAGCGGGATGATCGAAATCCGCATCGGCGAGGCAGCGGTACGTATCGAGGGCATTCCGGATCCGGCGACGCTGACGCTGGTACTCAAAGGGTTGCGCACATGATCGGTCTTCCCGCCGGTACGCGCGTCTGGCTCGCTGCCGGCGTCACCGACATGCGTTCGGGGTTCAACGGCCTGGCCTCGAAAGTGCAGACGGCCCTGGAGGAAGATCCGTACAGCGGCCATGTATTCGTGTTCCGCGGACGGCGCGGCGACTTGATCAAGGTGCTGTGGTGGACCGGCGACGGCCTGTGCCTGCTGTGCAAGCGTCTGGAACGTGGCCGCTTCATCTGCCCGCAGGCCAGTAGCGGCAGCGTCACACTGACGCATGCGCAGCTGTCGATGCTGCTCGAGGGGATCGACTGGCGCCGGCCAGAGCGCACCTGGCGACCGGAGTCGGCCTTGTAAACCTACCGTGGTCCGCGTAAACTCGGGCGCATGCTCAACGCCGCCGACCTGCCCGACGATATCGCTGCCTTGAAAGCCATGCTGCTGGCGAGCGAAGTGCGTGCGGTACAAAGCGAAGCACGTGCGATACAAAGCGAAGCGCGTGCGGCGCATCTGGCCGCCGAGCTCTCGACGCGCACCGCCGAGATCGAGCACCTCAAGCTGGTGCTGGCCAAGCTGCGCCGCATGCAGTTCGGGCGCAAATCGGAAAAACTCGACCAGCAGATCGAGCAACTGGAGCTCCAGCTCGAAGATCTTGAAGCTGAAGAGGCGGTGGCCGAAGCACAGGCGCCAAAGGATGTGGTTCCTCACAAGAAAGCTGCACGCAAGCCGCTGCCGCCGCACTTGCCGCGCGAGGAACGGGTGCATGTGCCAGCTAGCGATGCCTGCCCGGACTGCGGCGGCAACTTGAAACACCTGGGTGAGGATGTGTCGGAGCAGCTCGAATATGTGCCGGCCAGCTTCCGTGTGATCCGCCATGTGCGTCCCAAGCTGGCATGTGCCTGCTGTGACACGATCGTGCAGGCCCCGGCGGCGAGCCGACCCATCGAACGCGGCCAGGCCGGACCTGGCCTGCTGGCCCACGTGCTGGTGGCGAAGTTTGCAGACCACCTGCCGCTTTACCGCCAGAGCGTGATCTACGCGCGCGAAGGCGTGGAGCTCGAGCGCAGCCTGCTGGCCAGCTGGGTCGGTGCCGCAGGCACGCTGCTGCGTCCTCTGCTCAATGCGCTGCGCCGCCACGTCTTCTCCGCAACGAAGCTGCATGCCGACGACACGCCGCTGCCGGTGCTCGCTCCGGGCAACGGCAAGACGCGCACGGCGCGCCTATGGACCTACGTGCGCGACGACCGCGCCAGCGGCGACGCGGCCCCGCCAGCGGTGTGGTTTGCCTACTCGCCCGACCGCAAGGGCGAGCATCCGCAAAACCACCTGGCCGATTTCCACGGCGTGCTGCAGGCCGATGCTTACGCCGGCTTCAACGCCGTGTACGAAAGTGGCCGCGTACTGGAAGCGGCATGCTGGGCACACGCACGCCGCAAATTCTATGACTTGCACGCGGCACGGCCAACATCGCTCACCACCGAGGCGCTGCGCCGGATCGGCGAGCTGTATGCCATCGAAGAATCTATCCGCGGCAAGCCGCCGGACGAACGCCGCGCTGGACGCCTGCTGCACGCGAAACCGCTGCTCGACGATTTGGAGCGCTGGCTGCACGCCACGCTTGCAACGCTGTCGCGCAAATCCGATACGGCAGCAGCAATCCTTTATGCCCTCAAGCTGTGGCCGGCGCTGACACGTTATGTCGACGATGGCCGCATCGAGATCGACAACTCGGCCGCCGAGCGGGCGCTGCGCGGTATTGCGCTGGGCCGGCGCAACTTCCTGTTTGCCGGCGCCGACAGCGGCGGCGAACGCGCCGCTGCCATGTATGGGCTGATTGGAACGGCCAGGCTGAACGGGATCGACCCCGAAGCCTGGTTGCGCCATGTGCTGATGCATATCGCCGATCATCCTGTGAACCGGGTCGACGACTTCCTGCCCTGGAACTGTGCCGCCAAGCTGGCCGGCTGAACTCCGCTTCCCAGCGGTGTGGCAAGCATCATCTCGTTTTTGCTCTCGCTGCTCAAGACGGTGCTGCGAAGACGCTTACAGTGAGAGCGTAGTGAGCTGGCTGGCTCACGTAATGCGCAGCCGCTCGAGTACATGCCCATTCCGGCCCGGAGGAACGTTCGGCAAACACCCGGAATTGGTGATGGTCTCCGCAATGATGCACATATCCTGACGATTTCGGCGACGACGCTATCCGAATCGGTATCAGCGCGAATCGATTGAATGTGCGAAAACTAGCCGATCGAGACTGCGCTTTCGCAAAAGAAGTGCGCTACGACGCGCGAAAGTTGGGCAGTGCGCGCCGCGTTTTTAGCGTCATTCACGCAGACGCCGCACCGGTTCAGCAGCAAGCCAACGAAACGTAATACCAATTCGGTGAGCCATGCCGCATTTCGTGGTGGTGGGCGAAATATTTTCGCCAAGTACGATGCTTGTGCGTGTGCGGGAGCGCTATGCACGGGCTTGTACCAAGCCGGCTGGATTGCGTTATGTCGCTCAACCGCTGGCGCTATCGCTCTGCGCATTAATGTCAATCTGCATCAGGGATGCGGCTCAACAAGGGCGGGCGAAGAAGCGGTAGCGCCACTCCGTGCTTGAGAAATCTGCGGATTGCGAAAGACATGCGAATTGAACGCCTTTTACTATGACGTAGACGTGTATCGCGTGCTCGAATTCCTCTTTTCCGGGGCTCACTCAACCGCGCCATGCACGCGATACCCCTTGTTCATGACTTGGCGTTTCTCTGCTAAATCAACGCTTACGCCTGACCGATAAACTTTGCGCGGGGCCTCAAGAGGGTGCCGGTCAGTTGCTGCTCGCGCACGTGCGCAACCCAGCCGGCCGTGCGCGCGAGCGTAAACATTGCACCCACAGTATTGCCGGGCAAGCCTATTGCGGTCCCCAGTAGCACCAGAGCCAGCTCCTGCCTTGGATACAGGCCAAGCCGCTCTTGCACATCAGCAATGAAACGCTCCAATGTATCGAGCCGCTTGCTGCGGTCTGGACGCTTCTGTATCAGGTCGAGCAAGAGGTGGGCGCGCGGATCGCCATGCGGATACAGCGGATGGCTAAACCCAGGAACGCCCAGACCCCGTCCCTGCAGGTCGCTTGCGCGCCGAAACAGCGCGCCATGGCTTGCCGCGCGCGCCAGAAATTGCTCTACCTGGCTATATATGCCGCCGACATGCGTTCCTGAAGTGGTACACGCTGCCGCAGCTACACAGCTGTGCAGCGTTGCGCCACTGGAGGCAGCGATCCGCGCAGCGAAAGAGCTTGGTGATAGTTCATGGTCGGCAAGCAGGACGAGTGCCGCATTCAGCCCAGTCCGGTTTTCTGCACTATCCGGCATCTGGAGCGCCCCGAGCAGGCCTTCCGCAATCGATTGCCCCCTGCTCAGTTGGTAGAAGGCCCGCTTTCCTGAAGCAAAGCCGAAACACCCGGCCATGGTTTGAATCAACTCCCTTGCCAAAACAAGTGGGTCCCCCCTGCCTGTACGTGCCGCGGAATTTCCGTGCGACAGACCGAGCTGCATGGTGAACAAAGCTAACAATTCCATTAACTGGTTGTTCGAACCAGGCACAGCGATCGATGCCGCGAACTGGCGCAGGCGTTCAGTTTGTCCATAGCGCGGCCATCGCAATCCCGGCATCCCCAGTTCGCCGCTCCACAGCAGTTCGGCCACCTCTTCGAATGCCGCGCCGCTACGCGTGAGCTGAGTAGCCAGTCTGCCCCGATAGAGCGGGCCCTCAGGCGTAATTTGTGTGATCGATGTCGGAATGATTGGCTCACCCCAATGCATTGCTGAGGCTGCCACTGCCCCATGGCCCGAACGTGCGAGTGAGCGAGCTCTCAGCTTTTCGATGTCGGTACGGGCGTATAGCCGGTCCTTGCGCCCTGGTTGAGAAATGCTGTGCACCCAGCCACGGCTGACATAGGCGTACAAGGTCTGCATGCGTACATCGAGCAGCCTGACCGCATCCTGCGCCGATAGATAATCTGTTGAAGCAGTGGAAGCTTTGTGTTCCATAACGAATAGGAAACGGGAATCGGGCAGTGAGCGCAACTATACCGCCCGCCACAGGTCCGGCAAAGAGATTTACACATTGATCGAGCAATCAAGCTTGATCAATGTGAAGTAGGGGCATATCGTTCGCCGGCATGACTATTCATCCCTACACGGAGACCGAAATGAACCTGCCCTCTAGCCTAGCTCAATGCCTGCCACATCGAGCCGACCTCTACTACGGGGGCGAATGGAATGCTCCTGCCGCCCTTCGCTATCAGGAATCAATCAACCCGGCCACGGGTGAGGCCATCCTTGCCGTGGCACAGGCGGACGCGGACGATACCGAACAGGCAATTGAGGCTGCTCATCGTGCCTTCCCAGCCTGGAAAGAACTCGCGCCCGCCGAGCGAGCTGCATGCCTGCGCAAAGCAGCGGAAATCCTGCGAGTCCATGCACAAACTTTGGCGATGATCGATGCAATCGATACGGGCAATCCAGTCACGGAAATGCTTTCAGATGCGCTCGTGGCCGCGAACTCGCTCGAGTTTTTCGCTGGTCTGATTCCCATGATCAAGGGCGATACGATTCCTGTCGCCGACGACAGCTTCCATTACACGGAGCGGGAGCCGCTCGGCGTCGTCGCCCGCATCGTTGCTTACAATCACCCATTGATGTACGCGGCCTCGAAGATCGCGGCACCACTTGCTGCCGGCAACACGGTCATCGTGAAAGCGCCCGACCAGGCACCGCTGTCATGCCTCAAACTCGCCGAGCTGTTCGACGGGGTATTTCCGCCAGGTGTGTTCAATATGCTTACAGGGGGCAAGGAGTGTGGAGAGGTTCTAGCGTCACACCCGCTAGTGAGGAAAGTGACGCTCATCGGTAGCGTGTCCACTGGAAAGGCCATCCTGCGGAACGCCGCTGATACCCTCAAACCGACCCTGCTTGAACTAGGCGGCAAGAACGCGCTCATTGCATACCCGGATGCTGACATCGAGGCACTCGTTCAGGGTGCAGTCCGGGGCATGAATTTTACTTGGGCCGGACAGTCCTGCGGCTCGACCAGCCGGGTATTCCTGCATGAATCGATCCACGACGAGGTATTGCTCAGGATCGCCGAGCGCACGTCCCTGATGCACCGACCTGGCGACCCGACCGATCCGGCTACGACCATGGGCCCGCTGGTGAGTCGCACGCAATGTGACCGCGTGCTTTCTTTTATTGCGTCAGCAAAAGAAGAAGGAGCACGGTTAGTGCTAGGCGGCGCCCAGCCTGACGAGGCGGCGCTACGCGCTGGCTATTACGTGCAGCCAACTATTTTCGCTGACGTACAACCACACATGCGGATTGCCCGGGAGGAAATATTTGGGCCGGTGATGTCCGTATTCCGCTGGAGCGACGAAGAGGAGATGTTCGGTCAGGTCAACAGTACTGAATACGGTCTGACCGCCTCGGTCTGGACGAGCAACCTCAAATGCGCGCACAAGGCGGTGCGCCGCCTCCAGGCGGGCTTCATCTGGGTTAACCAGACGAGCCGCCATTACTTGGGGGTACCGTTCGGCGGCAGCAAACACTCTGGTCTCGGGCGCGAAGAGTGTCTCGAAGAGATGCTCGATTTCACTGAAATCAAGAGCGTCAATATCCAGCTTTAAAACCCGACCCATCATTCATGACGACAAACCGACATTATGACTACTACAGCCAATACCGGCACCGGCGCCACTTTCCATCGCGATGAGCCGATCGCCACTTCCATTGAACAATGGTGGGGAAGCGATGCGATTGCAGCACTGTTGCGGCAATTCGATATTCCATACGTATGCTTGAATCCTGGATCGAGCTTTCGCGGCTTGCACGACAGCTTGGTCAACTACAACGGGAACCGTGATCCGCAAATCGTTCTCTGCCTGCATGAAGAACATGCCGTCTCGATCGCGCACGGCTATACCAAAGTCACAGGAAAGCCGTTGGCGGTGATCCTGCACAGCAATGTCGGCCTCATGCATGCCAGCATGGCAATTTATAATGCGTGGTGCGATCGGGTACCGATGCTGATTTTGGGAGCACACGGCCCGGTAGACGCCGCTAAACGCCGTCCCTGGATTGACTGGATTCACACCTCTCAAGATGCAGGCGCGCTGGTGCGTCCATTTGTGAAGTGGGACGATCAGCCTCTCTCGCTGGCAGCAAGCTTTACGTCGCTACTGCGCGCGCGCCAGATCACCAATACGACACCCAAGGCACCCGTGTATGTGTGCTTGGATGTCACCATGCAGGAAACGCCGCTCGAGGGTGCACCAGTCCTGCCAAGGATCGAGCGCTTTGCGCCAACGCCTGCCCCGCACGCCAGTCCGGAACTCATCGGCCAAATGGCGCGGCTGCTAGCCGATGCCCGCCGTCCGCTGCTGCTGATCGGACGAGTGTCGCGTGATGAAGGTGAGTGGAAGCAGAGAATTGCATTGGCTGAAAGACTGCGGGCGCAAGTATTGACCGACCTGAAGGTAGGCGCCGCGTTTCCAACCTCTCACCAGTTGCATTCCCACCCACCATCGGTGTTCTTGAGTGGCGATGCTGCTGCCACGTTAAAAGAAGCTGACGTCATTCTTAGCCTGGATTGGGTCGACCTGCAAGGAACTCTGAAACAGGCATGGGGTAACGAAGAAGTTTCAGCCAACGTGCTGCAAGTCTCGCTCGACCACACCCTGCACAATGCGGCCAGCCTGGACCACCAGGACCTGCCGCCGTGCGACCTGTACGCCGCAGCCGAGCCGGCGAGCGTAGTGCAGGCGCTGCTTGCCGCGCTCGGCGCAAGTGATCTGGCCGACACTGACGCGTCACGCGCCACGCGGCCGCGCACACCCGACGATGGCGCAGACGATATCAGTATGCCGCTGTTAGCCGACACTCTGAGCGACTGTCTGGACGGCAGCGATGCGTGCCTGATTCGGCTACCGCTGGGTTGGAGCGGCGACCTGTGGCATTTCGAGCACCCCCTTGATTATCTCGGCTATGACGGCGGCGCCGGCATCGGTTCCGGGCCAGGCATGGCGGTTGGCGCCTCCATGGCATTGAAAGACAGCGGTCGCCTGCCAGTTTCCATCATCGGCGATGGTGACTTCTTGATGGGTAATACGGCGTTATGGAGCGCCGCCGCTCTGAAGGTGCCGATGCTGATTATTGTCGCCAACAACCAGTCGTTTTTCAACGACGAGGTGCATCAAGAGCGGGTAGCCCTTGACCGGCGGCGGCCAGTTGAGAACCGTTGGATCGGCCAGCGTATAGGCAACCCACAGGTCGATCTTGCTGCAATGGCGCGTGCGCAGGGCTTCGATGGCATCGGTCCAGTAGTAGACCGCAACGACTTGGCTGCCGCGCTGTCAGACGCGATCACCAAGGTACGAAGCGGCAAATCGGTGCTCGTCGATGTCCGGGTGCGGCCAGGCTACGCACCGTCAATGAGCGCAGGCATGACCAAATCTGTCGACTAAGCGGCAGCAAAATCAAGAATCTTTGAGCCAATATTTAGACAAGGAAACATGACAACTTAGTCACGGCAAACATCTCCGCTTCTGGTGAACATGTCGCTGGACAAACCCAACGACATGTTCTATATTTTGATTAGAGATCTAAATATTAGAGATCTAAGTAAATTGAGACCGCTACAAACAGGTTGTATTGGTTTCGAACCTGGGACGCAAGGTTCCGGTGACCTGCGACCACTGCGACAGGTCGGTTAGATATCTCATTTAATCAAAGACAGCTGAGGAGACAACACATGAAATACGCATTTAACAAGCTCGCCAAGGTCGTTCTGCACAGCACAGCGATCGTGCTGATCAGTGCCAGCATGGCGATCCCTGCCCAAGCCCAAGTCAAGATCGTCGTCGGAAGTACCGTGTCGACCGATGTATCGGCGGCCGCGCTGGCGCTCGCAATGAAGAACGGCGCCTTCAAGCGCGCTGGCCTTGACATCCAACTGAAGAATTTTGTTCAGTCCAACCAAAAGTACGACACGTTCAAGGCTGGGGCGATCGATATGGACATCAATATGGGTGCTATCAACGCAGCCCAGCTGTACGCCTCGGGCGTCCCGGTCCAGGTACTACGCGCCGCTACTCCGGCCGATATCTGGGCAGTCGTCGCGCCTGTAGCCTCGCCGCTTAAAAGTGCGCTCGACCTGAAGGGGAAGCGGTTTGGCGTGGTTTCGCTTTCGGGTACGAATTTTGGCGCCACGTATGCTGCGATGAAAATCGCCGGTGTCGACATGATGCGCGACATGAAGGTCTCGACGCTGCCCCCTTCCGGCATCCTGTTGGCCCTCGAAAAGCACGAAATCGACGCTGCCACGATCTATGAACCCTATCTGACCCCAGCGCTCAAAAGCGGACGCGTGAAAGTCGTGCTAAAGCCGGGTGAAGTCTACCAAGCGCACTACAAGGAGCCCTTCTTGGCGCTGGTTATTTCAGCTCAAAAGGATTTCGTTATCGAGAACCGCGCGGCAGTTACGAAGTTCGTTGCCGTGATGGAGCAGACGTTGAACAGCCTCGGCAACAATACGGATGCTGCAGCCCAAGCGCTGACCGAGGTCATGCCTGAAATCCAACTCAGCCCAGCTCAAGTGAAGGAGCTGCTGGTGCCCTACATTCCAAACGTTATCAAAACGCCGAATGATGCTCCGACTGTCAAAGCCGCACAGAACCTCTATGACCGAATGCTCGAGGCTAAGCAGTTACGGAGTCCTGTTAAGGCTAGCGAGTTCTGGATCAAGCTGTAAGCACGGAGCTGACCATGACTAAACAAGCAACCCTAGCTGCTGTGTCCAGTCCAAGCGACTCCCCGGCACGCTCGCCTGTCAAGCCATCGGTATGGAGTGTGCGGTTAAAACGCACGCTTACCGCGATCCTACCTTACATCGTGTTAGTGGCGCTCTGGCAGCTAATCGCCGTGACCCAGCCAGCGTACGTTTTCCCCCCATTAGGCGAGATCCTCAAGACGATTGGCTTGCTGCATGAAGAAGGCTTGCTCATACAAGCTACGCTGGCCACCTTGCAGTCGGTACTGATCGGGGCTGTGATTTCCTTTGTTGTGGGCACCTTGGTTGGCTTTGCACTGGCCCGGTTTGAGTCGTTCACCGGCCCTATTCTCAATTTTGTGCAGACTGTGCCCTACGTTGTCTGGGCCCTCATGGCACTGATCTGGTTCGGCCTGACTCCTTTTTCTGTCGTGTTTACGATCGTGGTCGCAGCCTTCCCGATTGTGTCGTTCAACGTCGCCTCCGGCCTCAAGAATGTCGACAACTTGCTGGTAGGGATGAGTCAGTCCGTGCGGGCTAACCGTGTCATGGTATTGCGCCATATTGTGTTTCCGAGCTTGACGCCCTACTTGCTCAGTGCGAGCCGCACCATGCTGGGTATGTGCTGGAAGATCAGCGTGCTCGCTGAACTGTTCGCCGGTGGTGCTGGCGGCGGAGGTGTCGGCTATAAATTATTTGTCGGCTGGGAATTTAGCCGGCCATCGGAAGTTTTCGCATGGACGCTCTGGCTAGTATTCCTAATGATGCTGTCTGAATGGCTCGTCATCAAGCCAATTGAGGCCTTCGCTACCCGTTGGAAAAAAGCCTGAGCATAGGAGATTACATTATGAGCAGCATTGAAATAAAACAACTCACCAAGATCTTCGACACTGCAACAGGACCATTAATGGTCGTCGATGACGTTAGTTTTGATGTGGCCGACGGTGAGTTTGTCTGTCTGTTAGGTCCTTCGGGATCGGGAAAATCCGTTACGCTCAACTGCATCGCCGGTCTTTTAACGGAAACAAAAGGCGAAGTGAAGGTTGGTGGGGTCCCGGTTAATCAGAAGAAACCCCATTATGGTTATGTGTTCCAGCAGCCGCGTCTGATGCCTTGGCGCACTGTGCAAGAGAACCTGCGTTTCGCCTTGCGAGCAGAATCTGGCCGCGCCGTGCCAGACGAGGACAATCAGCTTCGCAAGGTATTGGAGCTAGTAAATTTATCGGGTTATGAAGACTTTTACCCGCACCAGATCTCTGGCGGTATGCAGCATCGGGTCGGCATCGCCCGCGCGTACATTCGCAACCCAGACTTGCTGTTAATGGACGAACCGTTCGGCGCACTCGACGAGCTGACAGCACGCCGCTTGCGCTCTGAACTTGTCACAGCCTGGCTGAAGGATCGGCGCACTGTGGTATTCGTGACTCATGACATCGTGGAGGCTTGCTACCTGGCCGACCGGATTGTCGTGTACACGCCCAAGCCGACGCGCATCGCGCAAATCATCGAGATCAATCTGCCCCATCCGCGCGAGTACGGCAGTCCTGAATTGCATGCGATTGAAACTGAAGTACTTTCGGCATTCGAACGCAGCATAAGCCAGTTCGCCGAAGCTGAGTAAATCTTGTCTTTGCGCGAGGTCCGACACGACGACACTGGACATCCCAGGCTACCCGCCTGGGTGGAATTGGCTATAATTGCGTTCCTGCGGGGCGGACGAACGGTTCACCGGACCGCGTTTCCTTACCGCATTTAACGCAGCAATTCTATTATGAGCAGCAGCAAGAGAACAGTGGCGAAAAACGAGGCCTCGGCTATCCTTAGCCACTGGCAGAACGAGGGACTCGACGATCGACTCGCTCACCTTATCAAAGATGCAACGCGAGCGTTGGTTCGTGCCTTGCAGATCCGATTGATTGAGTACGATGTCTCTTTTGGCCATTGGACCTTTCTTCGTATTTTGTGGGAAAAGGACGGCATGACTCAGCGTTCTCTTAGCGAGGCTGCAGGGGTCATGGAGCCAACCACCTACTCTGCGCTGACCGGAATGGAGAAACTCGGCTATATCGAACGCCGACAGTCTCCGGACAACAAGAAAAACATGTATGTATTTCTCACCGAGCACGGTCGCGCGCTCGAAAGGAAGCTGGTGCCCCTTGCGATTGAGGTTAACGCAATCAGCAGAAAAGGCATGAGCGAGGAAGACATACAGATCACCCGTAAAGTATTACTCGGAATTATTAAGAACATCGCCGCGTCGGAAAGCGAGGCTGGGCCATCCGAGCGCAAGATGCCTTCCACCCGGCAACTCGGCAATATTGTCTCACGCACTACCGACACTAAATAAGCGAACCCTCCGTACGTTGGGTGCTCTACTTTCAATGGGGCATCGATGGCCAAATGCAGCCCGTCCATAGCACCATGCGTTGGTCTCAGCCTAGCTCCGCATGCGAACATGTCGTCGCACGTGCCTGGGCAACTCTTGGGCCTTAATCTGCATGGGTCCAGGGTGCCCACAGCCCTGCCCGTCTCATCACCATACAGCTCAGCTCGGTAACCAGGCCGGATGCCTGATCCTTAGGCGCGTCGTCACGCCCTGCAGCGCACGATTTCGCTCGCATCGCATGACACACAACCTTCCGGTAGCTATGCCTGAATGTCCGCCTCTCTAACAGTCATCGGGCAACCCCGGCACCTTCGAGCACCTCAGTGTGCATCAGGCGTCGTAGTGCGCGCCACGAGCAATGAGCGGACAGTACGTCGTCTTCCTCCCCCTGGACAAGTCAAACGCCCCGTGACGTACGGCGCGCTGAACGACTCGGGTTGATTTGCCCCTCAGTATTTTCCTATTTTGAAATGACAGCGCGTTGAAGACTGGCGACTGGCCCGTGCCGTGCGCCAATCGATTCTGGCTGCGTGCGTGAAAAATGACCTAAATCTCTAGACAAACCCAAATCGACCTTCTATACTTATTCTTAGAGATCTAAGTTTATTCAACCAGTACTTAACCCTGTCCGACAGTACGTAGCGGCTGCGGGCAATTCGTGATCCGGAGAGAAACATGCTGACGAAAGAAGAAAACGACTTGCTGTGCCGCGTCGAGGGCGACGCCCCGATGGGCCAACTGATGCGCCGCCACTGGCAGCCGGTGTGCCTGATCGAAGAAGTCAGCGAACCAGACGGCACTCCGGTGCGGGCTCGCATGTTTGGCGAAGACCTGGTGGTATTTCGCGACACGGAAGGCCGGGTCGGTGTCATGGACGAATACTGCCCACACCGAAAGGCCTCGCTCGCGCTCGGTCGTAACGAAGATGGCGGCCTGCGCTGCCTTTATCACGGCTGGAAAATGGATGTCGAAGGCACTGTCATCGAGATGGCGTCGGAGCCTGCCTCGAGTTGCATGGCTAACAAGGTCAAGCATCTGGCCTATCCGACGAAGGAGTGGGGTAGCTTCGTCTGGGCATACATGGGGCCGGCGGAGACGATGCCTGAATTCGCACCGCCAGCTTGGGCACCGACCGCCGATACGCGCGTTACCGTAGCGAAGGTGCTGATTCCGTGCAACTGGGCGCAAATTTTGGAAGGGGCGATCGACTCTGCCCACAGCTCAAGTCTGCATTCATCAGACTTTGTACCTGCGCGCGTGAACGGTGCCGAAGCGACCAATAAGAACTGGCTTCGCCCATCGACTGATAAGGCGCCGCGTATGCAGGTCCAGCTCACCGGTTATGGCTTCCGCTATGCGGCACTGCGCCGCCCGATTACGAATGCTGTGACCCACGACTATGTGCGTTCGACGATCTTCGTGGCGCCGGCCACGGCGCTGATCCCACCGAACAACTTGTACAACGTTGCCAATATTAACGTTCCCATGGACGACACGAATACGGCGTTCTACTTCATTGCATGGGGACACCCGTCGCAGACCCCAGAGACGGAAACTTGGCGCAAGTTCCTCGGCCAGCAAGTTGGCGTCGACCTGGACCAGAATTACCGCTCGCTCCGGAACCGTGAAAATAACTTCATGCAAGACCGCGAGAAGATGAAGGCCGGGAACTTCACTGGGATTACCGGATTCCCAAACCAGGACCTGGC
>Ga0209023_10005853_pt1 | contig 13234 bp, 11 predicted proteins | sample LakOneMetagenome_FD_187468 | JGI IMG/M metagenome (GOLD analysis project Ga0209023, IMG submission 187468) | Freshwater and sediment microbial communities from Lake Erie, Canada (SPAdes) (version 2) | ecosystem: Environmental > Aquatic > Freshwater > Lentic | place: Lake Erie, Canada... | reverse complement strand
TCCCCTGCGCAACACGCGCACCACGCGCGCCAACTGGCTCGAGCGCCTGTTCGTCGCGCCCTATTTCGTCAACTACCACCTCGAGCATCACCTGCTGTTCTTCGTGCCCTGCTGGCAGCTGCCGAAGCTGCACGCCATTCTCGCGCAGGGCCCGCTCTTCACGCGCATGGAGGTGCAGCCCGATTATCCGACCGTGCTGCGCATGGCGACAGCCCTGCCGGCGCAAGCCGACAAGCGCGGCGCGCTGGTGAGCAATGCGCGACGGATGCGCGAGGGAACGGACATGGGGCAGGATCAGGCTTCGTCGGGATTCTAGCCGTCATCGCGAGCAGCGAAGCGACGCGGCGATCCATCTCCTGAACGCGGTCCAGATGCGGGGATGGATTGCTTCGTCACTTCGTTCCTCGCAATGACGGGCCATAAGCACAACAGCACGAGGAACCGCATGTACAAGGACATCGAATACACAGTCGACGGCAAACACGTCGCCATCATCACGCTCAATCGCCCTGACCGTCTCAACGCATGGACCGGGCAGATGGAGAACGACATTCGCGCCGCAATGGAAGCGGCTGCAGCCGACGCGAATGTCCGCGCCATCGTCGTGACCGGCGCGGGACGCGGCTTTTGCGCCGGCGCCGACATGAACATCCTGACCGGCATCCAGGCGACGCCCGGCGCCGCCAATGCCGACACGGCGGGATCGAGCGGCGACGCCGATAATTTCAAACAGAAATTCTCGTACCTGCTTGCGATCGAGAAGCCGATCTTCATGGCGATCAACGGCCCCATCGCCGGCATCGGCCTGTGCTTCGCCGTCTTCGGCGACTTCCGCTACATGGCCGACGGCGCCAAGCTCACCACTGCCTTCGCCAAGCGCGGCCTGATCGCCGAGCACGGCATTTCCTGGATGCTGCCTCGCCTGATCGGCACGATGAACGCGCTCGACCTGCTCTGCTCCGCGCGCACCATCGACGCGACGGAAGCCGAGCGCATGGGTCTCGTGCGCAAGCTGCCATTCGAGGGCTTCCTTGCGCATGTGCTGCAGATCGCGCATGAAATGACGGCAACCGCATCGCCGCGCTCTATCGGCATCATCAAGCGGCAGGTGTGGCGCACGCATTTCCAGTCGCTGGCCGAAGCCTGGGCCGTAGCCGACACGGAAATGAAAGGCTCCTTCGCCTCCGAAGACTTCAAGGAAGGCGTCGCACATTTCATCGAGAAGCGCGCCCCTGCGTTTACCGGCCGCTGAAACAAAAAGCCGGCGCACAAGCGCCGGCTTTTTGTTGTCCGCAGATCCGGCTTGAAACTGCCCTCATCCTGAGGAGCCCGCAAAGCGGGCGTCTCGAAGGATGGCAGGACCACCCTTCCGTGCCTTCGCCGTCCTTCGAGACGCTGCTGCGCAGCTCCTCAGGACGAGGATTCGTGAGACGTCACCGCGTGGCCTTCGCCTTCTCGACGTCCGCGCCCTGCAGAAAATCGATCAGCTTCTGCACGGGTCCGACCTCGTCGATATGGGCCAGCATGTCCTGATATGCGTCGGCGGCCTTCGGCGGCAGCTTGTGCGCTATGCCCTGATGGCAGTCGATGCAGGTCTTGCCGGCATTCAGCGCGGTCTCGTGCATCTTGGACGAGCGCGGCTCCTGCGCCGACAGGTCCATGAAGTCGAACTTGTGGCAATTGCGGCATTCGCGCGAATCCGTCGTCTTCATCGCGCGCCACACGCTCTTCGACAGATCGATGCGATGCGCGTTGAACTTCTCGGGCGTGTCGATCGTGCCCAGTACCTTGTGCAGCACTTCGTTCGACGCCTGGATCTTGCGCACCACTTTGTGCCCCCATTCCTTCGGCACATGGCAATCAGGGCAACTTGCGCGCACGCCGGTGCGGTTCGAATAATGCACGGTCTTGCGATATTCGACGAAGACATTGTCCTTCATCTCGTGGCAGGACACGCAGAAGGCTTCGTTGTTGGTCGCCTCCATCGCCCAGTTGAATCCGCCCCAGAACAGAATGCCGACTACGAAGGCGGCAATCGCGACTACGCCCCACAGCCACGGCGAGCGATAGGAGAAGAACCAGCCGAGAAAGCGCCGGATGGCGCCTTGCGGCTTCTTGTCGGCGATGGCGCCGGCGGTCGTTTGCGGGTCGTGCATCATGGCCTCCCGTCACTTGACCTGCGTGGCGTTTTCGAAGGTGTTGCCCACCAGCGGCTTCGCGTCGGCCTGCGGCACGTGGCACTGCGTGCAGAAGTAGCGGGTGCCCGCCACCTTATCGAGCCGCGCGCCCTGCCGGTCGACGTAATGCGTCTCCGAAATCTTCGGCGCTTTCACGCGCGTGTTGCCCGGCCAGTCGTGGCAGGTCATGCAGGCATTGTTGTCGGTCGAGATCTGGTAGCCGTCGATCTTGTGCGGAATGAGCGGCGGCTGCTGGCGATAGGCGCGACCGAAACCATCGGCGGGCGTCGATTGCTTGTAGAGATCGGGCGCGACGTCCGACTGGTTGACCGGCGCCTCGCGCAGGGCCTTCACGCCGCGATCCTGCGCGATGACGGAAGACGCGAGCGCCGCCGTCGCCGCGAGGAGCGCAAGGGCTGCGAGCTTGTTCATTGTCCTGGCCATCGGCTTACCCTTTCGCAAGCAGGCTGTGTTGGGTGGATGTCGCGGCGCGCGCGACGGAAGGATCGAAACGATGCGCGAGGCGAAACACCATGCGCGGGCAGACATCGACGCAGGCGCCGCAGAGCGTGCAATCGCCGCTGGCGATGATGGGGCTGGCGCCTGTCTTGTCGCCGCGCAGCGCCGGCGAAATCACATGCGGTTCCGGGCAGACCGCGAAACAATCCATGCAATCGTCGCAAGATGCGCGATTGGCGGCGGATACACGCAGCACGGCCGCCGTGCCAAGCGCGCCGTAGAAGGCGCCGACCGGGCAGAGATGACCGCACCAGCCATCCTTGGCGACGAAGAGATCGAAGATGAAGATCGCGAGCGCGCCCGTTGCGGCGAACGGCAGCCCGAACACCAGCGCGCGATGCAGCGCGGTGATGGGATTGACGAGTTCCCAAGCGACCGTGCCTGAGACAAAGGACAGGACCAGAATCGCGAGGGCAAGATAGGCGCGGAACTCGCGGCGCAGTTTCGCGCTCTGGCGCAGGCCGAGGCGGCGACGGGTCGCTGCCGCCAGATCCGTCACCGGATTGATCGGGCACACCCACGCGCAATAGCTGCGCCCGCCGAGCAGCAGATAGACGGCGAGCACTATGCCCGCGCCAATCAACGCGGTCGCCTCCGGCCAATGTCGTGCGAAAAGGGATTGCAGCAGCACGAAGGGATCGGTCAGCGGCAGCACATCGAGCGTGCGCGAGGAGGCGAGATTGCCCTTGGCGATCCAGAGCGCGAACCACGGGCCGCTCAGGAAGACGATCAGGAACATCGCCTGCGAAAAGCGGCGCGCCAGAAAATAGCGGCGCGAGGCGAATACGCCTTTCTCGGCATAGGCCTCGGCATAGGGAAAGCGCGCGCTCATGGCTTCAGCCCCGGCACGGGTTCGCCGGTCGGCGTGCGGGTCGGCAGCTTGACGGGCGCGTCCACCAGCGCGCCGCCGGCCTTGTTCTTCTCCACCCAGCCGCGCCTGTAATGCGCATCCTGCTTCAGCGCGGAAAGTTCGATCGGCAGCACCTTGATCGCCGCCTCGCTCAGCACGCAGGATTTTTCGCACTTGCCGCAGCCCGTGCAGAATTCGGCATGGACAGTCGGCTCGAAGATCGCGTGTTTCGCGGTCCGCGCATTGTGAGACGCATCGAGCGTGATCGCCTTGTCGATCGCCGGACACACGCGATAGCAGACATCGCAACGCAATCCCTGCAGATTGAGGCAGGTCTCGCGGCTGGTGATGACGGCCACGCCCATTTTCGCCTTGGCGATATCGACCAGCGCATGATCGAGCGCGCCGGTGGGACACGCCTTCACGCAGGGAATGTCCTCGCACATTTCGCAAGCGACGTTGCGTGCGACGAAGTAGGGCGTGCCGGGCGCAGGCCCGTCGCCCCAGTCGCTGAGCTTCAGCGTCTTGTAGGGGCAGTCACGCACGCACAGCCCGCAGCGCACGCAGGCCGAGAGAAACGCGCCCTCGTCCAGCGCGCCCGGCGGGCGCAGCGTCTGCGCGGGCCGCGCCTGCGACTGCTTCTCGAACAGGCCGAGCGCGAGCGCCGCCGCGGCCGCGCCGCCGCCGAGGCGCGCGACATCCGCGAACGCCTTGCGGCGTCCGGGATTTGCTGGCGCGATTTTGGTCGGCGCGTTCATGTCGGTCGGGCTCGCTCGCTTCCAGTTACGCCGGCATGACCTTGCAGGCGCATTTCTTGAAGTCCGTCTCCTTCGAGATCGGGCAGGTGGCGTCGAGCGTCAGCTTGTTGACGAGCTGGCCTTCGTCGAAGAACGGGAAGAACACGACGCCGCGCGGCGGCTTGTTGCGTCCCTTCGTCTCCACGCGCGTGAGCACCTCGCCGCGCCGTGTTTCGACCTTTACCGTCTGTCCGCGCAGGATCTTGCGCTCGGCAGCGTCTTCCGGGTGCATGAACAGCATGGCCGCAGGCACAGCGCGATGCAGTTCCGGCACACGGCGCGTCATCGAGCCGGAATGCCAGTGTTCGAGCACGCGGCCGGTGGAGAGCCAGAGGTCGAAATCCTTGTCCGGGCTTTCGGCGGCGGCCTCATAGGGGCAGAAGATGATGCGCGCCTTCTTGTCGGGCTTGCCGTAGAAGGAGAAGCCCTCGCCGGCCTTCACGTAGGGGTCGTAACCCTCTTTGAAGCGCCACAGCGTCTCCTTGTTGTCGACGACGGGCCAGCGCAGGCCGCGCGCCTTGTGGTACTGCTCGAAATCCGCAAGGTCGTGGCCGTGGCCGCGCCCGAAGGCGGCATATTCCTCGAACAGGCCCTTCTGCACATAGAAGCCGAAGGCATCGGATTCCGAATTGTCGAAGCCCTTCTGCGTCTCGGTCTTCGGGAACTTGTTCACCTGGCCGTTGGCGAACAGCACATCGAACAGCGTCTTGCCGCGCAACTCCGGTTTCTTGGCGATCAGCTCTTCCGGCCAGACCTCTTCGATCTTGAAGTATTTCGAAAATTCCATCATCTGCCAGAGATCGGAGCGCGCCTCGCCCGGCGCCTTCACCTGCTGGCGCCAGAACTGCGTGCGGCGTTCCGCATTGCCATAGGCGCCTTCCTTCTCCATCCACATCGCCGTCGGCAGGATGAGGTCGCCCGACGTCGCCGTGACGGTCGGATAGGGATCGGACACGACGATGAAGTTGGCCGGGTTGCGATAGCCCGGATATCCCTCTTCGTTCATGTTGGGCGCGGTCTGCATGTTGTTCGTGCACAACACCCAATAGGCGTTCAGCTTGCCGTCCTTCAGCATGCGGTGCTGCACGACAGCGTGATAGCCAACCTTGTCGTTGAGCGTGCCGGCCGGCAGCTTCCAGATGCCTTCGGTCATCTCGCGATGCTTGGGATTGCCAACAACCATGTCGGCCGGCAGGCGATGGGCAAACGTGCCGACCTCGCGCGCCGTGCCGCAGGCGGACGGCTGGCCGGTCAGCGAAAACGGACCATTTCCGGGCTCGGAGATTTTGCCCATCAGCAGGTGCACGTTGTAGATCATGTTGTTGACCCACGTGCCGCGCGTGTGCTGGTTGAAGCCCATCGTCCAGTAGGACACGACCTTCTTTTTCGGGTCCGCGTAGAGCTTGGCCAGCCGCTCGAGATTCTCCTTCGGCACGCCGGACATCTTGGCCGCATAGTCGAGCGTGTAGGGCTCGAGCAGCTTCTTGTAGTCCTCGAACGAAATCTTGTCCTTGAAGCCGGCGGGATCGAGCGCGCCGTCCTTGCCCGTCTTGTGCGAGGCGTTGATCGCCTTGGCTTCCAGCGCGTTGGTGGGGCGTAGGCCATAGCCGATGTCGTCGACCGTCTGCGCGAACACGCAATGCTTCTCGACGAATTCCTTGTTCATCGCGCCGGAATTGACGATGTAATTCTGGATGTAGTTGAGGATCGCGAGATCCGAATGCGGCGTGAAGATCAGCGGATTGTCGGCAAGTTCGAACGAACGGTGCTCGAATGTCGACAGCACATGCACTTCGCAGCCGGGATGGGTGAGACGGCGATCGGTGAGGCGCGACCACAGGATCGGATGCATCTCCGCCATGTTGGAGCCCCACAGCACGAAGGCGTCGGCGGCTTCCACGTCGTCGTAGCAGCCCATCGGCTCGTCGATGCCGAAGGTGCGCATGAAGCCCGTGACTGCAGACGCCATGCAATGGCGCGCATTGGGATCGAGATTGTTGGAGCGGAACCCGCCCTTGATCAGCTTGGACGCCGCATAGCCTTCCCAGATCGTCCATTGGCCCGAGCCGAACATGCCGATGGCCGTCGGCCCATTGGCCTTCAGCGCGCCCTTGAACTTCTCGGCCATGATGGTGAAGGCCTCGTCCCACGAGACCGGCGTGAAGTCGCCGTTCTTGTCGTACTTGCCGTTCTTCTTGCGCAGCAGCGGCTGGGTGAGACGATCCTGCCCGTACATGATCTTGGAGAGGAAGTAGCCCTTGATGCAATTGAGACCGCGGTTGACCGGCGCATCGGGATCGCCCTGCGTCGCGACGACATGGCCGTTCTTCGTGCCGACGATCACGCCGCAGCCCGTGCCGCAGAAGCGGCACACGCCCTTGTCCCAGCGGATGCCGTCCGCGCCCGTCTGCGCGGTGGCGTCGACCGGCGCGGAAAGCCCTGCGGCGCCGGCGGCTGCCGCGATGGCGGATGTCTTCAGCGCGTCGCGCCGTGTCTGGACAAACATGCCTTCGGTCGTGGTGTCAGCGGACATGGGTCTGGCCCTCCGTCAATTCTGGGATGTCGTATGCGCGCAGGCTGCGCGGGATTCGTCGGTGTCGAACGCGTGGTAGACGAGCGATGCGGCGACCACGCCGGGCGTGCGGTTCATCTCGGCGATCTGGTCGAAGGCGAGGATTCCGGGCAGATCGACCGCCGTCACGACGAGCCGCGAATCCGCCGTGCGTCCGTGGATCTCGACGCCCGGCAGGGCCGCGACGCGGCGCTCCGCCTCGTCCGCGCGCGCTGGCGCCAGATGCACCACGAGGCTGCAGATGTTGTAGGGGCGGCTGACGCGGTCTGTGTTTCCTGTCGTCATGCTTTGGCCTCCGCTGCGAGACTTGCGGCGACGAGTGCCCTGTCGCGGTCGACGAAGCCGATCGCGCTTGTCGGACACACCGAAAGGCAGTCGCCGCAGCCCGTGCATGTCGCAATGTCGAGAAGCGGCTGCGCGCCGCCGCGTTGCAGGCGAAATTTGATCGCGCCGCTATCGCAGGCTTCGCCACAGCGCCGGCATGTCACGCCGCGCGGCTCCACGCAGGCGGCGCCGATCTGCGCCACGCGCGCTTGCGGCGCCTGTGCGGCGTCGCCGGGCCGAAAGGCCCGGAAAAGATTTCGCCTGGTGAGATCCGTATTCATCTAAGCCCCGCGGCCGCGTCCTTTCTTCTTGCGATCGCGCGATGCGATCGAAGGACACCGGCCAGTCCCCTGTTTGCGTGAGCAACGATGCTGTCACGGCCTTGGCGAGGCCTTGATCTCGGTCAAATGCAGCGCTTCATCGGGGCCACGGACCCCTTTTGAATGACTTTAAATTATTCGTACCTTGATATTTGATAATTCAAGCCTGATTTGTTGCGCGCGGCGCGATGCACATCGGTCCGTAGACCAGTGCGAAACCGGCGAAGGCCGCGCTCCAGGCAAGCCCTGCAACGGTGAGCGCGATGCTGCTGTTGTGCAGGAACACGGCTGCGATTCGCGCAATCGCTGCGGCGGCGAGCAGCACGTAGAGCGCGCTCGTGCTTGGCGGCGCGACCAGCGCATGGCCGGTGTGGCCGCGCGTCGCACGCGTCATCACCGCGAGCGTCATCAATCCGATCGCGCCGATCGCCCAGCAATGGATCGTCGCCGTGTCGAAGGCGCGGCTGTCGAGAATCGCGCTTGCGGCAGCCAGCATGAAGCCGAGCGGAATGAAGGCATAGGCGACGTGCAGCACCGCGACGAGCATCTCCCCCCACACACGGTCCGGCGCCCATCGCGCGAGGCGCACGATCTGAAGCACCGCGGCGAGCGCGAACAGCGCGCCACAGGCAAGCCCGAACTGCGTGAACGCCGGCGCCGCCACCCAGGCGATCAAGCCCGCTGCGCCGACGATCATCGCGACCTTGTCGTAGAGATCGAACGGCTTTGGCGTACGGCCGGGGTTTTCGCGCTTGATCCAGTTGGTCGTGAAGCTCGGCACGATGCGACCGCCGACGATCATGATCAGCAGGACATAGGCGGCGATGGCGAGCCGCTGCGAATAGACGGATGCGCCCGTGCGGAACACTTCGACGTGGAAGCAGAGCTGCGCGAGACAGAGCGCTGCCAGCACCACGACCACCTTGACGTTGCGCATATTGCGCCCGGCCAGCACTTCGCGCGCGACGAGAGCGAGCAACGCAACCGGAAACAAGAGGGCCAGCAGGGCGAGCGCCACCGGATGCAGAAAGGCGCTGGCCGCCATGGCCGCGCGGCCGAGCAGCCAGAGCCCGAACAGCGCCAGCAATGGCAGGCCGACCACCGGCAGGCGGCCGGTCCAGTTCGGCACGGCGGTCAGGAGAAAGCCCGCGACCGCGGCGATCGCATAGCCGAACAGAAGCTCGTGCGCATGCCAGGCGACGGGCGGAAAGGCTGTGGGCAAGGGCGCAACGCCGTCGAGCCACAGCGTCCAGATGGCGACGACGAGCGCGGCGTGCACGCCGGCGAAAAGAAAGAACGGGCGAAAGCCGTAGCTGAGCAGCGCCGGGCCGGTCCACTGACGCGCCTTGGTCATTGTCGACATTTTTTCCGTCCCCTCACGCGGCGCAGGCGTCCTGCCGCAGGCTAGAAATCGAATCCATGCGCGCCCGCGACCGTGCCGATCACGACAATGAGCGCGATGGTCGTGAGAATGCGATGCATGCGGATCAGCAGCGCATGGGCGCCGATGGGATCGACCGCCGCGCGCCGGTCGAACCACCCGTGCAGGAACAAAGGCTCGGCGACGAACAGCATGATCGCGAAGATCGTCCACAGCGCGAGCATGGCGGCGAGGCGCCACATGTGCGGATCGGCGAGCGAGGACCAGAGGCCAAGCGTCTGCATGAGGTAGAAGCCGGTGACGCCTGCAAGCGCGACCGAGATGCGCGCCTGTCCGGCAAAGCGCCGTTCGATCGCGGCGAAGCCCGCCGCGCGCTCCTCGGGCTTTCGATCGCCCAGCGACGGCAGCACGACAAAGGTGACGAACATCAGCCCGCCGATCCAGTGGACGATCGCCGCGACGTGCAATGCGCGCACGAGCGCGGCCCAATCGGTCATGATCCCTGTTCTCCGAACCCTTGGCGACAAATGCGGGATGCGCGCGGGAGCCGCCATGATAATTGTCAAATGGCCCGCGCGGACGGAGCGGTCTGGAGCTTGTACGGGCGCCCCAAAATGTCGGACAATCCGCGCGGGACGGAAACGACGCCGAGGTTGCAAGAAGAATGAGCCAGACGAAACCCCTGCCGACCGCCGCGGAGCGGCAGGCGATCCGCGACGGCGTGCGCGCTGTCGTCACACAATTCGGCGACGACTATTGGCTAGAGCGCGACGAGGATGGAAAATTCCCGTTCGAGTTCCATCGCGCGCTTGCCGACGGCGGCTGGCTCGGCATCACCATGCCGGAGGAATATGGTGGCTCAGGGCTCGGCGTCACCGAGGCCGCGATCATGATGCACGAGGTCGCCAGCCACGGCGGCGGCATGGCGGCAGCCTCCTCCGTGCACATCAATCTCTTCGGCCCCCATCCGATTCTCATCAAGGGCACGGACGAGCAGAAGCGCCGCTGGGTGCCGCGCCTCGTCGCAGGCCAGGACCAGGTCGCGTTCGGCTTCACCGAGCCGGACGCCGGCCTCAACACCACGCGCATCAAGACCTTCGCGGAAAAGGTTCCCGGCGGCTATCTCGTGCGCGGGCAGAAAGTGTGGACATCGACCGGACAGGTCGCCAACAAGATCATGCTGCTGACGCGCACGACAAAATACGAGGATTGCCGCAAGCCGACCGACGGCATCACGATCTTCTACACTGACTTCGATCGCTCGAAGATCGAGGTGCGGCGCATTCCGAAAATGGGCCGCAAGGCGGTCGATTCCAATGCCATCTTCATCGACGGGCTGTTCATTCCGGACGAGGACCGCATCGGCGAGGAGGGCAAGGGCTTCGGCTACATCCTGCATTCGCTCAATCCCGAGCGCATCCTGCTCGGCGCAGAGGCGATCGGCATCGGCCAGGACGCTTTGCGCCGCGCGACCAAATATGCGCAGGAGCGCGTCGTCTTCGATCGCGCCATCGGCAAGAACCAGGGCATCCAGCATCCCCTGGCGGAAAAATGGATGTATCTGGAATCCGCCTGGCTGATGGGCATGAAGGCCGCCGAACTCTACGACACGGGCCAGCCCTGCGGCGCGGAAGCCAACGCCACGAAATTTTTGGGCGCACGCGCCGGGCATGACGCGGCGTGGCAGGCGATCATGACGCACGGCGGCATGGGTTATGCCAAGGAGTTCCACGTCGAGCGCCTGTTCCGCGAAGTCTCGCTCGTGCGGCTTGCACCGATCACGGAACAGCTGATCCTGTCCTTCATCGCCGAAAAGGTGCTGGACCTGCCCAAGAGCTATTGAGCTCGAACGCTGCCGCGTGGCTGCGCGCGATAAGGGCCCCTTATCGCGCGGCATAGCAAGATGCGATTGGACATTCCCGGGGGCCTGCGACGATGATTGCGCCGTCGCGGTCGCAGGGAGATCCACATGGCGTCCTCAGCCTATACCGGCCCCGTGTTCGACATGGCCTTCGCGCAATTCCAGGATGTCGCGAACCATCTCGAAATCCCGGAAGACCTGCGGCTACGGCTGTTCATGCCCAAGCGCGCGCTCATCGTCTCCTGCCCCATTCACATGGACGACGGCTCGACCGCCGTCTTCCAGGGCTATCGCGTCCAGCATCACCTGACCCTGGGGCCCACCAAGGGCGGCACGCGCTTCGCGCCCTCGGTCGATGTCGGCGAGGTCGCCGCGCTCGCCATCTGGATGAGCTGGAAATGCGCGCTGGCCGGCCTGCCCTACGGCGGGGCCAAGGGCGGCGTCGCGGTCGATCCCAACAGCCTGTCGCTGCGCGAACTCGAAGGCCTGTCGCGCCGCTACATGCAGGAGATGATCCCCTTCGTCGGCCCGCAGACCGACGTCATGGCGCCGGACATGGGCACCAACGAGCAGGTCATGGCCTGGTTCATGGACACCTATTCCATGTACCAGGGCAAGACGGTCAACGAGATCGTCACCGGCAAGCCGGTCGATACCGGCGGCACCGTCGGCCGGCGCGAGGCGACGGGACGCGGCGTGGCGCATCTGGCCGCGCGCGCAATGGAGGAGATCGGCCTCAAGCCGACGGGCGCCACCGCGATCATACAGGGCTTTGGCAATGTCGGCGCCGTCACCGCCCATGCGCTTGCCGAGCGCGGCGTGAAGATCGTCGGCGTCAGCGACCACACCGCCGCTTATTACGATCCGCGCGGCCTCGACATCGTCGCGCTCGAAAACCATGTGCGCGCGCATCGCGTACTGCGCGGTTTCTCGAGCGAGGCGGCGATCGCGCCCGAGGATCTGCTGATCCAGCCCTGCGATATTCTCGTGCCGGCCGCGATGGAGCGTGTCATCGACACGCACAATGTCGAGAAGCTGCGCTGCCGCATCATCGCCGAGGGCGCAAACGGCCCAACCACGCCGGCCGCCGATGCTGTGCTGGAAAAGCGCCGCGACGAGATTTTCGTCGTGCCCGACATTCTCTGCAACGCCGGCGGCGTCATCGTGTCCTATTTCGAATGGGTGCAGGACATGCAGCACTATTTCTGGACCGAGGCGGAGGTGATGGACCGCCTCTACACCGCGCTCGACCGCTCCTGGACGGCGGTCCGCGCCCGCGCCACGAAGGACGGCATTTCGAACCGCAAGGCGGCGCTGGCGATCGGCGTGCAGACGGTGCGGCGGGCGAAGGAGGTGCGGGGGCTGTTTCCGTAGCGAGGGATCGGAGATCTGCGCGGGGCGGTCGACCGACCGCAGGCGAGGGTGTTCTGACGACTGGTCGCTGAAATTAATCGCGCGTCGGCCGAACATCCAATTTCTCAAAAGAAGACCATATCGCCCGAAGGCAGGAAACGGGTTAACGCGAGACCTTCTCGCGGGTTCTCCAGGCACGTTCTTCCTCGGCGGCCAGAAAGAGGTCACCGCGAGTCCGTTCGAGGATAACTCAGTGCACGATGGTGATTTCTGAAAAGGAGTATCGGATTTTCTGGACTTTCTGGCTGTTCCAGTTGTTGTTGGCGATCAAAACGAAAGCATCTTTCAGGTCGAAGACATCGCGGCAGCCGTAGGTGATGGCCTGATAGCCGAAGCCGACATAATTGTCCGACTGCTTGTCTGCCATGCGCGCCGCATCGAGCACGAGCGGCAGAAGCCCTCCCGGATACTCCAGCCGACCCTCTCCCTGCATCGAGAAGCCCGTCTCAAAACATAAGCGGTAATGCTTTCCAGCCTTCAGTTCCGCAAGCTGGCAATAGCCCGCCCAGCTCGGATCGACCCTTGGGCCACCCTGCCAAGGTGGAAATGCGCAAGCCGCTGTCGCCAAGGTCGCGTCGGCGACGATGACGCGACCCCGCAGCGTTTGATCGAGCTTCTCGTCCGGAGCCATACGCAGTCGGACTTTCCTGGCGCCTCGAAATGTTCGACCGGCAAAGGCGCGGTAAAATCCAGTCTCGTTCACGACCACCGTGTAGGGCGTTCTGAAAGCCACGCCAGCCGGCTTCATCGTTTCCACGCACGTGCCCATGGGTACGATCAGAGGCTTGGCGGCGCCATTGTCGACAACCGCAATGTCGGCCCCGCCGGCGGTATTGCAGAGGCGGTAATCCACCGGCAGGGCCTTTTTCGGATCGCTGCCGTTGATCGCGAGGACGACCGTATTCCCGCCAAGCCCTTCATTCGAGAAGGGCGCGCGCCTGGTCGTATTCCCCGGCGCCCCGGCCGCGATGCCACATACCCAGAGTTGCAGCTTGACCAGAGGATAATGGACGTAGATCG
>Ga0209023_10005852_pt1 | contig 13235 bp, 13 predicted proteins | sample LakOneMetagenome_FD_187468 | JGI IMG/M metagenome (GOLD analysis project Ga0209023, IMG submission 187468) | Freshwater and sediment microbial communities from Lake Erie, Canada (SPAdes) (version 2) | ecosystem: Environmental > Aquatic > Freshwater > Lentic | place: Lake Erie, Canada... | reverse complement strand
CTGCAACGGGTCGATAGCTGACATCGGCATAGCGACGGCTTCCTTCCTTTCGTCATCCTCCGGCGAGCGGAGCGAGACCGGGGGACCCAGCGACGCGCGAGAGCGCGAACCTATCGAGCAGATCATGCTTCAACATCGCGGCGAACAAGTCGCCTTCGGCGCCGCTGGCCCCCCCGGTCTGCGCGGCTGCGCCGCTTGCCGGAGGATGACGAAACAAGAGGCGAACGAAACCCTGCCGGGGCGCCGGCCATCATCCTAGGGAAACCCGCTCCTTCCGGACTCACTCTTCCCGCTCCGGCGACCGTGTCGCCGCGCGGACCGGCGAACCCGTCCTCGGGAACTCCCGCCCGAGCGCCTCGGCCATCGCCTGTTCCGCGATCAGGAAGACCTGATCCCGCTGGTGATAGTTGTTGGACAGGACGATCACCGTGACGTCGGCGTCGGGCTGGTAGGTGATCAGGTTGCGGAACCCCGACCAGCTGCCGGTGTGATAGATCTGCAGGTCCTCGAAGCCCGGCGAGACCATCTCCCCCAGCCGTTTGGTGAAGATGCCGTAGCCCCAGGTGCGGCGCTCGCGGCCGCGCTCCTTCGGCGTATCGGCCGGGGCGTGGTCGGCGACCATCTGGCCATAGCTGAAGGGCGTCAGGACGTGGCCGCGGTGCAGGGCCCGCTCCCAGGCCAGCATGTCGTCCAGCGTCGAATAGATGGCCCCCGCGCCCATCACGATACTGACGTTCGGAATAGTCTGGGCGGCGAGCCCCGACGGATAGTTGGCGTAGCCCATGGCCACGTCGGGGGCGTCGCCGAGGCCGGTGCGGCTCAGCCCCAGAGGCTTGAAGATCGCCGTCTGCATATAGGTCTCGAACGGCATGCCGCTGGCCTTCTCGACGATGGCGGCGGCCAGATTGAAGCCCGCGTTGTCGTACGAGACCTTGGCGCCGGGCTGGAACCGCAGCGGGAAACGCTTCGACTCCTCCGTCAGCTGATCCAGGGTCGCCGGCGTCACCCGCCGTATGCCCCAGAACGGCCGCGCCATCAGGTCGGGAATGCCCGACGTATGCGACAGCAGGTGGTGGATCTTCAGCGGCGCCCAGGCGGCCGGGCACGGCTGGATCCATTGGCAGACCGCGTCATTGATGGTCAGCCTGCCTTGGTCCTGAAGCTTCAGGATGGCGGCGGCGGTGAACTGTTTGCTGATCGAGGCCAGGCGGTAGCGGGTCTCGATGGTCGAGCGCTCGCCCTTCGACACGTCGGCGGGTCCATAGGCCTGGCGGAACAGGACGGTGTCCCCCTTCGCCACCAGCACCGCCCCCATGAAGCGCGGCTGGGCGTCCAGCGCGGCCTTCAGCTTCGGCAAATTCTCCACCACCACGACGGGCGGCCTCAGCGGCAGCTGGGCGATCTTCTGGCGGACGGCCTCGGGCTTGGCGTGCCCGCGCGCCAGCACCACGCCCCCGGCTGCGAGAAGCGCCAGGAGCAGGGCGGCGAGAATGCCGATCAGCAGCCGGGGCGGACCTCCGGTGGTCTTGGGAACAACAAACAACGAAACGCGACCCTGTCGAAAACCGGACGTCAGATCAGACGTCGTACTCCAGACCGAACTGGGCGTAGAGGGCCCGGCTGTCCTGCCATTTGGGATCGACCTTGACGGTGACGAAAAGATGGACAGGCCGATCCAGCAGCTCGGTCAGCTCCTCACGCGACTTCTGACCGATCCATTTCAGCGTCTGGCCGCCCTTGCCCAGGATGATCGGGCGCTGGCTCTCGCGCTCGACATAGATGGTCTGTTCGATCCGGGCCGAGCCATCCGCCTTTTCGTCGAAGGCCGTGGTCTCGACCGCCGCCGAATAGGGCAGTTCCTCGTGGACGCGCAGATACAGCTTCTCGCGCGTGATCTCGGCGGCCAGCACCCGGATCGGCACGTCGGCGCTCTGGTCCGCGGGGTAGAGCCAGGGACTGGCGGGCATGGACAGGGCCAGACGCGACTTCAGGTCGTCGACGCCGTCGCCGGTCGCCGCCGAGATCATATAGACCTCGGAATAGACGCCGGTTTCGAACAGGCTGTGCGACAGGGCCAGCAGGGTGTCGCGGCGCATGCCGTCGATCTTGTTGAGCGCCAGGATGACCTTCGAGCCCGAGCCCTTCAGGTTCTCGATGATGGTCTCGGTGTCCTCGGCGGACTTGCGGTCGGCGGGCGTGCCCTCCTTGCCTTCCGAGGCGATATGGGAGGCCGCGTCGATCAGGTGGACGACGACGTCGGCATCCGAAGCGCCGCCCCAGGCCGAGGCGACCATGGCCCGGTCCAGACGGCGGCGCGGGGTGAAGATCCCGGGCGTGTCGACCAGCACGATCTGGGCGTCGCCCTGGAGGGCGATGCCGCGCACCGGAAAGCGCGTCGTCTGCACCTTCTGGGTGACGATCGAGACCTTGGACCCCGTCAGCCGGTTGACCAGCGTCGACTTGCCCGCGTTGGGCGCGCCGATGATGGCGGCAAAGCCCGCCCTGGAGTTCGGGTTCGGGATCTCCCCCATGGACTCAGGTGTATCGGTCAAATGACGCCTTCTCGTTGCAGCATGGCCACCGCAGCGGCCTTTTCAGCCTCCTGACGCGAACGTCCGGGAGCGGATATGGGTTCTAACCCCTCCACCAGAACCTCGACGGTGAAGGTGGGGGCATGGTCCGAGCCGGAGCGGCCGGTGATCGTATAGGTCGGCAGCGGCAGCCCCTGCCCTTGCGACCATTCCTGGAGCGCGGACTTGGGGTTGCTGAGCGAGCGTTCGGGCGGACGGGCCAGTTCCTCGGCCCAGGCGCGTTCGAACACCGCACGCGCAGCGTCCAGACCGCCGTCCAGATAGACCGCCGCCAGCACCGCCTCGACGGCGTCGGCGATGACGCCTTCCTTGCGGCGGCCGCCCGACTTGGTCTCGCCCGGCGACAGGCGCACGGCCTCGCCGATACCGAGGGCGGCCCCGACGCGGCCGCAGGCGTGTTTGTCGACCAGGGTGTGCAGGCGCGAGGACAGCTGGCCTTCGTCGGCTTCGGGAAAATCGCCGTGCAGGCGGTCGGCCACCAGCAGGCCCAGGACCCGGTCGCCGAGGAACTCCATCCGCTCGTTGTCGCGCGGGGCCTTCGACGTCTGCGGGGCCACGCCTTCGCCGACGCTGGCGTGGGTCAGGGCCCGGTCGAGCAGACGCGGGTCGCGGAAAGCGTGACCGAGCCGGCGGACCAGTTCGGCCACCGCCTCTGTCCTTGAATTCGCCATCAGTCGAGCAGGTGGAAGAAGCGGCTGGGCCGGATCTTCGAGAACCAGCTGATCGGGTTCCACAGGCTGGCGCCGGGCTTCCACGAGAACATGATGATCTGCGCCTTGCCGACCAGGTTCTCGGCCGGGACGAAGCCCACGCCCGAGGACTGTTCGACGCGGCTGTCGATCGAGTTGTCGCGGTTGTCGCCCATCATGAAGTAGTAGCCGGTCGGCACCTCATAGACCGGGGTGTCGTCCAGATCGCCGCCCGGACCGAAGTCCTGGGTCATGAAGCTCTTGCCGTTCGGCAGGGTCTCGCGGGCCTCGGTGGCGGCGCGGGCGCCCCAGGCGTCGGCGACCTCGGTGTTCGACACCACGGCGTCCTGCACCGGCGCGCCGTTGATATAGAGCTTGTTGGCGATCATCTGGATCTTGTCGCCCGGCAGGCCGATCACCCGCTTGATGTAGTCGGTCTTGTTGTCGCGCGGCAGTTTGAACACGACGATGTCGCCGCGGTTCGGCGCGCGACCGAGCACCCGGCCGTCGCCGATCGGCAGGTTGATCGGCAGGCCGCTGGAATATTTCGAATAGCCGTACGACCACTTGGACACGACGATGTAGTCGCCCTCGTACAGATTGGGCTCCATCGAGGCCGACGGGATGGTGAAGGGCTGGAACAGCAGCACCCGCAGCACGAAGGCGATCAGCAGGGCGAAGACGACGGTCTTGACGATCTCCATGCCTTCGCTGCCGGCGGAGCGCTCTTCGGGGTCGTCGACGCGGGCGGCCTTGGGCATTTTTTCCTTTTTGGCGACGGCGGCGTCGTCCTCGAACGGCGCATCGCCGTGGTCGCTCCAGATCGGGCGTTTGTCGGCGCTGGTCACGGCGGGGACGACGGCCAAGACGCCGGGATCGGTCTCACCCGGGGTCGGCTCGAGAATCACCGGCTCTTCGACAACCCCGTCGTCGACGGGGGCCTCGGTCGAGACAATCTCGTCTTCCGGCGCGGCGGCCTCGACGTGCGGGTGCGTTTCGACAGGGGTTTCGATGGCCGAATCCGACGCGGCGGGCTCGATTTCCGGCTCGTGCGGTTTGTGTTCGTCGCTCATCGTTGAGAAGGCCTGCGTCCCCGACCGCTTCGCGCGGTTGTCTGAGGGCCGCACTATAGCGTGATTACGCCAGCGGCAAGGCCTCGATCACCACGAAGGCGAGTGCATAGGGGTGTTCGTCGCTGAGCGTCAGATGGATTTTCGCCGTGTGGCCCGGGGGCGTCAGTCGAGACAGATGATCGGCGGCGGGACCGGTCAGGGCCAGGGTCGGCTGACCGCTGCGCATGTTCACCACCCCCATGTCCTTCCAGTAGACGTCGCGGCGCATGCCGGTGCCCAGAGCCTTGGCGCAGGCCTCCTTGGCCGCGAACCGTTTGGCGTAGCTCCAGGCCGCATCCGGCTTGCGGTCCGACCGGGCGCGTTCGATCTCGGTGAAGCAGCGGTTCCGGAAGCGATCCCCGAACCGGTCGAGCGAGTCCTGGATCCGGCGGATGTCGCACAGATCCGCGCCGACGCCGATGATCACGACACCGATCTCGCCTCGTCCATCAGGGCGCGCATGCGGGCGATGGCGGGGCCGAGGCCGACGAAAATGGCCTCGCCGATCAGGAAATGGCCGATGTTCAGCTCCATCACCTGCGGGATGGCGGCGACGGGCGCGACGGTCTCATAGTCGATGCCGTGGCCCGCATGCACCTCCAGCCCCAGATCGGCGGCCAGGGCTGCGCCTGCGCTGAGGAAGGCCAGATGCCGCGCGGCCTCTTCCGCATGACCGTCACGGGCCGCGTCGCAGAAGGCGCCGGTGTGCAGCTCGACGACCTGGGCGCCCGTTCGGGCGGCAGCCTCGATCTGATGCGGATCGGCCCCGATGAACAGGGACACCCGCGACCCTGCCGCCTTCAGCTGGGCGACAAAGGGCGCGATCCAGTTGTGGCCGCCGGCGACGTCAAGACCGCCCTCGGTCGTCCGCTCCTCGCGCTTCTCGGGCACCAGACAGACGGCATGGGGCCGGTGATGCAGGGCGATGGCCAGCATCTCCTGTGTCACCGCCATCTCGAGGTTCAGCGGACGGGCCTCGTCACGAAGCAGGGCCGACAGGCTGTCGATATCGGCGTCCGAGATATGGCGCCGGTCCTCGCGCAGGTGGGCGGTGATGCCGTCGGCGCCGGCGGCCAGGGCCTCTCGCGCGGCGCGGACCGGATCGGGATACAGGCCGCCCCGCGCATTCCGCACGGTCGCCACGTGGTCGATGTTGACGCCGAGTCTCAGAGTGTTGGCCAAATCGAACCTGATCCTTACTGGGCCAGCCGCCGGCTGCCGGGATCCTGGACCGGAATGGCGGCCAGTTCGGGCGGCAGGGCGTCGGCGGGGTATGCGGGGACGTCGAGGGTCGCCAGCGCGATCAGCGGCACGCCGACGTCAGCCCGGCCGCCCGAGCGGTCGACGATACAGGCCGCTGCGACCACATCGCCGCCGGCGTCCCGGATGGCCGCGATACATTCCCGCGAGCTCAGGCCCGTCGTCACGATGTCCTCGACCATCACAACCTTCTGGCCGGGTTCGATCTGGAAGCCGCGGCGCAGCTTGAACGCGCCCCCTTCCCGCTCGACGTACAGCGAGGCGACCTTCAGGTGCCGCGCGGTCTCGTAGCCGGGGATGATGCCGCCGACGGCCGGCGATATGGCGACGTCCACGGGGCCGACGGTCGCGACGATCTTCTCGGCCAGGGCCTTGCACAGCCGCTCGCAGCGGTCGGCGTGCATGAAGACCAGGTTCTTCTGCAGGAAGACCGGGCTGTGCAGGCCGGAGGACAGGACGAAATGCCCCTCGCGCAAGGCGCCGGCGGCTCGGAACTCGTTGAGGACGTCTTCGGTGTTCATGCCGCGCTCTTAGCCGGTCGGACGGCAGGAGAGAAGATCGTGAAAGTGGTTAGTGGTTGGTGGTTGCGAGACCACCGCCGGTTCTCGATTTCAGGCTGCGCAGTGGCAGCGGACAACCACCAACCACCAACCACGAATCACAAACCACCAATCACCCTTCTACCCCCTCACCCGCTCCACCGTATCGACGGAGGGATTGGTGCGCAGGGCGGCCATGATCATGGTCGCGTGTTTGGCGTCCTCGACCTCGACGTCGAAATTCAGGTCGAAGAAGTCCTGCTGGCGGTGCGTCAGGTTCAGGTTGCGGATATTGCCGCCCGCCTCGCCGATCAGAGTGGTGACCTGGCCCAGGACGCCGACGCCGTTGCGGACCGTGGCGCGCAGACGGGCGATGCCGACCGCGCCCTGTTCGGCCTGGGGCGTCCACTGCAGGTCCTGCCAGACGCTGTCGTCGTCGGCGAACTCGGCCAGCTTCTGACAGTCGATGGTGTGGACGGTCAGACCCTTGTCCTTCTCCAGGATGCCGACGATCCGGTCGCCGGGCAGAGGAGTGCAGCACTGGCCGAAATGGACGCTGACGCCGGGCGTCAGGCCGCCGCCACGCACGAACAGCCGGGCGCGGGCGTCCTGGATGGGCTTGCGCTGCTGGGCCGGCTTGATCTTGCCCATCAGGGCGGGGAACAGGGTCTCGGCGACCTTGACCGGCGAGACGCGGCCGCGGCCGATGGCCTCGAACAGATCGGCCTCGTTGGCGATGGCCAGGACTTCCAGCACCGGCTTCAGCGAGACGTCGTCGATCGACTTGCCGGCCTTGGCGATGGTCTGTTCCAGGGTCGCGCGGCCCAGACGCAGGAACTCCTCGCGCTCGGCCCCGCGGATGTGGCGGCGGATCGCGGACCGGGCCCGGCCGGTGACCGTCAGGCTGCGCCAGTCGGCGGGCGCCTCGCGCTTGTTGCCGCGGATGATCTCGACCACGTCGCCGTTCTGCAGCGGGGTTCGCATCGGCTTGAGCTCGCCGTTGATCTTCACCCCGGCGGCCGTGTCCCCGACCTCGGTGTGGACGCCATAGGCGAAGTCCAGCGCCATGCCGCCGCGCGGCAAGCTGATCAGTCGGCCCTTGGGCGTAAAGACGAAGACCTGATCGAGGTACATCTCCAGCTTGGCGTGCTCGACCCAGTCCTCGCCGCCTTCGCCGTGCTCGATCACCTGGACGAGGTGACGCAGGTTCTGCAGCGGGTCGCGCCCACCCCCGGCCTGCATGCCTTCCTTGTCGAAGCCGTAGGACTTGTTCTTGTAGGCCCAGTGGGCGGCGACGCCGTCTTCTGCCACCCGGTCCATGGCCTCGGTGCGGATCTGCATCTCGATGCGAAGGCCGCCCGGACCGACCACCGTGGTGTGCAGCGAGCGGTAGTTGTTCGACTTGGGCGTCGAGATGAAGTCCTTGAACCGCTCGGGCACCATCGGCCAGGCGCGATGGATGACGCCCAGGGCGCGGTAGCAGTCGTCCTCGAACGGCACGATCACCCGGAAGCCGTAGATGTCGGACAGGGACGAGAAGCCCACCGTCTTGCGCTGCAGCTTGCGCCAGATCGAATAGGGCGTCTTCTGGCGGCCGAACACCCGCGCGCCCGCGATGCCCGCCTCGGACAACACGCGTTCGACCTCGACCGAGGCGCCCTCGATGGCGCGGCCATGCTCGAGCTTCAGCGCCTCCAGACGGCGCTCAATGGCCGTGCGGGCCGTCGGGTTGATGTGTTCGAAGGCGAGCTCTTCCAGCTCCGACGCGATCGAATGGATGCCGATGGAGCGGCCCAGCGGCGCATAGACCTCGAGCGTCTCGCGGCTGATCCGCTCGCGCTTCTCGGGCTTGACGTACTGCAGCGTCCGCATGTTGTGCAGACGGTCGGCCAGCTTGACCAGCAGGACCCGGACGTCCCGGCTGATGGCGAGGATGAATTTCCGCAGGTTCTCGGCCTGGCGGGTGTGCTCGGCCTGAAGCTCCAGCCGCGACAGCTTGGTCACGCCCTCGACGAGGACGGCGATCTCCTCGCCGAACATCGCGGCGATGTCGTCGCGGGTCGCCGAGGTGTCCTCGACCACGTCGTGCAGCAGGGCGGTGACGATGGAGGCGGTGTCGAGCTTGTAGTCGGTCAGGATGCCCGCGACCTGGATCGGATGGCCGAAGTAGGGGTCGCCCGAGGCCCGCAACTGCGAGCCGTGCATCTTCATCGCATAGACATAGGCCTTGTTGAGCATCGCCTCGTCGGCGGTGGGGTCATAGGCCTTGACCGCCTCGATCAGCTCGAACTGACGCAGGATCGGAACGCGTTTCGCCGCCGGCCCGATTCCTGAAGCAGGAGGAGCCGACGGCGATACGGGATCATTATTGTTGGCGACGTTTTGCTGCGGCGGGGACTTGCCGGCCCGCGCCGGTTGGATCGTGATACCGTTAGCGGGTTCCGCTGTCAGTACCGCTCCTCCTGCCCGCCGTCCCGGTCGCTCTGCAGGGCGCGGATCAGCTCCTGCTCGGCCATGTTCATGTGTTGCGGCTCGGCCAGCAGACCGACGATTTCGGCCTCGTCCTCGGCTTCCGTACGCTCATCGACGCGCTGCAGGGCGACGACGACCGTCTCCAGCAGCTCGGCCGGCAGGACGGTTTCGTCCGCGATCTCGCGCAGGGCGACGACCGGGTTCTTGTCGTTGTCCCGATCCAGGGTCAGGGCGGCGCCGTTGGCGATCGCGCGGGCGCGGTTGCCCGCCAGCAGAACCAGACCAAAGCGGTTCGGCACCCTTTGGATGCAGTCTTCGACAGTGACGCGAGCCATCAAGAATCCTCGTGCGGCGGGAGAACCGCGCCAAATACAGGTATGCGCGGATTTGTGCAACGCCACAGGGGCGATTGTGAGGCGGAGACCTCAGGCGACCCTGCGCGCGTCCGTCCCCACGGTCGCCGTCAGCGCCAGGGCGGAAGCGAAGCCGCCCCCCGGATGGCGCCAGTCCGGCGCGATCTCGGCCAGGGGGCCCATGACGAACAGCCGGTCGGCCGCGCGCGGGTGCGGCAGGATCAGGCCGCCGCAGTCGCCACGCTCGCGTCCGTAGGCGATCAGGTCGAGATCCAGGGTCCGGGGCGCGTTCTGCGTCGAGCGCTGGCGGCCGAACATCTCCTCGATCCGCCCGAGGGAGGCCATCAGGGCATGGGGATCCAGCGCCGTGCGCACCATCACGACCCCATTCAGGAACGGCGGATCGGTCGGGTCGGGCCAGGCCTGAGACGCCCACCACGAGGATCGGGCGACGATGTCGATTCCCTCGGAGCGGAACCGGGTCAGGGCCGCCTCCAGCGCGTCGCGACACGAGGGCCAGACCCCCTTGTCATTGCAGCCGAGGGCGACGATGACGGCCCCTTCGAGATCAAGGTCCAGGTCGGGGTCGGCGTCCCTGTTGACGCTGGCGCCGCTTGCGCCCGGAGCCGATCCCGGAGCCGATATTGTGCTGGAGCCTTCCATGTACCCGTCCGATCGCATCGCCCTGTTCATCGACGGGGCCAATCTCTACTCGGCGGCGCGGGCGCTGAACGTTGATCTGGATTTCCGAAAACTGCTCGGGTCGTTCCGCGAAAAGGCCGTCCTTGTTCGGGCCTATTATTACACGGCGGTGATCGAGGGCGAAGAGTTCTCTCCGATCCGGCCCCTGGTCGACTGGCTGGGCTACAACGGCTTCTCGGTGGTGACCAAGCCGGTGAAACGGTTCACCGACGCCCAGGGTCATATGAAGACCAAGGGAAACATGGACATCGAGATCGCGGTGGACATGCTGGAGATGGCTCCGCACCTGGATCACATGGTGCTGTTCTCGGGCGACGGCGACTTCCGCCGGCTGGTCCAGGCGGTGCAGGCCAGGGGCGTGCGCGTCACCGTCGTCTCCACGACCCGGAGCCAGCCGCCGATGATCGCCGATGAACTCCGGCGTCAGGCCGACGACTATATCGACCTGGCCGACCGGCTGGGCGACTGGGGCCGGCCCAGGGCCCCTGCCCCTTCCCCGTCGGTCCGCACCTTCGGCGACGAGGCCTGATCTCCCGGGCGTCGAGGATCGTTTGTCCCGCCAGAACTATAATCGACGAGCAATTCGAGGTCCGACTCCACTTCCGATTGTCGAACGCCGACATCCGCGATAGCGTCGGTTGCTGAACCGCTTCTGGAGGCTCCCATGCTCGTCGCCGCCCTCGCCGCCCTGCTGATGTCCAGCGCTCCCGCCGCCGACGGGCAGACGCCCATCCCGCCGGTCCAGACCGCGATTCCCTCGGCCGATGCGCCGACGGATCTCGACGACATCATCGTCGAGGGCCGTCCCCTCGACGAACAGGTCCAGACCTTCGTCCGCGAGGTCGGGGCGCCGGCCAACGATCGCAACCTGGCCAAGTGGCGCAACGGCGTCTGCGTCAGCGTGGTCAATCTCCGCAACGACGCCGCCCAGGCCCTCGTCAACCGGGTGTCCGACGTGGCCCGCGAGGTCGGTCTGAACGCCGGCGAGCCGGGCTGCACGCCGAACGTCATGATCTTCGCCGCCGCCGACGCCCAGGCCTTCACCCCCGAGCTCGTCGCCCATCGCCCGCGCCTGTTCCGCGTCGGAGGAAGCGGAATGGACCGTGGACGCGGCGCCCTCGAGGCCTTCCAGACCACGGACCGGCCCGTCCGCTGGTGGACCGTCAGCGTTCCCGTCGACGAGGAAGGCCAGGTCGCCGTTCGCATCCCCGGCTCTTGCAAGGACCCCTGCGACACGCCGATGACCTATGCGCCCCAGGTCCGGACCACGGCCTCGCGCCTGCTGTCCTCGACGTCGGACGATATCCGGCGCGTCTTCATCGTCATGGACGCCGACCAGATCTCGTCGGTGAACCTCGCCCAGCTCGGGGACTATGTGGCCATGGTCGCCCTGGCCCAGATCAATCCGGAGGCCGACACCTCGGGCTACGCCACCGTGCTCAACCTGTTCAACGATCCTGAGCGCACCGAGGGTCTGACCAACTGGGACAAGGCCTATCTGCAAGGGCTCTATGGCGTGGTCCTGACCCGCCAGAATCGCAACACGGCCCGCAATGAGGTGGCCAGCGCGATCGTGCGCGTCCACCACCGCATCACGGCGATGGAAGACGCCGGCGCCGACGAATAGCGGTCCGGCGAAGTCCTAGCGGCCGGGGACCAGTTCGTTCTGGACCCGGCGGCCCAGCGGATCTCGCGACGCCCAGCGTTCGCCGACGCCAGCCTCGATCATCGGCGAGCAGAAGCGCGAAATCATCATGAAGGACGGCCGGATGCCGTTCAGGCAGACCCGGTCGCCTTCGACGCGCCAGGTCGCGGTGATCCGCCGCCCGTCGGAAAACTGCGCGGAATAGCTTCCGTCGCGGTTGAACCAGTGCTTGACCCACCCGCCGTCAGAATAATGCGAGACGACCGTATTGCCGAACGCGGCGGTGACATCGGCCGAAGCCGGCGATGCGCACACGCTGATCGCTGCTGTTGCAGCGCACAAAAAGCTCTTCATAACAAAGCCCTCGCACCTTCCCCGGGATGGACTATCCGCGATCGACCGGGATTTGCAACCACCGGCCGGGCCAGGTCCGGAAGCGCCTCCAGGATTGGTGAATACTTGACTCTGGCGAGGGGCCTTCTATATCCGGGCCACGTTCGGGACAGGTCTGGCGAATTCGCGCCGCCCGCTCGCCCACCGAGGGGCGGTTCCGCGCATCGCACACGCACTCAAGACGGGTGCGCCATCTGTTCCCAAGGACTCATGACAGAATTCTCCGCACTGGGCCTCTCGCCCACGACCCTCCAAGCGGTCGCCGATACCGGCTATACGACCGCCACCCCGATCCAGGCCCAGGCGATTCCCGTCGCCTTGGCCGGCCGCGACGTGCTCGGCATCGCCCAGACGGGCACCGGCAAGACCGCCGCCTTCACCCTCCCCCTCATCGACAAGCTGTCCAAGGGCCGCGCCCGGGCCCGGATGCCCCGCGCCCTCGTCCTGGCGCCGACCCGCGAGCTGGCCGACCAGGTCGCGATGAGCTTCGAGAAATACGCCAAGGGCACCAAGCTGAGCTGGGTGCTGCTGATCGGCGGCGTTTCCATGGGCGACCAGGTCGCGGCGCTCAACAAGGGCGTGGACGTCCTGATCGCCACCCCCGGCCGCCTGCTGGACCTGTTCGAGCGCGGCAAGATGATGCTGAACGGCGTCGAGATCATGGTCGTCGACGAAGCCGACCGCATGCTGGACATGGGCTTCATCCCGGACATCGAGCGGATCTTCAAACTGACGCCGCCGAAGCGCCAGACCCTGTTCTTCTCGGCGACCATGCCGCCCGAGATCACGCGACTGACGACCCAGTTCCTGAAGGACCCGACGCGCATCGAGGCCTCGCGCCCCGCCATGACGGCCGAGACCATCACCCAGTATCTGGTGCGCATCCCGACCAACGATCCCAAGGCCAAGCGCGCCGCGCTGCGCGCCCTGGTGGGGCGTGAGGACGTCCGCAACGGCATCGTCTTCTGCAACCGCAAATCCGAAGTCGACGTTGTCGCCAAGTCGCTGAAGTCGCACGGCTTCGACGCCGCGCCTATTCATGGGGATCTGGACCAGAGCCTGCGCACCCGGACGCTGGCGGACTTCCGCTCCGGCGCCCTGAAGATCCTGGTGGCCTCCGATGTCGCCGCGCGCGGCCTGGACATTCCGGACGTCAGCCACGTCTTCAACTACGACGTCTCGCACCACGCCGACGACTACGTTCACCGCATCGGCCGCACCGGCCGCGCGGGCAAGACCGGTCAGGCCTTCATGATCGTGACCCCGGCCGACGACAAGGGCCTGGACAAGGTCCTGAAGCTGATCAAGATGGCTCCCGAAGAGCTGAAGCTGGACATCGACTGGTCCAGCCTCGGCGGCCCCGCCCCGCGTGAGCGCTCGGGCCGTGACAAGCCGGAAGGCCGCCCGGAAAGCCGGGGCTCCAGCCGCGGCCGCGCACCGCGCGCCGAGGTCCCGATCGAGGCGGCCTCAGAACGGGTC
>Ga0209023_10005850_pt1 | contig 13237 bp, 16 predicted proteins | sample LakOneMetagenome_FD_187468 | JGI IMG/M metagenome (GOLD analysis project Ga0209023, IMG submission 187468) | Freshwater and sediment microbial communities from Lake Erie, Canada (SPAdes) (version 2) | ecosystem: Environmental > Aquatic > Freshwater > Lentic | place: Lake Erie, Canada... | reverse complement strand
GGATTGCTTTTCGTGGCAGGTTGGGCCCTGAGCTGTTTTTCGTTCGCAGTCGTCATCTTGGCCTATCTCTCGGACAAATCTCCGATGGATGGCGTGGTGACCAAGCGGCATTTTCACGATCTTGGAAAATTGATGCTTGCTCTGACGATGGTCTGGGCCTACTTCAACTTCTCGCAATTCCTGATCATTTGGTCGGGTAATTTGCCCGAGGAGACAAGTTGGTATTTGACTCGAATGAAGGGCGGGTGGGGCTACATTGGTGTGTTGCTGATCATTTTTCACTTTGCGTTCCCGTATCTCGTGCTGCTGCAGCAGGATTTCAAGCGGCGTGCAAAAATGCTTGCGACGCTTGGTGTCTTTATTCTTTTCATGCGTCTGGTTGATATGTTCTACCAGATCGCACCAACCCCGCGTGTGACTGCGGGAATTGAGAACGGAGCATTTATTATTAGCTGGCTCGATCTCGTCGCTCCGGTCGCGGTTGGCGGTATTTGGCTTTGGTGGTTCTTTGGCGGGTTGATGAAACGGCCTTTGGTGCCGGTGAAAGATCCGTTTTTCGAAAGCTGTGTGTCGCACGGACGTTCGCATTAGATAGATTTATAACGATATGTCTTCAAAAAAGCATGAAGTGACTCCGGCCGATTTTGATAAGGCCTACGAGCAGAACGAGATCGGGCTAAAGGGTATCTTTGGCTTTGCGATCGGATTGTTTTTGCTGATCGTTATCACGTTCGGTCTGATGTACGCATTTTTGAATGTCCTGAAAGACGAGAACACGTCGACCGAAAAGGCTGGACCGCAAAACCCGATGCAGATGACCGAAAAGGAACGCCTTCCGCCCGAACCGAGGCTTCAGGCCGCACCCGGATTTGGCGTTGATTCGCCAACCGGACGTGTCAACCTCGAATTGATGGCCCCACAGAGCGAGTATCGCGAGATGCGAAAACAGTGGGAAGAAATGTGGAAGCACGGTGAGAAGGACCCAAAAACGGGAACTGTTATGATGCTACCGGTGGATGAGGCCAAAGAGAAATTTCTCGAACAGAAAGTAAAAGCAAAATCCGGCCCCGAGGCGGATGCATTGTGGAAGTCTTCGCACATGTTCATTTCGGACGCCGGTGCGGGGCGGACGGCTTCGGAGACGAGAAGGTAGTTTGGAATTCAAAATGAAAAATGAAAAATTAAAAAATGGAGGCACTGTGGCACTGGTCGCATCGCGACAGTCTCTTCTTTGTTTTACTTTTTTCATTTTGAATTTTTCATTTTTCATTTGTCCGGTTTCGGCACAGAAGAGCGAGCATTACAATTCGCCGCTTTATAGTCCGCGGACCTATGATCCGTCGGTGGATACGACGACCGGGTTGCCGCCGGTGCTTGATAAGGTCGGGATCGAGCAGAAATTGGGCGATCAACTGCCGCTCGACACGGAACTGAAAGACGAGAACGGCAGGACTGTAAAGCTAGGTGAATATTTTGGCATGCGTCCGGTTGTGTTGGCTCTCGTTTATTACGATTGCCCGATGCTTTGCAATCAGGTGCTCAACGGTCTGACCGGCTCGCTAAAGGGAATGTCGCTTGAGGCTGGAAAGGATTTTGACGTGATCGCTCTGAGCTTTGACGCTCGCGAAAATGAAAAGCCGGATCTCGCCAAGAATAAGAAGGCGAGTTATATGGATCGCTACGGCCATCCCGGAACCGAAGGCGGCTGGCATTTTTTGACTGGAACGCAGGAATCGATCGACAAGGTCACGCAGGCCGCCGGGTTCAGCTACAAATGGGACGAGAAATCAAACCAGTTTGCCCACGCCGGCGGGATAATGATCACAACCCCTGACGGCAAGATGGCTCGGTATCTGTATGGGATCGATTATGCACCGAAAGACTTGAAGTTCGGCATCATGGAAACGGCCGAAAACAAGGTCGGCAGCCCGACTGAAAAGCTGTTGCTGTATTGCTATCATTATGACCCCGCAACCGGTAAATACGGCCTTTCGGTCCTTAGGATAATGCGTCTCGGCGGCATTGCCACATTGATCGGGCTTGGCGCAATGGTTTTTGTTTTTTGGCGAAGGAATAAGAGAAAGAGCGAAAGTGAAAATGGGTAAAGGTGAAAAGGTGACAAACACACTGACCACTATCCACTAACGACTGACGAGTTATGCAGAGTACAAATTGGGTACCATTATTACCGGAACAGGCCTCGACATTCGCGTGGCAGGTCGATGCGCTGTACGCGTATCTGATCGTGATCAGTATCGCCTTTACGATACCTGTCGTCGCGGCTATTTTCTTTTTCGCTCTCAAGTACCGCGAGAAGGAAAAATTTGCGACGCCCGAAGAAATGCATGGTTCGATGGTGCTCGAAACGGTCTGGTCGATCATTCCGTTTGTCATTTCGATGACGATCTTTCTCGGTGGTGCGATCGTTTATTTCAATCAGTATACGCCTCCCGCCGATTCGATGGATATTTACGTCGTCGGTAAACAGTGGATGTGGAAGGTCCAGCACGAGACCGGGCAACGCGAGATCAACGAGCTACACGTTCCGGTCGGCCGCAACGTCAAGCTGACAATGACCACCGAAGACGTGCTGCACGATTTTGATATCCCTGCGTTTCGTACAAAGGCCGACGTAGTCCCGGGACGCTATACGTATATGTGGTTCAACGCCACCAAGCCGGGTAAATACCATCTATATTGTGCGGAATACTGCGGCCTCAATCACTCGGGAATGGGCGGTTGGGTCTATGTTATGGAACAGCGTGATTTTGACAACTGGCTGAGCGGCAACGTTTCGGGGCAGACGCCGGTCGAAATGGGCAAAGAGTTGTTCGAGACAAAGCTCGGCTGTGCATCATGCCATGCCGGCGGCCCGCAACAGCGAGGTGCAAAGCTTGAGGGCGTTTATAACACGCAGGTAAAACTCGTTGGCGGCGAAACCGTGACGGCGGACGACAATTATATTCGGAATTCGATCAATAATCCGGCGAGTCAGGTCGTTGAAGGTTTCCAGCCGATCATGCCGACGTTCAAGGGGCAGGTTACCGAGGAGCAGTTGAATGCGCTGGTGGCTTATATTAAGTCGCTCAGCCCGAATGCGGCGGCAGCTCCTGCTGCTGCCAAAACAGCGACTCCTATGGCACCTGCGGCGGCGACACCGGCGGCCAAGGCACCCGTAAAGCCGGTCGCGAAAAGTACTAAATAGTTTACAGGAAGATTATGCAAACGGAAGAAGCAATAGTAGCTGGAACAGACGCAAAGCCCAAAGTGAGTTACGTGGCGAACGGCTCGACGCTGCGTTCGTGGCTGCTTACCAAAGATCACAAGCGGATCGCGATCATGTATTTGATCTCGGTCTCGGTGTTCTTCTTTATGGGCGGCTGCTACGCCGGGGCGATCCGTCTCGAACTTCTTACGCCGGCGAGCGATCTGCTTGAGACCGGAACTTATAACAAGGTCTTTACGCAGCACGGAATCCTGATGATCTTTTTCTTCCTGATCCCGTCGATACCGGCGATATTAGGAAACTTTCTGATCCCCCTGATGATCGGAGCCAAGGATCTCGCACTACCGCGTATCAATCTGCTCAGCCTTTATATCTATTGGCTGGGCGGTGGTTTGACGCTGTTTGCTCTGATGCAGGGTGGCGTCGATACGGGCTGGACGTTTTACACGCCCTACAGTACGACGTTTTCGAATACGTTCGTCATGCTGGTCGGGCTCGGTATCTTCGTAAACGGATTTTCGTCGATCCTGACAGGTCTAAATTTTATCGTCACCATTCACACGATGCGAGCTCCCGGAATGACCTGGTTCCGTATGCCTCTCTTCGTTTGGGCACACTACGCGACGAGTTTGGTAATGGTTTTGGGTACGCCCGTCGTGGCGATCACGATCTTGATGCTCGCACTCGAGCGGGTCGGCCACGTTGGTATTTTTGATCCAGCGATCGGCGGCGACCCGATTCTGTTCCAGCATTTGTTCTGGTTCTATTCGCATCCGGCGGTTTATATCATGATCCTGCCGGGAATGGGCGTTATCTCCGAGCTGATCTCCAATTTCTCGCGAAAGAAGATCTTCGGGTACGAATTTATCGCTTTCTCGTCGATCGCGATCGCGGTCTTTGGGTTCCTGGTTTGGGGACACCATATGTTTGTTAGCGGCCAGTCGATGTACGCCGGAATGGTATTTTCATTCCTGACGATGGTCGTGGCCGTTCCGTCGGCGATCAAGATGTTCAACTGGGCTGCGACGCTTTACAAGGGTTCGGTCTCGTTCGATACACCGATGCTCTACGCACTCGGTTTCATGGGACTGTTCCTAATTGGCGGTTTGACCGGGCTGTTCCTCGGTGCGATGGGTCTTACGGTCCACCTTACCGACACTTACTTTGTCGTCGCTCACTTTCACTATGTGATGGTCGGCGGACAGGTGATCGCTTATCTCGGCGGAATCCATTACTGGTGGCCGAAGATGACGGGCAAAATGTACTCGGAATTCTGGGGCAAGATCTCGGCGATGCTCGTATTTGTCGGTTTTAACCTGACGTTCTTCCCGCAGTTCATTCTCGGATATATGGGAATGCCGCGTCGCTATGCGTCGTACCCTGAGGAATTGCAGGTACTTAACATCTTTTCGACCGCCGGAGCATCGGTACTTGGTGTCGGACTGATAATGCCGGTGATCTATCTCGGACACTCGCTGATATTCGGCAAGGCTGCGGGCGATAACCCATATATGCATCCCGGCCTCGAGTGGCGTACATCGTCACCTCCGCCGACCGAGAATTTTGAAAAAATGCCCGTCGTTACCTGGGAAGCATACGAATTTGGCGAAGAGAGCGGCCTCGATCTCGAAGGGGCGAAACGCCGTGCGGCCGAACCGGCAGCAGCTTAAAAGTTTGGACCGGTAGATACTGTTTAACTGTTAAAAAAGAATGTCGACACACGCAGACACACACGAACACAGCCATGCACCCGGACTTCAACATCAGTTTGAAGACATGGGGCAGCAGGAAGAAAGCGTCTCCATCGGGATGTGGATGTTCCTCGTCCAGGAGATCATGTTCTTCGGCGGGCTATTTACGGTCTATCTCGTATTCCGCTCCAAATACCCGATGGCGTTTGCGGCCGGCAGTAATCACCTCGACGCATTTCTCGGCGGACTTAATACGCTCGTGCTCATCGTCAGCTCGCTGACGATGGCCTTGACCGTCTATTACGCCCAAAAGAATAACCGAAACATGCAGGTGATCCTGATCGTCCTGACGATGCTGTTCGGTGCGACATTTTTGGGTGTTAAGGCTGTCGAGTACACGGACAAATATAATCACGGCCTTGTGCCTGTCGCGGGATTGAATAAGGTGGTTCGCGAGCCCGCACACGACGAGCACGCTAAATCGGAGGGCGAGCACGCAGAAAAGCCGTGTTGGGAAGTTGATCACAACGCTCCTCAGGTCGAACATGTTAATCCACGGGGCGAGTTTATGTGGACCGATTGTTCGCTCGCAAAGATGGGGATGGATGAGAATATCCTGACGCCGGCGGAAAAGATCGGGTATTTTGTAAAAGACCAGAACGGAGCTGACCGGATCGATGCGAACAAGTTTCGTGACAAGGTTCGCATCTTTTTCTGGATCTATTTTGTAATGACGGGACTTCACGCCCTGCACATGATCGTCGGACTCGGTCTGATGGCGTGGCTCGGCTGGATGGCGTTCCGCAAGACGTACAGCAGTGAATACTATATGCCGGTCGAGATGTCCGGTTTGTATTGGCACTTTGTCGATATTGTCTGGATTTTCCTGTTCCCGCTGCTTTATTTGCTCGGGCGACACTTCATGCATTAGGAGTAATAGATGTCGGATAACCATCAAGAACATGAGCACATGAACATACCCAAATATATTGGGGTGTTTCTGATACTATTTATCGGCACTATCGTGACCTATTTTGTCGCGCTCACGGATCTCGACAGCAAGCTGTTTCACGGTGCCAATACATTGGTTGCTCTGTTGATCGCGTTCTTCAAAATGACGTGCGTTATGCTGTTTTTTATGCACGTTTACTGGAGCCCGAAGCTGATCAAGCTGTCGGCGGTCGCGAGCTTTTTCTGGCTGGCGATAATGTTTGCATACACGATGCAGGATTATCTGACACGCGGCAGCGGCGTTTTCGGGCAATAAAAATTTATTTTGTTTAGACCAACGCGGTGCGAGGTGCTTCATTTACCTCGCAACCGCGTTTTTCTTGAATAGCTTAACGCAATTTGACGTGCTATCATTTTTGGTTTGGTAAGTTCGGTGCGGTTATTATCGTCGGTCACTTTGTAAGTACAACGGTAAAGCTAATTCCAAACATCACATTGGGATGAAGTTTTTGGGTACAACATCTATTCGTCTGTTCGTCTTGACGACGACCGCACTCGCGTTTATTTCGGCGGGCTGCATCTCCGTCAAGAACCCGGACAAGACGCCGCGACTGCTCAAGGTCGAGGACGCTCCGCAATCGCAACTGATGAGCGAGGTCAACCGGTACGCTCGGGTTAATTCGATGCGGGCTAAAATGTATCTCAAATTCGAGGACAATTCGTTCGCCGAATTCGGGAGCAAAGAAGTCTATAGATCAGCTGACGGCGAGGTCGTTGTTCAGCGTCCCGCAAATATCTTAATGAAGGTGCAGGTTCCGGTGATCAAATCGGATGTTGCCCAGATGACATCGGACGGAACCTCGTTTCGCGTTGCAATATTGCAGGACGGCGGAACCGGCAAGTATAAAAAGTTTGTAAAAGGCACGAACAACGCCGATTACTCGAAACTGTCGAAATCGCTAAAATCTGCCGATCTCGACAACGGCCAGGCGATCAAAGAGAGCGTTAACGCATTCGCCAATCTACGGCCGCAGCATTTTACCGACGCGATGCTCGTGCGTCCGACCGATGCGGCAGACGTCTATGTCCAGAGCACGATCTTTCAACTCGAAGAAGATGTCACGCAGTCGAAAAAATCGCCGCTTCGCAATGTAATGCGTGGCTATTACCTGCTCGACGAACTTGCCAAACAGGCGGACGGAAGCCTCAAGATCACACGCCGTTTCTGGTTTGACCGCGTTGGCGGAATACGTTTGGCGAGGCAACAGATCTTCGACGCGGTTGGCGAGATCGATTCGGATGTGGTCTATGGCAAGGAAGGCAAACTGACCGACACGGACGAATACGCGAATCTGCCGCTCGAGATACAGGTCACGCGGCCGAAAGAAAAATACTCGATGAAGCTGTCCTACCAGACGCCTGAGGCAGTATCGATCGGCAAAACATATCCGGCGGCGGCATTTATGCTTCAAAATACTTGGGGCCTCGAGGAAGTCGATCTCGATCAAAAATTAAAAGACGCGATGGCCGGTCAGCCGACGACGCAGGATATGCCAAAATCCGCGACCAAATTTCAACAACCCCTCAGATGAGCGTAATTTTACGTACCGAAAATTTAACCAAATCATATAACGTCGGCAAGATGGACGTGACGGCGCTTCGCGGTGTGTCGATCGACATCGAAGAGGGCGAATTTGTCGCGATCATGGGCCCGTCCGGCTGCGGCAAATCGACGCTGCTTCATTTGCTCGGCGGTCTGCTGAGCCCGACCACCGGCAGCATCCTGATCGACGGTGAAGACCTTGCCAAGGTCTCAGATGCACAGCGGACCGACATTCGGCGCCGAAAGATAGGGTTTGTCTTTCAGCGATTTAATCTTTTCCCGACGCTCACGGCCGAGGGCAACCTGAAACTCGCCGAAAAGATACACACAGGAAGCGGCAGTAAAAGTTCGGACCGTCGCCGGGAGGTCTTGCGTCTGCTCAAACTCGAAGATAAAATGCACCATAAACCGCTCGAACTGTCGGGCGGCGAACAGCAGCGTGTCGCTCTGGCCCGGGCGGTGGTAAATAATCCGGCGATCATCCTCGCCGACGAACCGACCGGCAACCTCGACACCGAGAATTCGGAGATCGTTCTGAACATGTTTCGCGACCTCAACAAAGAATTTAACCAGACCATCATCATGATCACGCACAACCCCGAGGCCGCCGCCGTGTGTTCGCGGACGATCAGGATGCGTGACGGTCGTATCGCGGATTAGTTTCTTTGCGTACTTTGCTACTTTGCTTTAGAAAAAGAAGTTTCACGCAAAGCTGCGAAGGTCGCTAAGTAGGCCGCAAAGTAAGAAAAAGATGAAAAATGTCATTCAATGGAATCACGAACGCGGTACCTGGCAGTATGATGTTTTCTGCCTGATGATCATCGCATTCATCTTTTTGACGCCGAAAGCGTGGTTTGAAAAGGCCGACAAGGCAACCCAGACCGTGGCTGCGACCGTCAAAGCTGAGATGGTAATGGATAGGTAGTTTTATGTTCAAAAACATTTCTAACACAGCAATTTTAAGAAAGTTTATATTTTCGGCCGCATTTGGCCTTATGCTCGCGGGTTCGGCGATGGCTCAAGGGCCGCTCGGGCAGATTCTGAACCGGATGGACGCTAATTATAAAGGCCTGACCTCGCTCAAATCGAATGTGACAATGGTCAAGACCGATTCGGTGCTTGGCGAAGCGGACACCTACGAAGGCAAAACTAGCTTTATCCCGGAGAGCCTTGCAGGCAAAAAATACGTCCGCATCGACTGGTCGAAACCGGTCGTTGAGAATATCGTCGTCATCGGCGACAGCTATCAGCTCTTTCGCCCGAAACTCAATCAAGTGATCAAAGGCGAAACAAAAAGCGCCAAGAGCGGAGCTGCGGCGGGCGGAGCGTTGGCGTTTGTCAGCATGTCGAAAGATCAGCTTAAGGCAAATTACAATGTGATCTATATCGCCGAAGAATCGATCAGCGGCGGCGTCAAAACCGTTCATTTGCAGCTTACACCAAAAACAAAGACCAGCTACAAAACCGCCGACCTCTGGGTCGACGGCGACGGCATGCCGCGTCAGGCTAAGGTCACTGAAAACAACAACGACACCACGACGGTTTTGTTGACTGGCATCGAGAAGAACACCAAAGTTGATTACAGTTTGTTCAAACTTGCGTTGCCTAAGAATGTTAAGGTTGTGACGAGCTAGGTGAGTGTGGATCAATAGTCAAAGTCCCCCGGTGCTTCGAATGCGTCGGGGCTTTTTATTTGATTTGTAAATGTAGCAATCAAATTCTATAATCTGGAAATTCAAGTTGGAGAAAACTATGACGACTCTCTCAAAATCATTAAAAATTCTTTTCGTTTTAGCATCGGTTTTCATTCTTTTGAATGCCCTTCCGGTTAAAGCTCAGATTGTTCAACGCGGCGAACTACTGCGACGTATGGATGCTCACAACAAGGCATTAAGTTCTTTAAAAGCGGATGTTGTCATGCTAAAGACCGATGCTGCTCTGGGCAAAAGTGGCGACGAAGTCGTAAAAGGAACGGTTAATTATATTCCCGCGAAGAAGCCTCGACCCGTTTATATTAGGGTTGACTGGGTCACTCCTAAAGAGAATATGATAGTTGTCGGGGATGACTATCGCATTATTCGTCCAGTCGTGAATCAGGCTTTTTGCGGCAAAAAGGATGGCACTAAACAGAATGCGAGATTGGCTGGCCCGCTTGCATTTCTAAATATGTCTAAAGACGAACTGAATGCGAATTACGAGATATCGTACCCGGAAAATGGGGAGTCGGTTTTAAGCGACGGAACCCGCACGGTTCATATTCTCCTCACGCCAAAATCTACGGGCGGCAATTACAGGTCAGCGGATTTGTGGGTCGATGTCGATGGGATGCCGCGACAGGCTAGAGTAACTGCCTTGAACAACGACACAACGACAATATTGCTCACGAATATTTCTAAAAATATTAGGCTCGATGCCCAAATATTTTCACTCGAGTTGCCGAAAGGTATCAGTTGTACCAAAACCTAAGGTTCTTACCGGTTAGGTCAGATTTGCCTCGGTCGCGATTTGGCGGGCGAGGCTTTTTCGTTGATTTGAAAACAAGTGACTCAGAACCTATAATTAAGGGTTTAGCGAAGGCGGTTATTATCAGTTATGCCAAAGGCGAGCAGTTTTAGCAGATTTACACGCGGGGTCAGACACACCGTCAGGGCGTTTGCCTCGACGCGGCATCCGGTGCTGGTGCATATTGTGCCGATGCGGCGGTGTAATCTGGCGTGTACGTATTGCAACGAATTCGATAAAACGAGCGATCCGGTGCCGATCGAAGTGATGCTCAAGCGTATCGACAAGCTTGCCGAATTTGGCTCTTCGGTAATCACGATCTCGGGCGGCGAACCGATGATGCACCCTGAGATCTACGATATCATCGCCCGCATCCGCCATCATGGAATGATCGCAGGTCTGATCTCGAACGGTTATTATTTTCAGGTCGATAAGATCAAAAAACTCAACGAGGCCGGACTCGATTACCTCCAGATCTCGATCGACAACGTGACGCCCGACGACGTTTCGAAAAAGAGCCTCAAGGTGCTCGATGGCAAACTCGTCAACCTGCGCGACCATGCTAAATTTAAGGTAAATATCAATTCGGTCGTCGGCGGCGGCGTTGCCAATCCCGAAGAGGCTTTGCAGATCGCGAATCGAGCCCGTGAGCTCGGGTTCTCTTCGACCGTCGGTGTTATCCATGACGGCGATGGCCTGAACAAAGGCCTGACCGATCGCGAGAAGGAAGTTTACAAAGAGATCAAGGACAAAGGTGCCCGCAGCTACGCCCGCTGGAACTGGTTTCAGGACGACCTCGTAGAGGGAAAAGAGCACGTTTGGCGTTGCCGCGCGGGTTCGCGGTATCTCTACGTTGCCGAGGATGGAATAGTCAGTTGGTGTTCGCAACAACGCGGCACCCCTGGAATCCCGCTGCTCGATTACACGCATTCTGACCTCGACCGCGAATACAACACTGAAAAATGGTGTGCGCCGACCTGCACCATCCAATGCGTCCACCAAACGGCGCTTCTAGACGCATGGCGCGACCCGCAAATGTCGCTCGGCGATTACAACAAGAAAAGCGGCGGCGGGATCAAGAAAGAGACGGTTGCACAGGTGCTCGGAGCTGACTAAGCAACCATGTCGAATCTCGCAGACGGCAAAACTGAAAAGGTCGCGGCGATCATCCGTTCTACACATACGCAAGAAATCAAGAGACTCCTCGTCGTCGGCTGCGGCAAAGGAATCGAAGCCGCGATCCTGGCTCAGCAACTCGATGCCGAGGTGACGGGAATAGATATCAAGGACGAATTCGACCCCGTGGCGAAACAGTTCGCAGATCTCAGGACCGGCGACGCGACACGCCTCGAATTTGCGAACGAGACGTTCGATTACATCTTCAGCTACCACGCACTCGAACATATCGACGATCCAAAACTCGCTCTTCGTGAAATGCACCGCGTCCTAAAAAACGACGGCGGATTCTGGATCGGCACGCCAAACCGCTCGCGAATAGTCGGCTACATCGGAGGCAAGGAAACTTCGCTTTCGGACAAGATCCGCTGGAACGTCACTGACTGGCGGATGCGTCTCACAGGCAAATTCCGCAACGAATTCGGAGCTCACGCCGGGTTTACCTCAGATGAACTCGACGGATTACTCTCCGAGATTTTCTCGAACGTCAATAGTGCGACCGATCAGTATTTCTCCACCATTTACGCTAATCATCCCGCAATGATTAAGGCTATTCAGGGTTCTAGACTATCGGGAACTATCTATCCAAGCGTTTATTTTCTGGGAACGAAATAACCAAAAAATTGCTTGCAATGTTCACAGTGATACTTTAGTATCACTTTTATGAGAGCTGAACTGGTAACAACACTAAAACGCAAAGCCACGGAGTTGATAGCTGAGATCGAACGGGACAAGGTCCCGATAATGATCACGCATCACGGATTGCCAAGCGCTTATCTTGTTGATGTCGAAACATTTGAATTGCAAAAGAAGCGAATCGAATTCTTAGAGGCGGTTGCGATTGGTGAGCGTGATGTCGCGGAAGGACGTGTTGTCTCCCACGAAGAAGCAAAGAGGCGTTTAGCTAAATGGCTCGACTGATCTGGACCGAAAGGGCGATTTCCGATCTCAACGAGATCGCCGGTTATATTGCGTCTGAGAATCCCGACGCCGCCCGCCGACTTGCCAAACGTATTGAGGCTCACCTCGAACAACTAACGGTCCATCCGCTGAGTGGCCCTGTGCCGCCCGAAGATCGTAGCGGACTATACAGGCAGATCTCGGAAAGCCCGTGCCGCATTATTTATAGATATGATGGAGAGGACGCGATCATCCTTAGACTATTACGGGCGGAAAAACTTCTACGACCAAGTTTTTTCAAAGGGCTGGAATAATTCCTGCGGGTAAAGGAATTTAGTAAATATGGAACAAGATCTCTTTATTCCGGTTCTATTAGGGACGCCCCGCAAAAACCGTGAGAGCGAGAATGTTGCGAACTGGGTCTTTGCGAAGATGCGAGAGCGCGGAGACATTGAGACGCATTTGTTTGACGTGCGTGATTTTGATATGCCGAGCGATCAATACGGAACGGAGATCGGACATTTGTTTCCTGAATGGCGGGACGCGGTGATCAAAGCGGACGGTTTGGTGATCGTGACGCCTGAGTATAACCACGGATATCCCGGAGCGATGAAGAGCGTTCTTGATCTGCTGTTGAAAGAATATATTCACAAGGCGGTCGCGTTTGTCGGTGTTTCGGCCGGGCCGTGGGGCGGGACGCGGGTCATCGAGGCTTGTGTACCTATGGTGCGTGAGCTTGGTTTGGCAGTTACTTTCTCTGATCTGAATTTTCCTCTCGTTAAATCCAAATTCGATGAGGACGGTAATCTGCTCGACGAAGCCTATGAGGCTCGCGTGACCGGATTTCTTGACGAACTCGTATGGATGGCGACGACGCTTCGCTGGGGCCGCGAGAACCTTTCCTCAAAATACCACCAATAGGTTATCCTATCTTTGGATGGGAAAACTGCAATGATCCACAACGAAATGCATCGCTCGCACCGGATAGGCTGGCTGCGTGCCGCCGTTTTGGGCGCGAATGACGGTATCGTTTCGACTTCGTCGTTGGTGATCGGTGTTGCGGCGGCCGCGTCAGGGCACGAGGCGGTGATGCTCGCCGGTGTCGCGGGTTTGTTTGCCGGTGCGTTATCGATGGCGGCGGGCGAGTACGTTTCGGTGCACTCACAGGCGGACACGGAAAAGGCCGAC
>Ga0209023_10005849_pt1 | contig 13240 bp, 7 predicted proteins | sample LakOneMetagenome_FD_187468 | JGI IMG/M metagenome (GOLD analysis project Ga0209023, IMG submission 187468) | Freshwater and sediment microbial communities from Lake Erie, Canada (SPAdes) (version 2) | ecosystem: Environmental > Aquatic > Freshwater > Lentic | place: Lake Erie, Canada | collected... | reverse complement strand
CATAAAATAAAGTGTCATGCGCAGTAATTATGTCATAAGCGCCTTCATTTGGACTGATCTGGCCAAGAAGAAACCGCTCCTCCCAGTTTGTTTCATTAGCCGGCAGGTAATCATACAAACCATTACCGATTGTACCGGCTACCAGGGCATTGTTGTTACCCGCAATGGCATTCACATTTGCACTTAAACTGGAAAGGCCGTCGCCAAAGAATAGCCAACTGTTCCTGTTAACCGGGTTTAATTTATAAACAGAATTTCCAAGTGTAGCTGCATACAGGTCTCCCCTGAATTCACAAAAGTCAGAAACATCTGGAAAAATTCCGGTACTGATATTCTCCCATGTCGTACCACCGTCTGGGCTTTTAAAAACACCCCTGTTGGGAGCTGTGGCATACAATTCATTTTTATATATTATTATACCCGTAACCAGGAAAAGTTGCGGAATAGTGCTTGTAGAATCCCAGGTCAGCCCTTTGTCTTTGCTGACATAGATAATATTTTTTCCACCGGCATAAAGCGTACTGTCCTTGTGGTAAAGACTGGCGATATTAGTAGAGGGCAATTGACTAACCCTTGTCCATTGGGAAAATGAAGTTGAAAAAGATAAGAGTAATGTAAGTGTAATTAAAATTCTGGTCATACTTTATTTATTAATTGTTAAGATCACAGGCTGCTGACTTTATTATTGGTTCAACTCCTGCATTGTTTTTTGCTTATCCGCTATACATCTGTAGATAATTCGTCTCCCTAAAAATCTGTTACACCAGCGGTGCACCTGTTATTAAACTTGCTTCTTCCTCGACCCCGAATGTATTGGCCTCGAAATTGCCTAAAGCCGGGTTGTTTGCCACCGATGCAAGCAGGCTGCTTTTCATAAACTGCTCCAATTCCGTAGGCGATTCAAACAGGTATACACCACCCGCTTCTTTGCGATCTTCATTAATGAGCCATATTTTCCAGCAGCAGCCGGGAATTTTTGAAAACTCAGGTGATACCACGTGCATTATTTTTTTAAGTTCCTTTGTTGGCATGCTATAGTTGAACCTTGTTGTTAATATTTTTTTTGTCATGGTAATTTAATTTTGATGTTAACAAAATCTCATGTACAAAAAAACGCCTGTTTTATGGCTTAGTACTTCTGCAAAAAGTATTTTAATATATGCAAAAGGTATTTTGTTTCAGGAAACAGGCGGCTGTTCAGGATTGCACGGTTGTGGGAGAGTATCCAAACCTTTTCTTAAAGGCGGTGCTGAAGTTATTGTAATGTTTGTACCCCAGTTCATCTGCCACATCTGTTATGTCTGCCCGGCCCTGCTGCAGTTTTGTCCGGGCGTAGTTCATTTTATGCTCATCAACATATTTCATTACAGAATTACTGAAGAGTTGCTTAAACCCGTGTTTTAATTTAAAACTGTTGATAAAAAATTTACGGGTAAGTTGCTGCATCGATCCTACTTCGAGGTAATGCTGATCGAGATAAGTTTTAATATCGTTCAGTAGATCAATGTCCGCCCGGCTCAGCCTGGTTCCGGTATCTGCAGATTCACACTTGGCTCCCGTAAAAGTGGCCAGCTGGTGAATAAAGAGGTTTAGAATAATATTGTCTTTATAGGCAGCACCCAAAACTCCTTTGTAAGGGCAATTCAGGTAGTCATGAATGCATTGGTATATTACAGGTTTTATAACCTGTGGTGTTTCAAGTGTTACAAAAGGATCCTTACGTTTGCAAAAACTAACCAGCGGATTATTTTCATCCTCGTCCTGCATTTGCTGCAGTAGCAGGTCGGGAAATACTTTTACACAAAAAAATTCTTCCACCGTATTCTTCTTTATACAGGTATTGAATTTGAATGCAGGAAGGTAATTGAGGGAATGCATCTGACCGGTTACGCTGACATGGGTATTGGTGTTAAATGTAGAAGTGCCCTTAAGCTGAAAATACATCATGATAAACGGCGTAGGCCTGCCTGCCGTAAAATGCAGATCGTGGCTAACATTGCAAAAGGTACCGTTCAAAACGGTATACCATTTTTCTGCAGCTGTGTTCACACGGATGAGCCCGTGCTTCTCATTGTTAACCGTAAGCATTGTGGTTTCTCCTTTGCTGTACATGCTGTTAACAGTATGTATTATCTCTTCCTGGTTAAGCATTGGCTTTGTATATTTAGATGTAAAAGCAGCGGCGGTTTTTTTTGCCGGTAAAATTAAATGTTACTAATCGGTAGCCTTGTCCCCAAAGTATCGGATTATTTATGAACGGACGATTAACATGACTAAAGGCCGGTAGCTGCCGCTTTAGCCCGCATGCATGTTTGTCGCCATTATTTTTCTGTCCGGTTTAGAATTGTCATTTGTTTTGGAACTTTTATATCGGTGAAGCCAGGCTTGTAGTAAAGTTTGTGAACTTAGTTTTCTCACACTAATGCTGCCAAAAAACAAAAGAGCGGTTTCCAGATGAAAACCGCTCTTGCTATAATTATTCTGATCTTCTTACCAGATCATAAACCGTTTTTTAGCCGCTTTAAAATCGGGGCTTACAATCCGGATACTGTAAGAACCTGTTCCGATATTGACCGGTATGCTGAATGAATCGTCGATGAAATTCACCTGTGTTATTATCTCATGCTGCAATACCAGCTGGCCAATGCTGTTGAATACCTGTACCTCGTAATGGCCGGGCTTGATGTCTTTGTATGTGTAGTGCAGGGTTCCGCCGCGTTTTACCGGTACCGAGTAAAGAACAAAACCATCCGGTATGTTCTTCATGGTGAATGTTTTTTCTGTGCCGTAACTGGTGCCGCCGTTATTAGTGGCATAAGCCCTGTAATAATAAGTAGCGCCCTGTACCAGGCCATTCAGGGTTGTGGAGAACGTTCCCCCGGCTAAATTAGAAGCCGCTGCCCTGGTACCCTGCCCGTTTGCAAGTCCGCTGATGCCGCTGTACTCAATTCCGTAAACAGTTACGGGGCTGCAACCGGTGCTGGTTACGCTGCCATCCAGTGTTACAGAATTGGCAGAAAGAACATTTGCATTCCCGGTTACAACCGTTGCCCCGGTGTTGATACCGCTTCCGCTGGCAGCCACATTAATGGTTGCTGCACCGCCGCCGCCTACCGGTATGTTCCCGTTGTATGATTGCACTGCTGCTGGCGTGAAATTAACATAGATGGTCTGGTTGTAAGCACCGGCAGCATGTGCCAGGCTTAATGACGCCGTATAAGGTCCGGCTGCGGTGGTAGAGAAACCAAAACCATTCAATGGGCCTACGGTGATATTTGCAGCAAGAACTGCATTGCTTATGATGGTAAATGAATTTGGTCCGGCTGTAGTGTTGATACAGTTGGCGCCAAAAGCAGTTAAAGCTGTTGCTGTTAATACCGGTGCTGCTGTAGTGAATGAAAGCTGCACACCATACGATGTACCGCCTGCATTGGTTGCATACGCATGATAATAATAGGTAGTGCTCGGTGTTAACCCGGCAAGTGCCGATGAGAAATTAACGCCGGCCAGGTTAGCCGATGCAACCGCTGTTCCGGTTCCGTTGGGGAAACCATTCGTTGTGCTGTATTCAATACCATACGCCGTTACTGCCGTACAACCTGCAGCAGGAATGGTTCCGGCAACAGTTGCTGTTGTTTGCGTAATGGCGCTTGCTGCTCCGCTGGTAACAGATGGAGCGGTATTGATGCCGGCACCGGATGCAGCTACGTTGATGGCTGTTGCACCACCGCCGTTAACCGCAATATTCCCGCTGTAAGACTGAACTGCTGTTGGCGTGAACTTCACAAATATCTGTTGTGAGTAAGCGCCACCCGGCTGTGTCAATGCAAGTGATGCCGTATAGGTTCCGCCCGAAGTGGTGGAGAATGTAAATCCGGCCAACGGGCCAACATTCACATTTGCCGTGGTAAGGTTGGTTCCTGTTATGGTAAATGAATTAGGTCCTGCTACGGTATTCAGGCAAACACTGCCAAATGCCGTTAATGCATTGGCCGATAAACCGGGTGTTGCCGTGGTAAAAGATTGCTGTGCACCATAGCTTGTTCCGGCAGCATTGGTTGCATAAGCATGATAATAATAAGTAGTGCTTGGCGTAAGTCCTGCCAGGTTGCTGGAGAAATTGCCGGCCGCCAGGTTAGAAGAAGCAACGGCTGTTCCGGTTCCGTTAGGGAAACCATTCGTTGTGCTGTATTCAATACCATAAGCTGTTATGGCTGTACAACCGGTTGCAGGAATGGTTCCGGCAACGGTTGCTGAAATGGATGTGATCGCACTGGCTGCTCCGCTGGTAACCGTTGGTGCTGTATTCACCCCGGAACCAACTGCTGCTACGTTAACTGTTGTGGCACCGCCGCCACCAACCGCAATATTTCCGTTGTACGACTGAACAGCTGTTGGCGTAAAGTTCACATAAATGATCTGTGTGAATGTTCCGCCCGGCTGAGCAAGGCTTAGTGAAGCCGTGTAAGGGCCGCCGGCTGCAGTGGCAAAACCGAATCCGGCCAATGGGCCCACCGTTATGTTGGCTGCAGTAAGTGCAGAACCATTTATGGTGAATGTATTTGGTCCCGCAGTTGTATTGGTACAAACATTACCAAATGCGGTAAGCGGGGTTGTATTGATCGTTGGCGTTAATGCCTGCGTGATAAAACTTTGCTGGGCGCCATAACCGGTACCGCCGCCATTGGTTGCATACGCATGATAATAGTACGTGGTATTGGGTGCCAGGCCGGCGAGGTTGGAAGAGAAATTACCTCCTGCTAAATTAGAAGAAGCTACTGCTGTTCCGGTTCCGTTAGGGAAGCCATTGGTAGTGCTGTATTCAATTCCATAAGCCGTTACCGCTGTGCAGCCCGTTGCGCTGATCGTTCCTGCGCAGGTAGCCGAGTTTGTTGTGATGGCGCTTGCTGCACCGGTTGTAAGGGAAGGGGCAGAATTTACACCGGCACCGGATGCCGCTACGTTGATGGATGCAGCGCCGCCGCCGCCAACAACAATATTTCCGTTGTAAGACTGAACAAGTGTTGGGTTGAACTGAACAAATATTTGCTGCGAATAAGCGCCGCCCGGCTGGGCAAGGCTTAATGATGCAGTATAAGGTCCGCCGGCTGCAGTGGCATAAGTAAAGCCTGTCAATGCTGCAACAGTAACATTTGTTGCCGTTAATGAAACACCGGTTATGGTAAATGAATTCGGTCCGGCCGTGGTATTGATACAAACATTACCAAAAGCGGTTAATGCCGATGCTGATAAAACAGAAGAAGGCGATGATGTTGTAAATGTCTGCTGCGTTCCGTACGTGGTGCCCGCAGAATTAGTGGCGTATGCTTTATAATAATATACGGTGCTCGCTGCAAGTCCGCCCACATTGCTGGAGAAATTACCGCCGGCTAAATTAGAAGAAGCAACCTGTGTACCCGTACCATTGGGGAAACCGTTGGTGGTGCTGTATTCAATGCCGTACGCAGTAATGGCGGCACAGGCTGTTGTGGCCGTACCGGCAAGCGTGGCCGAACTGGAAGTGATGGCGCTGGCTGCGCCGGTTGTTACCACGGGTGCAGGATTGATGCCCGAACCGGCTGCGGCCACATTAATGGATGGGGCGCCGCCGCCGCCAACGGCAATATTTCCGTTGTATGATTGAACAAGCGTTGGATTGAACTTCACAAATACCTGTTGTGAAAAAGATCCGCCCGGTTGTGTTAAGGTCAATGTTGTTGTATAGGTTCCGCCTGCAGTGGTTGAATACGTGAACCCGGTCAACGCAGCAACCGTAACATCGGCTGTAGTAAGCGTGGTACCGGTGATGGTAAATGAGTTGGGCCCGGCCGTGGTATTGATACAAACATTACCGAATGCCGTGAGGGCCGTGGCAGATAAGGTTGGTACAGCCGCTCCTGAAGGAGTAACCTGTGCCCAGGTTGTTCCTACTAAAATAGCATCCACCTGCTGAACAGAGGCAGAAGCTGCCGATCCTTGCCTTAGGTAAAACGCAGAAATAGAAGTAGCATCCGTACTTGTTCCGGTTACATTGGGTATGGTTGCTGCAGTTTCTGACCCGCCCAACGCAGGGTTTACCCAAAGATTAAGTACATCATCCGTTGTTGTTCCTGTATTATAAGTGTACTTACCCACAATAAAGTAAGTAGTCCCAAAAGTTCTTGAAGTTGTTTCATACACAATGGCGCCATTGGCTTTACTAACGCCAAAGAAAAAACCAGTCGCCCCATCTGTTTTCACATAAATCCTGTACGGGAAAAGAGTGGCGCTTTGAAGAAGCCCGATAAAATAATCTCCCGCAGCGGTCGCAGCACTAATGTTTGTCAAAAAAGAAAAATAAACATCCCCTGCGCTGGTGGAAGTAAATGCTTTGTTGTCATCTTCCCCGCTCGTTGTCATCGTAACCGCATTACCAACACCTGAACCCGGGTGGCCTGTATAAGTTAACCCTGGTGCTGTAACAGCAATAGCATTAGTTCCTGCACCGGAATGTGCCGTCCAGCCATTGGCAGTTAGCAATTGGCCGGCAGCATAGTTAAAATCTTCCGTGAGCAGTTGCGCAGATGCAAAATGCGTAGCGAGTAAAAGAGTAAGAAAAAAATAAAGTTTTTTCATAAAGAAAATTTGTCGTTGTATTGAACCCACATTTTATTAAAAGGAAGTAAGAGCTATAAATAAATCTATAGCTCTTACCCGATGGTTTATTATCTGGTTATTTGTATATCGTCTATCTCAAAATTGGTTGTTCTTGCAGGTACAGATGTGGTACTCCCCGCATATTTAAATGCGATATAAACCGTTTTACCCGTATAGGCAGCCAGGCTGATATTTCCAGTGGTCTGCAGCGAACTGAACGTGCTCACATTCGTGGTTGATGTATTACCCGGAATCTGAGCATCGTTGGTAAGTTGTGTCCATGTAGCAGTATTCGGGTCATTGCTTCCGTTATAATTCGTCGAAATAAAAGCATGAAGTTTTGTTGGGCCAACCGCAAACTGGAATGCGGTCTTGAATGAGAATTGAGGATTCCCGCCTGCCGGAATGGCGATAGGTGGCGTAATCATCCAGGCTGTATCTGCGGCAAGGTTTGTTCCAAAAGCGGTAACCTTGGCTACTTTACCTGTTGTGCCAAAAAGTGAATTTTTCCAATTAGCCGCAGAGTTTGGTGCAATATTTTTCCATCCTGGAAATGCAAAATCCGTATTATTATCTGGCTGCCTGAGTCTGTAAAAATATTCTTCAAAAAGATTGCAGCGCTGGCCCGTAAGCTGTACATCCGATTCGTCACGTATGAGCAGTTGTTTGGTGCTTCCGAAAACTGTATAGATAGCGACCACGTTCCCGTTACCGCTCGGAACCAGTTTCGATGCAAAATTTGCATAAGCGCTGGTGCGGATGATTGTCTGTTCCGGAACAGGAGACGTACAATTTTTTATATCCAGGTTTTGCGTGCTCTTGTAAGCAGAAGTATCTGAATGGGTCAATGTAGTATCCAAAAATTCCCAGCCATTCAATTGAATAAGCGTACCCAGGTATTTATCTTGCATATTGGTTCCCAATTGTGAAAGCGTAACAACAGTTGGTACCACAGGGTTATTTATAGACCCCCCAACCACATATTTACTGATGAGATTACTCGGTATTCCTTCCAGGGATGGATTACCGGTGATGGTAGCTTTTACACCCAGTTCCATCAGTCCATTATAATCACTTAAGCACAGGTCTTTACACTTAATGAATATCCTGCGGCCTACGGGATATGTTCCGTACAGGCTGTTTGCATCCAGCAGTACCTGCAGGCCCCCGGTCGCATCCTGGATGAATAACTGTTTGTAAAGGTTTCCGCTTTTATCATCAGCCACCACAACGCCGGAAATAACCAGGTCAGATGTAATGATATCATAACCACCTCCTGTTGAAACATGCAGGGCCTTCAGGTCTTTAATAGACGTTGTGGCTACAATGGCCGGGTCGGCAGCGCCGGGCGGATTATCAAATGATTTTTTACATGCACTGAATGTACCGGCTAAGATAACCAGCATTACTGCAGTTGTTAATTTAAAAATCTTGTTCATAATTTATTTTTTAAAAAGTTATTACGTGTTTATTTTTTTATCAGAACCGGATTCCTATGCTGGCATAATAATTAATGCCATACGCATAGAAACGTTTGTCAGGGAATTTATTTACGTTCTTTCCTGCAAAATCAAAACGAAGCTGTTCAAAACCGCCCGAAACAATTTCCCGGTTATCGAGCAGGTTGTTGATGCCCACATTGAACAATACATAGGTCCGCTTTTTCAGGTTATGGAATTTCCGGTTCATCAGCCAGGAATAACCGGCAAACAGGTCCACGGTATATTGTGGTTTCAGTTCTGTCTGGTCTACGATCTGGTGCCACAGGTCCGAACCTTCCACCACACCGCTTACAGCGCTTTCCGTTCTGCGGATGGGGTTAATGCTCAGGTACATCTTGTCGAAATAATTGAAGTTCGCAGTTACAAACCAGAACCGGGGAGACCGGTAATCCAGCCCGATGGTATAAGCCTGCTGGGGAGTGGGTACATTAAAGTTCTTTGAATAAACCACCACATCCTTCGACAGAACGGCTGAACTGTTATCGGCCGTTACCGTAGCGCTTTGGCGGGTATTGTAATAGTATTTACCAATGGCAGCAGCGGCTGTCAGGCTAAGTCCCTTATAGACCTTTGCTTCGGCGCCAAATTCCACACCCATGTGTATCTTCCCGATATTGCTGATGGCATAGTTCACAAAGTTCTGAAACTCGTCGTTGTAAAAAGTAAGTACGTCAAGCTGGTTCTTGAACTGGGTGAAATAACCAGTAGCCCGTATCTTAAGTTTGGGTGCGTTCATGGCATAACCGGCTTCGGTGGTGAGTATCTCTTCCGACTTCAGGTTGTCCTGTACAAAATCCCGGGTACGGGGTGCGATATAAGCATTTTCAAAGAAGGGCGCCCTCGATTCATACGAACCGTTTGCAAAAAGATAATTCCGCCCGTTGATCTTATAGGTTATGCCGCCTTTGATACCTGAATTATAGAAATTATTGGTGGCTGATTTACCATAAGAATTGGCAGGGAACAAACCGGTCTTTACATTTCCGTACCGGTAAAAACTGGTATAAGAATGTTCGGTGGCAACAAAGAAATCGATCTTACGGAATTTGAAAACACCCTGCAGCCATACAGAACCCCTCTTAATATTGAGATCATAATTGTAACCGAATTTATCCCCCACACCTAAAATACGGTTTGGTGTATTCAGGTTATTCTGGCCCGCATCGGGATTGGCAGGAAAATCCCTTTCGCCAAACTGGTTCACATCCACATAAAAATCGCCCCCCAGCAGGTCATCTACTTTTTTGTAATAGTTATTGCGCTGCGACTGGTACGTGATACCTGCCGAAAGAGATGCATGTTCAGAAAGCGTTGTATTAAGTGTACTGTTGAAACTATACTTCAGCGTATTTACGATCCTGTTTTCAACAATATAGTGCGATCTTTTTCCAGCCGCATCATTGCCCGTAATGCCAAAGGCATTGTGCACCACATCAAACGAATTGTAATTGGTATTATATAAAGCATCCCAGTTTATCTGTCGTTTGTTCACGTCGCTCATCAGTTCCTCCTTCACCTGCCCGGCATAATAAGGATCGAGCTGGTAGCTGGGCAGGTAACGGTAATAATCAGGCCTTGGGTCGGCGGCATTATACCAGTCGAGCCCGGTAACGCTGCGGTTGCCATAAGTTACCGAAGCTGCCGAAACTAATGTTGTTTTATCAGATATCTTCCAGTCGTGGGTTAATATACCAATTGGCTGAAACGATTTTGCCACGCTGGCATTTCTTTTCTTACCATTCTGGTATCCCCAGTATGGGTTATAAAAATTATTCCCGGCTAAGTTCACCATTTCGGTAACGGAAGCGCCCTGGCGGCCGTTCTCGGTAGGTGTGCCAAAAGCGGCAAAGGAAAGCAGGTGACGGTCGTTGAAGCGTTTGTCTACGGCTAAATAAAAAGACCATCCGTCGTAATAGGTTCCATCGGTAAATCCTTCATCGGCCCAGCGGCGTGAACCTGAGAATGAAAATGCCCATCCCTTGCTATTTAAACCGGTTGAATGCGTAAGCATGATGCGGTTTGAATAATTACGGTTGGATGAAGCATAGTTGATGCTGGTTTGCTTGCGCTGGTGAGAAGCACGGGTATCAAAAGAAGTTAATCCGCCCACACCGCCATAAGCAAATGTGGTAGGTGCTAACCCCAGGGTTGATTCCCGGTTGCGGAATACATCATTCAATCCGCCCCATTGCCCGTAAGGGGTAAACCCGTTATCCAGGTTTTCCATGGGTACGCCGTTGATATAAGTGCCAAACTGGTCGGCATCATATCCTCTTATGCGGAAACGAACGGCGCCAAATTTAAAAGTAGCCGCGTTTAAAAATGGATCACGGCCAGCACTCAGTTGCGAAGAAATATTTTGAGCGCTTCCATCCTGTGCATCATTTTCATCCAAAGAAATTACCGGAATATTGTCCTGTAAATTATCCTTCAACGTTTCGATCAGAGTATCCCGGGCGGGAATGGTGTCTTTTTGTTTTACTACCTGCGAAAATGCAGCCGGCATAAATACCCCGGAAAGCATGATCAAAAGCAAGCAGTTTTTAGTTTTTGGCATCATATATTTAGTAGTTAAAAAAGCCAGCAAATGTAGGGATTAAAAGGGGTTTTTACCCGTAAAGTTTCAAACATAACATATTAGTCATTTTAAAATACTATAAATCGATTTTGGATAAATAACTTTGGCCACTATTATCATCTTATATGAAAAAAGTCCTGCTGTCTGCAATTATCCTAATCGGTTGTTTTTCGTTTGGGTTGGCTCAAAAAAGCACCTATCATCCGGCCATTATTGCTTTTTACAACCTGGAGAATTTTTACGATACCGTAAATAATCCCGTGGTGGATGATGAAGAGTTTCTTCCCAACAGCGAAAGGCATTATAATACCCGGATCTTTTTAGATAAAGTAAGCCGGCTTGCATCGGTGGTTTCTCAAATAGGTACCGATGTCAATCCTGATGGCCTGGCTTTGCTGGGGGTTGCAGAAATTGAGAACGATACCGTACTCACGGCTTTGATCAGCCATAAGGACCTGAAAGGCCGGAACCTGAAATTTGTTCACTACAATTCGCCCGACGTACGGGGTATTGATGTGGCGCTGTTCTATAATCCCAAATACTTTACCCCGCTTTACAGCAAACCGCTTTTTGTAAAACTTCCGGGCGGGTCAAAGGATTCGTATTTTACCCGTGATGTGCTTTACGTAAAAGGCATATTGGATGGCGATACCATCCATGTAATGGTAAACCACTGGCCATCCCGTTCGGGTGGCGAAGAAAGGTCGATACCGGCAAGGGCTGCCGCTGCAGGCGTTGATAAACGAATAGTGGATTCATTAATGGCGATCAATCCTGAAACAAAGATCGTCATCATGGGCGACCTGAATGATGACCCGGTAAGTCCGAGCCTTACAAAGACCCTGGGTGCCAAAGGAAACATTTCCGATGTAAAAGAAAAACAACTATACAATCCCTGGGTTGATTTTTATAAAAGAGGAATAGGGACCATTGCCTACCAGGATGCCTGGGGATTATTTGACCAGGTGCTGGTATCGCAGGCATGGCTCAACAAAGAACAAGCCGGTTACTTTTTTTACAAAGCGAATATTTTCAACAGGGAATTCCTCGTGCAGCAAACAGGTAAGTACAAGGGTTATCCAAAAAGAACCTGGGATGGCACCACGTATAACTATGGGTACAGCGACCACTTCCCGGTGTTTATTACCATGCTTAAGAAAGTGAATACGCCTCAATAATCATTTACGTTACAATCACCACCTGCTCATCTGTAAGCAATGGCAAATTCTTAAACCGCAGTACGATATTGCCGGTGGTAACCACGTCTTTCTGGCAATAGGTTACAATGCGCTGCAGTTGCTTTTCTTTCCAGTATACATCTCCTACCATGCTTCCGTCAATATCGTCTTTGGAAGAAGGGACCTTTAAAGCAGCCGCCAGCAGTTTTAAGGAAGTAAAGTTTTTGTAATCGCCAAAGCGCCAGTATTGAAAGGTATCAACCATATTCGTTTCCCAGGGCTTCATATTCTGAAAATCGAGAAAAGGCGGAATGGTAAGGTTGTTGATGATGAGGCGCCGGCAGATGAAGGGAATGTCAAACTCTTTGATGTTATGCCCCGTAAAACTCCATTTATTATTATTTGCTTCCAGTTGTTGAAGCATTGCTAAAAAGTCCTGCAGCAATTTTTTTTCATCATCGCCATAAAAAGATTTTACCCGGAGTGAAAATGAACTGCCCTCTTTTTTAAAATACCCGATGCTGATGCACACCACTTTTGCAAACTCTGCCATCACGCCGGCCCGTTGCGGATAGAATTCGGCGGCGGTAACATCTTCCGGCAGGCTGCGTTGCACTTTTTCCTGCCAAAGCATTTTCCATTCTTCAGGAAGTGTTTCAAAAGTTGCACTTTCCGAAACGGTCTCGATGTCGATCAACAGCAGGTTTTCTAAACGAATGTTTTGCATACCGGATGATTATACCGGGAAAGTACAAATCCATTTTAAATAAAACAACGTTTAATTCCCCAAAGAAAAACCCCATCTGCACACCGGCGGATGGGGTTTTATTTTTATACCTGGTTAAGGGTTTAGTCTTCTACTTTCATTTTGCCTTTCGACTTAGCGATCACCTCTTCTGCAATATTATTCGGTGCAGGGGCGTAATGGCTGAATTCCATGGTAGATGTAGCACGGCCAGATGACAGGGAACGCAGCTGTGTAACGTAACCAAACATTTCGCTCAACGGAACTTTTGCTTTGATCACCTGTACACCATGCTTGCTATCCATACCTTCCAGCATACCGCGACGGCGGTTCAGGTCACCGGTAACATCACCCATGTATTGGTCGGGCGTGAGCACTTCCACTTTCATGATCGGCTCCAGCAAAACAGGTTTTGCTTTTTTACCTGCTTCCCGGTAACCTTGCTTGGCACAAAGTTCAAAGGACATCGCATCCGAGTCAACCTGGTGGAAGCTACCGTCTTTCACCGTGATCTTCAGGTTATCCATTGGATAAGCAGCCAGTACACCGGTATGCATGGCAGTTTCAAAACCTTTTTCAATAGCAGGAACGAATTCTTTTG
>Ga0209023_10005848_pt1 | contig 13240 bp, 3 predicted proteins | sample LakOneMetagenome_FD_187468 | JGI IMG/M metagenome (GOLD analysis project Ga0209023, IMG submission 187468) | Freshwater and sediment microbial communities from Lake Erie, Canada (SPAdes) (version 2) | ecosystem: Environmental > Aquatic > Freshwater > Lentic | place: Lake Erie, Canada | collected... | reverse complement strand
AATGCCGGAATATAAATGGGCTGGGTTTACTACTGTACTGGTATTAGCTGCACCACTTGCCGGGTCTGCAAAATTCCACAGGTAACTTAAAGCAGTTCCATCAGCAACGGTACTCGTATTGGTAAAGCTCACCGATTGATAAGGCAGGCAGGCCTGCAAATGCGTGAATTTAGCTACAGGTACCGCATGAATGGTAGTTGAATGGCTGGTAACCGTACTTTGACAACCGCTGTTTGTCTCTACCTGCAAGGTTACCGTTCTCGGGCCCCAGGGCGCATAAGTGATTATATGAGCATTTCCATTCAAAGAAGTTACGGGCGGATTGCCATCCCCAAAATTCCAATACCACTTGGCAAGTACACCCGGCAAAGATGCCGAAGATGCATCGGTGATGGTAACAGGTCTTCCGTCGCATAAAGGCGAACTGAATGTGAATTCGGCAACTGGTATATTCGTTACCGTGATCTGTTTTGTGATGGTATCACTTAAGCAACCCGGTGTGGTAATATTGCTGAATCTTACATTATAGGTTCCTGGTGCAGAAAATAAATGTGTTGGGTTTGACAAAGCTGAAGTATTATTAGCTGCCCCACTGGCCGGATCACCAAAATCCCACCACCACCGATAGATCGGTTTCAAACTATGTGTAGTATCAGCGAACTGAACCGCCTGGTTCACACAGCCATTGCTTAAATATGAGAAACCGGCAACTGGTGGATCTGATACATCAAGATCGAAATTAATTTCCTGGGTATTTCCACATCCGTCGGAATTGGCTGTATAAGTTGTGATCGTTATAGGATAAACTCCTACCGTATTAAAAGTATAGTACGTTGGCAGAGAATACCAATAAATAGGTTTACCATTTACAATGGTGGTTGAATCAAACGGTAATGGCAAGGGGCTGTTCAACCATACATTCGCCAATGGCGGATTTGGAGGGTTAGGTGAAGCCCCATGGAAATCCCAGTACATGGAATCTGCCCTGTAAGGAAGTGATACCCTGAATTTAAAAGGAGAACCTGTACATACCGAAGGTGAAGGTTCGATACCATACTGACTGGTAACACTGATCTGCTGGTAAAGATCTTTCACATTGGTTCCTGCAGAATAGCCATAGGTTTCCGCATTGCCATAACCATATGCAATGGCATTAAAGCCCGAATCTGATGCCAGTGTATGACTGGTCTCTGTTACATCAGGAATATACAGGTATGAATAATTTGGATCTGCAGGGTGAACAACCCAGGAACTTACAGGGATTGGAACACCATCAAATCTGAATGAAGTAAAAGCTGTTGTTGTTGCCCCGGAATTTTTCATGATCACATGCAGGTGATGTTGATGTGTACCGGTAACGGTTAAGTTGGAACTGACCAGGGTTACCTTGTTGATATTCTGTTCAACCGGGTTCAATACGATCATATCGGGATCGTATGGGGAACCATTTGATGCGCAGTTCTGGGTAGTGAAATATTGAGTAACAGAAATAGGCAGGTCAGATTCTATCAGGTTTGGTGCGTCATTCAGGAACTGGTAATATTCGTTGGTAAATGAAGCAGCTGGAATCAACGTACCATTCAGGTAAACATTTGCCAGCGGACTGCTCCGCATGATCCTGTAATAATTATTGATCCTTGAATAACTGGGTACAGTGAGGTATTTTTTACCCCAGGATGCCACCGGGTATAATTGCTGGTATAAGTTATCCGAACTGCCCGATCCTGTGCAGCCAATAGATATCTTACCACTTCCGGAAAAAACCGCGATCCTTTTACAGCCACCGGTTCCTGAAGCAATAGACCGCACACTCGTGCCCGAAAGATCTACCCCATTATTACCTGTAGTGGTTCCAAGCACCTGGTATATCTGTCCTTTGTTGATACTAATTGTATTTACTGAGCCTGCCAGCCAGCCACCTTTGGTATTGGCTGTAGGTATGATCTCAACACTTGTATTATCCTCAACGCCAACAATTGTAATAAAAGAATTAGAATTGGGCTCATTGGAAACCTGGGTAAAACTCATCCCATAATATTGCTTCCCAAGCACATTGGATGGCAGGCATAAAGTAGCTGCACTGGCCTGGCTCCTCGTAATGAATGAATAAACAACAATCGGTTTTGCAGCAGTTACATGGATCGCCCTTCCCAGGAAACCTCCCTCATCATCAATAAAATAAGTATTGGGAATTACTACTGGTATTACCTGGCTTGCTGCAATTGGCCCGGTTGCAATGGTTGTGATGCCATATATTTCTACAGTGTAAGTTGTTGCAACATCAGAAGTAAGATAAAGTGTCATTACGGGCACCCCTCCTCCCCCTGGACCGCCTGCATTCACCATCCCAACATGGTAACTGTATGCAAGCCAAAACTCTTTGCCTTTATTACTAAAATCCTGCGAAAAAGAAAATATTGAACTGCAAATGCAGATTACGAGAAGTAAATATTTCTTCATTAGTCCTGGTATAATTTTATTTAAGGCAATATGTTTGCTGCTTCTGGTGGTTCAGAGTATCAAGGGAAGGGAAATGCAGCCTGTAAATTATGAAAGAAAATCCACTTTTTTTTAACATATTGGCTTTTTCTTTGCCTTTATGGCTTTACCAGCATTTTTTTGGGGTAAATTCTGAAAAACATAAGAGCCGCATAGAAATGCGGCTCTTGTTAAGAATCTTTCGATTCTGTAACCCCCAAAGAAAACATCTTTATATTTCGGGTGATAAATTCCTACTGTCCCGGGGTTATTCTGGACAAGGAACCCTGTTTTACCACCTGTACAATTTCACTTTGTTGATGTTCATTACCAGTGAGGCTGATATGCACTACCCGGTAATAAATGTCATTGGGCCTGGTTATTTTTCCCTTAAAGGTATATTGCTCACCTGCTTTACCGGGATCAGCGCCCAATACGAGGGCAATGGTTGAAAAGCTTTTCCCGTCAGTGCTTCCCTGAACTTCCCAATAATTTGACTCGTCTCCAGCATCTGCTGACCATTCAATAATAATCCGGCTATCTTTTTCATGTGCTGTGAGTTTGGTTATGTTGATTTTTAGATCAGTTTTTGTTGTTTGTGCTTTTGTAAACAAAGCTCCAATTAGCAGGAAAAACATTATGTAGGGCGCCTTCTTCATTTGTTTACTGTTTGAAAATTCTATGGCTCCTGCATTAAATACGGATTTTAAGGGTTTTTAAAGAAGCTGCCTTTTTGAATTCTGACAGCTTCTATTTTGAAACGTTAGGCAATTAGTTATTTTACCTATGAAATGGTTTGTTTGGATAACAAAGTTTGAGTCTTATGATTGGCCGGTATAGTCAGGCTGATCTTGATCCGGCAGCCCCGGCATTGGTTTTAAGGGGAAATTAGATAGCTGATTTTACAACATTGCTGGCAGATGCATTGTCCTTAGCTCCTACTGTTACTACCCTGTAGTACACCTGGCCTGCTTTCATTTTTGAAAGGTTTTGCTTAAATGCAAAACTGTTATCAGTTTTTGATGGATCAGCACCCAGAACGAGGCCGATGGTTGAAAAGTTCTTGCCGTCAATGCTGGCCTGTACCTCACAGTAATTAGAAGCAAGTTCATCTGTTACATTCCAGTTGATAACGATATTATTATTTACTACAGTAGCCTTTAAGTTGCTGATTGCTGGGTTACCGGTAAAATTTGATTGTGAGAAAGCGCTCGAAAAAGAAACAGTTAATAAAAGAGCACAGATAACATTACGCAGATAAGTAAAATTAAAATTCATTTCTTGGTGGTTTGAGGTTTTTAAAAATCTGGTATTTCTGCAGATGATCAATTTTGGGTTTCAGACAAAACTGATAAAGCATTTAGGAGTTACTGGAGGTGTTTTCGTAATTATGATAACCGAGGTAATCGTCATCGTTAATTGCAATACAAACATAGAAACTATTTTTGAAACCTCAAAGCTTTTCCTTAGTAATTTTACCATATTTCGAGTTTTTATACCTAATAACCCGTTGTGAGGAAAATCCGTTAAGCCATTCTGTATAAACCTTTAGACAATTTCAAACAAATAATCAATTTAATTAGACAAATTAACGACAATAATACAAAATGCAAATTAAAACAACGTAAATATATCATGGGTATATATACATTCAAACTGCATAGTAAAATCCGCACTGTTCATTTTTAATATTTATTTACATTGTTTTATTTATTGAAAATCAATTATTTATTAGATTCATATAAACTATCACTTAAGCTAATATTGAAATCATAGAATCTAATAATTACCAATATTATTACAAGCAAAAAACCCGTTACGGCTAACGTAACGGGTTTTTAAAAATATCGAATTACAGGTCGTTTACTGCTTGATCAGCTTCTCTGTAAAGGTCTTTTCGTCTGTAACAAGATGCAGTATATAAGGAGCTGTAGGAAGTTTCTCCAGGTCATTTACTACAAACCAGTTGAATCCTTTTAAACCCTTTACTTTTTTACTGTATACTACCTTACCATTCAGGTCCAGGAAGCTGAAGGAAACCATACAGCTATGTGGCAGGGTAAGATAAATATCCAGTTTACCCGTGAACGGATTTGGCATTACCCTGGTTTCCAGTGTAGTTTCGCCGTTGATCTTGATATTGATCGTCTTGCTATACACGAATGAGTTGTCGTTATCAACCATTTTCAGGCGGTAATAGTTCAACCCTTTCAGTGGCAATGGATCCACACAGGCATAATCTGTTTCTGAGCTACTGGTACCCTTTGCTTTTACATTAGCCAAAGGAGTGTATTGCTGACCATCATTACTGCGTTCCACTTCAAAATGGTTGGAATTGCTTTCTGAAGAGGTTTTCCATACCAGGTCAACCTTGCTGCCATTCAGTTTACCATTAAAGTCGAGCAATGTAACTGGCAGAATAGTTACCCAGTTCACCTGGACCGTTGCTGGTGTAGGATCATACAGCCCGGCCGCATCCATCGATGCATAGGTAAATGTTGTAGTAAACACATTATCAACAGGATCTATTTTCAATAGCGCTGCTGTGAATGATGGGATCACCTGGTTGAGTACTACTTTAAACCCGTTATAATATAAGTCGGCATTTGCTGGCAGACTTGTTACTTTATAGGTTTTACCCGTTCCCAATAAACCATCTTCCGGATCTGAGCCACTGAAAGCCGGGATAGAGTATTGCATTCCGGGTGTATTAAGGGCATAGGATACCGATTTATCGTCGGTATTAGGCAATCGCTCTATACCAAAATTAACAGCCGTTACATTGCTAAGCCCTGTGATCACAGAAACAGACGCATCCTGGGCTCCAGGTTTTACACCTGTACCTGCCAGGTTATTAACCCCAAATACATCACCCGTAGTTGTCCAGCCGGAAAGAAGACTCACGTTCACCGGTGGCAATACGCCAGTATTTACACTGAGGGTAGAAAGCATTACTTTAAAGTTTGCCTGTATATCCACAGTAGGGAATGAATAAGTTCCGTTAAGTGAGTTCACGGTAGTTTTGGTGAGTACTTTACCTGAAGTATCGATCAGATAAACATTCATACCGAGGCCTGACACCAATCCAAGTGCGGTTCCATTAACCTGGTTATCCACCAATCCGTTGGCATCATTATATAAGGTACCACTGATGCTGACCGTGTTCTTGCCTATACCAAAATCGTATGGAGAAAGGCAGGTTTGGGCACTTGATGCCGAAAAGCTGCGCTGGGTAACCGTAGTTGTATGATAATTCGCCGGTATAGTTGAAGGATCCAGGCTGGTTATATAACATTGTGGATACGTTAGATACTGGATCTTGATATTATCTATATATACTGTATCGGCATCCCCTACACTATTATTGGTTAAGAAACGGAGATAAGTTGTAGCAGATGCATACGAAGTTATGTCCTGGTTATAAACAGTTACATAATTGGCATCTGTTGTTCCATCCCCTGAAATTGTATACACCGTTCCAAAAGTTGACCCATTGGAAGAAGCCTGTACAATGATATTCTTACCCGCAGTTAAGGTTGCACTTTTCCTCCTGTACGAGAAAGTAAGGAATGCATAAGATGCACCATTCAGGTTAACCGTACGGGTTGCAGATACGTTGTTATCTTTCAACCGCAACGCATAGCTGAAGCCTGCATCTTTAACGATCTCTGCATCTGTATTAGCTGCAGACTGACCATTATTACAGAAGCCTGTAGAAGGATCTCCTATATCCGTCCAGTTAGAAGACCAACTGCTGTTGCCGTCTGAACCACTGGCGCAGGTATTGGCTCCACCTGTTCCATCAAAATCATCTTCTACGGATTTTTCTGGATAAGTAATGAACTGGTAAGTACCTGATGCGTCTACGGTAACAGAATCCTTCAGTTCATTTGCATTGATGGTACTGTTACAGTTTCCATCCATGTATAAATACACTTTGGCACCGGCAATTCCTGCACCACCATCATTATTTAATCCATCTTTATTCTTATCATTGAACACCTGTCCGCCGATTACATTTTCATAATACGGAGCCGGACAAACGCTGATATCTATATAAACTTTTGCATCATCACATACGATCGGCGTTGGTGTTGAACATACGCTGTATTCAAATGTATCCTTGCCTACATAACCCGGATTGGGTGTATATAAAACCGTACCATTGGCATTGATCGTTACCGTACCATGCTTGGGCTGCAAATAACCCGCAGTAGATACTGAAGCAGGATCCACTACTGCCAGGAAGCCAAAGTCATTCAACAGGATCGGCAGGGTTACCGGTTGGTTTACCATCGTTCTGCCATAATCATCATTTGCAAAAATGAGTTTCTGTTTACAGAATGGCTGAATGGTTGAACCTACGTCCCAGCTTGGACTTCCAATTACTGCTGTAGAAGGATCTTCACCATAAACAGCCGCCAGTTTGGTACCATCGCAGGTAAACACTGCTAAACCACTTTGGTCTTTATCCGTTGGGTCAAGCAAGCGTTTATAATTAAGTGCGTTCAATGGATAAGACACATCATAGCGCATACCGCATGGACTGAGCAACCCGCTGGTACCACTTATGTTTCCATTATATTTTACATAGATCGTTGTATTATTGGTTGGTGTTACCCAAACAGGATTATCATTTCTTGTTCCATCAAGTGAACCAGGCGCCCATGCTACTGTAGCAAAATCGGTAAGCCTGTTCAGGGCGATCAGGTTGAAGGACCAGTCATAATCCTGACCGATATTTCCACCACCACCCGGTGTGTAAGAATCGCATATCTGTATCGCAGTAAATGATTCTCCTGTTGGATTTACAAATTTATATCCTGCCGTCTGCGACATAGCCAATGGAAAACGTACAACTGTTTTAGCAGGCAGTGTTACAGTACCACTTGATGGGATACCCGAATACCAGTTGATCGTCAAAGACCTGTTCAGACTATTGTACAACATTACTACAGCACTATCTGCAGGATTAGCTGCACGACCAGTAGTAGGTACAGGTGAGAAGTATGTATTATAATACCATGTTGCCGGGAAAATAGGCACGTCACGGGAAGAATAATTATCATTTCCACCAAAATGCAGTTCAACACCGATCGGCGCAGTTGCAGTAACAGTAGCACCGCTGAGTACACCGCCATTTACATGCAGAACCTGTCCTTCGTTTATCGTGGCAGTAGTTTCCAGTGTTCCATTATTATCTTTATCGATACTAACAACTGTATTGTTTTGTGAAGCCCTGATGAACAGGGACGTGTACCTGAAATCCTGACTTGGGAAATTCTGTCCTGCCGGGATCGTAAACGATGTTCCGTAATCCGAAGTTGGAGAAACATTCGTTTTCATACACTGTACAGCCATAATAGATGGTTCACCACAAACCTGTGTGACGGTTATTTGTCCGCTGGCAGTAAGTTTATCCTTTCCATCATAGAAAATATTGGAAGCAACCCTGGGATTGGTAGGCATCGTATTATCCAATACAATACTTCCACCTGCTGGAATAATATCATCGTCATATCCTGGTGCTATACCATTGTAAGGATTTCCATCACCCCAAACTTTTGTGGTGCTTTGTGTTGGTGCAAGTGCATTGGCTTCATAACCATCTTCCCAATGATCCCAAACCAATACCATTCCCGGATAAGGCATTTTCAAACTTACTACTGTACGTATATTATTGCTCGGCATAGCTACATTGGTAGAACTATCCAGGGCAATACGGGCCTCATTCTCGGCGAACGGTAAATAATATATATGGGTCTTTGTTGCTTCAGAACAAGGGTCTACCAGGAATGGATTAATGGTAAAGACCGCTCTTCCTGTTGCGCACAAACTTGTACTATCGCATATCTGGTAAGTAAGTGTATCCTTTCCGGCAAATGCACCATTTGGAAGATATACGATCTTGCCATTCGACACAAAGCCTGTTCCATTATTAGGTTGTACGGCGATCGCTAAAGTTGATGCCTTGATATTATTATTCGGGTCATAATCATTGGCCAGCACATTTATTGTAACAGGCGCTCCTCCTGCTCCCGATGCTGAATCTTCAATAACTACCGGTGGGCAGGAAACGCAAATACCAAATGGAACGAGTTCAGAATTTTTAATGATATTTTCATAACCTTCCCTGGCTGTTGCCATCAGGTAATAAGTACCGGTTGAAGCAGGTGCTGTCCATGCATATTCATAAGTTCTTGTACATGCTGAAGAATCCACGCAGGCTGCATTTACATTCAGTCCCAATGGGGTAATATTCATACTCAGGCCAGTGATATCCTTGTATCCAAAAGGTGTAGTAACTGTGGTCCTTATATAATTAACAGCCCCGGCTGTACCGCTGGTTCTTATACTTCCGCCCGGGTAAGCTGCATTGTAAACATTTAAAGAAGAAATATCAATAAAAGTAGATACCGGCAGCAGGCTGATCCTTGAAGGTTTCGTACTGCTGTGGTATTGTATTGTAAACCCAACACCAGCTTGTGCGGTTGTGATCGTAAGTACAATTGATTGCCCTGCTGGAACCGTAACATCAGCACCTAGTAAACCCGACCAGGTTAGCATGCCTGTTCCGGCATTATAGATCGGGTTGTTTAAGCTAATGATATTGGTGGTACCATACTTTAAAAGAGCTGTTATAGCAGGATTTGCAGGCATACTGCCACTTGATATCCCAACATATATTGAAACAGAAATGGTTTGTGCTTTTATGATCAGATCACTGCATAAAGCAGGTGTTTGTGTGAAACTGGTATTGGTAGTACCGTTTGATGCAAGCACGGCTGTTTGCAAAGTTGTACTGATACCTGTTGAGACAGGATCGATCCTGTCGAGCCCCTGGCCCGGTGTTGAAAGATAAAGTGGTGTTTGAACCACAGAAGCATTAATGGTGATGATATGTGACGCTGTTGCAGGACCATTACAACCTGCTGCGGAAGCGGTGACCATAGAAGTTCCGTTCCATCCGGCAGTCCAGGTAACCAGTCCTGAAGATGCATTGATCGTATTTCCACCAGCCAGGCTTGCAGCGTCGAGCGTATAAGTGATGGCGGTAGTATTTGCTGCCGTTGCTGTGTAAGTAACTGTTCCTGCTCCCTGCGCACGAACTGATAAAGCGCCCAGGGCAAATGCTACTGTACCAACATTTGGGGTAACCGTAACCGTGTGATGAGCAGTAACCGGACCATTACATCCTGCAGCAGTGGCCGTAATAGTTGTCGTTCCATTCCAGCCGTTGACGAAGGTTACATCTCCTGTTGTAGCATTGATGGTATTGCCGGCAGTAATGCTGGCTGCATCCAGGCTATAGCTGATCCCGGTACTATTGGCTGAGTTTGCAGTATAACTTACTGTTCCTGCCCCTTCGCAACGTGATGACGTAGCACCCAATGTAAACACCGGGGCATTTACAGTTGACGTAATGGTAACTGTATGAATTTCCGTTGTTGGTCCATTACAACCTGAAGCAGTTGCCGTGATCACTGATGTTCCGTTCCACCCTGCTGTATAAGTCACTTTACCTGTTAATGAATTGATCGAATTACCTGCTGTCATGCTTGCTCCATCCAGGCTATAAGTAATTCCTGTGCTATTATCAGCCGAAGCTGTATAAGTAACCGTACCTGTACCCTGGCAACGCGTTGAAGTAGCTCCAAGGTTAAATACCGGCAACCCGATTGTTGAAGTGTTGGTTACCGTGTGTATGGTTTCTACAGGCCCGCCGCAACCAGCTGCACTTGCTGTAATAACAGATGTATTATTCCAGTTGGCTGCATAAGTTACTGCGCCGGTTGATGCGTCAATCGTATTTCCGCCGGCAAGACTTGCTGCGTCCAGGCTATAAGTAATGCCCGTACTATTGTCAGCAGAAGCACTGTAAGTTACCGTACCAGCTCCCTGGCAACGGGTAGATACAGATCCCAGCGTAAACACCGGAAGATCAACTTCCGGGGTAATGGTTACAACATGTGTAGCTATTGCAGGCCCGTTACAACCAGCTGCTGATGCCGTGATAGTTGTGGTACCGCTCCAGTTAGAAGCATAAACAACATCACCGTTGGCCGCATTGACAGAATTACCTGCATTATAGGATGCTGCATCTATACTATAGATTATACCGGTACTATGGGTTGAAGCAGCTGTATAATGTACCGTTCCTGTTCCCTGGCAACGCGTTGAAGTAGTTCCCAATGTAAATACAGGAATATCAACCGTAGGCCTTACCGTTATGGTATGTGATGCTGTAGTTGGACCGTTACAGCCGGATGCTGTAACAGTAAGCACTGTTGTTCCGCTCCAGCTAGATGTATATGATATCCCACCGCTTGCATTTACGGTATTACCTGCTGCAAGACTGGCAGCATCCAGTGAATAACTTAAACTGCTGCTATTGGAAGCTGTTACATTATAATGTACAGTTCCATTGTTGCTGCACAAAGTTGAAGTGGCTCCTAATGCAAATACAGGTATTCCTACCGCAGCATTAACTATTACTGTATGATTCTTTGTCGTTGGTCCATTACAACCAGCCGCAGAAGCGGTGATGATTGTTGTACCACTCCAGGTTCCTGCATAAGTCACTTCTCCAGTTGCTGCATTGATGGTATTGCCGCCTGCGATACTTGCTGCATCCAGGCTATACGTAATCGCTGTTGTATTACTAGCTGTTGCATTATAAGTTACCGTACCAATTCCCTGGCACCTCGTTGAGTTCACGCCAAGGTCAAAAACAGGCGTAGTCACATTATTATAAGTAGTTACTGTATGCGTTGCTGTTAAGGGGCCATTACAACCAGTTGCAGTAGCTGTAATTGTTGATTCGCCAGTCCAGCCAGCTGCATAAGTAAGAAGCCCCGTAGAGGCGTCAATGCTGTTGCCAGCCGAAATACTTGCGGCATCCAGGCTATAGGTTATGCCAGTATTATTGGTTGCAGTAACTGTGTAGCTTACCGATCCTGCGCCCTGGCACCTTGTTGAAGTTGAGCCCAAAGTAAATACAGGATTAAGAAGATCTTCTAAAACAGATACAGTCACAGAGCCCGCACCTGTACTCCAGGAAAGGGTTGAATTATCCTGCGACCTTACATAATATGTTCCTGAGGTTGTTACTGTATAACTGGATGTTGAATTGTCTGTATTGGTTCCTGTAGCACTGGTTTGCCAGTACCAGGTTTCTCCTGCCGGCGGCGTTCCTGTAAAATTCATCGTTACACCCGCAGCAATACATTGTGGTGAATTAGATACTGGATTAGCCGGATCTGCCGGAATAACAACAGCTGTAGATACCACTGAACCATTCAATGTTACATCATCAATGATCCATCTTGAACCATTTCCTTTTATATTAATAATATATAGACGAAAATTAACTGCTGTACTAATATTAGAGAATACTGCTGTGGGCAGTGAAGCAACTGCGGTCTGGTAGCTTAGTCCTACCGCCCCGGTTGCAATATCTGCTGCATAATTATCAATACTTGAACGCAATGCCCATGTTGTGGTTCCGGAATTGGGAAGGTCATTACAAATATGTCTGAATGATAATGAACCCAGGTTTAGGGTATAACCAGCCTCAGGAGTTACCGTAAACTGATCATACTGCGACAGGTCTATGCTGTTATTACTATTCAGGTCCTTATACTGAAAGGCATTCGATATGGGATCGCAGGTTGCATTTACATTGGTAAAATCACTGAACACTGCATGAGCAGGTTGTGTAGTGACTGCCGGATCCTGGTTAGGACAATTGCCAGACCCTGTAAAGGTATAAATACCTAATTGTGCGATCGATGCGGAACTAAACAGGAACATCAATACCCCTGTTAACAGGGCTACCCTTGATTTGGTTCTCATGAGTCGGACAGTAGATTTGTATTTCATAGTTTTTATTTGGATAATGAATACGAAAAATGCCAATTAGCCAGGCTTATATTGGACTTTTAATATTTATATTGTTGGAATAAGTAGATATTCATTCGTAGCTGAGTACTACCTGCTATCTTTTCTCATTGGTTGGTTTTATTTTTATGGTTTTGGATGTTGAATTTTCCTATTTATAGTTTGGATAAATAAGGTTATAACCAATCAAACGCAATAATTATATTTTTAGTATATATCAGGATAAGTCTTGATAGCCATCCTATTAGGATTATTTTGAAGTTGTATTTTAACACTACCGGCAAGCCGGGATTCTGTAACCGGGCGTATCACTGATCAGCAAAGGCAATACTGATTCTTTGAGTTAAAAAATATATCGTAAAAAATTAATAATGAGCATATTATAACATATATAACTGATTTCTCACACTATAATTCTTACAAATAAAAAAGCTGCCATATAAAATATGACAGCTTTTTATTGTTAGGCATCGAGTTCTTTTATCTGTACCTGGCGTGTTTGGACTCCAGGGTTGGACTTATCGTTTGAGGTTAATAGAAATTAAATCGTTGATTTTACAATATTGCTGGCTGAAGCATTGTCTTTAGCTCCTACCATTACTACCCTGTAGTACACCTGGCCTGGTTTCATTTTTGAAAGGTTTTGCTTAAATGCAAAGCTGTTATCAGTTTTTGATGGATCGGCACCCAGAACAAGACCGATGGTTGAGAAGTTCTTACCGTCTACACTGGCCTGAACCTCACAGTAATTAGAAGCAAGTTCATCTGTTACATTCCAGTTGATAACGATATTATTATTTACTACAGTAGCCTTTAAGTTGCTGATTGCTGGGTTACCGGTAAAATTTGATTGTGAGAAAGC